>ERZ857629.10-NODE-10-length-325278-cov-8.731778_pt1 | contig 325278 bp, 299 predicted proteins | sample MGYA00519700_ERZ857629 | MGnify/ENA primary metagenome ERZ857629 (study PRJEB31778, sample SAMEA3449351) | human gut metagenome | biome: human gut; feature: human-associated habitat; material: faeces | place: United Kingdom | collected 2010/2012 ... | reverse complement strand
AATATGTTAAAATACGAATTAGTTTGATGTGTGGATATTTATGTTTTAATTGTAAAACCGCATGTGCACACTTTTCATCAAAAGCACCATAGTGTCCGTCATAAAAGATGGTGTAGCCTTTATTGATTAAATCTTCTAGAATTTTGGGCAATTTATTTTCAACACCAATGCAATGCCATTCAAATCTATGACCAGCAAAAGCCACAACTTTATCATCTTTAAATTCGTTCAAAGTTTGCTCCTTTTAAGTAAAAAAGAGCAAATAATTGATGGCTAAATTTCAAACATTACTAAACATCAATTCTAACGATAGGTGTAATCAAAAGATAAAATTAGCCAAATAAAAAATCGCAAATTTATAGTAAAAAGGCTAAAAATTTGCGAAAATATTATAAAAATTTAATAAAATTCAGTAAAAAAGACCATCTATCGTTAGAATAGGTGGTCTAAAATTTATTTTCCAGATTTTCTTCTATTACATTCTCTGCAAAGCATTTGACAGTTTTCAGTTGAAGTTTGTCCGCCTGCGTGCCAAGGAGTAATATGGTCGGCTTCCATTTCTTTTATATCGAAGTGTTTATGACAGTTTGAACAAATACCTTGTTGTTTTTCATAAGCACTTCGTTTTTGTTGTTCACTAAAAGCACGAATATTTAGATATTTTTCATTTCTTGTAAGTACATAAGAATAAATACCTTTCTTATTTGTAACATCGTCATCAATCATAAGTTTTTTAATTTCTTCTTCTAGTTTATCTGTATCGTAAGTCTTATCCTTAAATTGATTATACAATGAACCCCAATTAATGCCTTTCATTTCTTTTCTATAAGTTGTAAAAGTAAGTTTTACCCATTCAATAACATTTCTAAAATATGTCCAAAGTTCATTGGCATTAGGGTCATGTTGATGAATAGACATATAATCTTCAACATTATCATTGTTTATCCATTTCAAAGCCGTTTCAAGATAGTCTTGTCTAATAGGTGTGCCATTGACATAATCCTTTCCTAAAAGATATGCAGCACAATTATTTTTACTAAAATGAGACTTAGCACTTGTAAGCCAAGGACCTGTGTAGACAGCATTACGAAGTTCTTGGTCAGTAAGCTTTTCTCCTGCAATATTAATAATTTGAAACCAATCAAGTTTCTCTTTATCGTTGCCTTCACAAAAATAAATCATAAGTTTATAGTTGTCTATTTTATCTCTTTCCGTTTGAGTAAGATTGTGGTAGTACTTGTTGTTTATAGAAAAGTCTCCGTTTATGTATTGACAAAAACTGATTGTTCTTTGTTGACCATCAAGAACTTCAAAAGTTCCGTCTTCATTTTTAACCCAATACATAACATTTAAAGGGAATCCTTTGAAAATAGTTTCAATAACTGCGTTTCTTTTTTTCTCATCATAAACAAATTCTCTTTGGTATTTCGGTCTAATATTCAATTTGCCATCAAATCCTACAACACCTTCTTCGGCACTATCAACATAATTTTTAGCAACATCTTTAATTAATATTTCTTTTAATTCAATTTTCATTTGTTGTTCTCCTTTTGATTATAACTCTAAAATATGGGCATTTACCATTTATGCATAAATCTTTTTCATCATTACCTTTTCTAAACTTTATAATTTGAAATTGCAAAGGATTAAATTTATCAAGAAAAGTAATAGGCACACCTATGTAGCCATCATAATCATATGGTATTTCTGTATACTTATTAACATTTATGGCATCATAATTATCATACTTTGGATATTCTGAAGCGTTATATTTTTTGTAAAGAGTTAAAAACTCGTTATGCCTTTTAACTGGTAAATTTGTAAACCAACAAGATGTAGAAACTCTAACATATTTAATTCCATTAATGATTTTATGATATTTTTCACAATCATTCGGAACTGCAAAATACATACCTACATTAAAATTGGTATATCCAGTTCTGATTTTATCTTCTTTAAAAAGTTTAAAAATCTCTTTATATGTTAAGGCATTGGTATTGCCCATAATTATAAATTGTTTATTGAAGTTTTGTAACTGCTCAACATATTCTCTGAAAAGCGAAAATGGTGGATTTGTTACAACTATATCAGATTCTTTTAATAATTCAACACATTCATCTGAACGGAAATCTCCATTCTCTTTTAATAATGTCATAGTATTTGACTTGTTTTTTAATAGATAATCAACATCTGACAAATCAAAAGCACCATCATTATTACAGTCTTCAACTTTGGTTATTTCAATTTTATAAGGGTGATGATTTTTATTAGCAACAGACTTATTTTCTCCAAAAAAGTTCATTTGAGTATATGCCACAGGAGAGTTGTCATAACAAGTTGCAATTAATTTTTTTAATCCTAGATGATTAAAGTTTATTGCAAAATATTTAAAGAAATTACTTTCGTATGGGTCATCACAATTACAAAACACCACTTTGTCTTTAAATTGTTCTTTGTAATGTTTTAATTCAAGTTCTATATCATTAAGTTGGGTATAAAATTCATCTGCTTTGTTTCTTTTAGCATTATCCATCAATTTTGTTGCCATAAGACTCCTTTAAGCACTTATGACAATCATTTTAGGTGGTTTAATAGAAACTAAAACAGACCTTCTATTCTTATGATAGTTATGTTAATTTTTGCCAGTTAACCAAATAAAAGACATCTATTTTTACGAAAATGATAAATTTTAATACAATTTTCAATAAAGTATGCTATAATGAACTTATTAAATAATCAAAATAAGCCACTTATCATAAGAATAGGTGGCTTTTAATTATGTTTTATAAAATTAATTTTAAGAAATTTTTAAAATATGAATTTACTCCCTTAATTTTTTAACTTTAGATGTCCTTATAAAGATAGAAGGGCAACCTTTACAAGTTAAAATATACAAGGAGGAATTTTATATGAAACTTAAAGAATGGCTAAGTGTATGGCTAGAAAAATACACAAAACATACTGTGAAACTGCGAACCTATAACAGATACAAATACATCATAGAAAAGCACATCAATCCTAAACTTGGGGATTATGATTTAGATGACTTAAATGGTGAGATTTTTCAAGATTTTGTTTTGAGTGAACTTGAAAATGGAAACTTGAACACAAACGGAAAACTTGCAAATAACTCAGTTATTGGAATTGTGAATGTTTTGAAAGGTAGTATGGCACTTGCTAAATCATTGGATAAAGTGCAAAGAGATGAAATGAAGAAAATCAAGTTGCCAAGTCCAACCGAAAAACCTGTTACGGCTTTTGAAAAACACGAACAAGAAAAGATTGAAAGATATTGCCTTGCTTCAAACAAAAGCAATTACATTGGAATTGTAATTTGTCTTTACACTGGAATTAGACTTGGAGAACTATTAGCACTTACTTGGGAAGATATAGATTTTCAAACTGGAATTATGAGCATTACAAAAACTAGTTATAGAATTAAAGAGAACGGCGTGCCTAGAATTGTGATAGATAATCCTAAAACAAAAAATTCAAGCAGAGTTATCCCACTTCCAAAAGCGTTATTGGATATTTTGAAGAAGATTAAGAAAACATCTAATTCAAAATATGTTATTTCAACCCGCACTGGTGGAATTGTTGGAACAAGGGCATATCAAAGAACTTATGAAAGAATTTTAAGCAAAATTGGAGTTGGTTACAAAAACTTTCACTCACTTCGTCATACTTTCGCAACTCGTGCTATTGAAATGGGAATGGACGTAAAGACTTTATCCGAAATTCTTGGACACAAAAATCCAGTTGTAACTCTTACTAGGTATACTCACTCAATGATGTCTTACAAAACAGATATGATGAATAAACTTGGGAGAATGTTGAATGTTGGCTAAGTAGCATTTTAATCGTTGACATTATGTGACTGAAAATTCTATATTAGAATATGTCACTGGATATTTAAGGAGATTTTATGAAGATGGTTTCAGATTTAATAATGTATCAAGCAACAACTCGAGACTATAAAGTTGGAGATATTATTGAATTTGGGCAAGAAAGAAATTTTCAAGCAGAAAGAGTTTTTGCTACTAACTATAAAATGCCTGAAGCAGAAAACAATATGGCGGAAATGTTTATAGATAGCAAATTGAAGAAAAAGAAAAAACTATCGCTTGAAGAAATGAAAGAAGTAAGTAATATTTTATGGAATTATGGTTTTGCCATGCGAGAGTTGGGTCTTGAAATTTGCAGACAAAAATATTATAGTGATGAGCCATCTAGACTTAACTGCATGTTTTTGTGTGATAATGTTGAAGAAGCCAAATGCTATTTAACAACAGCAAAAACAAAAGGATTAACCACCAGTCCAAAAGTTGTGGGAGTTAAATTAAATGGAAAGATATTAAAAACAAGCAATGCTTTTAATATGCGTGGTGGAAAGAGTCTTGACGAATTTATTGAGCAGGCTCACAATTATTGGAAAGGGGTAGGGGACGATTTTAGCGATACAAAAAGCATTGAATATCTTTTTGAAGGAACTGCTGAGATAGTAGATGTAATTGAAAATTGATTTTTAAGTTTATATTTTTTATTATAAGGCAAGAAGATAAAGCGATGCCAAAGAATGCTCGCAAAAATAAATTATGTTGAAAAACAAAATTAGTGAGGAGTGAAATTATGAAACATATTGCAATCTTAAGGCAGCCATTTTTTAATATGGTTTTAAGTGGTGAAAAAACTATTGAAAGCAGATGGAGTATGCATAGAGTTGCTCCATTTAACAAAGTTTCTGTTGGAGATGTAATACTGTTAAAAGAAACTGGCAAAGATGTGACGGCAACTGCAAAAGTAAAATATGTTAGATATTATGAACTTACACCACAAATTGTTGAAGACATAAGAATAAAATATGGCAAAGAAATTGGCACTGATAAGTTTGAAGACTGGCAAACAACTTTTCAAAAGAAATATTGCACATTAATTTGGCTGGGTGATGTTAAAAAAATAAAACCAATAAAAGTTAGGCGTAGCAATGGCGCTGGTTGGATAGTATTAAAATAAAATTTACTACACTAGTTTACACCTATTACACTAGTTTTAGGGAGATTTAGAAAGAATTAGACCGAGAGTTTGAAAAATGAACTCTCGGTCTTTTTTTATGCAATTTTACTACACTTTTTGGAGCAGTTTACTACACCTATTGTATTTTTAGCCTAAAATTAAGCAAAATTTTTTGCAAAAGAAAAACCCTTGAAAGTGCCTATTTTACTAGGATTTTAAGGGTTTTTGATAATGGAGCTGGTGACGGGAATCGGACCCGTGACCCCCACCTTACCAAGGTGGTGCTCTACCGCTGAGCCACACCAGCACGAACCAAATGGTTGACGATTTGTTTGAATAAAGAATGCTTTGGTTTGAGTAAATTGTTTTTTGTGTTGGCAAGACTTGTCAAACGGAAACTAGTTTAGTTTATATGCGAGATTTTGTCAATAAAAAGTTGGCAATATTTAACACATATTATGTTTTGTGGGAATGGCTTGTTTTTTGATATGGGGTTTGGTGAGATTTGTGACTGTGGGGCGGTTGGAAGGTGAAAAATGTCAGAAAAAAGAGTGGTGGAGTGTTTGTGACTGGTTAATTTGAAAATGTGGGTTTGGAAGAATAATTTTGAGATGGTAAAATTTTGTTTTTTGTTGACAATAAGCGGGGTATAATATATACTTGTATTGAATTAGTTCACTAGGAGAAAGATTTGAAAGAATTTTTTAAGGACATTTTGAATGGAGTTCGAGATATGCCACAGACATTTCGCTGGCTGCTGGTGGGAGTGTTGACAATTTGCATATGTTTGGGTTTTCGCTATACGGTTAAAATGTTTTATAACAAAGACAAAATCAAACTTACTTTTCTTCCAATAATCGGACTCGCGATATTGGTTGCAGTGACAGTATTCTTATGCATAGCATAAAAGGAGATAGAAATGACATCAATTTTGCTTGAAAAATTAGTTCCACAATGGGTTTCAGCATCTTTCCCAATCATTCGCGGAGTTTTGCTTGGAATTATTGCAGTTTGCTCAATTTCGCTCATTGTGACGACCCTTATGCAATCAAACTCAGAGGGCAATGGGATTGAAGCAATCAATGGTCAAGAAAGTTATTATGCAAGCAACAAAGGCAAAACTCGCAATGGAAGACTCAAAATTTGGACAATTGTGACTGCATCAGTTATTGCTTTTTGCATTATAATGTTTTTTGTAACAATGTTGATTTACAATCCAACAGTTTAAAATTGATGGTTTTTTGCCATCTTTTTTATTAGTTATTGGGGATTAAAAGGAAAATTTATGACAATTGAAGAAACAATACTTAAAACACTAAGTGAAGACAAAGAATATATTAGAGGAGATGAATTTGTTAATCTCATTGCAAGAAAGACAAAAGAATCGAAAAAAGAAATCAAACGCATTATTCGCAACATGGTTTCAACCGGTGAAATCAAGGTTGATATTCAAAACAAAATGACTCCGAGAACCAAATTTTCGACCGAGGCAAAAGAGGGTGTTATTATTGGAAATCGAAACGGCTATGCATTCTGCCGAGTTGCAGGAGAAGAAAAAGACTATTTTATTGCACCTGAGAACTTGGGCGGGGCAGTTAATCGTGACAAAGTAATCATTAGACCAATTGGTGAAAGCGCAAAGACAAAAAGGACAGAGGCTGAAGTTGAGGAAATTGTTGAGCGCGGAAATAAGCAAGTTGTCGGAACTTATTACAAAGGTGATGGTTATGCTGTTGTTGAACCAGATGATGACAGATTCTCGGCAAAAGTTATTTTGGAAAGCGGGGTTTCAAAAATTGCAGCAAATCCAGGCGATAAAATTGTTGTAAAACTTCTTAATCAACCTCTCTTTTCAGGTGCATATTTCACAGGTGAAGTGATTGAAAACTTGGGACCAGCGGACTCGATTGACGCGTATGTTTTGTCAATTGTTCGTGGACATAACTTGATTGAAGAATTTCCTCAAGAAGTTTTGAACTACTGCAAAAAACTCAAAGCACCCACAGCTGAACAAATCAAAGGACGAAAAGATTTCCGCAAACTTCAAACATTCACCATTGATGGCAAAGATGCACGCGATCTTGACGATGCAATTTCAATGACAAGACTTGACAACGGAAATGTTCAACTTGGTGTTCATATCGCCGATGTCGGTGAATATGTTAGAGTTGGCAATCCAATTGATGAGGAAGCATTTGAACGTGGAACAAGCGTTTATTTCCCTGCGCCGGACAATTTGGAAAATTCAAAAATCCGCGCAGTTATTCCAATGATTCCAGAAGCACTTTCAAATGATCTTTGCTCACTCAATCCACACACTGACAAATTGACACTTTCTTGCATGATGGAAATTGGACCAGATGGTGAGATTGTTGAGGGAGACAACACTTATGTTTGCGAAAGTGTGATAAACACATGTCATAGACTCAACTATGATGAAGTGTTCAATGTTTTGCAAGGCGATGAAGAGGACTCAAAACGACTTTCAGACATCAAAGACACTTTGCTTTTGATGGGTAAATATTCAAAACTTTTGTCAACAAAAGCAAAAGAGAATGGATGCCTTGATCTTGACCTTCCTGAGCCAAAATTTATTTTTGATGAAAATAGCCATGTCGTTGCTGTTGAAGAAAGATATCAAAACGAGGCGCATAAACTCATTGAAAACTTTATGATCGCAGCAAACAGAACTGTCGCAAAGAAATTTTGTCTCCTTGGTGTGCCATTTGTGTATCGTGTCCATGGAAAGCCAGACGAAAAGAAAATTCAAGACGCACTCAAGGTTATAAAAAATTGCTGTGCGAAAAATTTTGATGTTCCTGGAAAAATTGATCATAAATTTCTTCAACAAATTATCAATTGTACTGATGACCCAATTGTTAATCAGGCTATTAATGCAACAATTCTTCGTTCAATGCAAAAAGCAGTTTACAGCGAAAAAGAGGACGGACATTTTGGGTTGGGTCTCAAATATTATTCACATTTCACATCTCCAATCAGACGTTACCCAGATCTCACTATTCACAGAATCATAAAAGATTATTTGCATCACAGAATTGAAGAAAAAGACTTCGACAAACTCAAAAGATTTGTCTATGATGCGGCGATGCAGTCAAGTTTAACCGAACAAAATGCTGCAAAAGTTGAACGCGAAGTTGACGACCTTTGGTGCTGTGAATATATGCGTGACAAAATCGACAAAGAATTTGATTGTGTTGTTTCTGATGTCAAAGAATATGGAGTTTATGTTCGCATTCCAAATACTGCAATTGAGGGACTTATCCGCCTTGAATACATGCCAGACAAACGCTTCATTTATAATGACGAAAAAAGACTTCTCGTTGGATCTTCAACCAAGTTTGGGATTGGTGATGGGGTTAAGGTGAAAACACATTCAGTTGATATGTTTAAGCGCGAAATTGATTTCTCTTATGTTCAGCATCTAGACAAAGAAAATTATTATGAATTTCGAAAAAACAACAAAAAACTCAAAGGAATCGAAGTTTGTCCAAAAGAAAACGAAGTCGTTCAAAAGCCAAGAATGCAGGAGCGAAAAGACGCAAGAGATGAATATGACAAACATCACAAAAAATATTCTCAAAAGCGCTCAAACAACAAATCAACGCAAATGCACAAACTCAATGACTTGACTCCTGGACAAAGATTTGACTAAATTGAAAATATTGTTTTAACAAAGCATACGCAAAGTGTCGTATGCTTTTTTATTGACGAAATTGCAAAACTATGCTAAATTGGTGGCATGAAACTAATTACAAATAACAAGAAAGCAGGATTTAATTATTTCCTTTCAGACTTTATTCAGGCGGGTGTTGTGCTTGAAGGAAGCGAAGTGAAGTCGTTGAGATCGGGTCATGCGAGTCTCGATGATTCTTTTGTGTTTATAAAAGACGGAGAGGTGTTTCTCAAAAATTGTTATATCAAACCATATGAAAAGTCTTCAAGCTTCACGCCAGATTCAAGACGTTCAAGAAAATTGCTCCTAAATCGAGGTGAAATCACAAAACTCACGCAAAAAATGCGCGAGAAAGGCTTTTCTTGCGTTCCAACCAAGATGTATTTTGAAAATGGGCTTGTCAAGGTCGAAATTGCACTTGCAAAGGGCAAGAAACTATATGACAAGCGAGATACCCTCAAAGACAAAAGCGTAAAAAAAGACATTGAAATTGCCGCTCGAAATTTTGATAAAAACAAAATTTGAAATTTATACAAAAAAACACCATATTGGTGTTTTTTATTTATGTGGTTGATCGGAGCAGTTGCAAAATTTGTTTGGGAAATAAGTTTTTACTTTATCTTTTAGGTCTTGCTTGATTTCTTCATACTGATCAAGAATATATTCTTTGAATTCGTCGTCCTCATATTCAGCACTTTCCCATTGCTCTTTGAAATCTATTGCATTTTGCTTTTTGTGAACCTTGTAATAATTTTCTGCGTATCCTGGAAATTTTGATTCCAAATAACCATATACCATTTTTCTAACTTCAATTTGTTTGTTTATTTGTGTTTTTATTTGTTCATCATTTGAGGGTGAATAATTCATATTGGCAAATGTTTCATATTCACAGATGACAACACAATATGGGTGTTTTGCTTCACCATCAACAAGTTCAATTTTTATTGATTTTCCATTTTCGTCAGATGCAATATTTTTGGTCGAAAATTTTGCGTGCTTCAAAATATACTCACTTGAATAACCAGACAGAATTTTCATTGAACGAATAAGAAGATTCTTTTTTTCTTGGTCTGACAATTTATACCAAAACATATTTTACTCCTTATATTTTAAGCGAAAAATTGAACTTCCGTCCGACTTGTTTGGTGCGCCTGGAGGAGTTCGAATATTTGTCACCCGTGATGCGAGAAGGTTGCTGGATTCTCTCTCCTCCAAACAAAAAGTCGAACTTCCGCCCGACTTATTTGGTGCGCCTGGAGGAGTTCGAATCCCCAACCTTTGGTTCCGTAGACCAACGCTCTATCCAATTGAGCTACAAGCGCATAATTGATTTTTTCAAAACAAAATTATTATACGCGGGTGTGAGGCGTTTGTCAATAAAAATATGAATAAAATTGATTGGCAGAAGTTTTGTTGTTTGCATATGATAAAAAGGGTTGTTTGTGGTATGAGAAAACTAAAGTTTCAGGCGTGTTTGAGCTCTGTGAGTGAAGGTGCTTCATTTCGTTTTTGCAGCAATATTGTTGAGCTTGAAGTTGAAAAAATCATTACTCGAAAAACAATTCCAATAAGAATTTTGAAAAAAGAATGTGAAACGACAAAAAGGTGCTGCAACCAAAAAGTTGTTGCATTAATTTTGATGATGCTTTGTTTTTGAGTGAAAAAAAGCCACACAATTTGTGAGGCTTTTTTGTTTTAAGGTTGTTGAGTTTGCATATTGTTTATTGCTTTTGTCGACTGGAATTTATCCATGGTTTCATAAACATTCGCAATATTTTCTTCCAAGATTCCGTCTTTGTCCAAATATTCTTTGTAAGTTTGGAATTTGTCATCAAACTGTTGATTGAGTTTTGTGATTGTCTCTTCTCCAAAAATGCTTTTGCCTTCTTCGTCAACAATATCTTTTGTGTCAAGTCCAAGCCCTTGTAGTCCGGCAGTCATTTTTTGTGGAGTTAGTGTTGAGAAATTTGCTTCATTTTTCATGGCGGATCCGAGGCCTGATGCTTGTGATAATTCAGAGTTGAGGTCTTGCGCTGTTTTTAGATTTTCTAGGGTTGTTTTGATGAGTGGAGCAAGTTCTTCTTTTTGTTTGTCATTAAACCTGCCATCTGGATTTTCAATTTCATTTTGAACACTTGTTAGGAATTCATCAAATTGTTTTAATTTTTCACTATGGTTTTTGAATTGAGACGATTTTGCAGGGTATTCCAATTTATCCATCAATTCTTTTGTGCTTGCTGAAACTTTTCCGTCTTCAAACATATCTTTTGTTGCATCTGTCCATTCTTTTGTCATTTTGACTTGTCTTGTTTTTTGACGAAGAAGTTTGTGTGCAAGTTTCAAATCTTTGTCTTTTGATTTGATTAAGTTGGTTTGAAGTTTTAGGTTGTCTTTGATTTTCTCTTTTGTTTTTTCCAAAGATTTTTTGAACTTTTTCATTCTTTCGCTTTCTTGATATGTGGCAGTTTGTTTGTCGTTAACAATGCCTTCTGTCATTTTTGGTGTCGCAAAGAAAAGCGCACCAAGAGCCAAAAGCCAAACCATGCCTGTTAATATCGACAAAACACTGAGAAAAAGTCCGATTCCATAGAAAAGGGGAGTGAGCGAAAATTTATAGGTCTCTTTTTTATCGTCTTTTTTGTTATTTTGTTCTTCTTTGCTTGGTTCTTCTTTGCTTGGCTCTTCTTTGCTTGGCTCTTCTTTTTCGGGAGATTGCTCGTTTTGTTCGTTGTCTGTGCTTGGTTGGGTTGACTCATTTTCGGGTGTGGTTTTAGATTCTGTTTCGTCAACTGCATCTTTGTTTGTGTCGTCATCTTCCGCAGATTGAGTTTCTTCTTGAGAAGTTTTGGAATTTTGTTCAGCTTGAGTTGGTTGAGTTGGTTCTGTGGTGTCGTTTTCATCTGGCGTGATGTCAAAAGAGGATTCTGGTTCTGATTGCTCAGGTTGTGCTTCAGATTCAATTCCATCACTCGTTAGATTTTTTGCACGACTTCTGTCTGTTGTTTTAAACTCTTTTGCTGTGAGGATTGCAGTTGTGAGAGCAGGGTCTTCTCCAAGATGACGGTTTTTTGTGTTCCAATCTTCAACGCTGATTCCCATAAATTGAGCAAGGTTTTCTGCTTTTGTTGTGTTGACTCTTTTAAAGGTTCTTGCGACATGTTCTGACCCTTTTTTGAAAACAAATGTCAAATCATGATAGCCACTTGTTTCTTGTGGGACATGTGATACTGCCTCAATTTTCATCATTTTTGAATTGACAAGTGTGTAGAAGTTTCCGTCAATGTTTATGATATCAATACTCTCGGATTGAGGAATGTTTGCATTTAGAAGTGTATGTTTGTTTGTTTCGTCAAATTTAAAAAAATCTTTATTTTTGTAATCTGCGAGAACATTGAAAAATTCAACTGGCAATGCGTTTTTGATTGTTGAGTCTTCGTGGTTGCCCAAAAAGAGTTGAGCAAAGTTTCTTGGAAGTTTCACTCCAACTGTTTGACCTTTTTGTTCAAAAGGAATTTCTGTGTTGGAAGTTTTTATGCTGTTTGGAGTGATTGTGAAATTGCGAGTGTTGCCAGTTCTTCGATCTTTTGTTGTTTCCAGCTCAAATTCAATGTTGCCATTGTCTGCAATGCTAACTCTGCTGAGTGGAATTTTGACTGTGTCGAAATTCAAATTGATTTCATTTGGAAGTGCGATTGCTTTTGCGATTGCATGCATTTCTTTGTTTTCGAGAGCGAGATGAAGATTCCATTTGCCTGTTTCGTCTTTTGTGATGTTTAAACCATTGCTAAATTCAATTTGGTTGTCGTTATCGGAAAAAGAAAAATCTTGGGTGCCACGTGACCCATCTTTGAATTTGACATCCATATCAAAACTTGGATACTCCATATTTTCCTCCTGATTTTTTATAATTATAAATTATAAATTGTTGTTTGTCAATATCAATCCAAAATTCGTTTTTTTGCGCGTTTGAGGTGGATTGTCACCCAAGTGATTATTGCACCAACTGCCAAAGAGCCAAGCACATACAAAATGACTTTGAGCCACATTGGAATGCCATAAGGGCGAATTTTGTCTGTTTCAACATATACATTCACAATCTCGTCATCAATAAGAATTTGAATCTCTGTGTATTGCTTGTGGCGGTCATATCCGTCAATGATTCTGATTGGAATCGAAGAGTTTGTCGTTATGTTGCAAAACTTTTCATACCTTGAATTTGTTATTATGAACAAATCTGCATTTGTGACTTTTTTCTTGAAATATGCGTTTGGTGTGACTAGGTTTGAAACATTTTTTTCGCTCTCAATGAGAACTTGGTGCGTTTTGATGAAAGCATTTTCAAATCCGTCCAAAATGATTTTGTAGAAAGTTTGTCCGCTTTCGCCAACAATTTCCTCGTTTTGTGCAAGTTCAAATTTGTCCTTGTGTTTCGCAACAAAAATTTTGTTTGCCGAATTTTGAGTCGAATCAAACACATCTGCATAGTTTGTTATGACTTTCACTGTTCCAAAACTTTCGGCACACACGCTTGAAAAGGTGAGTGGAAAGATGCTAAAAACTATTGCACAAAGAATTAAACACACGAAAATCTTTTTCATAAAATTATTATACAACAAAAATATATGTTATGTAAATAAACACAAGCAAAAAAAGTTGACACAAAAATTTTATTGTTGACAAGCTGTGTCATAATTGATTTGCTAGAATGTGAACATATGTTCGAAAAACATTAAAATAATTCGTTAGCCCCAATTATTTTTCAAAATCAGAACATTTTTTACAAAACTAAAAAATATTTGTCACATTTTGTTGACTTTTGTCGAAAACGGCAAATATAATTTGGGTAAAACTTGACAACTTATTGTCATATTTCGGGTTTTTAAAAATTATTTGGAGGAAAACATGAAACAAATTTTATGGAGCAAAACCATACTAACGGCTTATAGGTATCTCGAAAGGATTGTCAGTGCGATTGATAAATTGGTAATAAAAGAAGCAATGGGTTCAATCAGTTCTGATAGCCTCATCTATTCGCTTAAATCTGCTGAGGCGGTGACGAGCAAAATACTCGACTACACAGAGAAGAAAGTCGCTTTAATAAACACAAAACTGCTAATTGAGAAGGCGCTTTACTCAATGAAAAAAGAGCAGGCGCTCATTCTTGTGAAGAAATATATCAACGGCAAAAAAACAAATGACATTATTGCAGAAATTGGCTGTCCAAGACGCTCATATTATCGCAAGTTGGAAAGCGCAACAAAGACTTTTGCATATGTTGTGAAAATGATGGGATTTTCTGAAGAGAAACTTGACGATATGCTTTCTGATCAAAAATGGCTTATGAAAATTTACGCCAAGTTTGAATTTGATCAAATCGAAGAAAATGCGTCAAATTTTGAGTTTGAAAGTGATGCAAACAGCATTTTTTTACAAAACTTACACAGGTTGAACAAAGTGTCATTATTCTATTAATTTTCAATTTCATAATAGTCGTCACGATACCTTTTTTTCTTCTTTTTGGCATCGGGCGACTTTTTTGATGCTTTGAGGTTGGCAACAATTTTTGTCGGCTTGAAGAGCAGATACAAAATTATTAGGGCGGGGAGAGATACGGACACAATAATCAGAATTTGAGCACGCTTGCTGAGTTTGTTGAGACTTCCATCACCAATGTCCGATGTTTCGTTCTTGACTGATGTTTGTTCAAAACTTGGTTCTGGAATGACGGGAAGTTGTTCGGTGTTTTGAGTTATGTTTGTCAACATATCACAATATCCTGCATAGACATAGCCCGTGAGAGTTTCGTCAAAACGATAGTAGTTGCAATAATACCAAATGTTGCCGCGATTGGAGATTGCTTCTTCACCCTCAATTTGACCAATATATTGAAGATTTGTTTCAAGGAAAGGAATTGTCGTTAGTCTGTTTGCGATGCCTTCACTTTCTTTTGGACTGGAACGAAGGTTTAGCCCATTTTGAGCGAATACGCGGAAGCTGATTTTGTTTGCAAAGGGATTTTGAGGAGTGCCTGCGACAAAGTCAACATCACTTTTTTTGATATAGCCGCGAGTGCCGAGATATTGGGCTTCAAAGAACTCGTCACTGACTTTTGCAAGGATTTCAACAAAGTAAGTTTGAGGAAGAAGAAAATGTGTGTTCGAAAAAGAAGTGTCGACACTCGGAGATTTTAGCAGCGGGCAGTTGGAATATTTTACGCGTGCATAATAAGTTGTTGCGGCAGAAATGTTTTGCAAACAACAACTTGATGCAACAAAGCAAAAAAACATAAAAACAAAAATAACTAATGCGAAATGCGATTTTTTTGTCATGCAAAAATTTTAATTCATAAAACAAATTGACGCACGGGGAGTTTTGTCGAAAAACTGCTTTTTTGGGCGTGTTGTGGCGAAGGAGAAAATGTTGAAAAAAATTGAAATAATTGAAAAAGTAAAAGAGATTGAAAACGAACAAAATCGGCGATTTGATAAAAATGCGTTGCAAAGATATAACACGGGCAAAGTTGTGCATCAAAAACAACTGCTTTTTCATCAGTGTCCCAAGAAAAATCGTTGGGTGTTTGGTGGAAACAGAAGCGGAAAAACTGAATGCGGAGCAGTTGAAGCAATTTGGCTCGCTCGTGGAATACACCCGTTTAAGGAAAACAAAAATGGGGTTTGCGGTTGGGTTGTGTCACTCAGTCAACAAGTGCAACGCGATGTCGCACAGCAAAAGATTTTGCACTATCTCAATCCGGATTGGATTGTGTCTATCAAAATGTTGAACGGAACAAAGAGTAGTCCGGACGGCGGAGTGATTGATTACATAAAAATTCGCAATGTGTTTGGAGGAATAAGCACGATTGGGTTCAAAAGTTGTGATCAAGGTAGGGAAAAGTTTCAAGGAACGAGCCTTGATTTTGTTTGGTTTGATGAAGAGCCGCCATATGACATATATCAAGAATGTCGTATGCGTGTGCTTGACAGATGCGGACATATTTTTGGCACAATGACGCCGCTCAAAGGGCTGACTTGGGTTTATGATGAAATTTATCTCAATCAAAAGAACCAGCCCGAGGTTTGGCATGAAACAATGGAATGGGCGGATAATCCCTACCTTGACCCCAAAGAGGTTGAAGAAATAACAATGTCAATGAGTGCGGAAGAACTTGAAAGCAGGCGTTTTGGCAAGTTTGTTGGAAACGGCGGCATGGTATATTCTGAATTTAACGAAAACATTCATGTGATTGACCCCTTTGTTGTGCCAAGTGAGTGGCAAGACACAATTTCGATTGACCCAGGGCTTAATAATCCGCTTTCGGCGCACTGGTATTGTGTTGACTGGGACGGAAATGTCTATGTTGTTGCGGAACACTTCGCACAAGGCAAAGACATTCACTACCACGCTGAAAAAATCAAGGAAATTTCGGCGCGTCTTGGTTGGCATCACGCATCAAATGGTAATATTGACGCACTGATTGACTCCGCGGCAAATCAAAAGACTTTGGCGAGCCTCAAAAGCGTGACAGAACTATTTTATGAAAACGGAATTAATGCCAATCCAAAAGTCAACAAAGACTTGTTCACAGGAATCAACCGTGTCAAAAGTTATTTGAAAAACGGAGAGGGTGTGGCACGGCTTTTTATATTTCGAAACTGCACAAATCTCATTCAAGAAATCAAAAGTTATTGGTGGGGCGATGGCGACCGTCCACAAAAGAAAGATGACCACTGTTTGGACGAACTTCGCTACTATATTATGTCGCGTCCAGAACCTGCAAAAAAAGTTGTTGGAAAGACTGACATTCAAAAAGACAAAGAGCGCTTGATGAGAAAAATAAGGCGTGATAATTTGAGTAAATTCAAGTGGTGATAATAAAAAATCGCGTCAAACACAAAATATATTGGTTTATTGTTTGCGAAAATGCTTAAATATTGTTAATATTTATAGTGAAAGTTTATTTTTTGGGGGATGTCTTGAAAAAGAAGATTTGGGTTTTTGTTGTTCCAGTTTTGTTGTTTGTGATGAGCGTGGTGCTCCTGTCATTTCGGACGGAGGCTTTTGCTGAGCCAAATCTCAAAACTTCAGCATATTTCAGCGGTGCGGGAACTGAGGAGTCGCCTTATATAATTTCGAATGTCGACCATTTTGTTCATCTTGCTGCCGATGTTGGTGCGGGAATTGATTATCGGGGCGAATATTTTATTCTTGATGGCGATATTGATTTTGAGGGACAAACTCTCATTCCAATCGGAAATGAAGAAAATCCTTTCCGTGGCACATTTGACGGGTCTGGATACACGATTTCAAACATTGTTATTGACGGAACAAACACTCAAAAACTTGGGTTGTTCGGAGCGTGCGAAAATGCCACAATAAAAAATCTTGGTGTTTCAAACATTGAGATTTCATCACTTGATGTTGTGACAGAAGAAACAAGTTTTGCGCTTGGTGGCATATGTGCAGTTGTGACAAACTCTGAAATCTCTCAATGCTTTGTCAAAAATGTAGACGAAAAAATGTTTGAAGTCAACACTTCAAAACGAGCTTATGTTGGCGGACTTGTTGGAATGCTTGCAGGAAGTTCACGCATGTTTGATTGTTTTTCCAACACAAAAATGATTGTTCGAAATAGCGGTGTTTCCCCAATTGACATTCATGTTGGTGGGCTTGTTGGTTTTTCAAACAATTCTCACATTCTCAATTCTTATTCGGCAGGCAACATTGTTTGTGGGAACCTTGTTGCGGAAAATGGAGAATCAAGAATTTTTGCTGGCGGAATTTTGGGTTTTGTTCAAGGCGCGTATTCTTCAATGAAAAATTGCTTTTGTTTGGGTGATGTCTCCACGGAAACAAACCGTGCAACAGACAAAATTTTCTTGGGTGCAGTTGTTGGTGGAATAAGCGGAAACGCTTCTCAAACACCAAATGCTGGAAACTTGAATTTCTGTCACTACCTTCAAAATGAAACAACAAACAATGGCCGTTCGGCTGTTGCTTCAAACATCACCTATAATCTCACAGGTCTTGTTTTCAAAGCACAAAAAGATGTTGTTTTCTTCCAAAGGACAACACAATTTGAAGATTCAAACTCCTATGATTTGTCTGACGGATTTGATTTTGACGAAGTTTGGTTGATTGAAAAAGATTATCCAGAACTTCAACTCTTTGCTTACTATGACATCGAGATTGAACAAGCGGACCATCTCACAATCACAGTTTCTGGCGGTGAACCAGTTCCAGACAAAACCAACACCTACAAGTTCAAAGCAGGGCAGATGGTGTCAATCAATGCAGTGATTGACGAAGGAGTTGAAAAATTCTATCACGTTCAAACTTGGAGAAGAAATCAGACGGACATCAATTCAACTGCTGGTCTATTGTCTTATGAATTTCCTTGTTCATATCTCACGCAAGGCAAATATAGCGTTGTTATCAAAGAAAACACTTTCACTTTGAAAATTGTTATTCCAAGCGAATTTTCTAGCATTTCTTCAATCAGATTTGAGTCATCTCTTGTTGGTTCGTCAACATTTCAAACCCAGCTCCCTTACGGTCGTGAAATCTCTGTTGAAGCAGTTTTGGGAACAAGCGAAAATGCACAAAACTATGCTTTTGCAGGGTGGTTCTCGGGAAGCGATGCAGAAAATCGAATTGACTGGGATTCTTCTGTTTTGAATTTCAAAATTGGCGATGCAATTGTGCCATTTGACAATGATTTGACAATCGTTCTGGCACCAAAATACACTCGTGATATTTGCAGACTTAATGTGGCGTTTGATTCAAGCATGGGGAAAATAAGACTTTATGAAACGGACGAGTTTTCGGATGGTCAAATTTCAAACAAGCCAATCAAGAAAGGACAATTCCTCAACCTTGAAGCAGAGTGTTTGGAAGGTTATGAATTTTTGGGTTGGTTCCGTGACAAAAGCGACCTTGACCCAATCACAAAAAGCGCAAAACTCAGCGGTTATGAAATCAAAGATGACACTCAAAACCTTTATGCAAAATTCCAACAAATTGGAAACGAAGAAGAGGCAAAAAAAGGACTTGATGGCTGGGCAATCTTTGGCATTGTTGCAGGGTGCTTGGCAGCTGTTGGCATAACAGTTTTGATTATTGTGCTTGTTAAGAAAAAAGGCTCATACAAATCCAGTTGGAACTTCTAATGTTCTTTTTCGGTTGCGAAAAAGAACCAAAAAGCGTGGAGGGTTGCGATTCCCTCCACACCACCCGAAACGCCCCTTGGCGGAGCGAGGCAAGAGGTCAACAAAAAACAATAGATAAAAGGGTTTTGAGAAATTTTAGCTCAAAACCTTTTCTTTTGTCTTTTTGTTTTTTGTGTTGCATGAAACGAAAAATTTGTCAAGAGTAAATTTCATTTTAGTGCGGTTGCACTCAAACTCTTGACAAACCTTTCTGTTTCATGCAGTCTGGCTAATAAGAAAAGTTAAGGCAAAGAATGCCTTAACTCTTTAACGAAAAACTTTTCTAGTAATAAGTTGTGATAAAGAAAAACGCCCCAAGTTTTGCTCGTAGGGGCGGGCGGTCGGGGGGTTAATAAAAACATTTTCCTTTTTAATAAAAATATAGAATTTCAGTCAATTATGCTTTAACAATATCATGTTAAATTATATCTGAAATTCATTTTTGGAGGGAAGCAATGATAAAAGACAAATTAGTAGCAAAGACATTTGGGAAAAGATTAAAAAAGTTGATGAAAGAGCATAGTATCACAAATGCAGAACTAGCGAATGTTGTTGGCGTGAGTGAAAGTTTGGTTGAAAGATGGTGTGAGGGATTGTCAGAGCCGAGAATTGACAAAGTGATTTTGATTGTGGATTTGTTCGATGTTCGCGTGGATTATATGCTGGGCGTGATTGATTGAAAATCTTTGATATTTGTGTGATATGAAATTTTGTTTGAATTTTTGGCACAAATTATTGAAATTAATTATTTGACAAATTAATATTGTGGTGAAAGCGAGTAAATCAAAAGGTTTGCTCGTTTTTATTATTTTTATTTTTGTTTGTAAAAAATATTTATTTAATTAATTTTTGGAATTATTTTTAATTAATTTCAATTATTTTTTAATTAATTTTTGGGAGTTGTGAATGGATGAGAGCAAAAAACAGAAAAACGTTGAAAAAGCACTATACAAAAGTGCAGTGGGATATAGCCAAAACGAGGTTGTTGAGGAGTATGCACCCCAAGAAGACGGAAGCATGAGATTGTCAAAAAAGAAAGTGACAAAAAAGGTTGTTAGTCCTGACATATCTGCGGCAAAAGTGCTTTTGGAACATTACTCAAAAAACGAAGGCAAGCGGCTTGACGGAATGAGTGACGAAGAACTTGAACGCGAAAAGCAAAGATTATTAAAAATGTTAAAAGAGAGTGAGTGATGGAGATTTCAAAACTTGAAGAAAACGCTTGTTGTGATGTTGTGGACTGCAAGAGTCATGCAAGTCACAAGATTTGTGGATTTGGGAAGACAAAGAAAGAGTTGCATCTATGCGAAACATGTCTGAACAAACTTTATCGTGAGATTGGCAAAATTGTTGTGCCAAGAGCAGTGGAAAACCAATTTAAGAATCCAAAGAGAATTAGGGAGGAATAATGAAAAAAGAAATTGAAGACAAATTGAAAAACAGTGAACTACATGAAGCACTTGAACAAGAAAAACTTGTTGAAAGCGTGAAAGATGAATTCAAAAAGCGTCAAGAAGAGCGAAAACCATTTGAGGCGCAATGGCAACTCAACATGAATTTTGTTATGGGCAATCAATATTGTGCTGTGACAAGTCGCGGAGAGGTTGAGGAATATCAAAAACAATTTTTTTGGCAAGAAAGAGAAGTGTTTAATCACCTTGCAACTCTTGTTGAAACAAGGCTTTCAAAACTTTCGTCACTTCGCCCAGTTTTGGGGGTTGTGCCTGCGTCAGATGACGAGCGAGATGTCAAGACAGCGGCGCTTTCGAAAAAGATTTTGAGGTCAGTTTCAAACAAACTTAATCTTTCGGACATCATCAGCAGTGCAACAAAGTGGAGCGAGACTTGTGGGACGGCTTTTTATAAAGTTGTTTGGAATGGTGCGCTTGGGCGTGTTGTGGCAAAGACCGAAAATGGTGCACTTCGTGACGGAGATGTTGAAATTTCTGTTTGCTCGCCATTTGAAATATATCCTGATTCAATGACGAGAGCGGACATTGACGAATGTGAAAGTCTTATCCATGCAAAAGCGGTTTCAGCCAAACTTGTTAAAGAGGCTTGGGGCAAAGACGTCAAGAGCGAAACGCTCAAAGTTTTTGCACTTGGTGCGTCGCAAGGCATTGGCGGACTTGGATATTCGACCGCTGCAAACAAGATTACTGATGCGGAGATTGAAGACGCGGTGCTTGTTATTGAAAGATATGAAAAACCAAGCAAAGAGCGAGAAAATGGAAGATTGACAATTATTGCGGGCGACACGCTTCTTTATGACGGCGATTTGCCATATCAAAACGGAAAAGACAAAACTCGCATTTTTCCATTTATTCGCCAAGTTTGCATTCCGCAAGCGGGCTCATTTTGGGGCGCGAGCGTTGTTGAAAGAACAATTCCAGTTCAACGTGCTTACAACGCTGTCAAAAACCGCAAGCATGAATTTTTGAACAGAATTTCAATGGGTGTTCTCAACGTTGAGGACGGGTCGGTGGACATTGACAACCTTGAAGACGAGGGATTGTCACCTGGAAAGATTTTGGTTTATCGCCAAGGCTCAAATCCGCCGTCATTCATGGCGTCACCTCATGTTCCAACAGACTTTACTTTGGAAGAGGAGAGGCTGCTTAATGAGTTTGAAAAGATATCTGGCGTTTCAGACCTTTTGCACAATTCATCAATCTATTCTCAAAATATTTCAGGAACAGCGCTTTCTCTTCTTATGGAGCAAGACCAGTCGAGAATTTCCTGCACAACGGACAGTCTGAAACTCTCAATAATTCGCCTCGGAGAATGTATTTTGAGGCTTTATAAACAATTTGCAATCATTCCAAAACTTCTCAAAGTTGTTGGCGATAATGGCGATGTTGAAATGTTTTATTTTTCAAGTGCCGACATCACGAGCGATGAAGTCGTGCTTGAAACCGACACAGAACTTGGTCAAAGTCTTGCTCAACGCAGAAACATGATATTTGAACTTCTCAGCCGTGGCTTGCTTTCTGACCAAGACGGAAAACTCACAAACCGCATGAAATCCAAGGTTTTGGAAATGCTCGGTTTTGGGCTTTGGGAAGGCGGTCAAGACATGAACGAACTGCATATCAAAAAAGCGCAAGATGAGAACCTAAAAATTATGCGAGGCGAAAAGGTCAAAGTGCTTGAAGTTGACGACCACGACTTGCATATCAATGAACACATTGCCTTTATGCTTGGCGGCGAATACAAAAAGCACGAAGGCAATGAAAAGATTGAGGAGAATTTCCTCAAACATATTAGAACGCACAAACAAATGCGTCAAGTTATAAACCAAATTGAAAACATAGACAAGGAGTGATTATGGAAGAACAAACATCATCATGGGAACAACCCCAAAACGCACCGCAAACAGGTGAGGTTGAAGACACAGAAGAAATGGCGGAAGAAAAAGCGGGCTCCCATGGAAAATTTAAGGATGCTGACACCTTGCTTTCGGCTTACAATTCGTTGCAAGCGGAGTTCACAAGAAAATGCCAGCGTCTTTCTGCCCTCGAAAAACAACAAGAGGAACAAGCAAAGCTTTCTCGCGAAAGCGAAACAAAAGAAAGCACTCCTCTATACGAGCGAGAAAACTGGACCGAAATTGTTTCGGATTTTCTTGCCAAAAATGACGAGGCAAAAGCCTATTCCAAAGAGATTTGCGCGGAAATTATGAATAACCCACAAAACTACAAAAACGAAGATAGCCTTCAACTCGCTTATGCGAAAGTGTTGAAAGTTCATATGCTTGATAAATCACAAGCACTTCACGACAATGACTTTGTTCAGAACTATATTCTTTCTTCTGACGAAATCAAAGACCGAGTTATGAAAATCTATCTCGACGAACTTTCTCAAAACGCACCGCCACAAGTGATAACTCGCGGCATGGGAGAAGTGTTTTCGAAAAAGATTAGTCGCCCCGCAACTTTGGAGGAGGCAAAAAAACTTGTTCAAAATCTTATGGAAAACTAGGAGAAAATTATGGTTACACTTCAAAGTGCAGAGAACGCACTCAAAACAGTTTATCTTGGTGTTGTTGCAAACCAACTCAACATAAACGCAAACCCACTTCTTGGGAAAATCAAACAATCCACAAGCGATGTTTGGGGCAAAGAAATCAGAAAACTTGCTCCATTTGGCATCAATGGTGGAATTGGCGCGGGAACTGAAACAGGAACACTTCCTGCCGCTGCTGGAAATAAATATGTTCAATTCGTTTCAGAACTCAAAAACTTGTATGGAAAAATTGAAATTTCTGACAAGGCAATTCGTGCATCACAAAATAATGCTGGTGCATTTGTAAACCTTCTTAACGATGAAATGGAGGGTTTGATCAAAGCAAGTTCTTTCAACTTTGGAAGAATGCTCTATGGCGATGGTTCAGGACTTTTGGCAACAGTGTCAGCGTTTAGTTCATCAACAAAAGCAATCACTTGCGCAAATTCTGATGTCAAAAACCTCATTGAAGGACTTGTTATTGATATCTATACTGGAACAACTCTCAAAGCAAGCGGACTCAGAATTACATATGTTGACAGAGCAAACAAATGCTTCTATGTTGATATGCCATCAAATCCATCATACACAATCGCAAAAGACGACACAATCTATGTTCAAGGTTCAAAAGACCTCGAAATCACAGGCCTTGGCAAAATCTTCTCGTCAAGCGAAACACTTTATGGCGTTTCTCGTGCTGCAAACCCATGGCTCAAACCATATTCATCAAGCGTTGACGGCGAAATCAGCGAAACAGTAATCCAAAAAGCAATCGACTTCTTGGAAGAAGCAAGCGGAAGCGAAGTTGATTTCATCACTTGCTCAACAGCTGTTCGTCAAGCTTATCAACAATATATGACCGCTTTCAAACGCAATGTTGACATCATGGAACTTGCTGGCGGCTACAAAACAATTTCATACAACGGAATTCCAGTTGTTGCTGACAGATTTATTAAGAATGACACAATGTATCTTCTCAACACAAAAGATTTCACATTGCATCAACTTTGCGATTGGAAATGGCTTGAAGGTGAAGACGGCAAGATAATCAAACAAAATCCAAACTATGCAACATACACTGCAACACTCGTCAAATATGCAGACCTCATCTGCGACAGACCAAACGGCAGTGCAATGCTCACAGGAATTTCAGCAACTGTTGAAAATCCTTTTATTCCAAAAGTGACAGTCAACAACACTGTTGAATCAAATCCATCAAACTAATGTGATTTGGGGGCATGAATATGCTCCCATCATCTTTAAGGAGAATTATGGCACTAATAAAAATTGAAAATGACATATTTTTTTTGGCAGAACGACTGAGGGAAATTGACCCCGATTATTTTATTGCACTCAACACAAAGAGCAAAAATTTTGAGGTGCACAACTCGTCACAGCCCATAAATTCGTTTTGCCTTTTGGTGCCAAAAAACAAACTTGACCCAAGCCTCGTGGAATATGTTCGAAAAACTCGTGCAAACAGGCAGAAAAAACTGCTTGCAGAAATTGAGGCGGCAAACCAAAAAATGCAAAAACAAAACGAGCAAAAAATTATTTGCGAGGCCGCGGAAAAGTTTGAAGAATTAACAAAGAACTCAAGGAGTTAAAATGAAAGTTAAAGATGTTATTGAACTTGCTTGCGTGTTTTTGGGTAAGCAAGACATTTTGGAAACAAGCCTTTTTGACCAAACTCAACCAGATGCCACAGATGAACAAAATGCGGAAATAAACACTCTTGTTCGATGCCTCAATCTTGTTGTTGGCGAGATTTGTTGTGATTATATTCCGCTTGTTCATAGCGAGGAAATTGAGGTTTCAGGCGGCAAATTTGAGTTCTCAAAACTCACAAAAATCGCAATGGAAATTTTGGCAATAAGAGATAAAAACGGGGATAAAATTCGTTGCAGACTCAGTCCGTCATATGTGAACTTGCCTCACGGAAAATATGTGATTGAATACTCCTATGTTCCTGCAAAACTCACATTTTTGGACGACATGCCCGCTTTTTATTGCAGGGTTGCGGACAGAGTTTTTGCCTATGGCGTTGCAATGGAATATTCGCTGCTTTCTTCTCTTTATGACGAAATGGACATTTGGCAATCACGATTTCGCGACGGAATTGAGATTGCGACGCAAAAACATTCAGAAATGAGACTTCCAAGGAGGAGGTGGTTTTGATGTTTTTGCATAAAAGAATCCCGTCAAAAAAATACACCAACTACAAAATTGATTATTCGATTTTCGGGTCTGGAATGAACGCGGACAAAGACGAAAATTTGCTGGCAACAAAAAAGGCAAAACTCCATTACAACTATGATGTTTTGAGCGGTGCGCTAAAAACTGGAATTGGGTTCAAGGACCTCACACTTCCAAAAACGCGAGAACCAAACTCTTTGGAGCGTGGGATTGAACTTCCGGAGAATGTTGGGTTTAATGGGGTTTGGCACTTCAAATATTATTCTCAAACTGATCATCGAAAAGACCATTTTTTGATTTATTATGGCGACGACTCAAATCTTTATTGGTGCAAACTTGTCAGCAAGTATTCACAGTCTTTTTTGGTTAATGAAAACCTTTCGTTTCCAACAAGACCAAATGCACTTCAATATAGGCTTAACAACGAAGATGTAATGATTTTCACCGAGAATACTTCAAACATGATGGTTTGGCCACCAGAACGAGACGCATATGTGGTTGAAGGTGCACCAAAAGTTGTTTCGATGTGCTTGCACTACGAGCGACTTTTTGCCATTGTGGAAGGGGAACGTGTGCAACTTCGTTTTTCTGACGATCTCAATCCAACAAACTGGACAACAAGTGCGACAGAGGGCGGATATATTGAGCTTTTGGATGAACGTGGTCCAATGAACAAAGTTTTGAGTTTTGGAGATTATCTCTATGTTTTTCGCGACTTTGGAATTTCGCGTATCACAGCGTTTGGCGACCAGCAAGATTTTTCGGTTAGCGGTGTCCATACATCAAGCGGAAAAATTTATGAGGGAAGTGTGACGGTGTGCGGAAATCAGATTCTGTATCTTTCAAAAAACGGAATTTACTCATTTGACGGAGTTGGTGCAACAAAGCTCAATCTTGACATTGATTCACTCTTTGAGGGAGTGACAAATGAAAGGTGCTCAGGCGCTTATCTTGATAACAAATACTATCTTGCTTGCAAACTTAATTTTGGAGATGGAGAGACTGTTGGTTGTGAAAGTGGTGCATATTCCAATAATGCACTCATTGAACTCGATTTGGTTTCGGGCAATCTCAATATTGTGCGTGGGGTCGACATTGTCAGCATGACCGCCGTCAGCGAGGGATATATATCCAAACTTATCTGTTGCTTTGGTGGCGACCACAAAAACAGAATTGGCGAACTTTCTCATGATGGTGCAATTTTTGGAACACCACTCAAAAAGGCGTGGATTTCTCCAAAAAGCGATTTTGGTTATGCGGACAAGAAAAAAATTATCAAAAAAATCAGCCTTGTGACCAAAGCGAACATGAAAGTCAAGATAAAGACCGAAAACGACACAAAAACTTTGGTTTATGGGGCAAGCGACAAACCGCAAACAAAACGACCCAATGTTGTCGGCAAGCAAATTGAAATATCTTTTTTGGTTGATGGAGCATCAGCGGACATTTCAAAACCCGAGATTGTTGTTGGAGTTGAAAATTGATGCGTATTATGAGCGCAGATGAACTTTGGCACGCATTTCAGCGTCCAAAGCACATTTCGCGCATAAAGTTTGGAGGACGTATGTATGAGTATAAATTTTCTGACGGAGAAGGCATGAAAACCTCTGCGGAAGAACTCAAAGACAAAATAAAAAACATTGATGACAAATATAAACTCGATTTGACTTTTGATTCAACAAAAGACGATATTTCACTCAATCTTGAAAGACAAAAATATTCAAGACCAAGCGATGAAGAAATAAGAAAGCAGGCGGAAGACTCTCTCAAAAGTTATGAGTACAAAGAGCAAAAAGGCATTGAAAATGAATACGCCGCTGGAAACAGAAAACTTGATGAAGAGAGCCAAAAACTGGGTGGCGACTTTGAGTCACAAAGCAAAAAGATTGAACAAACCTATGAAAACGCGAAAGAAAGCAACAAAAACACTTTTATTCGAAGAGGACTTTCAAGAAGTTCAATCATGCAAGAGAACCTGAAAAATCTTGACGAAAGCAAAAATGCCGCACAAGATACGCTTGCAAAAGAACTCAAACAAAATCTTGAAAAAATCACCATTGAAAGAGACTTGCTTGAAACACAAAAACAAAGTGCGCTCGAAAGCTTTAACATTGCCTATGCTGTCAAACTTTCTGAAAAGATAAACAAGCTGACGGAAAGTGCAAAACAAGCCGAAGATGCGGTCGCAAAATATAACAACCAACTCGAAGAAAAAGAAAAGAAGTTTGCTTTGTCTCAACAAGAGCATAACATCAAGCAAGACAACCAAAAACTCAAAGACAACAAGTTTGTCCTTGACTACATAAATGAGTATGGCAGAGTTGGTCTTGATTGGCTCATCGCAAAAGAAAAATTGACAGCCGCAAAAGATTCCATAAAAGGGCTTTCAAAAGAGCAAGCACTTGCTCAAATTGAAAGGGACGGATATCGTGATATTTTGGGCGATAGCGTTTATAAATCTCTTATTAATTATGTTAAAGGCATATAAAAATCATGTGGGACGAGGTTTTTAAGATCGCTCTCACAAATGGAATTTTTGCAGCACTTTTTGTGGCACTGCTTTGCTATGTCCTAAAAGACAGTGCAGCGCGCGAAAAGAAATATCAAAACACGATTGAAAAACTATCAAATCATCTCGATGTTGTTGAAGATATCAAAGAAGATGTTGAAGAAGTCAAAACAATCATTGAAACAAAATCAAAACGAAAAAAATCATCATAAAAAGACAGGGGAATTCAACCCTGTTTTTTTATTGCATAATAGTGTTCTTTTTCGGTTGCGAAAAAGAACCAAAAAACCTTTGGGGCGACGCAAGCCCCAAACCCTGGCGTCCTTGACGAAGTGGGGCAAGAGGTCAACTCGCTTGATATAAAAAAGAAAGATTTGTAAATCTGACAAATCTTTTTTCCTTTTTAATATCTTCGCTCATGTCATTTCGACCAGCCGACCAGCAACGCCTCGACCATTGGGGAGAAATCTTATTAAAACCTTTTTGCTTGCATAAACACAAAACAGTGTCAAGTGCAAGTGCATTTGATAACGATGTTCTCAAACACTTGACACCCTTTTGTTGTTTATGCAGTTTGGCAAATAAGAAGAGTTAAGGCAAAGTCTGCCATAACTCTTAAAAAGGGACGACATTATATTGAAATAGAAGAAAAACACCCCAAGTTTTGCACATGGGGGTGGTCGCGAAGGGGATTCCCCCCAAAGCGGTTTCTTTTTGAATGAAAAAATTTTTGGGTAGAATTTACCAAATTAAAGTTATTTTGGATTTAGTGATTGGATTGAAAATGGGGGTTAGGAGATTTATGCGGTTTTTGTTGACTGACGAAATTGAATGATTTAATATGAAAATATGAACAAATATAACATTAGAAATTTGTTGAAATGTTGCTAAAAATCAACTCACATATAACCAAGTTTTCTGATTGTGTTGAGGTTTATGAAATTGACGGCGGGTTGATTGAAATAAAGATTGAAGGCGGGCGCTGTTCGGTTGTAAAAATCAAAAAGCCGCAAACTGTTTTGGCAAAATTCACAAGTGCTGAATTTGTGAGATTTGCTTTATCTCCTTTTTCACAAACTCGAATTTCCAAGATTTTTCCAGTTGTGTTTGGCATTGATTCATGCGATATGTTTTAGCAAACAAAATCGTTTGAAAAAATGCTTGATTTTTTATATTATTGATGCTAACATAATGATAGCACATACAAATGACTTGTCATTTTTTAATTTTGTTAATAATCAAAAGGTTTTTTATATATGATGTTTAGAAATTCGGTGAAATTGCTTTTTTCAAATTTCGCCACAGTTTGGAAATTATTGCTCTATTATCTCATCATCACACTGATTGGGGTCGGGCTTGTTGCACCGGTTTTTTCGAGTGTTGTTGAAGTTTTTCGAAGTCACAACTTTTTTGAAGTGCTTGTTGACCTTCTCACAACTTTTAATCTTGGAACAAACATACTTTCAATTTTTGCAAGTTTTGGAACAGTGATTTCAACACTTGTTGCATGCATTTTGGATTATTTTGTTATTCACACATGGCTTGCAGTTTATCTCACTTTCTTGTTTGTTGTTCTTCTTCCATTTCTCTATGAACTCGGCGGAATTGCAGCAGGGGAAATCTTGTATGGATATATGTCTAGTCAAGCAAAAGTGAATTTCACAGGAAGAATTTTTTCGTCGGTCAGAAAATCTTTCAAATACATTTTGGCAAAGCTTTTGATTGCAACGCCAATCAACATTTTGATTTTCTTTTTGATTTATAAAGTGTTTGCTTTGACCGCACTTGGTGGAACAATCAAATTTGCTGTGCCACTCATCATAACGGTTGTTTTGTGCCTGCTATTCACTTTGAGGCTTGTTTTGTTCTCTGGTTGGCTTCCAGCACTCATCGTCAATGATTGTGGTGTTTGGTCTGCATTTGCTCGCGGAATAAGAGCGGTTGGCAGAAGATTTTTCAGAACATTCTCAACAATGCTTGTTTTTGTTCTTTTGAATATCTGCATTGATGTTTTGTTCGGAAGCATCGCATTTTTGTTGCTTGTGCCACTTGGTGTATACTTTGTTTATATCATCGACTTTGTCATGTTCTATGGCAGCCAAGGCATGAGATATTATGTTGATGCTGACACAATCATTTCGCCAAAAAGACTGGAAGAAGTCGACAGATTCAGTCGTTGCAAAGATATAATATAACCTTTCCTGTTGTGACACGCCTCTTTTTATGTCATTTCGAGGCGATGTCAGATGTTGACGAAATGGCATGACCATTGATTTGATAAAAGAACAGAAGGTGACTTCTGTTTGAAATAAAATACAAAAGAAAATGATTGTTGCAGTGCGACAAGAATTTTTGGTTGAACAATTATTTGATTGTTATTTGTTAATTATTTAATTTTGAAACAAAAAAAGGAGAAAAAATGGAAAACGAAAACGAACAAACTGTTCGCCCAAAACGCATGAAAGCACCAAAAAATATGGGCGAAAAACAACAAACAAAACAAACAAAAACTGTCGAAAATCAACCACTCGGAGCACAGGAGAATCAAAATGTTGCTCCTGTTCAAGATGAAAAACCTCAACACAGCAAGAAGAAAGTCAAAATAACTTTCCTTGGCGGTGTTGGAGAAATCGGCAAAAACATGACAGCGATTGAATATGGCGATGAAATGATTGTTGTTGATGCTGGACTAACATTCCCAGGCGATGACCTTCCGGGTGTTGATTTGGTTGTGCCAGACATTTCATACCTTGTTGCAAACAAATCAAAAATCAAAGCGATTGTTCTCACTCACGGACACGAAGACCACATTGGGGGACTTCCTTATGTTCTCAACGAAATCAATGCGCCACTCTATGGCTCACGACTCACACTTGGACTTGTTGAAAACAAAATGAAAGAGTTTCCAAAAATCAAGTATAAAGCGGTGTCAGTCAAACCTCGCAACGTGCTTAAACTTGGCAATATGTCGGTTGAATTCATCAAAGTCAGCCACTCAATCGCAGGTTCAATGGCACTTTGCATCAACACTCCAGTTGGAAACATCATTCACACTGGCGACTTCAAAATTGATTTTCAGCCAATCGATGGTTGCATGACAGACCTAATTCGATTTGGAGAACTTGGAAAGAAGGGTGTTTCGCTTCTTCTTTGTGAAAGCACAAACGTTTGTCGTGCGGGATACTCAATGAGTGAAAGCAAGGTTGGAAAAACACTCAATGACTTGTTTGACAAAAACCCAGACAAGAGAATTTTTGTTGCGACATTTGCTTCAAACATTCACCGTATGCAACAAATTATGGATATTGCCGAAGCACACGGAAGAAAAGTTGCTTTTTCTGGACGCAGCATGATTAACATTTCTGAAACTGCAATGAAACTTGGCGAACTTCGTTTCAATCGCGAAAATGTTATTGATATTGACAAAATTGACAAATTTGCCGACAAAGAACTTTGCATTATCACAACCGGAAGCCAAGGCGAGCCAATGAGCGCTCTTCGCCGCATGGCAAACGACAATTTCCCAAAAGTCAAACTCGGTGACGGCGACCTTATAATTTTCTCATCTTCCCCAATTCCTGGAAATGAAAAGAGTGTTTATTCGGTTATTAATGCACTTTATAAAAAAGGTGCTGATGTCATTTATGACGAACTTGCCGAAGTCCACGCATCAGGGCATGCGTGCCAAGAAGAACTCAAAACAATGCACGCACTTGTTAATCCAAAATTCTTTATGCCGGTGCATGGCGAATATAGACATCTCAAACGCCACGAGGAGTTGGCGCTCAGCATGGGAATGTCAAAAAATGAAATCATTTTGCCAGACCTTGGAATGCAGGTTGAACTTGGCGAAAACTATATGAGAAAATGCGGCATGGTGACGGCGGGTCAACGCTTGATTGATGGTTCGGGCGTTGGAGATATGTCGAGTAATGTTCTTCGTGACAGACTTCAACTCTCGGAAGAAGGAATGTGTGTTGTTGCTCTTGACATAAAACGCGATGGACTTTCATTCTCGTGTGAGCCTTGCATCATCACTCGCGGACTTGTTTATGACGAAGAGGCGGAACAACTTATTGCAGACGCGAAATCGTTTATCCTTCAAAATCTTGCTGACGGTGACATTTTGAACATGGAACTTAGTGAAATGAAAAACACAATCAAAAAACTCATGTCATCGTTCATTTTCAAACGAACAAAACGTCGCCCAATGATATTCACTCTCGTGTTTATGAGCGGTGAGGAGGGAACAAATGACTGAAAATCTTGAGAACCTCAACCTTGATATGGACACGGCAAATGTCAATATGGAACTTTCTTTTGTTGCAAGTGCCTACAAACCAAAATCAATTCTCACGGTTGAACTCACTCGTGCAAACGACATTGTTTCGCTTGTTCTAAACGCGGACTCAAATGCGCTTATAACATCAACCGACTGCGACATTCAAACATATCAAAATGTTCGTGAAGCTTTTGAAAACTATGATATTTTGCCAAGGCTTAATTTTTACACTGGCCAGCTGGAAGAAATTTTGCCTTGGATTGAAGGCAAGTTTGACCTTGTTGTGCTTTGTGCGCCAGTTGACGAGGAGTTGTTGGAGTCTTTGCTTGCAGACGGCGGCAAAGTCGTGATTGAAAAAAGCATTTTGGGTGAGTGTGATTTGTGCTGTTTTAAGCAAACCTCACTTGAAAATGTGAAAAATTATTATATTTTTGAACAAGACTGATAACAAAAATTGTTGACAAAAGTTTTTTTGTGGAGTATAACACATTATGTTTATCAATAATAGCCAAAGACAAGTAGTTCCATTTGCGTCGCGCAGAGAGGGGTCGGTTGGTGCAAGACCTGAGATAGATTGGAGGCGAAACCACTTTGACAAAGATTTATTCATAAACGAAAAGAGGAAATGCAATTCGCATTTTGAAAAAAGGTGGAACCACGGTAATTTATCGTCCTTTGCTCATGCAAAGGATTTTTTTATTCCTTTTGCAAGAAAATTTATTTTAGGAGATTGATTATGGAAAACGAAGAAATGGAAATGATTGGAAGACATAGTCTTGCCCATGTCATGGCAAAAGCAATCATGAAACTATATCCAAAAACAAAACTCACAATCGGACCAGCGATTGAAGACGGGTTTTATTATGATTTGGACACAGCAGAGTCTTTTACGGAAGATGTTTTGCCAAAGATTGAAAAAGAAATGAAAAACATCATAAGTCACAACGAAAAGTTTGTTAGACGCGAAGTTTCAAAGGCAGAAGCACTTGAAATGTTCAAAGACAACGAATACAAAACCGAGTTAATCAACGAACTGCCAGAAAACGAAGTTATAAGCGTTTATTATCTCGGAGATGATTTTGTTGATTTGTGCCGCGGCCCTCATGTTGAAAGCACGGGGAAATTGCAAAACTTTGGCTATAAACTCGCAAAAATCAATGGGGCATATTGGAGGGGAAATGAAAAGAACAAAATGCTTCAAAGAGTTTATGCCTATGCGTTCAAAGACAAAAAACAACTCGCTGACTATCTCAACATGCTGGAAGAAGCAAAAAAGCGTGACCATAACAAACTCGGTCGAGAACTTGAATTTTTCACAACGGTTGACTACATTGGTCAAGGACTTCCAATAATGCTTCCGAGGGGTGCAAAAACGATCCAAATCCTGCAAAGATTTGTTGAAGATGAAGAAGAAAAAATGGGCTATCTTCTGACAAAAACACCTTATATTAGTAAAAATGATCTTTTTAAAATCTCTGGACACTGGGATCATTATAAGGACTCGATGTTTGTACTTGGTGATGAAAATAAAGATAAGGAAGTATTTTGTCTTAGACCGATGACATGTCCATTCCAATATCAAGTTTACCTCAATAGACCCCGTTCTTACAAAGATCTTCCAATGAGATTAGGGGAAACTTCGACACTGTTTAGAAATGAAGCTAGTGGCGAATGTCATGGCCTTATCCGCGTTCGTCAATTTACAATTTCCGAAGGGCATTTGATGGTAAGACCAGATCAACTTGAAGATGAATTTAAAATGTGTTTAGATCTTGCTACAAAAATATTAAAAATATTGGGTTTATATGATGATGTTACTTTCAGATTTTCCAAGTGGGATGAAAATAATAAAGAAAAGTATATAGGAACAAAAGAACAATGGGAAAATGTACAAGGTGTGATGAGGAAAATCTTAACTGATCTAAAAGTTGATTTTTATGAAGCTGATGGTGAAGCTGCGTTCTACGGTCCAAAACTTGATATCCAAATTAAAAATGTCTTTGGTAAAGAAGATACAATTATAACAATTCAAATTGATTTTCAAATAGCTGAAAGATTTGGTATGGTTTATACTGATTCTGATGGTCAAAAAAAATTCCCATATATTATTCATAGGACATCTCTTGGTTGTTATGAAAGAACTTTGGCTTATCTCATCGAAAAATATGCAGGAGCACTTCCACTTTGGATGTCAGCAGAACAAATAAGAGTTATGAGTATAACTGATGATAGTATGGATTATGCCGAAGAAATTAATAAAAAACTTTTATCTTGCGGAATAAGATCAAAACTTGATTTACGAAATGAAAAAATTGGTTATAAAATTAGAGAAGCTTCAAACTATAAAGTTCCATATATGATTCTTGTGGGCAAAAACGAGAAAGACAACCATACGATATCTATAAGAGGTAGAGGAAATGAGAACAAAGTTGGTTTAAAACTGGATGATTTTATTGCAAGATTAAAAAATGAGATTGAAAATTTTAAATAAAAGAGAGGGTGCCTCTCTTTTATTATTTTGATTTGTTGACAAGTTCAATGTATTCTTTTATAATATAGCATCGAGGTGCGCAATGAAAGAGTCTTATCCATTTCACATTCAATTACACTTAACAGATAAATGCAATTTACATTGCAAACATTGCTATGAGGGAAATCGTAAAATTATTAATGAATGGGAATACAATGATGTAGAGAAACTCATTTCTCAACTTGAAGATACATTTGAAAAATGGGGTGTTGAAGGTGAAGTCTCTCTTGTTGGTGGTGAGCCAATTATGTGGCCACATTTAAGTAAAATGCTTTATAGATTACATAATTCGCGAAATATTAAACGATTTGCAATACTTACTAATGGTGTTTACATCCCTGAAGATGTATTTAAAGCTATTTGTGATACTCAACCCACTGTCCAAATTAGTATTGATGGTATAACAAAAGAAAAACATGATTATATTAGGGGAGAAGGTAATTACTTTAAGTCAATGGCCAATATTCATAAGTTAGTTGAAAACAATGTACAAGTATTTATACATTATGTTATCAGTAAATTTACAATACCAATTACAGAAAGTTTTATCAAAGAAATGATTAATTGCGGTGTAAAACAAATTACATTTAGTAGGGATGTTCCAATCGGTTCAAGTGATAAAACATTTATGCTTACAAGAGAAGAAACTAAAAATGTTATGGAAACACTCAATGATTTAAAAGTAAAGTATTCAAATAAAATTGGAATAAATTCTTCTAGGCCGTTATGGGCTTGCTTTGGACATTCAGGTAGATGTCCTGTCGGTATTCAAACATTGACAATTATGCCGGACGGGACAGTTTACCCATGTAGAAGATTGCCAATCCCTATAGGTAATGTGAAAACGCAATCTATTTATTCAATCTGGTATACTTCAGATGTGTTGTGGAATTTAAGGGAGCGTAAAAACATCAAAAAATGTGGAAAATGTGAACATCTTGATAAATGTGGTGGTGCGCGTTGCATTGCCTATGCTGTTACGGGAGATTATATGGAAGGAGACCCTCAATGCTGGATGTAAACAAATTTTATATTCGTAAAGGGGTAAAAATAAAAAATGGCTATTATAATGATGCTATATATGACATGATCAATCATAAGGTTTTTTTATTAAACAAAAACGATTGCGAATATATTATGTCAAATAAATGGGAAAACATAGATGGGGCATTGATTAATAAGCTTCAAAAAGAAAAATTATTAACATTGAATATTGAAAATGAAGAAAAAAATGTTTGTAAATTTGAATATGATTTATTTGGTGATAAATATTTATTTAAACAATGTACTCAAATTTTTTTAGAAATAACCAACTATTGTAATTTTAAATGTTTGCATTGCTATGCTGATTTTAATAATAAAAATAATAAATTTCTTACTTGCAGAGAGGTTGAGGAAATTATTAAAAAGTTGAATTTAAAATCGGTTGATATCAGAGTTACAGGAGGAGAACCTTTTTTAAATAAAGAAATAAGAAGTATTTTAAAATCAATTACTGAGTCTATTCAACCTTTAACGCGTCATAGCATTGTAACAAATGGTTCTTTTGATGTTAATGATGCGTTATATGCTTTAGAACTTGGTTATGAAATGCAGATTTCTCTATATGGATTAAATGAAGAATTGTTTAATTTATTTACACAAACAAATAAAAACTATTTTAAAAAGGTAATGCAAAATTTATATATTTTGTCAAAAACAAAATTTAAAAATAATATTGTAATACAAATTTCATCAAATAAATTGACTTATAAAAAAATTGATGAGTTTGTTCAATTTTCAAAATCCCTAGGATTTAAATATAACATTAATAGACCAGCCAGTGTGGGTAGAGCTGTTAAAAATTGGGAAAAATTAGAATTAAGTAAAACGGAAAAAATTCAGTTGGCTCAAAGGACTAAATCAAAGAATCTGGATTTTTGTTATCATTTGTGTCAGTTACATTGGACTGCGATTGATGTAAATGGGAATGTTACACCATGCACTTTTTTTAGAGCTGACAATAAAAAAAATATAATTGGAAATATTTTTAATGATTCCTTTTTAGACATTTGGTGGAGTAAAAAATATGACAACTTTAGAAATTGTAATCCTACTTTGGTAGACAAATGTAAGAATTGTGAATTTGAATATGTATGCACTGCTGGCTGTGTTGGTGAAACTGTTGCGTATACTAAAAATTTTTACAACTGTTATCCTTGGTGTATAGAAAAACCTTACCAAAGTCACTATCTAAAAATAAAAAAAGGTGAGATTTATCAAGTAGACAAACTCGCAGCAGGAATTTTTAATTTTCAACTTATAAATTAAATTTTTTTGCTTTAAATATTCTTAATTAAAAGGGGGTGGCATAATGGAGAGACCTGAAATTATGTGTGTGTCAAATGTGACACAAGGAAGTAATGTATCGGCTTGCACATGTTGTGGCGGGAATGGTAAATAATTAAACATCTGTTGCGAGTTTGTACCAAAATTAGACTGGAGGAATTGATGAATAAGACGGATAAACCTACTCTTAATCAAAATTTTATAATCAAGAAACAAAATGATAATCAATGGTTTTTGGCAGATTGTGTTAATGGGGATGTTTATAAAATAAACTTTACTGCTTATTTAATAATTACTCAAATTAACAGCAATCATAGTATAATGGAAATTGTTGATAATGTTTTGTATAAATATAATGAACTAAATAAAGAAGATATTTTATCTTTATTTGAATATCTTTACAAAAACAATATTATTCATAATTAATTTTTCCTTGATTAAAATCTTAGTTTGAAATGTTGAATTGTTGTGTTATAATAGGTTCATGAGTAAATTTGACCTACACGATTTGAATAAACAACAATATGATGCCCTGATTGAAACTGAGGGTGCTGTTTTGGTGACGGCGGGTGCTGGAAGCGGAAAAACCAAACTTTTGACCTATCGCATTGCACATCTAATTGAAAATCTCGGCGTGTCACCATATGAAATTCTTGCAATCACTTTCACAAACAAGGCAGCACGCGAAATGAAAGAGCGGGTTGTGGCATTGTGTCAAGGTGGACAAGATGTTTGGATTTCAACCTTTCATTCAATGTGTGTGAGAATTTTGCGAGAAAACATTCATTATCTTGATGGTTTTTCTGGCAATTTTTCGATATATTCTGACACTGACACTGAAAAACTAATCAAAAAGATTTGTGACGAAAACAAGTATGACGACAGCATCAAAAAAGACGCGATATACTATATTGATAAAATCAAAAATCAAGATATGGACATTGATGATTTCGCTCTTGAGAATAAATACCTTGATTGTGTTGATGAGATTGTCAAAATATATCATCAATACCAAAAGAGTTTGAAAGAGAGCAATGCACTTGATTTTGACGATTTGCTCCTAAAAACACTTGAACTTTTTGCAACTTTTCCAGAGGTCAAACAAAAATATGCAAACCGTTTTCGCTATGTTTTGGTTGATGAATTTCAGGACACAAATGCTGTTCAAATGCAACTTGTCAAACATCTCACAAGTGTGCACAAAAACGTGTTTGTTGTTGGTGATGAAGATCAATGCATCTATACTTGGCGTGGCGCAAACTTTGAAAATATATATGGGTTCGAAAATTATTTTTCTGGTTGCAAAACCTTCAAACTTGAAAGAAATTACCGCTCAACAAAACAAATTTTGGACTCTGCGAACAAAATTATTCTAAACAACAAAGAGCGTCACCCAAAATCGCTATACACCGAAAACAACGAAGGCGACTCCGTCCAAAGTTTTGTGGGATATGATGAAGGGGAAGAAGCAGAGTTTGTTGCCAACAAAATCCAAGAACTTGTTGCAAAGTTTGGGTATTCTTATTCGGATTTTGCAGTTCTTATGCGCCTCAATGCATTAACATTGCCATTTGAACAAAGTTTTCTTGCACACAACATTCCGCATAAGATATTTGGCGGGTTCAAGTTTTATGAGCGACAAGAAATAAAAAACATTTTGTCCTATCTCAAATTATTTCTCAATCCAAGCGATGAGATGAGTTTCTTGCGTGTAATAAATTTTCCAAAACGAGGCATTGGCGATGGAGCCCTCGACAAACTTCGTGTGTATGCATCGGCAAATAATCAAACACTTTTGCAAGCATGCGAAAGCATATCAAAGCAGGAGACACAAGGTCCTCTTCAAAAGAAATTTGCTGGCTTTTGGGGAGAGTATGAAAAGATAAAAAACACCGCAACAACATCTGTTGTTCAGTTCGTTAAACTCGTTATCGACTCTTTCAACATTCGTTCGGCATATAATCCCGACATTGAACAAGAAAACGACAAACTCATCAACATCGACCAATTTGTGACGGCGGTTGAGGGGGCGGTTGGCAAACAGCCAGATTTGACGCTCGGTGAGTTTGTTGAAAATGTAACTCTCGAAAGCGATGCTGACGGAATGGAAAACTCCGATAATCATGTCAAACTCGCAACAATTCATGCTGTGAAAGGTCTTGAATTTAAGGTCGTTTTTGTTGTTGGACTTGAAGAAAAAATCTTCCCAATCATTCGCAACAACATTTCGACAAATTCCGAAATGGAAGAAGAAAGACGCTTGATGTATGTCGCAATAACAAGGGCAGAGGAAAGATTATATCTCACTCGAACAAAGTGCAGATATCTCTATGGAAAACGCGACTTTTCAAACCCTTCAAGATTCCTCACGGAGCTTGGACTTGAAAAGAAAGTTGCGCCTTTGAACTTGAGTGAGCATCGTCAAAAATTCTCATCATTTAATGTTTCAAATTTCAATAATTTCAGACAAAAAGAAAATAATAGTTTTGAAACTCCAAAGAAAGATTTATCAATATATAGGGTCGGACAAAATGTAACACACACAAGATTTGGCGATGGAAAGATTATTTCAATCGACCTTGTTGATAGATGCGCTGATATTAATTTTGAAGATTATGGAACAAAAACGCTAATGCTTGACATTGCTCCACTAACAATTTTGTGAGGTGAAAAATGAATCTTGATGAAATGAAAAAATTGGTTGACGGACTCAACATTCATTGCCACAACTACTATGTTCTCGACAATCCAACAATTGCTGATGCTGACTATGACAAAATGTATGACAGACTTGTTGCACTTGAAAAAGAAACTGGCGTTGTTCTTCCAAATTCGCCATCACTTCGCGTTGGTGGACAAGTGCTTTCGGGTTTCAAAAAATATAATCACAAAAATCCTTTGTTTTCGCTGGATAAGTGTCAAAGCATTGCTGAGGTTGAAAAATGGCTTCGCGACATGAAAAAGGCAGTGCCAGACGCAAGGTTTTCGCTTGAATATAAATTTGACGGACTTTCAATCGTAATTGTTTATGAAAACGGAATTTTGACCCAGGCGGGCACTCGTGGAAACGGAAGAGTTGGCGAAGATGTCACGGAGCAAGTTCGAACAATTCAAAGCGTTCCTTTGTCAATTCCATTCAAAGGTCGACTCATTGTTCAGGGCGAAGGCATGATAACGCTTTCGAACTTGAAAAAATATAACGAAACCGCGAATGAACCTTTGAAAAATGCTCGCAATGCTGTTGCTGGCGCAATCAGAAACCTTGACCCAAAAGTGACAGCAGCAAGACGGCTTGATTTCTTTGCTTATGCGATAAACTTTATTGAAGGCAAGGAGTTTTCAACGCAACAAGAAATCCACGAATTTTTGATTGAAAACGGCTTTAAGACGGGCGATTTCTATAAGACGGTTAACGACATTGACGAAATAAAAAATGAGATTGACCGAGTTGACAAAATCAAGTCAAATCTTGACATTCTGATTGACGGAATGGTGTTAAAACTTGACCAAGTTGCACCACGTGAGGCGATTGGCTGGACAGCAAAATTCCCAAAATGGGCTGTTGCCTACAAATTCGCACCTGTTGAGGTGACGAGTTTGCTCAAAGATATTATTTGGCAGGTTGGAAGAACTGGTAAACTCACACCAATTGCAGTTGTTGACCCAGTCACTCTTGCTGGGGCGACTGTCACGCGTGCGACTCTCAACAACATGGGGGACATTGTCCGCAAAAAAGTCAAAATTGGCTCAACTGTGTTTATTAGGCGCAGCAATGAAGTTATTCCTGAAATTCTATCCATTGCGCAAGAACTCCCAAATTCGGTTGAAATTGAAAAGCCAACTCATTGCCCAGTTTGTCATCACGAACTTGTTGAAATTGGTGCAAACCTATTTTGCCCAAACAAAGAGGGCTGTGGAAAACAAATAATCAACAAACTCACGCATTTTTGTTCAAAAGAAGCGTTTGATATTGAGGGATTAAGCATAAAAACGATTGAACAACTCAACTCTGAACTCGGCGTTGAAAAACACTATCAAATTTTTGACCTTAAAAAAGAAGATTTGTTTGTGCTTGACAGTTTCAAAGACAAAAAGTCCGAAAACATCATTTCGTCCATTGAAAAGAGCAAAAATGTGCCATATGCAAACTTCATCTATTCGCTTGCAATTCCAAATGTTGGGACAAAAACGAGCAAAGATTTGGCAAAAACTTTCAAGAGTTTTGAAGACTTGAAAAACGCATCGCTCGAAGAACTTGCTGCAATTCGAGATGTTGGCGATATTATGGCGCGAGGAATATTTGACTTTTTCCAAGACCAAGAAAACATCTCTGATATCAACAAACTTTTTGAACGCGGTGTGAACATTGTTTATGACAACGCTGCGAGCGGAGAAAAGTTCAAAGGGCTTAAATTTGTTCTCACTGGAACGCTCGAAAACTTTTCGCGACTTGATGCACAAAAACTCATTGAAAGTGAGGGCGGAGAATGTTCGTCATCGGTTTCAAAAAACACGGACTATGTTCTTGCGGGTGAAAATGCAGGAAGCAAACTCGACAAAGCCACAGCGCTGGGTGTTAAGGTTATTTCTGAACAACAATTTTTGGAGATGTTAAAAAATTAAAAAATCATCAAAAAATTATTCACAAATTAAAATTTGTGTGATATAATGCGGTGTAATATTTTGAAAGAGGTATATGTTTATGATGAATCAACCACCAATCGACCTTATGGCAAAGAAAGCGGGCAACAACAAATATAGACTTTGCTGCTTGGTTGCAAAAAGGGCAAAAGAACTTGAAAAAAGAATCCCTGCTGAACTTGAGGTGAGTGACAAAAAAGCAATCACAATCGCTTGCGAAGAAGTCGTCAATGGAGATATTGTTCCAAGTAATCTTGATTAACAAAAGGGTTGCAAATGTGCAACCTTTTTTAATTTTTTAGTAAATTTTTATTTATTGTTTGTTTTAAGGAAGTTCAATGTTTGCTAGTGTTATTGTTGACATTCAAAATAGTGAAGTTGACAAGGTGTTTGACTACCTTGTTCCTTTGTCATTGGACCTAAAAGCGGGCGACCGCGTCAAAGTGCCTTTTGGCGGAAGACTGATTGAAGGTTTTGTTGTTGGACTGAAAGAGCAAAGCGATGTTCCAGCGGAAAAAATAAAAGAAGTGTTTTGCAAACTTGACTCTTTCTCGGCAATAACTCCTGAAATGCTCGCCCTCATGGATTATATGAGAGATGAGTTTTTTCTCAAAATGGTTGACGTTCTCAAACTCTTTATTCCGTCTGGAATGAGAGGCGGGAAAGTTAAGTCAATCATCAAAGACTGGTGCTTTATTTCAAAAGATAAAGACATTGAAGAAATCAAAAATAGCCTCAAAAAAAATGCGAAGTCGCAACTTGAACTTGTTGAATACCTTTGGGAGCGTGATGGCGAATTTTCGAGCGTGCTTGCCGAAAAGTTTTCATATTCCGCTTTAAGCAAACTCAAAGAAGCAAAAATCGTTGAGGTTTTGGGAGTTGAAACAAAAAGAACTCCAAAAGCTCTTGCTGTTCGCGACACAAAAATAAAATATACACCAGAACAAGAAAATGCAATAAAGTCAGTCGACCTAAGTGGCAGCGACACATATCTCATTCATGGTGTCACGGGCTCAGGCAAAACCGAAGTTTATATGGCTCTCATACAAAAAGTCCTTGCGGCGGGAAAGACCGCAATTATGCTTGTTCCAGAAATCTCTTTGACGCCACAAGTGTTCTCGATTTTCAAAGGCCGTTTTGGCGATGACGTTGCAATTTTGCATAGTGGGCTGTCTGCTGGTGAAAGATACGACGAATGGAAGCGTCTTTTGATGGGTGAAGCAAAGATTGCGATTGGCGCGCGTTCAGCCATTTTTGCACCTCTAAAAAACCTTGGCGTCATAATTATTGATGAAGAGCATGATTCGAGTTATATTTCTGACTCAAACCCTCGCTACACCACCGAAGTTGTTGCGGCGTTTCGTGCAAAATATAATCATTGTCCTTTGATTTTGGGAAGTGCAACGCCAGCACTCACAACCTATAATCGTGCAAAATCTGGCGAAATCAAACTGCTTGAACTTCCTGTTCGCGTCAACGGAAAAGAACTCCCAAAAATTCAAATTGTTGATATGCTCAGTGAGGTGCGTGACGGCGGCAATTTGATGTTTTCTTCATCGCTGATTGCTGCTCTTGACGAGTGTATCTCAAACAAGAAGCAGGCAATGTTATTTCTCAACAGACGAGGATATTCGTCTTTTATGATGTGCAAAGAATGCGGATATGTTGCAAAATGCTCTGATTGTGATGTTTCGCTCGTTTATCACAAAGAGGACGAAACACTCAAATGCCATTATTGTGGCAAAAGATACAAAGCTTTGACTTGTTGTCCCGAGTGCAAAAGCACATACATAAAACAAGGTGCGATTGGAACGGAACGAATTGTTGCGGAACTAAAAAAATATTATCCTGATGTCAAAATTTTGCGTATGGATAATGACACTACAAGCACAAAAGATTCCTATGCGAAAATTTTGAGCGAGTTTTCAAGCGTGAAGCCGTCAATTCTTGTTGGCACACAAATGATTGCAAAAGGACATGATTTCCCAGATGTCACACTTGTTGGAATTGTTGATGCCGACCAAAGCCTTTATCACAGCGATTTTAGGAGTGCTGAAAAGACATTTGATTTAATCACACAAGTGAGCGGTCGAGCAGGACGAAGTGCGGACGAGGGAAAGATTATTTTGCAAACATATTGTCCGCGTCACTATGTGTATAAATTCGCCGCGAATTACAACTACAAGGCATTTTATGAAAAAGAGATTAACATCAGAGAAACAACAGGTTTTCCGCCTTTCTCGGTGATACTTCGTGTTCTTCTTGTCAGTGAAGATGATGAACTTGTCAGATGCTTGACAAAAGACTGTTATCATGACATATTGGAAGTGAGAGAAAAATATGGCAAAGAGTTTTTGTATCTTGATGTCATGAAAGCGCCTCTCAACAAAATCATGAAAAAACATAGATATCAGATTCTCATGAGGTTTAAGCCAGACCATCAAAAAGAAATCACAAAAGAGATATTTGATATTGCAAACAAATATAAGAAACAAAAGGTAAGCGTGTTTGTGGAAACCAATCCGCAAAACTTAAATTAAAAGGAAGACATATGGCAGATAGAAAAGTTGTTATGATGGGAGATGAACTTCTTCGAAAAAAATCAAAACCAGTTCGCGTGTTTGATGAATATCTTTGGAATCTCCTTGATGACATGAGGGACACAATGCACCACAAGAATGGCATGGGACTTGCTGCCGTTCAAGTTGGCATTCTCAAAAGGGTTATAATCATTGAAGCAAACAATATGTTTGTGGAACTAATTAACCCAGTTATCACGAAAGAGCGTGGGGAAGATATTGAAGAAGAAGGATGCTTGAGCGTTGGAACAATGACAGGGCTTGTTAAGCGCCCGATGGAAGTGACAGTCACAGCTCAAGATAGATATGGATATACCTTTACATTGAGTGGGGAAAAATATCTTGCGAGAGTGTTGTGTCACGAAATTGACCATTTGGACGGAGTGTTGTTCATTGACAAAATGATAAAAGAGACAAAGGCGGAATAATGAAAGTAATTTTTTTGGGGACGCCCGAATTTGCGTTGAATGTTCTGAAAAGCATAAATGAGTCACACCATGAGGTTGTGGCTGTTGTTTGTCAGCCTTCAAAACCTGTTGGGCGTGGCGGAAAAGTTGTTGATCCACCAACAAAAGTGTTTGCTGAAGAAAATAATATTCCATGCTTTCAATTCGGTAAAATTTCAAAAGAAGGAGTTGATGTATTAAAGTCGCTTGATGCTGATATTATGGTGACGGCGGCTTATGGGCAAATTCTTTCAAAAGAAGTTCTTGAAATCACGCCGAACGGAGTGATTAATGTCCATGCGTCACTCCTTCCAAATTATCGCGGTTCTTCGCCAATTCAATGGGCAATTCTTTGTGGCGAAAAAAAGACTGGTGTGACAATCATGAGAACAAATGTCGGCATTGATGACGGGGATATGTTGCTGCAACAAGAGTGCCAAATACAAGACGATGACACTGACCAAACAATGTTTGAAAAACTCTCTCACATTGGTTCAAAATTGATTGTTGAAGCACTTGATTTTATTGAAACAGGAAAAGCAAAATTTGTGCCACAAGGGGAAAAATTCACATATTTTCCCATGATAAAAAAAGAAATGGCAAAAATTGATTTTGACAAGACCGCAAAAGAGATTGACCAACTTGTGCGAGCTTTTAATACGTGGCCTGTAGCTCATTTTGAAGCGTGCGGACAAGTTTTTAAGGTTTATAAAACAAAGCCGCTTAACGGTGAATTTGCGGGTGAAAATGGACAGGTTGTTGCATCTTCAAGCAAGGCGGGTCTTGTCATAAAATGCAAAGGCGGGGCGATTGAAATTGTTGAGATGCAAGCGCCAAATTCAAAAAGAATGCTTGCAAGAAGTTTTCTCAACGGAAAAAAGATTGATGTGGGGACAAAAGTTTGTTAAAAGAAGTTTTGCTGGATTTTGATTTTGATGAAATGTCAGAGATTCTCAAAGGTTTGGGCGAAGAAAAAAAATTTCGTGCAAAACAACTTTATTCTGCACTAAATCAGGGTTTGAAATTTGAGGAAATCACGACATTGCCAAAAGATTTGATTTCAAAACTAAAAGAAAAATATCAAGATGCTCCAATCGAAATATTCAAAGAGTTAACAGGCAAAGATGAAACAAAAAAATTTATCTACAAACTTCAAGATGGGGCGCTTATTGAAGGTGTGTTGATGAAATATAAGTATGGTTATACACTTTGCGTTTCAACACAAGTTGGTTGTCGAATGGGGTGTAAATTTTGCTGTTCGACAAGAGATGGGTTGATTAGAAATCTTTCTGCTGGCGAAATCTTGGGGCAAGTTGTGACGGTTAATCGTCATATTGGCGGAAAACTTGGAGATAAGCGCAAAATCACAAACATTGTGCTTATGGGCAGTGGAGAGCCTTTTGATAATTATGACAATGTCACAAAGTTTTTGAGGCTTGTGAATGATGAAAGTGGGCTTAATATAAGTCAGAGAAATATTTCTCTTTCAACCTGTGGACTCGTTCCAAAAATTAAACAATTTGCTGATGAAGGCAATAGTGCAACATTGACAATTTCGCTCCATAATCCATTTGATGAAAAACGAAAAGAAATAATGCCGATTGCAAATGCATATTCAATTGATGAAATTTTGGGTGCAGCAAAATACTATTTTGACAAGACAAAAAGGCGTGTGATTTTTGAGTATGCATTGATTGCGGGGCAGAATGACGGAGATGAATGTATTCAAGAAATAGTCAAAAAATTTAAGAATTTTTCATTCCATTTCAACATTATTCCGCTCAACGAAAATGATAACAAAACTCTTAAATCTGCTGGTCGAAAAGGTGCTTATAGGTTTGCGGAGAAACTTGAAAAGATGGGCATTTCAGCGACTGTTAGACGAACAATGGGTGAAGATATTGGCGGCGCTTGCGGTCAGTTGCGAAATAAGATAAGTTCAAATATATAGTTGGTGTAAAAGCAATAAACATACAAAATATTGTGGAGGTATACAAAAATTAAAGGTGTTGTGACACAAAACATTTCAGACAAATTTTGGGTTAATCACTCGGGGCGCGAGTATGAATGTTTTGGTAAAAAGAATTTGAAAACAAGCAAAATTTGCGTTGGAGATATGGTTGAGATTTGTGTGGTTGATGGTGCGTTTCAAATCTCAAAACAATATTCAAGGCAAAACTTTTTGATTCGCCCACCTGTTGCCAACATTGACAAACTTTTTATCGTTGTTGCTGCTGCACCAGAACCGGATTATTTTGTTGTTGACAAAATGCTTTTGTTTGCGTTCGCAAATAAAATTGAGCCTATAATTTTAGTGAACAAGGTTGACGAATTTGGCTTTGATTTGTTCGAAAACTTGAAAACGGTTTATCAAAATGTATGTCAAATATTTTGTGTTTCAGCAAGAAGTGGATATAATATTAATGTCTTGAAAGACGCAATGCGTTCTTCAATTTCTGCCTTTGCGGGACAATCTGCTGTTGGAAAGTCCTCCCTAATCAACGCTTTGATTCCTCATATTGAACAAAAAATTGGGGACCTCAGTCAAAAGATTGAAAGAGGGAAAAACACGACAACTCATTGCAAACTCTGCGAAATTGAAGAAAATTCGTTTATTATTGACACGCCGGGATTTTCGCTTATTGACGAATATTATCTTCCAATGAAATATGATGAACTTTCGTCTTTCTATCCGGATTTTTTGCGTTTTGCAGAGGGGTGTAAGTTCAAAAATACTTGTGACCATATTCATGAAAAACAAAGCGACTGCATGGTTAAACAAATGGTTGCCGAAAATGTGTTGGATTCTGGAAGATATGAAAGATATAAGCAAATCTATGAAGGTTTGAAAATGAGGTGGAAAAATGAGCATAGGTAAAGAAAAAATTGTTTCAGTTTCGATTGACCCTGTTCCAGACAGAGAACTTTTGCCATATCTCAAAGAAATGCAGGAATACAAAGTGGACTATATTCATTGTGATGTTATGGACGGCAACTTTGTGCCAAAAGTGACATATGACAACAAATATATTGAAACAATCAACAAAAAGACTATCATACCTTTGGATGTTCATCTCATGATTGAACACCCAGAAAAACATATTGATAAATATCTTGATGCAGGAGCAAATATTTTGACTGTGCACTATGAGGCTTATACCACAAGAAAAGAGTTGATTAAAGATCTTGATCACATCAGAGAAAGAGGTGCGCTCGCTGGCGTTGCAATTTGCCCAGGAACAGAAATTAACAACGTTGTTGATTTCTTGAATCATGTTGATGTGATTTTGCTTATGGGTGTTGTTCCAGGCTTGTCCGGGCAAAAGTTTATTGACAATGTTTATTTAAAGATAAAAATGCTCGACAACATCAGAAAACAATTCAACTTCAAATTTATTCTCGCTGTTGACGGGGGAATAACAAAAGAGGTTTCCGAAGAAGTGAAACTCATGGGCGCAGATATGCTCATTAGCGGGACATATATTTATGAGTCGGATCAACGAAAACGCACCATCAGGCTTCTTCGTCTTCCAACAAGCGCAAGCGAGGTTTAACAAAACATCTTTCGCCGTCATATAATTTAATAAAGATAGTGGGGTGAAAGATGAAAATAATTTGTATAAAAGCACCAAAGTTTCTTGTTCCCTTCTTAAAACTTTTTAAGAAAAAGAATGGTCAAGAGTGTGAAGAGGTCGAAACAAAATAAATACATAAAAAAGCAACTCAGTTGAGTTGCTTTCATTTTTGTTTAACTTATGCCTTTTTTGCAGTTTTGATACACTTTGTGCAAGCAGTCACTTTGGTTTCTTTTCCGTCAATAACCATTGTTGTTGTTTGCAAGTTTGCATTATATTTTCTGTTTGCTTTTCTATTGCTGTGGCTAACTGTGTTGCCTGCCATTTTTCCTTTTCCGCAAACGTCACATACTCTACTCATAATTTCCTCCGTCTTTTTCTCAAATTAACGAAGATATCTTAACATCTTTTTTTGTCGTTTGCAACACTTTTTATCGCTTTTGTGAAAATTTTTGTTAATTCGTCAAATTTGCCTTGCATAATTTTGGCAGGTGGTGTATATTATTGATGATATTATTCAAAGGCGGTCAGATTTGACAGTAGATACAAACAACTTTTATGGTAATATTTCAATTTCCGACGACGCGATTGCTGTTGTCGCAGGTTATACTGCGCTCGATTGCTATGGCGTTGTTGATTTGATTTCCACAAATTTCAAAGATAATATCATGGAGTTATTTAAAAAAAGAACTTTTGGCAAGGGAATAAAAATTACGAGTTTTGAAAACCGTATCTTTATTGATGTGTATTGCATCCTAAAATATGGTGTTTCGATTAGCGCTGTTGCCGAAAGCATGAAAAAATCAATTAAATATAAGGTCGAGAATTTCACTGGCATGATTGTTGACACAGTCAACGTTCATGTTGTTGGCGTTCGCGTTTGACCTTTTGGAGTATTTTACAATGCAGAAAACAATCAATGGTTCAGTAATAAAAAAGATGATTCTCGCCGGTGGCGTGCTTTTGGAGCAAAACAAAAAACTTGTTGACTCACTCAACGTTTTTCCAGTTCCAGACGGCGACACAGGAACAAATATGTCGATGACAATGAAATCGGCTTGCAAAGAAGTTTCAAATTGCATGAATAACAATTTAGACGCAATTTGCGAAGCTTTTGCAAAAGGAGCTCTTCGTGGTGCGAGAGGGAATTCTGGCGTTATCCTTTCACAAATCATAAAAGGATTTACAAGTGTTCTTGCTCCACTTTCTGAAATCAACACAAAACAATTCGCAAAAGCAATTCAAGAAGGTTCAAACATTGCCTACAAGGCAGTCACAAAGCCAAAAGAGGGCACAATCCTCACAATCATTCGCACAATGGGCGAAGCAGCTTTGGAATGTTCAAAGAAATGCCAAGATATGGAGCAATTCTTGCAATACGTTTTGGATCGTGGCGAAGAAATGCTTCAAAAAACACCGGAGATGCTTCCAGTCCTCAAAAAAGCAGGCGTTGTTGATGCTGGCGGAAGAGGACTCATAACAGTTTTCACAGGTTTCTACAAAGCTCTCATTGGTGACGAAAGCATGGAGGTTGACGTTGACGAAACTTTCACAGTCAGACAAACCATTGACGAAGTTGTTGCAGATATTAACAACTTGGCTGAGATTGAATTTGGATATTGCACTGAATTTATGATTATTCATATGTTCAAAAAAACCACCGAAGCAAACATCGACCAACTCAGAGAAAAACTTATGCAAATTGGTGATTCTGTTCTTTGCATTGGCGATTTGTCGCTCGTCAAAGTCCACGTTCACACAAACCAACCAAACGTTGCAATTGGATATGCTCTTGAACTTGGAGAAATCTTCAACATCAAGATTGAGAACATGCGTGAACAAAACCGTGAACTCAAAAAGAACATGAAGAAAAATGAAAATCTCAAAAACATTGGTATTGTTGCAGTTGCAGCAGGGGACGGAATTGCAAATCTCTTCACAGACCTTTCTGTTGATAGCATAATCAAAGGTGGGCAAACAATGAACCCAAGTGCGGCAGATATTGCAGCTGCAGTTGACCTTGTTCCAGCCGAAAACGTTTTTGTTTTCCCAAACAACAAAAACATTATTCTTGCTGCAGAGCAAGCAAAAGACCTCACTGAAAGAAAAATTATTGTTGTTCCAACAAAGAGCATTCCAGAAGGTATATCAGCAACCCTCGCTTTCAATCCAGAGGGCACAGTTGAAGAAAATGAAGAAGCGATGAATAGCTCAATCACAAATGTTAAGTCTGGATCTGTCACATATGCAGTTCGTGCAACTCATGTCGACGGCTTTGATCTTTCAGTTGGTGAAATCATTGGTCTTGATGACAAGGCAATCTTGTCAAAAGGAAATGATGTCAATCAAACGACCATTGAACTTGTCGGCAAAATGATTGATTCAAATGTTGTCAATATCACGCTCATCTATGGACAAGATATCAATGAAGCAGAAGCGAATGAACTTGTCGAATCATTGCAAACTCTCTATCCTCAATGTGAAGTCACAATGATTGATGGTGGTCAACCAGTTTACTACTACTTGGTTTCATTGGAATAAACGGAAAAATGTATAAATAATGCTTGATATTTTCTTATTTATATGTTAAATTATAATAATATACTAGATTGAGAGTGGACTTCGGTCCACTCTTAATTGTAGATAGGGGGTTATATGGCAAGCAAAGTTTGTGACGAAGTTGAAAAACTCATTACGCCAATAGTAAAAGATTTGGGCTATTTCATTGTTGACATTGAATACTCAAAAAAGTTTGACGGAATGAACCTTGAAATCACGATTGACAAAGATGGTGGGGTTGACATCAACGATTGCGAAAAAGTGCATCGTGCGATTGACGAGCCACTTGATGAACTCAATCCAACTGGCGACACGCCATATATTCTTTCAGTTTCTTCCCCTGGGCTTGATAGGCCTGTGAAAAACCAATATGACTTTATCAGAAACAAAGGCAAAGATGTTGAAGTAAAGTTGTATAAAAAACTTGATGGGAAGAAAAGTTTTGTTGGAAAATTGACCGGGTTTGATGATGACGAAGTCAAAATTGAAATTTTGGGTCAAGAAAAAACATTCAAAAAAGATATGGTGGCAGCAGTTTGCCCCGTCATCGAATTTTAATTAAGGAGAAAAAAATGATTAACAAAGACTTTTTCCAAGCACTAGACGAATTGGAAGCACAGAAAAAAATCAACAAGGAGCAATTTCTTGAAACACTTGAAGCAGCACTTACTTCAGCTTATAAGAAAATGTATGGCGAAGCAAAAAACGCTTTGGTTAAACTCAATCCAGAGAAGAACACAATCAAGATTTATTCATATAAAACTGTTGTGAACGAAGTTGAAGACCCTGACAAAGAAATTTCTTTGGAAGATGCTCGTGCAATCAAAAAATCTTATGATGTTGGCGACAGTGTTGTCAATGAAGAATCAACAAAAGATTTTGGCAGAATTGCAGCACAAACCGCAAAACAAGTTGTTATGCAAAGACTCAAAGAAATTGAGCGTCAAATGGCAATTTCTGAACTTTCAGAAAAAGAAGACGAACTTCTTACAACTGTTGTAAAACGCATTGATAATGGCAACATTTATGTTCAAATCGCAGGAAGTCACACAGAAGGAATCATGACAGAAAATGACCAAATTCCTGGCGAAAAATTTAATGTTGGCGACAGAATCAAGGTTTATGTCAAGAAAATCAAAGAGTCATTCAAAGGCACACAAGTTCAAGTTTCTCGTGGAAACATTGGATTTGTTAGAAAACTTTTTGAGCTTGAAATTCCTGAAATCGCTTCTGGCGATGTTGTTATCAAAAACATTGCAAGAGATGCAGGGAACAGAACAAAAGTTGCAGTTTTTAGCGACAAACCAAACATTGATGCACTCGGTGCTTGCGTTGGAAACAGGGGTGTTAGAATCAACACAATCGTTTCAGAAATGAACGGCGAAAAAATTGATTTGGTTCTTTATTCTGACGACCCACTCGAATATATCGCAAGAGCATTGAGTCCAGCAAAAGTTTTGTCTGTTGAAACAAACGAAAGCCTCAAAGCTTCACGTGTTGTTGTTCCTGACGACAAACTTTCTTTGGCAATTGGCAAAAGCGGACAAAATGTCAGACTTGCTGCTCGTCTTACTGGCTGGAAAATTGATGTCAAACCAGCATCAGAAGTTGAAGGGCTTGAAGCTCCACAAAATCAAGATTTCGACCATGAAATTGTTGATGTTGAAGACGATGATGACATTTTTGCTGACCTTGAAGATATCGAAGAAATATCAAACGAAGAATAATTGGAGAATATATGAAAAAACCAAGTATGAGAATGTGTTTGTGTTGCCGTGAAATGATTGATAAGCATGACCTCAAGCGTGTTGTAAAAACACCAGATGGCAAAATCATGCTTGACCTTTCTGGCAAAATGAACGGACGCGGTGCATATATTTGTCAAAAGCCAGAATGTTTGAAAAAACTCAAAAAACAAAAAGTTCTAAACAAGGCTTTTTCAACTCAAATTGATGATGAAATCTATGATAAAATTATCGAGGCGGTGGAGAGTGGACAGTATTAAAATCGCGGGATACCTCAATCTTGCAAGAAAATCAAACAACTTGATAATCGGCACTGACAACCTAAAAAAATACAACAAAAAGTTGTATCTCATCATCTTGAACAAGACTGCTGGAAAAACTGCTTGTGCTGTTGCACAGAAGCAAAAAGAAAGAACAGAATGCGAAGTTGTGGCTCTAGATATTGATCTTGCGGGAATTCTCAACATTAACAATTGTCAGATTGTTGCCCTAAAAAACAAAGGGTTTGCTGACATGGTTATACAAAATATAAATTAGGAGAAAAATTTTGACAGAAAACGAAAAAAACACTCAAAAAGAAGGTTTCCAAAATCTTAAATCAATTCATGGATTGCAAGTGGGTGGTGCAATTCAGAATGTTTTACGCGATTTAAGAAACACGAGACATATTGCTGAACAACTTGCAAAGCAAGTTTCTGATGCAAAGAAAACCAAGTCGACTCAAGTTCAACCACAAAAAGAAGTTGATGTTGTTTTGTCAACAAAATCTCAAGAAACAGTTGCGACAAAGGTTGAAGTGCAAGAAGAAAAACCTCCAGTTCAAAACAAAAACTTTCAAGAACGACCTTCCACAAGAGAAAAGAGTTTTTCTCAAAATAATCGTCAAGATTTTTCTCAAAAAAGTGGCACCCAAAGACCATTTACTGAAAAAAGACAATTTGGTCAAAACGGACAAAGACCACAGGGTGGAAACAGACCTCAATTTGATAGAAATAACCCAAACAGACCACAAAACGGGCAATTTGGACAACGCACACCAGGGCAATTTGGACAAAGGCCACAAAACGGGCAAAGGCCATTCCAACCACGCGATGGACAAAGACCAGGTGGAGCAAAAACGACATTTGCTGCAAGCAAGGGAAACAACTTCAAGTCTTTTAATGAAGCTCCAATGTTTGAACTTCCAACACAAAACAAAACTTTCCAAAATAAGAACAAAAACAAAAATAATGTTGAAGAAAAAAATCGTTCTTTTGTGAAAAAAGCACAACAACGCAACAACATTATTATTGAAGATGATGACGGATTTAGTGAAACAACAATGGGTTCAAGAAAGCTTGTGAAAACAAAGAAAAAAGAACAAGCATTTGTTGCGCAAGCCATTGAAAATGCAGTTATTACTTCTGAGGAATTCACAGTTAAATACCTTTCAGAAAAAACTGGACGCCCAGTTAATGAAATCATCAAAAAACTTATGATGCTCGGAATCATGGCAAACATCAACAGCACAATCACATATGATGTTGCTGAACTTGTTGCAGGTGAACTTGGCGTCACACTTGAAAAGAAAATTGAAAAGACATATGAAGAAAAATTGACAGAAGTTGCAAACGAAAAAACTGACGAAAACGCTGTCAAACGCCCACCAATTGTCACAGTTATGGGACACGTTGACCACGGCAAAACTTCGCTTCTTGACTGCATCAGAAATTCTTCTGTTGTTAGTGGCGAAGCGGGTGGAATCACACAACATATTGGTGCTTATCAAGTGACAAAAAATGGTGAAAAAATCACATTTATTGACACCCCAGGACATGCTGCTTTCACTGCAATGAGAGCAAGGGGTGCAAAGGCGACAGATATCGCAATCTTGGTTGTTGCTGCAGATGACGGAATAATGCCTCAAACCATTGAAGCAATCAATCACATTCAAGCAGCAGGTGTTCCAATGATTGTTGCTGTCAACAAAATTGATAAACCTGAAGCAAATATCGACAGAGTTAAACAACAACTCGCTGAACATAATGTTTTGCCAGAAGAATGGGGCGGAGATGCGATTATTGTTCCAGTCTCAGCAAAGACCAAACAAGGAATTGATGACCTTCTTGGCATGATTTTGTTGGTTGCAGAAATGCAAGAACTCAAAGCAAATCCAGACCGCTTGGCAACTGGTGTTGTACTTGAAGCATCGCTCGACAAGAACAAGGGGCCAATCGCAACAATTCTTGTTCAAAATGGAACCCTCAAAACGGGAGATACATTTGTTTGTGGACTCACGTTTGGCAAGGTTAGAGCAATGTATGACGAAAATGGCAGGCTTGTTAAATCTGCTGGTCCATCTTGCCCAGTTTCTGTTCTTGGATTTGACGAAGTGCCAAATTCAGGCGATATGGCAATCGTTATTGATGAAAAGTTCTCAAAGAAAGTTATTGAAGAGCGCAAAGACAAAATCAAACTTGAAAGGGCAAGTGCAACAAGTGGCGTGACACTTGACGATTTCATGAACAAAGTTAATGAGGGCAAACTCAAGAACCTCAATATCATTATCAAGGCCGATGTTCAAGGTTCTGTTGAAGCGCTTCGACAAACACTCACTGAAATTGAAAACGAAGAAGCAAAAGTTGTTTGTCTCCACGCGGGAGCTGGTGCTGTCACAGAAAGCGATGTTTTGCTTGCAAGTGCATCAAGTGCTGTTATTATTGCATTTAATGTCAAAACGCAACCAAAAGCAAAACAACTTGCTGAACAAATGAAGATTGAAATCAAAGATTACGACATCATTTATCAAGCTGTTGACGACCTCACGGCTGCAATCAATGGCATGCTCACACCAAAATATGAGGAAAAGGTTGTTGGACACGCAGAAGTTCGTATGGTGTTCAAACTCACTGGTGTTGGTCAAGTTGTCGGCTCATATATCACAGACGGAAAAGCAGTTCGACATGCTGGCGTTCGCATCACTCGTGGTGACGAAGAAATTGGCAGCTCAACGATTGAAAGCTTGAAGATTCAAAAAGACGACAAAGCCGAAGTTAATTATGGTTATGAGTGCGGAATTAAACTCAAAGACAACTTCTCACTCAAAGAAGGTGACAGGCTTGAAATCTTTGTTAAAGAACAAATAAAGAGGTGATTTGTGGCAAATAACACAAGAGTTGAGCGACTCAACGCTCAAATATTAAAAGTTCTTTCGGAAGGTCTGCTCAAACTTAATGACCCAAACTTTCACACACTCATAACTTTTATGAGTGCGGAAACTGCACCAAATTGCGAGTTTTGCAAAGTGTCAGTTTCAATTCTTGAAAAGGACGATGCAAAACGTGACCAAATTTTTTCAAAGCTAATCAAAGCCACTGGCTTTTTGAAAAAAGAGATTGCGTCAAAACTCAAACTTCGCGTTGTTCCTCAAATCAAGTTTGTTCTTGACACTGGCGTCAGCCATACACAAAGAATTGAAGACATCTTAAAAACTTTGAACATTCCAGACGAGGATTAAATGAGAAAATATAAGAAATTGATTAAAGAGCTGTTGAAGGCACAAAGCATTGCAATATTCATTCATGAATATCCAGACGGAGATGCGATTGGGTCATCTTCTGCTCTTTATTTATATCTAAAAAACAAAAACAAAAATGTAACACTATTTTCGCAAGACCCAATTCCTTTCAATATGAAGTGGGTCTCATGCGCAGCAAACTATCAGTCACAAGTTGATTTGACGAAAACTTTTGATTTGGGTGTGATTATTGATTGCTCCGATGCAAAGCGTCCAGGAGATAAAATTTGTGAACAGACAAAAAGTTGTAAACAAATAATCAGAATTGACCATCACCCAAACGGGGAAATTTATTCCGAATTTGATGTTGTTAATCCTTCGACTTCTTCTGCTTGTGAGGTGCTTGCGGAAATATTGCTTGAATGCAAGAATGCGATAACAAAAGATGTCGCAAATTCTTTGCTTTTTGGAATTCTTACAGACACATGTAGCTTGCAAAATTCAAACACACGCAAAAGAACAGTTGATATGATTTCAATTCTGATGGGAAAGGGTGCAGATTTAAATAAACTTGAAGAATATGCGTTTGCTCAAACATCAGTAAAAGAAGTTGAGATTTCAAAAGAATTCTATAAAAATATGGTTCTTTTGATTGATGAAAAAATTGCCTATTCATTTGTGGGAAATGAAGTTATACAAAAAATTGGGGCAACAAAAGAAGATATGAATGGGCACGCAAATATTTTGAGAAATATCATGGGTGTTGATTTATCATTTGTTATATATGAAATTCAACCACACTTTTTTTCTGCTTCATTGCGAAGTGTGGAAGGTGTTGCTTGCAATAAAATTGCGGCTGAATTTGGAGGAGGAGGTCATGTTGTTGCTTCTGGTTTTAAATGTGAAGCAAGCAGCATGGAAGAGGTCGTTGCAAAAACTCTGGCTTGCTGTCGAAAGGAGATGTTATGCCAAACGGAGTAATCTTGGTCAACAAACCAACTGGCATGACCTCAAATACACTTGTTCGAAAAGTTGGTAAAATAATTGGAGAGAAAAAGGTGGGGCATATGGGCACGCTCGACCCAATGGGTTGCGGGCTTTTGCCAGTTCTCTGTGGAAGGGCGACAAGACTTTTTGACATGTCATCAAACAAAACAAAAACATATCGAGCAGTGTTCAAGTTTGGCGTTTCAACTGACACATTGGATAGCGAAGGGAAAATTGTTGCGAAAAACGACAAGGTTGTGTCGGTCGAAGAAATAAAAACGGTATTGAATGAATTTATTGGTGAGTTCGACCAAATGCCACCGCAGTATTCGTCAAAAAAAATCAATGGCAAAAAAGCATATGAAATTGCACGTGCTGGTGGTGTTGTCAAACTTTCTCCAAGGCATATAACAATCAGTCGATTTGAACTTGTTGCGCAACTTGAAAAAAACACATTCTTATTTGAAATTGAGTGTTCAGAGGGGACTTATATCAGAGCATTGTGTCGTGACTTGGCAAGGAAACTCTCAACATATGGCACAATGTGTGCAATATGTCGCACAAAATGTTGTGGAAAAAATTTGAAAGATGCTTTGGTTTTGAGTGAAATCAATGCGGACACAAAACTTATTGTTGCACAAGATTTTATTGACTTGCCTAGTGTTTTTTTATCAGAGAAATTTATGCCAAATCTCAAAAATGGAATAAAAGTCTTGGCGAGTGAGGATGTTGACGGGAATTTCAAGTTGTTTTGTGGCGAAGAGTTTTGGGGCGTTGCAAAAATTGAAAACGGATATTACAAAATTGTAAGAAACTTTTTTGGAGGATAGAATGGAAGAAACAAGGTTTGGACCTTCTGGAAATGGTGCGGCGTTTTATGATGCGGGGTTTAAGTCGAGTGTTGATGCACCAAAATGGTTAAAAAGCATTGGACTAAATGCTTATGAATACTCGTTTGGCAGAGGATTTACAATGGGATTTGACAAGGCTGAACTTTTGGGGAAGGCGGGAAATGAAAACGCCGTGCTTATCAGTGTTCATGCGCCATATTACATTAATTTTGCAAATCCGAGTGACGAAATGTTTGAAAAGTCGCTGAAATATGTTCTGACCAGTTTTGAATACCTGCGACATTTTGGCGGAAAGCATGTTGTTGTGCATATTGGAACAAATGGAAAATTGACACGTGAGGAAGCACTTGCGTTGGTTCGACGAAGAATTCCAAAATGTGTTGAAATGCTTAAAACAAACGGGTTTAGCGATTGCAAGATGTGCATTGAAACCATGGGAAAATATACACAAATTGGGACTTATGAGGAGATTGTTGATTTGTGTGAAATTGACGATATGCTCATTCCTTGTTTTGATTTTGGACACATTAATTGCATTGAGCAAGGAGGTTTGAAGTCAAGCGAGGATTTTGAAAGAATTTTGTCTTATGCGATAGGCAAACTTGGCTATGAAAAAGTTGATAATTGCCACATTCATTTTTCAAAAATTATGTTTTCTGAAAAGGGTGAAATCAAACATTTGGATTTTGATGACCATTTTTATGGACCAGAATTTGAACCGCTTGCTCATGCTCTCAAAAAACTTAATTTGCATCCACACATCATTTGCGAGTCGGCAACAAAAATGAGTGAAGATGCACGCATTATGAAAGGAATTTATGACAGTACACAAATTTTGTGACAAAAAATACTAGACAAATGAAGTTTAATTTGTATAATAAATAGAGGTATAAAGGAGAAATTAACATGATTACAGCAGGAGATTTTAGAAAAGGCGTAACTTTTGAACTTGATGGAAACGTTTATTTGGTTGTTGACTTTTTGCATGTCAAACCAGGAAAAGGTTCACCATTTGTTAGAGCAAAAATCAAAAACGTTGTCACAGGACAAGTGATTGAAAGAACTTTCAACCCTTCAGACAAATTCCAAGTTGCAGTTATCGAAAAGAAAGAAATGCAATATCTTTATTCAGATGGCGGAATTTATTACTTTATGGATATGGAAACATATGAACAAATTCCACTTAACCATGACCAAGTTGAAGATGCTTTGCAATTCATCACAGAGAACATGACAGCAACAATCCAATTCTACAAAGGCGAAGCTTTCAGCGTTGTTCCACCAAACTTTGTTGAACTCACAGTCACAGAGTGTGAACCAGGTGTTCAAGGTGACACATCAAAAGCAGGCAACAAGCCAGCAGTTTTGGAAACAGGCTATTCAATCCAAGTTCCTTTGTTTGTTAACCTTGGCGACAAAATCAGAGTTGACACAAGAACTGGAACCTATATGGAAAGAGTTAAATAAATTTGATTGTCGAAAAAGAAGATGTTTTGTTGCATCTTCTTTTTTTGTTGTTTTTTTCGTGATAACCGCCACCTCAAAAAAATAGGATATTTCAAGAGGTGGACAATGCTCAGAGATATTCTTCCAACAAAACTTGTTGATGTTTTTGAAACAAAAATTAACTATTCGACTCTAAACGAAATTCGTTTTCGAATGGACAAGCCCGTTGTTGTTTTCATGAACGGTCAAGCATTTTTTTTGGCGGAAAATGGTTTGACGAATAATGTGAATCATGCAGTTGTCGCATCAAAAACAATGATTGAAGACATTGTTTATCGCGCGAGTGAATGTTCAATTTATTCCGTTAATGAGCAAATCAAACTGGGTTTTGTTATGTCGGCAAATGGGGTTCGCGTTGGGCTTGCTGGAACAATTGTTATGGAAAATAATCAAATCAAAACCATTCGTGATTTTTCATCTTTAAACATCAGAATCCCTCATGAAATCAGGGGTTGTTGTCTTGATGCATTTTCGGACATTGTGACTTCTTGCGGAATAAAAAACACACTTGTTTTGTCACCTCCAGGGTGCGGCAAAACAACTTTTCTTCGTGATTTTCTCAAGCAACTTTCAAGCAAGAATTATTGTCTTAATGTGCTTGTTGTTGACGAACGTGGTGAGATTGCTTGCATGAGTGACAAAGGACAAGCGTTTGACATTGGAAACTTTTCTGACATCATTTCTTTTTCGTCAAAAATGAGAGCGATTGACCATGGGGTGAGAGTGCTTTCGCCAAACCTTATTGTCACAGATGAACTTGCGGGGAGTGACGATGTTGAAGCGGTGATTCGTGCAATTAATTCCGGGGTTGGAGTTGTGTCGTCAATTCATGCTGACAGCATTGAAATGCTCAAACGAAAAAAAGATTTTTCTCCACTGGTCGAAAACAAATATTTTGAGAGATTTGTTGTTCTTTCCAACAGAAAAGGTCCTGGAACGTGTGAGGGGATTTATGATGAAAATTTTAGGCGTATAAGTCATTTTTCATGAGGTTTCTATGATAAAAATTCTTCTTGTGATTATTGTCGTTGGCGGTTTTTTGTATGTTGGGTGTGGGGTTTCAAACTACTACAAAAAAAGAGATGAGTTTTTTTCGGGTTTGATTTTGTTATGCGACAAACTGCGGGCAGACATTGATTTTTCTGGCAAAAACTTGGTGACAATTTTTCAGAATATTGACCTTGATGGAAATCTTAAAAAGCTTTCTTCAAACTTTTGTGAATATCTCAAAAACAAAGATGTTGAATTTTCGACCAAGCAGCTTTTTCGTGGAATTTGGATTCTCAAAGACGAGGAAAAAACCACTATATATGATTTTTTTTCAAGGCTTGGGCGACATGACTCTGACAACGAAATAAAACTTATTGACGATTTCAAAATCATCATATCGCCACTCTTTGCGACTTGTCAGCAGGATAAAAACAAATATGGAAAAATGAGTGTGAAAATTTCATTTTTGCTTGGACTCATGGTGGCGATTTTAATAATTTAGGAGGGAATATGGGAGTTGAAATAATTTTCAAAATTGCGGCAGTTGGAATAATCACCGCCATTGTCAATCAAATTCTAAAATATTCTGGCAAAGAAGAGATTGCAACACTTTCAACTCTTGCGGGACTTATTATTGTTTTGTTGATGGTCGTGAACCTAATCAGCAATCTTTTTGAAACTGTAAAATCGCTTTTTAGTTTGTGAGGCGAGTGTGGATATTTTCAAAATTTTGGGAATTGGGATAATAACAAGCATTCTTGTTGTGGTTGTCAAACAAATAAAGCCAGAACTCAGCATTTTTGTGGGAATTGCGGGCGGGCTGATTATTGTTTTTATGATTGTTGCAACGCTGCTTGATATTGTGAATGTGTTTTCCACAATCGCAACAAAAAGCGGGCTTTCAAACAATTTATTTGTCTGCTTGCTGAAAATTATTGGGATTGGATATTTGACTGAATTTGCTTCAAATGTATGTATTGATAGTGGCTCATCGGGACTTGCGGACAAGATGCTGTTGGCAGGGAAGATTGTGATTTTGTCGATGTCGCTTCCAGTCGTCATGACAATTCTTGACATAATAATAGGGTTGTTGCCATGAGAAAAAAATTGTTTGTTTTGATTGGTGTGTGTTTGGTCGTCTTGATGATGTTTGGTGCGAAAATGACTTGCTTTGCTGAAGAGGATAAGACGATTGAAGATGAAATTGGCGAAGAGGTTTCCGGACAAATTGATGACCTTGATATGTCCGCACTTGAAAACATTCTCAAAAACATAAAAGACGATGACTTCAAGTTTTTTGGAGACTCAAGTTTTCGAGGTGTTGTTGAAAAAATTATTAATGGCGAATATTCAAATGATGCCTCATCGATTTTTTCAGCTTTGATAAATCTTGTGTTTGAAGATGTTTTGGAGTTTTTGCCAATTCTCACGACCATTGTTGCGATTGGAATTTTATGTGGCTTTATCTGTGCCATAAAAAGTGGGGTGTCGGGCAAAAGTGTGGGAGATATTGTTCACTTTGTTTGCTTTTCGGTGATTGTTGTTTTGGTTATCAAAGTGGTTGCTTCAATGGTGTCACTCACGACCTCAACGATGCTTATGGTGCAATCGCAAATGGAAGCAATCTTCCCCATTTTGTTGACACTCATAACCGCTCTTGGCGGAACGGTTTCGGTGTCTTTGTTTCAACCAACCATTGCACTTCTCACAAGTGGAATAATCGCAATTTTCACAAAGTTTGTTATGCCGATTTTTATTTTCTCTTTTGTTTTTTCAATCATATCAAATCTCACGAATGCGGTTAAATTAAACAAGTTCAGTGGGTTTTTTAATTCACTCTTCAAGTATACGATTGGATTTATTCTCACAATTTTTACGGCATTTTTATCAATTCAAGGAATTGCGGCAAATTCTCATGATGGAGTTTCGTTTCGGACGGCAAAGTTTGCAATAAAAAGTTATGTGCCAGTGCTTGGTGGTTATCTCTCGGACGGGCTTGATGTGATTCTAACCAGTTCTATGCTCGTGAAAAATGCGGTTGGAGTGAGCGGTATGATTTTGCTTTTCGCGACAATCATTGTGCCACTTGTCAAGATTTGTGCTTTTATCTTGTGCCTCAAACTTACTGCTGCAATTCTTGAACCGGTTGCGGATTCAAAGATTGCAAACTTTGTTGGTGGAGTGAGCAAAACAATGAGCATGCTTGTTGTCATGATCTTGGGCGTTAGTTTTATGTATGTCATTTCGGCTGGTGTTTTGATGGCAACGGCGAATTTCATTTAAGGAGAAGTCATGAGCAGTTTTTCAGTGTGGGTTTTGTCCATTGCGGGAATTTGTGTTCTTTCGGTGTTGGTGGAACTCGTTTTGCCTGAGGGGCAAACGCGAAAGTATATCAAAGCGATTTTCTCGTTTTTTGTTATTGTTGTTATTGTTGCACCACTGCCAAAAATTGTCAAAAGCGGGGTTGATTTTGATAGCATAATTGCGGGGGACAACATTGGCATTCAAGAAGATTTTATTTATCAACTCAATCGAAACAAGCTTGACTCAATCAGTGCCGAGATTGAAAAAGAACTAAAAGAGCAGGGGCTTGACGGTGTGAAGATTCTTTTGTCGGCAAATATTTTTTCTTCAAAACTGGAAATTGAGGCTGTTTTTGTCGATTTATTTGAACTGGTTATATTGGAGGAAACCGAGCATATAAATACTCATGAAATCATAAGAAAGACGGTCAAAAAACATATTGATATCAAAGAGGAGAATATTGTGTTCAATGAGTGAAGAAAAGAAAAGCATATTTTCAAATTCAAAACTGTTTCAAAAAATAAAAGGCATCAAGCATCTTGAAATAGTTGCCATTGTTGTTCTTCTTGCGATTGCACTCTTGGTGTATTTTAGTTTTTTCCCGTCAAAGGGCTCGTCTGAAGAAGTGATTTCAACATCAGCAAAAACAAGTATGTCAGAGTATACAAAAGAACTTGAATCAAAACTTTCATCGGTGTTATCAAATGTGAAAAATGCTGGAACTGTGAGCGTGATGATAACATTTGACGGAAGCCCGACCTATATCTATGCGACTGATGAGAATCAAAAGACAAACAAGGTGACAAATGGTGCAACCGAAACTTCAACTTCGCAAACTTCAAGTTCGCCAATTCTTGTTGAAATAAACGGAGAAAAGCAACCATTGATTTGCCAAGAAATTTTGCCTCCGATAAAAGGCGTGCTGATTGTGAGTTCTGGTGCGGAAGATGTTAATGTTCGCTTGGAGCTTCAAAGGGCCGCTCAAACAGTTCTTAATGTGCCAACCGCTAGTATTGAAATACTGGTTGGAAATAAAAAATAAAAGGAGATTTTATTATGCTGAGCAAAAAGAAAAAATTTTTGATTTTGGGCATCATGGTCGTGCTTTTGGGAGTGACGGCATACCTTAATGTCGCACTTAATAACAAGGTTGTTGACACATCTGGGACAACAATGACAACTGCGTCATTCTTTGCAACATATCGAGATGACAGACAAGCAACAAGAAATCAAGAAATTGCTTACTATGATGCGATTATCGCAAGTGAAACAACAAGTGCTGAGAACAAAAAAGAAGCAGAAGCAAAACGCTTGGAACTCGTTGCACAAATGGAAAAAGAACTTGCAATGGAAAATCTTATTAAAGCAAAAGGATTTGCTGATGTCATCGTCACAAGTTCATCTGGAAGTATTAATGTTGTTGTGAAGAGTGCTGAACTTCAAGCACCAGAGGTTGCTCAAATTGTCAGTGTTATTCAAGAACAGACAAAAGCAGACATTGATAATATCAAAATTATTCCAGTTGAATAATTGCATAAAATAAATATCTGTGTTATAATACAACTCGGAGAAACTTATGAAAGATAATAACATAGATGTTGAATACCAAAACAAGGGTAGCATAACTTGCAACAAAAACATTCTTTTGTCAATCATCAATCTTGCGACAAAGGAAATTAGTGGTGTGTCATCTTTGTCCCATGACAACTACTCTTGGTTCAAAAGGTTGTTCAAAAGAAACTCTTTTGGGGGAGTGAAAATAAAATTCAATCAATCAGGTGCAATTTTGGTTGACGTTTATATCAGCGTGTATTTTGGATATAGCGTTCCAGATGTTGCTTTCCGTGTTCAAGAAAACATAAAAAACGGAATTGCTGCGATGATTGATATGAAAACTGCAAAAGTCAATGTCCATGTGATAGGTGTAGACTTTACAAAGGAAGAGTCCTATAACTTGGCATAATTTTAGTGCATTTTTCAAAAATGCACTTTTTGTTTTATCTTGAGGAAGGGAAATGAGAAAATTAGCAAGAGAAATTTGTTTTGAAATGATATTTGAAATTTTGACAAGAAACGAGTGTGAAATAAATGAGCAAACACTCGAACTTCTTTGTGAGCAAGAAAATGTTCTCGGAGATGAAGACAAGCAATTTGTTGTTAAAGTTGTTGATTCTTTCATTAAAAACAAAGACCAAATTTTGAACTCAATATATGAAAGGGTGACAGGCTTTGCGCCAGAGCGGATTTATCGCGTTGATCTTGCGCTCATTGGGCTTGGACTCACTGAAATTAAATATGTTGGCGAAGTGGACAAGGGGGTTGTTATCAACGAGGTTGTTGAACTTGCGAAAAAGTTTTCAAGTGAAAAGAGTCCGAAGTTTGTTAACGGTGTTCTTTCTGCTTTGGTTGAGGCATAATGGAAAGAAAGGCGCTGACTGTTAGTCAAGTTGGAACATATATAAAGAACATTTTTGATGCAGAAGAAATGTTGCATGACATTGATGTTGTTGGTGAAATATCTGGGTTTTCAATCACTCGGGATATTGCTTATTTTTCATTGAAAGATGAAAATTCGCTTTTGTCATGTGTCCTTTTTGGTGCGTCAAAATATGCAAACATAAAAAATGGTGATTCGGTTGTTGTGACGGGAACGCCTCGCTATTATGTTAAAGGCGGCAAACTCAATTTTAATGCGACAAAAATTTTGCCGTATGGACAAGGACTTTTGTTTAAACAGTTTTTGGAGCTCAAACAAAAGCTTGAGCTTGAAGGACTTTTTGCAACGGAACACAAAAAACCAATTCCAAAGAATGTCAAAACAATCGGTGTTGTCACAAGTGAGGGCGGAGCGGTTATTCAAGACATCATAAATGTTTCAACAAGAAGAAATCCGCAAATAAACATTGTTTTGTATCCGGTCAAAGTTCAAGGCAACAAAGCGGAAAACGAAATTGTGAAGGGAATTGAATTTTTTAGTGAATACCCAGGAGTTGATGTTGTGATTGTCGCACGTGGTGGTGGGTCGATTGAAGATTTGCAACCATACAACACTGAAATTGTTGCTCGTGCAACTTATGCTTGCCAAAAACCAATCGTTTCAGCGGTGGGGCATGAAACAGATTTCACAATCATTGATTTTGTGTCTGACTTGCGTGCACCGACACCGTCGGCGGCAGCTGAACTTGTTTGCGAAAACAAAATGGCTCAAATTGAACTTTTGAAAAAGCATCTCACAGACCTAAAAATTGCCGCAACGCGTTTTGTTGTTGACAAGCAAAGAAGTTTTCAAATGCGTTGCATGAGATTGGAAAAAGATGGCGAAGCGTTGATTTCGATTGCAAAGACAAGGTTGACTTCAATGATGTCAAGACTCCAAAGTGTTGTTTTGACGGATTTGTCAGACAAAAACTATGCTTTGGGGCTTCTTCAAAAATCGCTTGAAAAGTTGAATCCGGTTGCAGTTTTGGGACGTGGTTATGCAAAAGTTGAAATTGACGGGAAAGCGATTGAAAGCGTTGAGGGCGTTGAAGTTGGACAGAAACTAACAACATACTTTAAAGACGGAAAGGTTGCGTCAGAGGTGCAACTTGTTGAAAGGAGAAAGAAATGAGTTTTGAAGAACAACAAAAAGAATTGGAACAAATTATAGCAAAACTTGAAAGCGGAGTTTCACTCGAAGAAGGAATAAAGCTTTTTGAGAGAGGAAGTGAACTCTGCAAATCGTGCTTTGAACAACTTGACGGGGCAAAGGGCAAAATCACAGTCATTCGCGACTCTTTGAATGGTTTTGTTGAAGATAAAATGTCAAATTAAAAGTTGTTTGCATTATTCTTTTTCTTATGTTATAATATATATTGTGGAGATGCAGTATTCTAGTCGGGCATTTCTATTTTGAGGACGACAAAGCGTCGAAGGGCATATCTGTGAAGTTCCTTGTGCTGGCTTTGGTTGCCCAAACCGGGGCTGGTGCTGGGAGTTAAGATTTTTGGGCTTTTGTTAACGGCATAACATTTTTGTCCCAGAAATCGTGGAGACTCAAAAGAAGTGACATTGTCACTGTTTGAGCTGAACCTGCATTGCGGTCACTGGCTGTGTGCAGTGTAGCCTGCCTTGAGTGGGGCATTGGGATTGAGCGTCAACATTTTTTGTTAGTCGGCCAACAACAAAAAGTGTTGCTCATGAAATTTGTTTCTGCAAAAAAGGATAAGAAATAGAAATGTGTGTCAAGGAAAGCTTCTAGACTGTTGCGCACTCGCGCTTGTTCGCAGGGGATTATAGTGTGATTTAAGTGGCGATTCGGTGCAAGGACTCAATTAAATGGAAACTGCTTTCTCGGTGACGAGGAGTTTGGGTCTTGGGAAATCCAACCGAACCTATATCGCAAGGTTTATCTTGTGGGCTGTCTCCACAAATCAAATATTCCACAACATTGTTGTGTTAAAAAAGGAAATTTATGAAAGAGGTTGAAACAACGGGCGAGGTTCCTCCGTCTGGGGAAGAAAATTCACCAGAAAATTTGAACACTACGCAAAATCAAACTGAAGAAGAAAAAAAGAAAAAGAATGAAAAGGTCAAGGCGCTAAAGAAGAAAAATAATGTTTGGCGTTGGCCGATAAGAATTTTGATAATAACATTGGTTCTGTCTTTTTCTGTTTCGGTTTTTTCAGAATTCGTTTTGTCGAGGACTGGGCTTGTTGTGTCAATCATAATGCTCATTCCGCTCTTGGCTCTCGCGGTTATCACTGATATGATTGGGGTTGCTGTTGCGGCGGCTGACATCTATCCGTTTAGAAGTATGGCTTCGCGAAAGGTGAGAGGGGCAAAAGAAAGTATTTATCTCATCAAAAATGCAGAGAAGGTTTCAAGCATATGTAATGACGTTGTTGGTGATGTATGCGGAATTGTGAGTGGAGCCATTGGTGCAACGATTGTTGTAAAAATTGTGACAGATAAAATAACCAGCACAGAACAAGTCTTCATTGCTGCGGCGGTGAGTGCAGTGATTGCGGGGTTGACAATTTTTGGCAAGGCGGTTGCAAAAAGATACGCAATCAATCAGTCAACAAAAATTGTTTCTGCTTGTGGAAAATTTTTGAGCATATTCACAAAAAAAATTAAATAGCAAAAACAAATTTTGAGAAGAGGTGAGCCCTCTTCTTTTTTTGTGCTTCATGAAAAATTTTGTCATTCAATTTTTTTAATATTTATGTTTCGGGCAAAATTTTTTGGTGGGGGATGTGAAAATGTGTCATGCATAAGCGTTTATATTTATAAATATGAAATTTATGTTTATGAATATTATCATTTTTCATAAAAAAATAAGTGAATAAATATGCAAAAATCACTTGCATAATTATAAATCAGGATGTATAATAATCAAAAATTCACAAAATGGGCATGAATATTCATAAATTTATAATTATGCATATCACCCGCAATCCTTTATAAACAAAGGGCTGGAGGAAAAAATTGGCTAGGTCAACAAGACAATCAAAAATTTTGGAAATCATATCGATGAAGGAAATTGAAACGCAAGATGAACTCGTTGCTCAGCTTCGTGCTGCAAATTTTGAGATCACTCAAGCGACAATTTCAAGAGATATCAAAGAACTTGGTCTCATAAAAATCCTCAGTGCAGAAACTGGAAAATACAAATATGCGATTGTTGAAAATGGCGAACAAGCTGTTTCAAACAAATACATAAACATAATTAAAGAATCAATCATCTCAATAAAACCTGCTCAAAATCTTTGTGTGATAAAAACGATCAAAGGAATGGCGAATGCACTTTGTGACATGATTGACAAAATTAATATTGATGGTGTCATGGGCAGCGTTTCTGGAAATGACACAATGATGCTCATATTCCCAACAAATGAAGAGTGCTTTGCTGCTTGCAGAAGTTTGAGTGATATGCTCTGCTAGTGAGGGATTATGCTCGAAAGATTAAGATTGCAAAATTTTGCATTATTTGTTGATCAAAGTGTTGAATTTGAAAATGGTTTTAATTCACTTTTGGGTGAAACCGGCGCGGGAAAAAGCATTATTATTGATGCTTTGTCTTTTGTTATTGGGGCAAAGTCAGACAAGATTGTCATTCGTTATGGCGAGAATTCAACAAAAGTTGAGGCGGTGTTCTCTGAACTTTCTCAAAATGCCAAAAATCTTTTGGCTGAGGCGGGAATTGAATTTGATGATTCAATTATCGTTTCGCGATCATTGAATGTTTCTGGGAAAAATGACATCAGAGTCAATGGAAACTTTGTCACTTTGACCTTTCTTAAAGAGTTGGGTGCGTGCCTTATCAACATTTTCGGACAGCATGAAAACATGACTCTCCTCAATGACAAAAATCACTTGTCGATTCTTGATTCATACGATGAAGAAAAAACCAGTGAGCTCAAGAATCAAGTTGGACAATTGCTTCGTGAAAGTCATGATATTGACGAAAAAATCAATTCTCTTGGTGGAGATCAAGCAACGCGCGAGCGGGATATTGATCTTTTGGAGTATTCAATAAATGAAATTGAGTCTGCAAATTTGACAGTGGGAGAAGACGAGGAGCTTTCAAAGAACATTGCGAAGAGTGCATCTTTTGAAAAGATTGTGTCTGCAATTAATTCTGCAATTTCAACAATGGAAATGGGCTCAGCGTTTTCGGTTGAAGGCAATCTCAAACAAAGTTCAAAACTTCTTTTGGAAATTGAAAAATATGACGAAAAGTTTGGGGAGCTAGCAAAAAGGCTTGATAGCACAAGACTTGAAGTTGAAGATATTCGCGAAACGCTTGAAGAAGAGCGTGATGCCTCATATTTTGATGAAAGACAACTTGAGAGCATGATTGAGCGTGAACAGGTGATTAAGAAACTCAAGCGAAAATACGGGGCTACGATTGAAGATGTTTTGCAATATCTTTCTGATGCAAAACAAAGAAAAGATAATCTTTTGAATGCTGAATACGAAATTGCAAAACTTGAAAAACAAAAAGACGAAATTGTTGGGAAGTTAAAAGCCGTGTGTGACAAACTCACATCGCTTCGAAAAAACATGGCTGAGCAAATTGAAAATAAAGTTGTTTTGGAACTCAAAGAACTGGGAATGAAAAACACAACTTTCAAAGTTCAAATATCTCCAAAGGCAGAAGAATTCTCTCGTGAAAGAGTGAATTCAACAGGATTTGATGATGTCAAATTCTTGTTTAGTGCCAACCTGGGGCAAGCGGTCAAAAGTTTGTCAAAAACCATTTCGGGTGGTGAGATGAGCAGATTTATGCTTGCGGTTAAAAATGTTTTGAGAAATGATGAAGGCATGCTTGTGTTTGATGAAGTTGATGCGGGAATTAGCGGACAAATCGCAATTTCTGTTGCTCAAAAACTTGCCAAGATTGCTCGTCACAACCAAATTCTTGTGATTTCACATTTACCGCAAGTGTCTTCAATGGGCGACCATTTCTTTAAGGTGACAAAAAATGTTGTTGAAAATCAAACAGTTTCAACCGTGACAAAAGTCGTTGGCGATGAAATTGTTAAAGTTATTGCTGGCATGGGATTTGGCGAAAGCCTAACAGGAAATGCGTGTGAGTATGCAAAGGACTTGATAACGAAGAATGACGAGTTCAAAAAATCACTTTGTGAATAAATATCAAATAAAAAAATAAACTAATCTTTCGAGGATTAGTTTTTTTATGAGAAAAAAATTTAAGAGAAGATTTCTGATTGTTGGTGTTGTGTTTTTGGCGTTGATTATTATTGCGGCAGTTATGTTGTTGAATGTCGATGTGAAAGCCTTATGCGACCTTTCAAATGAGTCATATGTGACATTTGAAGATATGCAAAAAATTAACGAACAAAACATGTTTGGAAAATTTGTTGATGCATCACTTGATAAATCTCAAGTTGAGGTTGGAGGAGAAAAGCCAAAAATTGGCAAAGTCACATTCAAACTTTTTGGGCTCATTCCGATAAAAAGTGTTGATGTCCAAATTCTTGGCGATGAAAACGTTTATCTTGGAGGAAATGCAGTTGGGTTTTCAATCAAGACAGATGGTGTTATTGTTGTCGGCAAAAATAGTGTTATGACTGAAAATGGTTTGGTGTCGGTTTGCGATAATCAAAATATTTGTGCAGGGGACATAATAACTCACATTGATGGAAATACGATCAAAGATGCAAATGACATTCCAAGCCACCTTAAAGGTGTGACAGGTGGTGTGAAATTAACCTTAAAACGAGGATCAAAAAGTTTTGATGTCACATTACAACCGCAACTTGACACCAATGGAAACAAAAAAATTGGGCTGTGGGTCAGAGATGATGCAACTGGTATTGGAACGCTGACATATGTTGACTCAAAAACACTTGATTTTGGTGCACTGGGACATCCTGTGACGGATGGGGAAACGGGGACAAAGATTGATATTCAAAAAGGTCAAGTCTATGATTGTTCTGTTGTTGGCATAGAGAAAGGTGAGAGAGGAAAGCCGGGAGAACTCAAAGGAGTGTTTTTGAGCAGTAAAAATGCAAAAGGTGAAATTGAAGGTGGAAATGAGTTTGGAATTTACGGAAAAATTCTTGAAAAGAGTGGAATGGTTGATGAAAATGTTGTTGCTGGAGTGGGTGGAAGGCTTGCGGTAAAGCCTGGCAAAGCACAAATCATGAGTTCTGTTAGTGGCGTGAGAGAATATTATGACATTGAGATAATCAAGGCAAGTAAGCAAAAAACCGCAAAAGACAAAAGTATGGTTTTTCGGGTGACTGATAAAAGACTGCTCAACCTCACTGGCGGAATTATTCAGGGAATGAGTGGAAGTCCAATTTTGCAGAACGGAAAACTCATTGGTGCGGTAACTCATGTGTTTGTTTCTGACCCAACAAAAGGGTATGGAATTTATATTGATTGGATGATGATATAATGATTTGAAAAGTTTTGAAATAATTTTGTAAAAAACACTTGATTTTAGTAAAATAAAATGATATTATATCAAAAAAAACACAAAAGAGGGCTCTATGGACTGCCAAAATGGATTGTTATTTTCCAACAAAAACTTTGAATTATCGTTTAATTTAAACAAAATTATCAAAAGCACAAACACATATGTGACTTACGCGAAAGATTATGATGAATTTTTTACAAAACTTATGAATTTCAAGCCAGACTTTGTAATTTTTGATTTGGACACAGTGAGTCTTCCGTTTGAAATGCTGAAGACTTTTGTAAACAAAAAAGTTTTTAATCTCAAGGGCGTTTTCTTTTTTTCAACAAAAAACAATTCTGGAATTGTCGGTGGAATTGATGTTGATTACTCAAATCTTGATAAAGTTTTGGACGTTTTTGATTGTCAAAATTTTGTAAATAGACCAGAACTAAAAAAAGACGAACAGTTGTCTTCAAAAATCACGAAGATGTTGATTGGCTATGGTTTTTCAACCAAACATCTTGGATTCGCATATATTAAAGAAATCTTGATTCAGATTCTTGGTGACAATGCGGCGTTTAAATCGTTTAATGGAAAAGTGTATCCAAAACTTGCTTGTCGATTTTCGGCTTCTGTCGCGAGCGTTGAAAGAAATATTAGAAATGCAATTACATATGTTTATAAAAACAGAAAGGAGCAGTTTGATAAAACTTTTCAAAAGCACAAAGCGCCAAGCATAAGAGAGGTTGTTTTTTATCTTGTTGATTTGCTTATTGTTGACGTTGCGTAAATTGTTATTTTTTGAAATAAAATGACACCTCTTTGAATATCTTACAATATGGGGAAGTTCAGCTTGGGAGTCGAAGGTGTCTATCAATCCGCGCGTGGCGGAATCAAGGACTATATAAGAAAACACAAGATTTTGCTTATAGTTTTGTCGTTTGTTGCCCTTGTTTCGGTGCTTACGGGTGTTTTTACGGCAATAAAGAATGCTGACAATTATTCTTCTGTTTGGTTTGATAACTATAATATCATGAATTTCTACAATTCCGAGATTGGCACTTGGGAGTTGTTTTTTAATCGCTTCGGGTCGTATTTAATTTGCCTTGGAGTTGTGTTCATTTGTTCTTTTAATATATTTTTGTCACCATTTTCAGTTGTGGTGCTTGTGATACGCAGCTATTTGGTTGGACTCAATTGCTGTTTTATGTTTTTGTTGTTTGGGCTCAGTGGAATGCTTACGACAATAATAATCATTTTGCCAATTCAGCTAATTAATGTTTTGCTTTTGATTGCGTTTTGTTCTCTTATGTTTGTTCGTGCGCGAAACAAGCAAAAATATGGCTCGTATTGCATTGGGGGAGAAAAGAAACCCTTTGTTTTGTTTTTGATATTTCTTGTCCTTTTCACGCTTGTGAATGTTGTTGAAACTTTGTTGCTGTTTATTTTTTCAAGCAAAATTATTTTGGTTATATAAAAAACTGTGATATATTGATTTTGTGGAAAACAAAAAAGTTATATTAGTTAACATAAGCGGACTCGGAGTCGGAAAAACAAATCAAAACACACCAAACACAATGAAAGATTTGACGGATAGAATGGTGTGTTTTGTTAATAATCTCAATCTGTTGGGATTAAAAAGAATACAAGAAAATAACGATGAGTTGGGGGATAATGTCCTCGGATGTTATAGTCGTGCAAACATTCAAAATCCAGCAAATGATGCGTTCTGGGGACAGTGGGAAATTGCTGGCGTTGTGTTGGATAATCAGCAATTTTTGACATTTGATGACACGCTTTCTGATGAAATTCGTAGTGCTCTTATGACAACTTTCAAAAGTGATATATTGTGTTGCAAAAAAATGTTGGGTGTGCATGTTCTTGCAGAATTTGGAAGGCTTGGACGCGATGCGAATTGTCCAATTTGTTACATTGGACAGGACAACACTTTGAATATCACTTGTCATGAGAATCTCTATTCGCACGACCAATTAAACTTTATTGTTGAAGAATTTTTGAAAAACAACAAGTTTTGTATTGAGAAAATTTCAACCAGAATTTATGCGGGGACCCAAAATACGTTTTATAATCTCGGACAAGCAAAAATTTTTGTTTCAAAACCAAAACAAAAATCCTTGTTTCAAATAGCTCGAGAAAGTGGAATAAAAACAGTTGGATTTGGCAAAATTGCTGAATACTTTGACGAAGGGGAGTTTGATGAAGTGTTTCAGACAAGAACAAACGACCTTTCATGCAAAATGCTCCTCAAATCAATGGCAAGCGTTGATAACGCACTTCTATATATCAATCTTATGGATAATGACCAAGTGTTCCTGCAAAGAGGTGACTTGCTTGGTTATAGAAAATGCCTTGAAGAAGTTGATTTATTTGTTGGGCGAGTCAGAAATCAGATGAATGAAGGTGATGTTCTTGTTGTAACATCTGACCATGGCGGAGATTTAGTTAACAGACAAAATATAAAACAAGATGTTCCTGTGCTCATATATGGCACATCATTCAAATATAATCATAGGTTTCAAAATCTCAATTCAACAAGTGAGATTGCTTCTTTCGTTGAAGATTATTTTGGGATTGGGAAAAATCAAAGTTTTCTAAAAGATATCGTTTCAAATGAATAAAATATGATTGTTTTCAAAAACTATTCTTGAGAAGGAGAATGGTATGAAAAGAATTATATCCCTATGTTGTGTGTTATGTTTTGTAATAATGTCAACATCTTGTGCTTTGCTTGGTATCGACATGAATGTTCAAGCAGAAAAAGAAGAAGCAAAGTTTGACGTCAAAGCAGCATATCTCTTGGATTATGACAGCAAAGTTGTGCTTTATGAACAAAATGCTCGAGAGCATCTCCCAGTTGCCAGCATGGTCAAACTCATGACAATTCTTTTGACTTTTGAAGAAATTGATGCAGGAAGGCTCAGTCTTGATGAAATGATAACCACAAGTGAAAATGCATCTGGAATGGGTGGCTCGCAAGTGTTTATTGACCCTCATGTCGATTATAAGTGTGAAGATTTGTTGAAGAGTGTTATTGTGGCATCAGCAAATGACGCATCGGTTGCTCTTGCTGAACGCATTGCAGGAACGGAAGAAGATTTTGTTAAGCTTATGAACAAAAGAGCAAAAGAACTCGGAATGCTTGACACAAATTATGTCAACTGCACAGGACTTCCTGCTCCAATGCAATATTCTTGTGCAAAAGATATTGCAACACTTGACCGTGAAGTTATTACCCACAAAGATTATTTTAATTATTCAACAATTTGGATGGAAGACCTTGTTCATCCATCAGGAAGAAAAACAGGACTTGTCAACACAAACAAACTAATTCGCTATTTCAAAGGTTGTGATTGTGGAAAAACTGGTTCAACAAGTGAAGCGGGGTATTGTCTTACTGCATCAGCAAAACGCGGAGATATGAGATTGATTGGAACAATTATTGGGGCAAAGGATAGCAAATCGAGATTTAATGAAACATCAAAACTTCTAAATTATGGATTTGCAAATTTCGTCAATAAAAAAGTTCTTGACGCAAATGACATTTTGGGCGAGCTCAGTGTTCAAAAAAGCAAAACAAAAACTGTTAATGTTTCAAGCCTTGAAGACTTTTATGCAATCATGAAAAAGGGTGGCAACTCTGTTTATGAAATCAAAGTTGAGATGCCAGAAAACATTCCTGCGCCAGTTCGTGTTGGGCAAAATGTTGGAAAGGTTATGATTGTCAAGGACAATGAAGTTGTTGCTGAAATCCCATTGATTTCAAGAGATGCAGCAGAAAAATTGAATTTCTCCGAAGCACTTTCAGAAGTAATTCACAACTGGGCATTCTGGGGATAAATCAAAACATGAAAAAACTTCGCGTGGACGCGGAGTTTTTCTTTTTTCCTTGCTTTTATTATTCTTTTGATATATACTAACGACTATGATTAACGAAATGCAGGGTATGCAGAATTCAGGGCTTGGTTTGTTTTGTGTTTTTTTGGCTTATTTGATTGCCATGCTCTTTGCAATCACTTTTCATGAGTTTGCTCATGCATTCATCGCGCATAAGTGCGGTGACGACACTGCAAAATATATGGGTCGAATGACACTCAATCCTTTCAAACACATGGATTTTTTGGGTGCAATTATGTTTATTTTTTTCGGCTTTGGTTGGGCAAAACCTGTTCCTATCAATCCAAATAAATTCCGCAACTACAAAAAAGGCTTGTTTTGGGTGTCTGTTGCGGGGATTATTGCAAACATAATTTTGGCAATTGTTTCGTCATTTATTGCGTTTTGGTTTGCAAAAATTCAGCAACTCAACTACTTTTATTTTTTCATGTATGTTTTGTTTTCACGTTCAGCACTCTTGAATGTTAGTTTTGCACTTTTCAACATTTTGCCAATCTATCCGCTTGATGGATTTAATGCGATTGCGGCATACGCTAAATATGACAACAAATATGTGTCTTTCATGAGTAATTATGGATACATCGTGCTCATGATTTTGTTGTTGACAGGACTATTTAGTTATGTTTATATTTATATTGTGCAAAATGCAATATTTGGACTTTATTCTTTGTGGGGGCTAATTTTTGGGTAAGTATGGAAGAAAATTTTGAACAAACAACACAAACTGAAATGTTTGAAGATACTTCGGCGTATAAGGTGCGATTGGATAATTTTGAAGGACCTTTGGATTTGTTGTTGCATCTGATTAAAGAAGCAAAGCTTGATATTGCGACAGTCAAGCTTTCGGCAATCACAGAGCAATATCTTGAATATATGGAACAAATTCCAGAACTTGACATGGAAAAGGCGAGTGAGTTTATTGAAGTTGCAGCAACTTTGATTGAGATAAAGAGCAAAAAACTTCTTCCAAAACCAGAAGAAATTTTGCCAGAGGAAGAAGATCCTGAAGCCAAACTTCTTCGCCAACTTCAAGAATACAAAATATTCAAAGAGGCAAGTGAAGAATTGCATAACATTGAAGACATTTCGCGTTTCTATAAAGAACCTGACAAGCAAGCGAACAAATATCGTGTTGTGCTGAAAGACATGGCGCTTGAAGGGCTTCTTGATGCGTTTTCAAACATACTTGCAAAAACGCTTGAAAAAACAGTTGAGATCAAAGAAAAGAAGATTGAAAGAGACCGTTTTACTGTGGCAGAAAAAATTGCAGCAATAAAAGATGCTGTTTTGGTTAATGAAAAAATCAAATTTTCTGAACTTGTTGCAGAAGACCAAACAAAGAGTGAAATTATCAATATTTTCTTGGCTCTTTTGGAACTTTTGAAATTGCAAGTTGTCAGAGCAAGACAAACAAGCAACTTTGAAGATATTGAGATTGAAAGATATGAGGAGAACGATGATGAGCGACCTAATAACTGATGGAATGTTGAAAGATATTATTGAAGCAACACTTTTTGTGAGTGGCGAGGGCATTGACATAAATGCGTTTGCCGAAAAACTTGAAGTGACGCAAAACGAAGTGAACAAAGCGGTCAAAGAATTGAAGAAAAAACTTTCGGGGGATTCGGGAATTCATCTCATTGAATACAAAAACAAAATTCAACTTTCTTCAAACCCAAACTATGCTGACCAAATTGCGAGCGTTTTGAATCCAATTCGCGAAAAGGCTTTGACAAAAGCATGCATGGAAACTTTGTCAATTATTGCCTACAAACAACCAATCACAAGACTTGAAATTGAAGAGGTTAGAGGTGTTAACTGCGACTACACCGTTCAAGTGCTTTTGGAGCACAATTTGATTGAAGTTGTTGGCAGAAAAGATGTCATCGGCAAACCCCTTCTTTTTGGAACAACAGAAGAGTTTTTGAAGAGATTTGATCTCAAAGATCTCACAGACCTCCCAAATCAAGAAGAAATTTTGGAGAGAATCAAACTCATCAGAAATCCAGAGGAAAATTCTGATAGTTTGTATTATGACTACAAACTTCCAGACGAAGAAGAAGTTCCAGATTTCTTGCAGGGTGAAGAACTTCAAGAGTTTTCTTCTGACGAAAGTGCGGCGGACACATCATGCGAAGAAAACCCTGAAATGACAGAGGAAGAAGTTGTTGACGCCTTGACGGAAACAGAAGAGCCCGCAAACGAAGAAGAAATTGGCTAATTCTAAATAATTTTTTGATATTAACAAATAATAGCATTGTGGAAATATTTTTAATCACAGTGCTATTATTTTTGTTCGTCATTGCGTTTCCATTTTTGTTTGAAGTCCGATTTTATGTTAATGTGTTTGAAAACTTTGGCATGGTGACTTTGAAGTTTTGCGGGATACGCGTGTATTTTGCAAAACTAAAAATCAAGGGCAAAAACATTGTCATCAAAACATCTCGAAAGCGCACTTCAAAAGAGATTGAAATTTCAACTGAAAAAATTGATTTTGCAAAAAACTTTTTTGATGAACTTGTTGATGTTCTGTCGCTTCGAAAACTTTGTTTGTATCTCAATCTTGGAACGCCAAATCCGTTTTTTACTGCAATGCTTGGCGGGGTCACATCAAGCTTAACAAATTTTATTGCACTAAAATTAAAAATGAAAAAACCGCATTCTGATATTGTTCTTGTCAACAACTGCAATTTTGAAAAAACTTGTGCAGTGCTATCAACACGAGTGAGATTTTTTGTCACTTTGTCTGATGTGGGGCTGAGTTTTTTGAGGGCGTTGAGAAAGACGAGAAAAGAGGAGATTGAACAGTGGAGACAGAATTTCAACAAAGCAAAGTAAAATCAATCATTGACGACACATTCACACAAATAAAATCAATTTCGAGTTCAAAAACCATTATGGGTGACCCGATTATTTCGCCACTTGGAACAACAATAATTCCTGTTTCCAAGGCGACTGTTGGATTTGTTTTGGGTGCGGGAGAGTATAACTGTGTTGAAGGCAAAAGAAAGCCAATAACATATCCAATGGCTGGCGGAAGCGGAGGCGGAGTGAATCTGACCCCAGTTGGTTTTTTGGTTGAAAATGAGAGTGGTGTGAAGTTTATTCCGGCAAGCGGCTCAATTGATAATTTGCAAAAAATTATTGATATTGCTGAAAAGGGATTGACTGTTTTGGGAGGCAAAAAATGAAACGCAGTTTATGCTTTCTGTTTTTGATTGCCTTCATTATTATTGTTGGAACAAGTTTTTCTAACACGGCATACGCTGAAATTCAAAACGATATTCCTTCGACTTCAGCAAGGGCTATGATTCTTATTGAAAAAACAACTGGACGTGTGCTTGCCCAGAAGAATGCGGACGAACAACTTTCAATTGCAAGCACAACAAAAATTGTGACAGCACTCACAGTGTTGAATTATTGTGAGGACATAAAAAGAGTTGTGACAATCGACAAAAAATGTGTTGGAATTGAGGGAACGAGCATATATCTTCGCGAAGGTGAAAAACTCACGATAGAAGACTTGTTGCACGGACTTATGCTGCGTTCAGGGAATGACGCGGCGGTCGCTCTTGCTTATGCGATTGGTGGAAGCATTGAAAATTTTTGTTGCATGATGAATGAAACCGCAAAGCAGTGCGGAGCAGCAGGTTGCAATTTTACAAATCCGCACGGACTTGAACAAGTGGGACATCATTGCAGTGCAAAAGACCTTGCGTTGATAACAAGGTTTGCGATGCAAAACAAAGAATTCGCACGTATTGTTGGAACAAAGCAATATCGAATTGCTGCAAGCGATGACACAACTGGGCGAGTGCTACAAAACAAAAATAAACTGCTCACGCATCTTGATGGGGCGGACGGCGTGAAAACTGGTTTTACAAAAAAGGCAGGCAGATGCTTGGTGTCAAGTTGCACAAGAGATGGAATGACACTAATTTGCGTTGTGCTAAATTGCGGTCCGATGTGGGAAGAAAGCGAGAGACTATTGGAATATGGATTCAAGAGCTATTCAATGAAAGAACTTTTGCAACCATATTTTGTTTGTGGGAGCATTGATGTTGAAAATGGCGACAAACAAACTGTTGATGTGTTTTCAATCAAGGGGTTTTCTTATCCCATGACAAATGAAGAATATCAAAAAGTTAGTGTTTCGTTTGACTATCCAACAACACTTCAAGCACCGGTTCAAAAAGAAAAAATTGTTGGCAAAGTTTCCATAAAACTCAATAATGATTTGCTTTTCGAGGAAAATATTTATACAATGGAAGAAGTAAAGTCAAAATTCGTCCGAAGTGGGCTTAAAGACTTAATCTATAATTGGTTTAGGTGAAATGAGAATAAATAAGTACATTGCAGCGTGTGGAGTTGCATCAAGAAGAAAGTGTGAAGATTTAATAAAAAACGGACAAATCAAGGTTAATGGACAAGTTGTTACAAACCTTGCAACAGATATCAATGAAAAAAAAGACAAGGTGGAGTTTGACGGAAAAGTTATTGCACCACCAAAGGGTTTTGTATATATAAAACTCAACAAGCCAAAAGGTTATATTTGTTCAGCGAGTGACCCAAGAGGCAGAAAAACAATTTTTGACCTAATTCCTGACAAATCCATCCGATTGTTTAGTGTTGGAAGACTTGATTATGACAGTGAAGGGTTATTGATTCTCACAAATGACGGAGAGTTTTCAAATTATCTCACATCTGCAAAAAACGGAATTGAAAAAACTTATATCGTCACTGTTGAAGGAGAACTCAAAGAAAGCGAACTTGCAGTTATGCGTGCGGGAGTTGTTGAGAGTGACGGAACAAGACTTCCAAAATGCAAAATTGTGTTCAAGTCTTTTGAAAATAACGTCACACGACTTGAAATCACAATTGATGAAGGCAAAAATCGTCAAATTCGCCGTATGTTTGAGGCGATTGGGCGTGTTGTTATTATGCTTAAACGCGTAAGTATTGGTGGAGTCAAACTTGGCGGGCTCAAACGCGGAGAATATCGCGACCTCACAGATAGAGAACTTTTTATGCTTTCAAAAGGACAAAATCAATGACAAGGATAATTGTTGTTGGTGGTGGACCGGCAGGTCTTATGTCGGCTTTTTTTGCTGCAAACAATAATAATGATGTTCTGCTTCTTGAAAAAAACGAAAAACTTGGCAAAAAACTATATATCACGGGCAAGGGTCGTTGCAATGTCACAAATGAAAAATGCGTGGGTCAAGAGTTTTTGAATAATGTTGTTTCAAATCCAAAATTTTTATATTCAGCAATTTCGGCTTTTGATTACAATGATGCTGTCGCATTTTTTGAAGATAATGGTTGCAAACTCAAAGTTGAACGTGGTGGACGCGTGTTTCCAGTTTCTGACAAGGCGAGTGATATCACAAAAGCACTCACACATGCAATAATGCAAAAAGGTGTGCGTGTGCAACTTGATACAAATGTTTTGTCGGTGAAAAAAAATGAAAACAAATTTGAAGTCAAAACAAACAAAGGACTTTTTGTTTGTGATAAAGTGATTTTGACAACTGGCGGAAAAAGTTATCCAACAACGGGTTCAAACGGCGATGGTTATGCGCTTGCCAAGTCTTTTGGACACAAAATTATCCCAACAAAACCAAGCCTTGTGGCAATCCCACTAAAAGATGGTTTTGTTTCTTCTCTTGAAGGGCTGTCACTCAAAAACGTTAAACTCAGACTTGTTGGCAAAAAGACAAAACTTGCATTTTTTGGCGAAGGATTATTTACAGACAAGGAACTATCTGGACCAATAGCTTTTTCAATGAGTGCGCATATTGCGCATCTCGACAATGCCTCGGAAAATAAACTTTTTCTTGATTTCAAGCCTTATATGACGCAAGTCGAACTCGAAGAAAGAGTGTTGACCGAATTTGAGCAAAACAAAAATGCTGAAATTCAAACAGTGCTCAAAACAATGTTGCCAGCAAGGTTTGTTCCGGTTCTTTTGGATGTGTGTGAAATTGCATCAAATCAAAAAATTCATTCCGTCACAAAACAACAAAGATTAAATATTGCAAAACAAATAAAAAATTTTGAACTACATTTTGATATATCGAATGATTTTGAAAGGGCAGTTGTGACAACTGGTGGTGTGGACACAAAAGAAATTATGTCAAAGACAATGGAGAGTAAACTTTGTCAGGGTCTTTTTTTTGCAGGTGAAATCATTGATGTTGATGCATACACTGGCGGATTCAACATTCAAATTGCATTGTCGACAGGTTGCCTTGCTGGACGCAGCGCGGGAGGTGAAGCGTGATTATCGCAATTGACGGAATGAGTGGCAGCGGCAAAAGCACAATTTCAAAAATGCTGGCAAAAGAACTAAAAATCAATAGATTTAATGTGGGCATGCTATATCGCGCACTAACAAAATATTTTTGTGACAAAAAACAACCGCCAAATCCAAACATTGATTTTGACGACATAATTCTTGAAGTTGATTTTGTTCAAGGAGAGCAAATTATTAAAATCAATGGCAAAGAATACAAGAATAAAGAGTTGAGAACAACAAATATCTCACAACTTGTCCCCAAATATGCTGAAATTGAGGGGTTGAGAGAAGTTGTTCGAAACTATCAACGTGAATATGCGAGACATAACAATGTGCTTATGGAAGGGCGTGACATAACTAGTGAAGTTTTGCCAAATGCTGATTACAAATTTTTTATCACTTGTTCATATCTTGAACGTTCAAAAAGAAGAATGGAAGATTTGCAACAACTTGGCGAAAATGTGTCGCAGAAAGAGGTTGTTGAAAAACTTTATGAGCGGGATTTGGAAGATGCAACAAGAAAAACCTCACCACTAAAACTTGTTGAGGGAGTGAAGGTGATTGACACGACAAATTTGACGCTCATTCAAACAATAGAACTTATGAAAAAAGAAATTGGAGGGGGAAATGCTATATAGATTTTTGAAAATAATATGTTGGCCAATTCTGTTTTTAATTCTTCCGACAAGGGTTAAAAACCGAAAAAACATCAAAAAAGGAAAGAATTACATCTTTGTTTGCAATCACACAACAAACCTAGATGTGGTATTGTTATTTCATAACATACACCGCAGGCAGTATGTTTTGGCGAAAAAGGAATTGTTTTCAACAAAATTCAAAAGTTGGTTTTTGAAAAAAATGCACGCAGTTCCAATCGACAGACAAAACCTTGACCTCCATGCTGTGAAGACGTGCATGACCCTTTTGAAAAATGGTGAAACCTTGACAATTTTCCCAGAAGGCACTCGCAACAAAACAAGCGATGATTTGCAAGCAGTAAAAAATGGGACGGCAATGTTTGCAATCAAAAGTGGGGTTGAGATTTTGCCAATTAGGATTGCAAAACGACCAAGATTTTTCCGTTTCAACACGATAACATTTGGAGAGCCTTTTTCACTCAATGATTTTGCTGGACAAAGGTTAACAAAAGAAGTTCTTGACGAAGCGTCAAAAATTATCACTGAAAAAATGGAAAATGTCTAAAATTTTTATATAAGTTTAATTTTCATTTTACAAAACGGCATAACTTTTGTTATGCTGTTTTATTATGAGGTATAAAAAATGACTGAAACAAAATTTAACATGAAAGCGATTGACAGCACTTTCACAAAGTATTCTCCAAAGCAGGTTGTGAACGGTTTTATTGTTCAAAAAAGACAAGACGGGGCGATTGTTAATATTGGCGGGAAAAATGACGCGTTTATCTCCAAAGATGAATTTGATTGTTTTGATGACGTCAAACTCGGCGATAGTTTTGATTGCATGATTATCAACATGAAAAACGAAAATGGATTTATTGAAGTTTCAAAACGTATTGCCGAAAGTTTTATTGATGGAGAAAAAGTCGCAAGCAAAATCAAAGTTGGCTCAAAATTCAGTTGCGTTATTGATGAAGTGACGCGTTCGGGACTCAAAAGCAAATTGGGAGATTTTGCAATATTTATTCCAGCGAGCCAAGTTAGCTCAAAGTCATATGTTTCGATGGATAGCATGAAAAATCAACGCATTGAAGTTGCTGCGATTGAAGTTGATGCCGACAAGAAAAACATTATTGCTTCAAGAAGAATTTTGGAAGAAGAAGTTGACAGGGAAAATTCCGATAATTTTTTTCGTGCGGTGTTTGAAAATAAGATTGTTGTGGGAACAGTGAAAAAGATTATGCCATATGGAGCCTTTGTCGATGTTGACGGGGTGGATTGTTTTGTTCATATTTCAGAAGTGTCGTATGACAGAGTAAACAACATTGAAGATGTTCTAAAAATTGGACAAAAATATCCTTTTAGGGTTATTTCGGTTGATAGAGTTGAGAAAAAGGTGGGTTTGTCCTATAAACAAACCCAGCCAAAACCATCACAAATTATGATTTCAAAATATCAAGTTGGCGAAGTTGTTGAGGGCGAAGTTGTCAAGCTTCTTGCTTTTGGTGCAATCATAAAACTTGAAAATGGTGCAACGGGCATGTTGCACATTTCAAAAGCAACAACGCAAGAGAAAAAGAGTATTCATGAAATTGTTCATGTGGGCGACAAACTTCAAGTCGAAATCATTGAAAAAGACGAAGAAAGAAATCGTTTGTCATTTGCAATTCCAAATCTCAAAGCAGGGCAGTAAAAAAAGACCAATTTTTGGTCTTTTTTTGGAGCTTGTGTGCGGAGCGTTTCGCCGACCTGTTGAAAACGAGCCGAGGGGAAGCATTGCACTGGTGCAAATGGGGGACGAGGCGAAGTTTTGTTGAACGTAAGTTCAACATTACGAATCAACTGCTCTCCGACTGAGCCACATTGTGTGGCAACAAAAAAAAGCACAAGATATTGTGCTTTTGGAGCTAGTAGGCGGGATCGAACCGCCGACCTGTTGATTACGAATCAACTGCTCTACCGACTGAGCCATACTAGCAAACGACAATATAATAAACAAATTTTGATGATTTGTCAAATTGAAAGGAGAAAAAATGAAAAAAGTGTTTTCAATTGCCATTGATGGCCCAAGCGGAAGTGGAAAATCAACTATTGCCGACCTTGTTGCAAAAAAACTTGGAGTTTTGCATCTGAATTCTGGAAGTCTTTATAGAGCATATGCTCTTGCGTGTTATGAACAAGGTATTGGAGCAAATGAAAAGCAAAAAGTTCTTGATTGTGCAAGAACGAGAAAATTAAAAGTTGATTTTGTGGACGGACAACAAAAAACAATCCTTGATGAGAGAGTTGTTGACGGACTTTTGAGACAAGAGCAAATTGGCATGATGGCATCGACCGTTTCAGCTTATCCAGAAATTCGTGAACTTGTTAATTCTGTTGTTAGAAATGCAGCGAGAGATGTTGGTCTTGTGACGGAAGGACGAGATATTGGTTCGGTTGTTATTCCGAATGCAGATTTTAAGTTCTATCTTGATGCAAAGCCAGAAGTTCGTGCGAAAAGACGATTTGATGAATTGAAAGGAGAAATACCTTTTGAACAAATTCTGAAAGATGTTGTTGCGCGTGACAAACAAGATTCTGAACGCAAGATTGCACCGCTGAAGCGTTGTGAAGACGCAATTTATATTGATTCAAGTTGTTTGGATATTGACGAAGTTTGTGATATAATCTTAAAAGAAGTGGAGAAAAAACAATGAAAACAGTTGTTGTGACAGGTGCCTCAAAAGGCATTGGACGTGCAGTTGCAAAAGAATTTGCAAACAATGGATATGATGTTGTGATTTGTTATAACAACTCTGTTTCTGATGCACAACAACTGCTCAACGAAGTTTCTCAAACGACTCGTGCAATTGCTGTCAAAGTTGATGTTTCAAATGAAGACGACGTGAAAAACATGGTTGAAATCACAAAAAAAACTTTTGGTAATATTGATGTTTTGGTAAATTGTGCCGGAGTTAGTGACACACGACTTTTGATTGACTCAACAAAAGAAGACTACGACTTTGTGTTTGACATCAATATGCGTGGTACTTACAACACTTGCAAACTTGTTGGCCGAGAAATGCTTTCAAATCAAAGCGGGAAAATAATCAACATTTCTTCAATTTGGGGAGTTCTTGGCGGATCGTGCGAAAGTGTTTATAGTGCATCAAAAGGAGCAATAATTGCTTTCACAAAGGCGCTTGCCAAAGAATTTGGACCAAATGGTATAAATGTGAACGCTGTTGCACCTGGATTTATTCAAACTGACATGACAAAAAATGTGACAGAAGAAATCAGGCAGGAAATTATGGATAATTCTGCTTTAGGAAGACTTGGAACGCCAGAAGATGTTGCAGGAGTTGTTTCATTTCTTGCAAGTGAAAAATCAAATTTTATAACAGGTCAAGTTATCTCTGTTGATGGAGGCTGGCTAGCATAAAAGGAGGGTGTGATGGAAGAAGAAAAAATTCAGAACCCAAAAGTTGAAAATGGTGAGGTTGTTCAAACTCAGCAAAGTTTGAATGTTGCAACAGACTTGCAAAACAAAAAACTGACAAAAAAAGATATGTTTATTGCAGGACTTGTTTTCTTTGGACTTGTTGTTGCAATGTTTATTGCCATAAGTTGCATGCGGATATACATTATGTGGTTGATTAACTCGGCGGAAAGTGGCAATGAAGAAATTGCCGTTGCGACTGCATTGATTATCTTTATTCCAATATTATTGATTATGCTTGCTCCAATGCTCGCGTTTTTTATTACATCTTTGGTGCTATTGGTTAAAGCAAAAAAATCCACAAATCCAAAAATTAGTTTAACAAGCAAAATTTGCGTATGGATTGATGTTGCGCTTTTTGTCGCATCAATTGCAATAGTAATCCTTTGGATATTGACAAGTAGATAAATAAAAAGGTGTTTGTTTCAAACACCTTTTTTTATCTTTGCAAATTTGGTCAAGAAAATATTTTGTGCAACAACACTAAATATGTTGTTGTTTGTGATGCGATATGTTTTTCGTCCGAGAAAACAAAATTGCCTCCGCTGACGCACCCGCAAAGACGGGCGCCAGCCGCAATGTGTTGCGGGGTCACAAGCAGAAAGCTTGGCAAGACGAAGTCTGCGAGATTGCCGCCACAAAAAAAAGACCGAAAGGTCTTTTGGAGCAAGTGGCGGGAATCGAACCCGCAACCACAGCTTGGGAAGCTGATGTTTTGCCACTAAACTACACCTGCATAACTTTTATGTTAGCACAACGCTTTTGTTTTGTAAAGAATTTTAGATTGTGAATTGTTATAATTTATAAAATTTAGCAAAAATATATGCGTTAAAAAACTTGTAAAAAAAGTTAAAAAAATTTGAAATAATTGTTGACATCAAATCAATTTTATTATATTATCAAAGAGTCGTATCCGTCGGGGTGTAGCGCAGTTGGTAGCGCACGTGGTTTGGGACCATGGGGCCGGGAGTTCAAGTCTTCTCACCCCGACCAGATATGGACCTTTAGCTCAGTTGGTTAGAGCGACCGGCTCATAACCGGTTGGTCCGCGGTTCGAGTCCGTGAAGGTCCACCATTGGATTTTTCACTTGGCTTGGGATTTTCTGGGCGAGTGAGAGTTCATAAGATACGGCAAACCGTTTGGTTCGGTAGTTCAGTTGGTTAGAACGCCAGCCTGTCACGCTGGAGGTCGTGGGTTCGAACCCCATCCGGATCGCCAAAATGGAGGGAAACCTCCAAATATGCCTCGGTAGCTCAGTCGGTAGAGCAGAGGACTGAAAATCCTCGTGTCGGTGGTTCGATTCCGCCCCAAGGCACCAAGCTTTAGGTGTGAATGAGACACCGGCAAAATGTCGGTGTTTGAAACTCCTTAAAGTAATACCGTAAGGTGAAAACGCCGACACAAAAGATGTGGGGCAAGAAGGCGGCTGAAACATTTGTTTTCTCGAGGCGCCCAAAATATGCTGGTGTGGCTCAATGGCAGAGCAGCTGATTTGTAATCAGCAGGTTGTTGGTTCGACTCCAATCACCAGCTCCAGGACGGGTTCCCGAGCGGCCAAAGGGATCAGACTGTAAATCTGCCGGCACTGCCTTCGATGGTTCGAATCCATCCCCGTCCACCAAAAGAACACACCCGAAAGGGTGTTTTTTTGTGTAGTGGACGGGGTGGATTCTCGTGTTTGTAAACACGTTCTGAGTAGTCCACCAAAAGAACACACCCGAAAGGGTGTTTTTTGTAAAGAAAATACATTAAGTAAGTCGAGCAAATGCTCGGCTTTTTTTGTCGTAAATTTGTTGTTTTGAATTTGACAGGAAAAGTCATATCTTTGCTTTTGTCGACATTTTTTGCAAAGGCGTTGGTGTTAGACTGAAAGTGTTAAGGAGAAAAGTATGGAAATAAAACACAGAATCTATAACAAAACACTATATGTTGTTTTGATTGGCGAACTTGATGAACACTCAGCATATCATTCGAGAATTGAACTTGACGACATGTTTGGTGAAAATGGATTTAATCAAGTGATTATTGATTTGTCTGAACTTGACTTTATGGATAGCACGGGAATTGGCGTTTTGATTGGGAGATACAAAAAACTCAAAGACAGAAAAATTCCAATTTTTATCTGCAATCCATCAAGTCATGCAGAAAAAATATTTAAGATGACAGGGCTCTATGAACTCATGCCAAAGATTAGTTAAGGAGAAAAAATATGAAAGTAATTAACGAAATGGAAATCACATTTGATGCAATATCAATTAATGAGGGATTTGCGCGTTCCTGCATCGCAGCGTTTTGTGTTCAAGCAAATCCAACACTTGATGAAATTACAGATATAAAGACTGCAGTGTCAGAAGCGGTGACAAACAGCGTTGTTCATGCTTATCCAAAGACTCCCGGAAAAATTACAATAAAGGTGCAACTCACCGAAAGTTCTGCAATTATCAGCGTTATGGATAAGGGGGTTGGAATTGTTAACTTTGAAAAAGCGAGGGAGCCGTTCTATACGACAAAGCCTGAGCAAGAACGTAGCGGAATGGGATTTACTGTTATGGAAAGTTTCATGAACAAAGTTGAGCTTGCAAAAAATGGAAGTTCTGGTCTTAAAGTCGTCATGGAAAAGGTGTTTGAAAAACCAATAAAGCGAGTTTCGGGGGAATAGATGTGCTTGGACATGAGGAAACTTTGGCCCTAATCAAACTTGCTCAATCTGGTGACGAAGCGGCAAAAAACACACTTATTGAAGAAAATTCACCTTTGGTTAAATGCGTGATAAAAAGGTTTATAGGCAAAGGAATTGAGTATGATGATTTATATCAACTCGGATGCCTCGGATTTATCAAAGCGATAAATCATTTTGATACAAATTATAATGTTAAGTTTTCGACTTATGTTGTCCCAATGATTGATGGCGAAGTCAAAAGATTTATGCGAGACGATGGGTGTATTAAGGTTTCTCGTGCGATAAAACAGCAAAATCTCAAAATAAACAAGTTTATTGACGAATACCAAAAAGTTCATCAACAAAAACCGAAAATTGAAGATATTGCGAAAGCATTTAAAATGGACACACAAGATGTTGTGTTTACGATGGATTCAAGCAAGATGCCAGTTTCCATTTATGCAACAACGGGAGATTCAGCTGACTCATCTGGACTTCTCATTGACAAGTTTGTTCAAGTTGACCAAATTGACGACATAACAAATAACATTCTTCTAAAAGATGCTTTGCGAGAACTTGAAAGCAGAGATAAAAAGATTATATTGATGCGGTTTTTTCGTGACAAAACGCAAAGCGAAATTGCAAAAGAACTTGGAGTTTCGCAAGTTCAAGTGTCAAGACTTGAAAACAAGATTTTGGAAAAACTACGAAGTAAAATTATATAAACCAGTATTGACTACTGGTTTTATTTTTTATATACTATATTTTATAGGTAAAATATGCGAAATAAAAATGCTTTGTCAAATGTGAGAAAAGAAGATTTGTATGACTTAAAAAATAATCCAAGTGAATTTTGGAAAGGTGTGAAAGTGCTTGACCCTTTTTGTTTTGAAGGATTGGATATCTCTGAAATTAGGGTGCCAAATGGAGTCAGAACAATTTATATGGGTGCTTTTTCGTATTGTTCTGATTTGAAAAGTGTGACATTGCCAAGTTCTTTGGAATATTTGGGAGATTCTGCTTTTGAAAACTGTGAACAATTGCAAACAGTTGAAATTATGGGCAAAATCAAATGTATTGCTGCCAATACATTTCGAAATTGTTATAATTTGTCAAGTTTTATAATGCCGTCCAGTTGTGATTTTCTTGACAAAAATGTTTTTCAAAACTGCATTAGGTTGCAATATGTTGAATTGTCGGATTGTTTGACAACGATTTCCGCTTATGCTTTTGCAGGTTGTGAGTTGTTGAATAATATTGAATTGCCAAAATCCTTGAAGCGCATTGGTAGTAATGCATTTTGTGATTGTTCGAGTTTGGTTGAAGTCGACATTCCTTTTGGTGTGGAAGAAATTGAGGATTTTGCTTTCAAAAACTGTAACTTTTTGGAAAGAATCACCATTCCAAGTTCAGTGAGTTATTTTGGTGAAGGTATTTTCAAAAATTGTAATTTAAGGCATATCTATATTGGAAATGATGACGAAATTGTATGTTCGTCAAAACCACAAAAGAAGGCATATAAAAAGCATTTTGACTTGACGAATTGTTTTGAAAGCATTGTTGATTTTGAAATATCGGACGACTTGTTGTGTTTTGATAAAAATTTTAACCAGTTGGAGCAATATGTAAAGATTGCCAACATTGCATCAAAGAATAATATAAAACTCACCATGCCGTTTATTTGCAAGTTGAAACAAGCAGGCAAATTTGATGACTTTTGTGGTGCGAATTTCAAATTTTTCCACCAAATTCAAGCATTGGTCAAAGATGTGGGAGATACTGACGATTTGACAGGTTTGTTAACCTTTGCATATGATATCGGGTGTTTTTCGAATGACGGCAAACTCGCACAAAAAGCGACTGAATGGCTCAAAGAAAGATTGTTAAAACAAGAAATAAAGGTGACGCATTGTTCAACGCAATTCAAAGAATGGAAAGTACTTGGCGAAAACAAAGAGTTTTCTGAGTTCTTGTTTTCCAAAGATCAAAACACAAATGTTTCTGTGTTTGATCAAATTAAAATAAATAATCAATATTCATTGTTGTTGAACAAAATTTATCTTGAATATTGTGACCAAGATGCTGATCTTAAACCTGGTGGAAGATTTCGTAATCAAGATGGAAAACTGATGTTTGCTGTTGTGCATTATCATATTGACCAAAACGGAGATGTTCACTCAAAGAAAAAAGATAGAATTCCAACCGTAGAGTTATTTTTGGAATTTTTTGAAAAAATTGCGTTTTCAGATGTTTCAAACGAAGAAGAACGACAAATTGCTGATGAACTATCAAAGTGGTCGGGCATGCACCAAAACGATTTTGAGCAAGCAAAAAGAATAATAAAAGAATATCACGACAACAACATTCCTGCAAACATCTTGGGTTTTCATCTAAACAATTTGAACAATTTGACCAACGCCATTGAAAAGTATAAAAAACAAACTCAAAAGTTGGCTGAACTTGGGTTGCAAATTGCGGGGGATATAAACGCGAGTTTGACAAGTGATGCAAAAGAATTTGGTTTTGATTGGCTTGAAAAAAACGACCCTATGAATTTTTGCTTGGGTTATTACTGCAATTGTTGTGCGACTCTAGAAAATGTGGGATATGGCATTTTAAGAAGCAATTTTGTCAATCCAAATGTTCAAAATCTCGTAATCAAAACTCAAAATGGACTTCCTGTTGCAAAATCAACAGCATTTATAAACAAAAACGAAGGCTATGTTGTTTTTAACACAATTAAAGTCGCCGACGCCATGACCGAAGACCAAAAAGATGCAATTTATGCCGAGTTTTTGTTGGGTATTGATGCTTTTGCTTGTGAATATAACAAACAACATCCAAAAAATCCAATCAAAGTCATGACGGTTGGCATGTCATATAACGATTTGCATAAACAAATTGAAGAAACAAAGCGAAAGACAAAGGCAAAACGTGGACTTGACTTTGCGAGTTATGGCACACTTTTTTTGGGTTATGAAGGTGATTGGGAAAAACCTGACGGACAATATAAGTTATGGGATATAAAGGATTCTGGGGGAAAAGATGAAAAAGGAAGAGTTTAGGAATAATACAAACATTTTTCAAGAAACACTCAATGAATTGAAATCCTGTCAAAGAGAAAAAGAACAAATTTTACAACGCATTGAAATTTTGAGGGCAAACAATATGCTTGAAGCAAATCAAGACGAAATCAAACAATGGATGTCAAAAAATCTCGCGCATTTTGAAGAAGTTGTTGCAAAACTCAAACAATTCAAAAGATAAAAAACGACCTATGCCATAACGCATAGGTCATTTTTTTAACAACACTCAAAACTATTGTTGTTTGTGTTTGTGTTTTCAACGAATTGTTTGTCAGGGTCTTCATTTGAAAGAATTATGATATTTGTTTCTGTGATTTTGTCTGGAAAAGGTTTTTGCATAATCCATTCCATAAATAGTTGATTTGGAGAAACAATTTTTCCATTCACGCGTCTGAAACTATCGATGTTTGGGCGGACTGTTGGGTCGCGAAAAGTGTCAACATTTCCTCTGCGTTTGTTTTGATTTGATTGAGAGTCGTCAATTTTTATGTCTTTTATTTGTTGTTCATTTTGATTTGGTGTTATCTCATTATTTTCACGATTTGTGTTTTGGTTTTCAATTTGATTATCTTTGATATCTTTTGTGTCAAATCTGTTGTTTGGGTCACTTTTGATGTCTTTTGTGTCTCTCATGCTGTCATCGTAAACAGGTTTTGACTTGCTGATATCTTTTATTTCCAAAGTGTCATATTGTTTTTGAATGTCGTTTTCAATTTTTTCTTCACTTTTGGCGAGTTCTTGGTTTTGAATCTCATTTTCTTTCTTTGTTTTTTCGAGATAGTTTTTGAATTCTTCAAAAAGTTTTAAATCATTTTCGTTGAGTGTGAATTCTTTGTCGACATTTTGTTCAGTTTGTTGCTCTTTGTTTTCGCCATATTTGCTGAGTTCTGTATCTTCATAGCATTTTCCATCAATGCAAACTTTTCCGTTTTCATAGGTACAATTTCCGTTTTCGCAAGCAAGCAAAACGCGAATTTGGTTAAGAACATTGAGACAGTTTTTGTAATAGGTGAGTCTTGTTTCAAGGCAGTTGTTGAGTCGAATAAATCTTGAATTGAGTGCTGCTTGATTTTTGCCTGTATCTCTGAGCATGGATTTAACTTTTCCAACTTCGGTGTTTGTTTCGTTTTTGCTCATTGAAATTCTGTTTGTGTTGATTGAAAGGTTTGACAAAAGTTCATTCACGCCTATGATTTGATTGTCATTAAGTTTGATTTCGCCTTTTTTGATTTTTGCAGAAAGTGATCTCAACATTTCAATGAGTTCACAAATTTGGCTTTTGCACGAGCCGAGATTGTCGTTTGTGCAAAGCACGTCTTGATAGATTGTTGAGTCAATTTTGTTTGAAGAGTCAATAAACGCGATTGTGTTGTCATAATCTAGATTTTCTCTAACAACAGGGTTGTTCAAGCGAGTTGAAGAAGGCGCTTGATTTATTGCGGCTTGATAAGTTATTTCTGAATTCTTTATGTCTTGAACAGATGAGATTGTTGCACTGAGCCTGTTGAGATGTGCGTCAAGTTTTGCAGACAAGTCTTTTTGTGTGTTTGAGCAACCAACAAGACACAAACATAGTGCAACAAGTGAAACTGATAACAAAAATTTTTTCATATTTCCTCCAATTACTATTAGAATTTGCACATCTCAAAAAAAAATTCGCAGTTTAAAAACTTTTTGTTTGTCAATAGTCTTTTGACGAGGGAAAAATGGACGAACAATTAAGAAATGAAAATTATAACAAGTATATAAAAAATAAAATTCCAAAAACAAAGCCGTGGCCAACTTTGTTTAATTCTTTTTGGGTTGGCGGCGTGATTTGCCTAATTGGTCAGGGAATTAACGAATTATTGATGCTCATTTGGCCAAACATCGACCAAACAACGCAGTGGGCATATGTCCTTATTGTGCTAATTTTCTTGGCGTCATTTCTCACAGGGCTTGGAGTTTATGACAAAATTGGGGCATTTGCGGGTGCGGGTTCCATTGTTCCGATAACGGGATTTTCCAACTCTGTGACAAGCCCCGCGATTGAATTTAAGCATGAAGGAATTATATTTGGAATTTGCGTAAAGATGTTTACAGTTGCGGGACCAGTTATTGTGTCGGGCGTGGTTTCAAGCATTATTGTTGGATTCATTTATATGTTTATTTGAGGACTATATGATAAAAAATAATCAAACACAAACAATTGTATTTCGAAAAAAGCCAAAAATTATTGGCTATTATTCTGTTGTTGGACCAAAAGAAAAGAATGGCTTTTTTGGACCATATTTTGATTATGCACTAAACGACGATTGTTTCGGCGAAAATTCGTATGAAAAAGCCGAACGAAAAATACTTGAACATGCGGTTTTGGGTGCGATTGAAAAAGCAAAACTTCAACCAAGTGATATAAGCGTTTTGCTCTCGGGAGATTTGCTAAACCAAATTATTTCTTCAACTTTTACCGCAAGACAATATGAAACAAATTTCATTGGGCTATATGGTGCTTGCTCGACAATGGCAGAAAGCATGGCTGTTGGCGGGGTGTTTATTGAAAGCGGACTATTTGACAATATTGTTTGTGCGACAGTCAGCCATTTTTCTTCAGCTGAAAGACAATATCGTTTTCCACTTGAACTTGGCAATCAAAGACCGCCAACTTCACAATGGACTGTAACAGGAGCGGGGGCACTTGTCCTTTCGCAAAAGGGCGAAGGTCCAGTCATTTCCATGGCAACAATCGGAAAAGTGGTCGATTGGGGAATTTGTGATGTCAACAACATGGGTGCAGCAATGGCACCTGCCGCAATGTCAACACTCGTTGCTCATTTCAAGGAAACAAAAACAAGACCAGAAGACTATGACCTTGTTGTTACGGGGGATTTGGGCAAGCATGGCAGTGAAGTTTTGATTGATTTGATGGAAGAAGAAGGATATGTATTGGGAGACAATTATGGTGATTGTGGTCAAATGTATTATAAAAATAATCAAAAGGTTTTTATGGGTGGCAGTGGGTGTGGCTGTAGCGCAAGTGTTCTGAATTCATACATTTTGCGCAAAGTTGAAGAAGGCGAATACAACAAGGTTCTGTTTGTGCCTACTGGTGCGTTGCTCTCGCCACTTTCTTGTCAGCAAGGTGACACAATCCCTTGCATTGCCCACGCAATCGTGATTGAAAAAGGGGTGGCAAAATGACTTGGGTAAATTGGCTTATGGTGTTTTTGGTTGGCGGATTTGTTTGCATGATTGGACAAATTCTTGTCATCACAACAAATATGACAACATCAAGAATTCTTGTGACTTTTGTTATGGTTGGCGTAATTTTGCAAGCGTTTAACCTTTTTCAACCAATATCAGATTTTGCGAATGCTGGGATTAATGTTCCAATCATTGGATTTGGCGCATCACTTGCACGCGGAGCAATGGAAGCGGTTGAAGAAAATGGAGTTCTTGGAATATTCACTGGTGGTCTAAAAGCAACCGCTGGCGGGATTGCAGCGGCGGTGTTTTTTGCCTTTATATTTGCATTAATTTTTAAAAGCAAAACAAAAGGTTGATTTGAATTTGTGAGAATGTTGCGACATATAATACCCCGTGTATGTCCAATATATAAAACCGAATAGAAAAAGAAAATGGCTGACAAGAAAGAAAAAATGGTTGTTGGCCGCGATTTGTTTTGTTTTGGTTGTTATTGGGGCTTTGCTCTACTTTAATTTTGTTATCAATCCAGTCATTTTGTCTATGAGTGAAATAAAAGTAAAATCACTCACTCAAAGGGCTGTCAACCAAGCGGTTTATGAGGTTGTCAACTCAGGTCCAGTTTATGACGATATGATAAAGATAAGCCGTAATGAAAACGGCATGGTCACACTGATTTCGGCAGATGCAACAGAAATCAACAGGCTAGCACGTGATTTGGTTAAACTATCCGAAATAAAACTGAGTGAAATTTCAGAACGTGGAATAGCAATTCCAATCGGAACTTTTTCTGGAATGCCCATTTTTGTTGGGCGGGGACCAGAGGTATCGATAAGATTGATTCCGATTGGTGTGATTAGTTGCAACTTCCGCTCTGAATTTCATCAAGCGGGAATTAACCAAACAACTCATAGAATTTATGTCAACATAAACTCAAATGTCAGCGTTGTTATGCCGACACAAAATCAAAATATTGCAACAACAACCGAATTGCTTCTTGCTGAAAGTATTATTATTGGTGCAATTCCAAGCACATATCTTAATTCAGAATCGCTTGACGAAATGCTAAATTTATTGCCTTAACATTCTTCTCCAACCAGCAACCTTTGAATATCGCTTGGATATGGGACAACAAATTTCAAAAATGAGCCGTCAGTTGGGCTTATGATTTCAAGTTCTTTGCAAATTAGAGCGGTGTGTGAAAGAAGTTGTGATGGTTCTCCATAAATTGTGTCGCCAAGAAGTGGGTGCCCAACAGAAGAAGTGTGGACTCTGATTTGATGTGTTCTTCCGTTTTTGATTGTGATTTTTGCAAGTGTGCAATCAATTGATTTGAGATATTTGATTGGTTCGACAAAGGTTGTTGCTTCAAGTCCGTTTTCCTCGTCAATCACTCGCGCTCGTTGATTAAAGCCGTTTTCGTCAATGAGTGTTGCAATCTTTTTGTCAATCGTCAAGTGTTCATTAATTTTTCCAGTGACAAGAGCATGATAAGTTTTGTTAAAAGCGGTTGGGTTTGCGTTAAAAAATGAAGCAGTGAAAGAATTCTTTGCAACAAGAACAAGTCCAGACACTTCTTTGTCCAACCGATTGATTATGCGACAAACAAAATTGGGGTCTTTTTTCTCCATATAAAACATGATTGCACCAGCAAGATTATAGTTATAAACGCTTTTTGTTGGCATTGTCGCAAGACCTGCTGGTTTGTTTATAATGAGTATATTATCATCTTCAAACACAATATCTAGTGGTATTATGCAAGTTTGAATGTTGCTTTTTGTTTGCACATTGCTTTTGATTTCAATGACATCGCCGGCCTTTACTTTTGTGTCGGCTTTGGCAATTTGGCCATTGAGTTTGATGTGCCCGAATGTCTTTTTTAGTTTTTCCAAATAACGATATGAAATGTTGTAGTGTCTTAAATAGGCGCCAATATTTTCTTTTGGTCGTGGGTCAGTGACGATTAACTTTGTGTATTCCATATTGAGATAATACATTATTCATTTTTATAATTCAAATGATTGACAATAATTTTTTTATGTGTTAAATTTTTTCTGTTTACAAAAGCGATGATGAAAGACTAGTATGCAAAAACTGGCTTGAAAGAGAAAACAACTCATGGGCTGAAAGGTTGTTAAAGACAAGTTTGCTGAATTCACTTTCTAGCTCCGTCCTGAAAATAGTAGGGAACGGCGGTTGTTCCGTAATAACATGAATGAGGTGCTTTTGCACGAATTTAGGTGGTATCGCGAAAGTTTCGCCCTAAAGTTTGGGGTGGAACAATTTTTTTTAAGGAGAGAAAATGAAAGAAAGAATTGAAGAATTGCGAAAACTTGCTGAGCAAAGGTTGAAAGAAATTCAAGATATGGACATGTTGAATTCTTTTTGTGTGAAATTTTTGGGTAAAAGTGGGGAACTTACCGCACTTCTTCGCGGAATGAAAGATGTCAAACCCGAAGACAGACCACAAATTGGTTCATTTGTTAATGACCTTCGCAACTTTTTGGAAGCAAGAGTTGCTGAACTCAAAAAGATTATTGAAGAAAAGGTTATTGAAAGCAAAATTCAAAGAGAAAAAATTGACATAACAGAGCCTTCAAAAAATGTTGAGATTGGGGCGTTGCATCCACTTGAAAAAACATTTAACAAGGTTATTGAAATTTGTAAAAACATGGGATTTGAAGTTGTCACAGGTCCAGAAATCGAAAGCGATTACTACAACTTTGAGGCTCTTAACATTCCAAAAGACCACCCAGCTCGCGATATGCAAGATTCGTTTTATATCACGCCAAACATCTTGCTTCGCACACAAACATCTGCTGGACAAATCAGAAGCATGGAAGGAAAACAACCACCAATCAAAGTTGTTGTTGCGGGAAGAACATTCAGAGTTGATAGTGATGCAACTCATAGCCCGGTTTTCCATCAATTCGAAGGGCTTGTTGTTGACAAAAATGTGTCACTCGTTGACCTAAAAAGCATGCTTGATATGTTGCTTAAACAACTTTTGGGCGAAAAAACTCAAACTCGTTTCCGTCCTTCATATTTCCCATTTACTGAGCCAAGTGTTGAAGTGGACGTCACTTGCCCAATGTGCAAAGGAAAGGGGTGCACTCGTTGCAAACAAACGGGTTGGATGGAACTTCTTGGTGCAGGGATTGTTAATCCAAAGGTTTTGGAAAACTGCGGAATTGATAGTTCAGTTTATTCAGGGTTTGCGTTTGGTATTGGCATTGACAGAATTGCAATGGTTATAAATTCAATTCCAGACATTCGCATGATGTATGAAAACGATATTAGATTTTTGAGTCAAAATAAATAGAGGTGAATTATGTTAGTGACATTAAATTGGTTAAAAGACTTTGTGGACATTTCTGACACTCCACAAAACATTGCAGACAAACTCACACTTGCAGGAATGGAAGTTGAAGAAATTATTTATCAAGATAGATTCATTGATCATGTGAGAATTGGAAAAGTTTTGGAAATCAAACAACATCCAAATGCCGACAGACTCACAGTTTGCAAAGTTGATTTTGGTGATAGTCAAGTTCAAATCATCACTTCCGCAAGAAACATCAGAGAAGGTGATTTGGTGCCTGTTTCTCTTCCAGGAGCAAAACTTGCGAACGGAATTGAAATAAAGAAATCACAAATGCGTGGAGTTGACTCTGACGGAATGTTCTGCTCGGGCGAAGAACTTGGAATTGGTGACGACATCTATCCAGGTGCCAGCGAAAATCAAATTCTTGTTTTCAAAGAAGATATTCCGCTTGGAACACCAGTTGCAAAATTTCTTGAACTTGACGATGTTATTTTTGATGTAAATATCACAGCAAATCGTCCAGATTGCAATTCTGTTGTTGGAATTGCAAAAGAACTTGCTGCAATTTATAAAGTCCCGTTCAAAAATGAGGACTTAACCTATGTTGCAGACAAAACAAAAGACATAAAAGATTACATTTCAGTTGAGGTTGAAGACAACATTCTTTGTCCTCGATATATGGCAGCAGCACTTTGTGATGTGCAAATCAAAAAATCGCCAAAATGGCTTGCAAACAGATTGAATGCTGTTGGAATCAAATCAATCAACACTTTGGTTGACATAACAAACTATGTTCTGATTGAATATGGTCAACCAATGCATGCGTTTGACCAAAGTCATATTGATGGCAAAAAAATAATCGTTCGTCCAGCAAACCTGGGAGAGAGCATTGAGTGTTTGGACGGGGGAAAATATGAGCTCAAACCCGAAGATTTGGTTATTGCAAATCCGAACAGACCAATGTGCATCGCTGGCGTCATTGGTGGGCTTAATTCATGCGTTGAAGACACAACAAAAACAGCAATTTTTGAAAGTGCTTGTTTTGAAAGAAAAACAGTTCGTGTCACATCAAGAAAATTTGGAATAAGAACAGATTCTTCTGCTCGTTTTGAACGCGGTGTTGATGTCATGAGTCCTGAACTAGGTTTGAAAAAAGCACTCAAGCTTGTTAATATGCTCAACACTGCAACAATTGTTGAGGGCATTATTGATGAGCGCAAAGAAGAAATAAAAACAAGAACAGTTGTTTCAAGTCTAAACAAAATTGAGAGCATTTTGGGAATAAAAATTCCAAATGACATAGTTCTTACAATTCTTAATAATCTTCAAATCAAATCAACAATTTCAGGCGACACGTTGACAAGCATTGTCACGCCAGAAAGATTTGATATTGAGTGTGCAAACGACATTGCAGAAGAACTCATTCGTTTTTATGGTTATGATGTTTATGACAATCTTGAAACAAAAACAGTTCTTGGCGACACAAGTTATACCATAGGCAAAAACGACCCAGTCCTTAATGAACAGAGCAAACTAGCAAAAACTTTGGTTGACCTTGGCTTCTATCAAGCAATCAACTATTCAATGGTTCCTCGCGACCATGCGAAAAAACTTGGACTCACTGACGAAAAAATGGTCATTATTGCAAATCCATTGAGTGAGGAATTGTCTTGCATGAGACTCACTTTGGCGCATGGTCTTTTGATGAATGTTTCCAACAATCTCAAACGCGGAAACAGCAATTTCAAACTGTTTGAATTTGGAAGAACCTATGAAAAAGCAGATGAGAACTATGACGTATTGCCAAACGAAACAAACATGACTGGCATTGTTGTGTGCGACCAAAAATGCGACTTTTTCACTCTCAAAGGTGTTGTTGAAAGTTTGCTGAGTTCATATCAACTTGCAACAAGGCTGGTTCGTTCGACATTGTCCATTTTGCATCCAGGAGTGAGTGCAGATATCATTGATTTGCAAACAAGAAAACCAATCGCTCGATTTGGTGAAATTCATCCAAAAGTCGCACGTGCATATGACCTTCCCAAAAATGTGTTCTATGCTGAAATCAACACTGATTTGCTCACTGGAAAACATGAAAAGAAAATTGTTGTTCATGCACTTTCAAAATTCCCAACTGTTGAAAGAGATTTGGCAGTTGTTGTCAGTGAAGAAGTGACAGCAAATGACATTGTTTCAACTGTCAAAAAAGCATGTGGCGACATTTGCGAAAGCGTTGAAATATTTGATATTTATCGCTCAAAACAACTTGGCGAGAACTTGAAAAGTGTTGCGTTTAAATTTAGGCTCACATCATACGAAAAAACTTTGACAGACGAAGAAACAAACGAAATTGTTGCAAAAATTCTTCGCGAATTAGAAATAAAATGTGGGGCAAAACTTAGATGATTTACCTTGATAATGCTGCAACAACAAAATTGTGTCCAAGTGCATGGGAGGCACTCAAGTTTTACTCATGCACAGACTTTTTCAATCCATCTGCAAGTTATCGATATGGACTTTTTAACGCAGAAAAAATTGAAAGTGCGAAAGACGAAATAAGAAACATTTTGAATATGGAAAAAGAGGACAAAGTTATCTTTTGTTCTTGTGCTACTGAGGCAAACAACACTGTGATTTTGTCACACGCAAACAAACAATCAAAACAAATGATTTTTTCAATGGGGGAACATCCGTCAGTTTTTAATGTTGCAAAAAATCTTTTGGAACAAGGGTTTGATGTCAAATTTGTTGGTCTTCAAAAAAATGGCGAAATTGATTACGAAGAACTTGAAACTTTGCTTCAAAAAGAAACAACTTTTGTTTCAATCATGGCAGTTAGCAATGAAACAGGTGCGATTAATGATTTGGCAAGAATCAGAAACTTGATTGATAAATTCCAACCACAAGCAAAATTTCATAGTGACATTGTTCAGGCTTTTGGCAAAATTGATATTGATTTTGAAGTGCTGGATTATGCAACAATTTCGGCACACAAAATTTATGGACCAAAAGGCATTGGGGCATTGTGCATGAAGAATGGTTCAAAATTAAAACCTTTGCTTCTTGGTGGTGGTCAAGAGGGTGGACTTCGTTCGGGAACAGAAAATATTGCTTCAATCATGGCATTTTATGAGGCTTGCAAACAAATTGATATAAAACGCGATTATGCACATGTGTCAAAGCTTCGTCAAAAATTTGTTGACGAACTCAAAGATGTCAAATTTGAAATAAATGGCAATGGTTCGCCGTATGTTTTGAGCTTGTCGTTTGATGGAATTCGAGGCGAAACGCTGATGAATATGTGTCAAGACAAAGATGTAATTTTTGGACTTGGGTCCGCTTGTTCTTCAAAAAAGGTTGGAAACAGGGTGCTTGACGAAATGAAACAAAAAAACATCATTGGTTCAATCCGCATCAGTTTTTCAAGAGATACAAGCATTGATGAAGTTATTGAGGCTGGAAAAATTGTAAATCAACAAGCAAAAAAACTTTATGAAACTTTGAGGTGACTATGAAAAATTTATTACTTTTGCGTTATGGTGAAATTCACCTAAAAGGAAAAAACAGAAGATACTTTGAAAATGTTTTGCTGTCAAACATAAAAAGGGCAACAAAAGATTTTTCTTGCAAGGTTCAAGCAATCAACGGGAGATATTTGGTTGAAGATTACGAGCCGCGTGATGAAAAGAAGTTAATATCACAAATTCAAAAAGTGTTTGGACTTGTTTCTCTCAGCCGTGCAATTGAGATTGACACCGACATAAAAGAAATTGAGAATCAACTCAAATCTCTCAAATTCACGCAAAAAACTTTCCGTGTTTCAGTTGTTCGTGCGGACAAAACATTCCCAATGCGTTCAAGCGAACTTGAACCAATGTTTGGTGGCTTTATTCTTTACGCAAATCCAAATCTCAAAGTTTCACTCAAAAACTATGATGTTGATGTCATTGTCGAAATCAGAGAAAACAAAAAGACTTATATCGTTTCAGAGAAAATTCCTTGCCTTGGCGGAATGCCTGTGTCAACTTCTGGACGAGGATTATTGTTGCTTTCAGGTGGAATTGATAGCCCAGTTGCTGGTTTTGAAATCGCAAAAAGGGGAATGAGCCTCAGTGCTGTGCATTTCCATAGTTATCCCTACACAAGTGAGCAAGCAAAACAAAAAGTTGTCAAACTTCGTGACATCATTTCAGATTATTGCGGCAACATAAAACTTTATTGCGTCAAATTTACTCATATTCAAGAAGAAATTCACAAAAATTGTGACGAAGAATATATGATTACAATCATGCGCCGTTTTATGATGAGAATTGCAGAAAGAATTTGTTTGAAAAACAAATATCAAGCAATCATAACTGGCGAAAGTTTGGGACAGGTCGCATCGCAAACCATTGAAGGTATGACATCGACTGAAAGCGTGTTAAATGTTGTTCCAATTTTGCGTCCTCTTGTCTGTTTTGATAAACAAGAAACAATGACAATTGCACAACATATTGGGACATACGAAACATCAATCCTACCATATGAAGACTGCTGCACTGTTTTCTTGCCAAAAAATCCATTGATAAAACCAAAACTTTTCAAGGTTGAAGAGCAAGAAAAGAAACTGGATATTGACATGCTTGTTGAAGAAGCATTGGCAAATATGGAGATTTTATAAAAATAAATATATTTTTTGACATAAAATACTTATTTTATTTGGTGTCATTTTATTGACACCTCTTTTATTTTTTTTTAAAATAATAATGTAAATTTATTTTTAAATTTATTAAAGTGCAAATGCACTTAGAAAATAACAACTAAATAGGAGATAAAAATGAGCAATATTATGGGTATGCTTTTGGTGGTTAGCCCTGTTGCAGTTGTTTTTATCAGCATCGGGTGTGCAGTTGTTGGACTTGTTGGAGGATTTTTTGGATTCAAACTTATTTCGTCCAAAAAACTCGGCAAATCAAAGTCTAATGCTGTCAAAATTTTGGAAGATGCCTATGCTGAAGCAAAAACTGTAAAGAAAGAGGCGATGCTTGAAGCAAAAGAAGAAATTCTTAAATTAAAACAAGATTACGAAAGAGAGCAAAAAGAACGTCGATCAGAACTTCAAAAGACAGAAGATAGACTCATTCAAAGAGAAGAGTTTATCGACAAAAAAGAAACCGCTCTTGACAGAAAAACGGAGCAAATTGAAACATTAAAAAATCAACTTGATGAAAAAGAAGCGGAAATTGATAAAATCACACTTGACCAAGTTGAAATCAAAAACAACATGCTCAAAGAACTTGAAAAAATCTCAGGCATGAAGAAAGAAGAAGCAAAACAATCCTTGATTGAATCAATCACAGAAAATGCGCGCAGAGATGCAGCAAAAATTGTTTCTGACATTGAAGAAGATGCAAGAGAAAATGGCTTGAAAAAAGCAAAGAACATTGTCGCACTTGCAATTCAAAGATGTGCAACTGATCTCACAAGTGAAATCACAGTTTCAACTGTTGCACTTCCAAATGACGAAATGAAAGGAAGAATTATTGGTCGTGAAGGAAGAAACATCAGAGCGATTGAAGCGGCAGTTGGCGTTGATCTCATAGTTGACGACACTCCAGAAGTTATCACAATTTCAAGTTTTGACCCAATCAGACGTGAAGTTGCAAGATTGTCACTTGAAAAACTAATTATGGACGGAAGAATTCACCCAACAAGAATTGAAGAAATTGTTGAAAAGGTTCGACGCGATGTTGACCAAACCATCAAAGAAGCAGGTGAAAAAGCGGTTAATCAAGCAAACATCTATGGACTTCATCCAGAACTTGTTAAAATTCTTGGAAGACTCAAATTCAGAACAAGTTATGGTCAAAATGTTCTCAATCACAGTTTGGAAACATCGTATATTGCGGGACTTCTTGCCGAAGAACTTGGTGCGGACGCAAAAGTTGCTCGTCGTGGTGGTCTTCTTCACGATATTGGAAAAGCAGTTGACCATGAAGTTGAAGGGACTCACGTGACAATCGGTGTTGATTTGGCAAAAAAATATAAGGAAAGTCCAGAAGTTATTCACTGCATTGAAGCTCACCATGGTGGTGTTGAATTCAAGTCAATTGAAGCAATCCTTGTTCAAGTTGCTGATGCGATTTCAAGTGCAAGACCTGGAGCAAGACGTGAAAGCCTTGAGCTCTATGTAAAACGTCTTGAACAACTCGAAAGCATTGCAAATTCATTCAAGGGCGTTGACAAGACCTATGCAATTCAAGCAGGTCGTGAAGTTCGCATTATCGTCAAACCAGATGAGGTTGATGACAAAATGGCAGATTTCTTGGCAAAAGACATTGCAAAAAGAATTGAAGATGAAATGGAATATCCTGGGCAAATCAAAGTCAATGTCATTCGTGAATCAAGATTTACAGGCGTTGCAAAATAATATCTCAACAAAAAAACTCGGTGATTACACCGAGTTTTTTATGTTTTTTTTATTTTTCAAGTTGAGCATGAATATGTTTGATTTTTTCGTTAAGAGCATTTTCGGCTTTAACAATGTTTTTTACTATCATTCTTCCATAACTTGCTTGATAATCCATCAATTTGTCAGAAATTTCTTTGATTGCGCGAAATTCTGGATTATTTTCATCGCCTTTTCCAAAGTGAAAATCTTTTATAAAGTGAGAAGCAAAAGGTTTTCCAGGATTTTTGCGTGAAAGAACACACATTTTGTCTGGGTCGGTGAGAATGAAATCAGCATATTCAACTTCGTTTGCGCAATAATCTTTGTTGCCGTTCAAAACTTTGACCGCAGCAATACCAGGGTAGTAGTTTACAGCAAATTTATAGTGGTTGTTATCTTTGAGTAAAATCAATTCGCATGGAAAATAACTATCCAACAAATCTTCTTTTTCAAATTCAGGCATTTGAGCACCTCCAAATTTTTAATTTATTACATTATAAATGATATAGAAATGATTTTCAAGGGGTTTTTTCAAAATTGGATAAAAAACTTTTGTCAAATTGTTGTTTTGGTGTAATATATAAACATGAAAAAAGTGATTTTATATACAGATGGGGCTTGCTCAAATAATCCAGGCGTTGGTGGCTGGGGTGCAATTTTGATGTATGGTGAACATAAAAAAGAAATGAGCGGGGCAGAAAAACTCACGACCAACAACAAAATGGAATTAGAGGCCGTAATTCAAGGCTTGTCGGCGTTGAAAGAACCTTGTCAAGTTTCTGTTTATTCAGATTCTGCTTATGTTGTCAATGCGTTTATTTGCGAGTGGATCGAAGATTGGCAGAAAAATGGTTGGAGAACGGCTGGCAAAAAAGATGTTCAAAATGTTGAGCAGTGGAAAAAATTGATTGAGCTTGCCAAGGTTCATAAAATCGATTGGAACAAAGTCAAAGGCCATGCTGACAATGAGTTTAACAACAGATGCGATTATCTTGCTCGTCGTGCGATAGAAACATTCCAAGACTAAAAAAAATATATGACGCATTTAGTCATATATTTTTTTGTTTCAATTTCTTTAAGCAATGTCTTTTTTGTTGAAGGCAAGGAATGAAATTCCATTCAAAATCACGAGCATGATGATTGCATAAATAAATGTGAAAGTGAATGATGTGTCAATGATTTGAGGCGAAGAGAATATTGCCTTAAATCCAGAAGCGGTTTGCATGCTGGTGAAATATTTGTAAATATCAAAGTTTGCCATTGGGAAATATTTGAAGAAATATTTTGTTCCAAGAACGCCATTAAGAATGAGTGTGATGATGACAATTGCAAATGAAACCATGCTTGAACCAGTGTAGGAGCGGAACAGAACTGAAATCATTGTCGCAATTGAAACATAAATGAAAACCTTCAAGAATAGCGACAAAATGAGGAATAAGCAGAATATAATTGGGTGAGTGAAAATCACTTTTGAACCATTGAACACACCAATCATCATTTGATTTGGAAGTCCAAAAAATGCCCAACCAATGCCGAAGCTAACCACAAATGAAAATGTGACGAAAATCATTGAAAAGAACATTGTTGCAAGCAGTTTTCCGCCAAGAATTTTATTTCTTGTATAAGGTCTGATGGCAAGCATTTTCATTGTTCCGCCAGCTTGCTCACCAGCAATGATTTTCGAACAAATGAGAACGCAGAATATGATAATCAGAAGAACAGTGATGTTCATTGAAAAGCAAATGAAGTCCCATGCATTTGTTTCTTCGCCAGAATTGACGCCAAAATTCATCGCTTCAAGCGTTGTTCTTGGATTGATATTGTTATCAACCATATAAGCATTTTTCGTTAGTTGTGACGAAATTGTTAGCTTGTTAAAATCATTATAACCAAGATATGATTGCATTGTTCTATCTGAAATGCCTTCGGCAACTTTAAGTTGAAGAGCACAATTCAAATTTTCACAACTCATATTGATATAAGCTTTATAGTCTGCGAGCAATTCAATGAATGAATCTCTGTATTCTTGTCCACCTTCTATTGCGTGTTCTAAATAATACTTTTGGATTTTTCCCATCAAACTATTCTCGTCAAGTTCGGTTCCAAGAATGGATTTGGCAGGGGTGTAATAACTTTCTTTGATTTGTTCATATGTTTGAGAATCAATTTTAATCTCTTGTATATCTTTGATAAAGTCGGTCATCATTTCATCAAAAGCATATTTTCTTATTGAATTCAAAACATTTTCATAAACTTTTTTTGTTTGAATAGTTGTGTATACAATAACTGAACTATCAAGTTTTTTTAACTTTTCATTAACCTCGTCAAATTTTGTTTGAGTTAGATAATATCTGTTTGAGTTTTTGAGGTTGCCAAATGCAATAATTGTTGCATTAAGCGAAGTGTGGAAAGTTTTGAGACTTGTGTTTGCTTGTTGAAAACATACGCTTTCAGGGCGACCAGCGGGTCTAACAGCATTTTCCAAAGCGATTTCAAGATTGTGATAATCGCGTTGTGCGGTTTGGTTTTCGCCTGCAATATTTTTTAATTCTGTGAGAGTACTGTCTGTTTGAGTAAACGAATAATTATATTGAAGGGCAGATTCAAGTTTGTTGTCCAAATCAAGTTTGGTTGTGTAGGAGGTGGAAGGTGTTGATTGCATAAAGTTGTTATAAATGGCACTAACTGTTGCACCTTCGGCGTTTATTGTTGAGTCTGTTGCACGTTTGTCAGGATTGAATGCGAGAAGTGATATAAAAGAGCATAAGACCAATAGTGCAACCATAATAAAGATGGTTGGTCTCAAAAATATTTTTCTTAATTCCGCGTTTACTAGTCTAAATATTTTCATGCAAACTCCTTTAACTTATGCTTGTGTCGGTTGTGTTTTGTTTTACTATCTCGATAAATTCGTCTTCAAGCGATATATCAAGTTTGCCAGCACCAGAAACCAACATTTTTTTATTTACCAAAAAAGAAATGATTTTTGGGATAAGGTTTTTGTCGCAATTAAAGAAAATTCTGTCTTTGATTTCTTTTTTTATTTTCGCGTCAATATGAAATTGCATTTTTAAGAGTTTTGCAGCATAGTTTGGGTAGTTGACTTGAATGTAATAAATCAACCGGCTTTGTTGGCTTTCTTTGATTTCATCAAGAGTTTTGACTTGTTGAATTTTGCCGTTGACAATGATTGCAATTTCGTCACACAGCATTTCCATTTCGGCCAAAATATGGCTTGAAACCATGATTGAAACTCCGCCTTTGTGGGCAAGATTTTTGAGAAGACGTCTCATTTCGATAATTCCGTTGACATCAAGTCCATTTGTTGGTTCGTCAAGAATTATGAGTTTTGGGTTGTGAAGAAGTGCTTGTGCAATACCCAAACGTTGTTTCATGCCGAGAGAATATTTTCCAACTTTGTCATCAATTCTTTTTTGAAGTCCGACAAGTTCAACAACATCAAGAATTCTTTGCTTTGAAATGTGAGGGTAGAGGCTTGCATAAAATTTTAGGTTATCCATGCCGCTCAAATAATGATACATTTCTGGATTTTCGATAATTCCACCAACATTTACAATTGCTTTTTCAAATTCTTTTTTGATGGAATGTCCACAAATATAAATTTCTCCGCTTGTGATGTTTGTGAGTCCAGTAATCATTTTGATGGTTGTTGATTTTCCCGCTCCATTTGGACCGATAAAACCAAAGATCATTCCGGGTTTGACGCTGAATGAAACATCATTGACGGCATATCTGTCGCCATTATAGATTTTTGTGAGATTTTTTACTTCCAAAACATTTTGATAATCTGCCATAAAAACCCTTTTATTTTATACACTTGAATTTTGTTGTGATAAATGAGTATAAAGAGGTGAGAGGAATTTGAAGTGCTATAACAAATGGAACAATCATTGTGTTTGTGTAGTCGTTGAAGTTTGCACCATTTAATCCGCCAACAAGGTTGAATACATAAATCAAAATTGACAAGACAATGCAGATTGCAATTTTAATTATCAATTGCACTTTGCTGGTCTCCATAAGCAAAACTTTTCGGTCTTTGTTTTTGGATTTATCAATCAAAACGAAACCAGCATAGATCAAATATAAAATTGGGGGAACTATGTATAATGCGAGTGCAGCGCTTGGAATATACGACAAATTTTTGATGCAAACAAAACTAATAACAAGTGAAAGGATCAACGACAAGAATGTCAAGCCCAAGCGAATGAGTGAAAATTTGTAATCGGAAACCAAACTAGTTTGAGTTGTTTTGTTTTCGTCACTTTTTGTGTATGTTCGGAACATAATCTTTTGTTCGTCAAAATACTTTTTGAGGTTTGTGTAGTTGGAAATTGTGAGTGGGGTAATTTCTTCAGCAGTTGCATTTTGGTTGTTTTTGTTGTAGAGTTCGCCAATTTTTTCGTCATATGAATTTGGTTTTGTTTCAAATTTAACTTCAGCTTTTTTGCTTGGGGCAAACACATCAATAACAGGTGGGTCAATTTTCTTGACTTTTGGAAGTTCGTCTTCGCTATATCTTTCTGTGATTAACTTTGCGTCTGCATCAGTTGGTTGTGAAGAAACAAAAGAAGGCGTTGCTTCTTCTTTGTCAGGCAACTCAACTTGATTTTCAATCTTATCAATTTCATTATCGTCATGTATGGATGATTGGCTTGAAACAAATGAATTATCCAATTCTTGCATTGCAAAGCTATCGCCCATAAAGCTTTTGAGTGTGCCCAAGTGATAATCTTCTTTTGGCTTTGAATTTGTCATTGAACCTGCAAAACTCTTGTTTGAATTGCGGAATAAATCAAGTTCGGCAAAGATATCATAAGGCTGTTCTTCTTTTTGTTTTTCTTCAACATGAGCAGGTGTTGCACTGATGGGGTTCTGTTGAATATTGTTATCAACTTTTTGTTCTTGGCGAGTGGAGTCAAAATTTGGTTGGGTGACACCAGCGGGTTGTTCAAAAAGATTGTATTGAATAAAAGAATCATTTTTCAACAAGACTGCATCGTCCTCAAAAGGCTTTGGTTGAGATATTTCCTTTTCTTGTTTTTCATTTTGAATATCAAACAAGTTTTCTTGTTGCAAAAATGTTGGTTCATTTTGTTTTGTTTCAATATTTGTTTTTTGTGCGTCGCAAAAAGCAGCAGTGATGTCAAATTCGCTTTTCCATTGTTCGAGTTGTTTTTTGCCGTAGTCGGTGAGGCGATAGTAATGTCTTCTTCCACCAATTTCGCTATCCATCCAATAAGACGAAATCAAATCTTGATCTTCCATTCTTTTAAGAGAAGAATAAAGACTTGGTTGTTTTATGACGACCATTCCATTGGTCTGTTTTTCAATTTCAGAAATGATTTCAAAACCATATTTATCGCCTTGAGAAAGGGCGGACAAAATGATTGATGACAATTTTCCTTTTGGTGTATCTTGATTTTTTCCCATGCAAAAACCTTCTAAACTAATTTAGTTAATTAATTATAATATTTTATATATAATAAGTCAATAAAAAGAAAATTAATTTTGATAACGAATAGCACACTATATATTGGTGATAAATAAAAATCATGGCACCATATATATGTTTTGAAATTGCAAAAAAGGGGAGTGGAGAAAAAAGATGTTTTTTTACACATGACAATTTTGAAAGTTGCAAGAAATTTTTTGATTTTATGCTCTAATCCGTATAAATAAAAGGGTGTAGACAATTTTTTGTGAGTTTTAGATTCTTAATACTATTCGCAAAACACAGGTTTTGCGAATAGTTTGGGTTAAATACAAGCATAAAAATCGGCTAATCTGATAATTTATAATTGTTTTATAAACTTTCAGTTTGTTTTATAAATAAAAAAGTTTTGTTATGTGATTTAAATTTTGCTTAATTTGAATTTCATTTTTGATTTCAGCTTTGCTTGTGTTGTTTGTGATTGTAATTTGATTTAATCAAATTTATAAAAATAAAAAAATCGCGAGTTTTTTCCTGCGATTTTAATTTAAAACTTTGCAAATTGATTTCACGAATCCAACAATTTGAGTTCTTGTTTGACCTTGAAGATTTTTTCCCAACATATAGTTTTCTATTTTTGCCTCATTGAACATTGTTACAGCTTTGATATTGTTTAGATAATTGATTATTGAGCAAAAACAATCATCAATTGTTCCGCTGAATAAATTTTCAGGGATTGAAAACATTACAGATTCAATCAGACCGATTGGTGGCTGTCTTTTGTATACATAAAAATATAAATTGTTAAAAATTCTGAAAATATCAAGGAAATTTGAGCCCAATTTTTTTGTTTTTTCACTCACCTCATTTTGCAGATTTTTTAGATTAAAAATATCAAAATCATTAAGTGCTGGATTCCAAATTTTTGTTGTTTCGCCAACCTTTATGCCAACATAAATGTTAAAAGTTATGCCAAGTTCTTGATTTGCGACAACTTTTATTTTGTATGGTTGGTTATAGATAATTGAAAGATTGCTCATATGGCGAACGATTTCATCAAATAAATCATTTTTGAGCCTCATAATGTTGTATGGCAAATCGTCATAATATTGATGTTTTGCTGATTGTTGAACCGCTCTCTTTTTCTTCTTTTTTTTCTTTTTTGTGTTGCGGTTTGCCCAAGCATCTTTCAAGTTTTTATTAAATTTTTGCCATTTTGACAAAACCAATTTATAAGAATTTAATTCAAGTTGTGGTGAGTTGATTGAAATCATCATATCAAGCTCTGAAACTTGTGTGTTTGACGCGTTTGAAAAACTATTTATTGGGTTAATTTCAATGCTATCGAGAGGAATGATCGACATATTTGTGGCTGAAATCTGTTGCATTGAATCAGTCAAAATATCCGTCAAAACGGAATAAGATGCCGCAATTTGTGTGACATCTTGAGCTTTTGAGAATTCCAAAACGGATGATGTGTCGATTTTCTTCATTAAATGCCCTTTTTGATTACTTTTATTCCGCCCATATAAGGTTGCAAAACTTCTGGAATTGTAATTGTTCCATCTTCTTGATAGTGGTTTTCAAGGAATGCAATAAGCATTCTTGGAGGTGCAACAACTGTGTTGTTGAGTGTGTGAACAAGTTGATTCGATCCATCTTTTGATTTGTAGCGAATTTTGAGTCTTCTTGCTTGAGCATCAGTCAAATTGCTGCATGAGCAAACTTCAAAATATTTCTTTTGACGTGGGCTCCAAGCCTCAACGTCAAGACTTCTATATTTAAGGTCGGCAAGATCGCCGCTGCAGCAAACTAATGTTCTAACTGGAATTTCCATTGATGTGAAAAGTTCAACTGAATAGTTCCACATTTTTTTATACCATTCTTCACTTTCTTCAGGTTTGCAGATAACAATCATTTCTTGTTTTTCAAATTGATGAACACGATAAATTCCTCTTTCTTCAATTCCATGAGCACCAATTTCTTTTCTGAAACAAGGGCTGTAGGATGTAAGTCGAAGAGGCAGTTTTTCTTCTGGAATGATTGTATTAAGGAAGCGGCCGATCATTGAGTGTTCGCTTGTTCCAATCAAATATAGGTCTTCACCTTCAATTTTATACATCATGTTTTGCATTTCATCAAAGCTCATAACACCTTGAACAACATTTCCGTGAATCATGAATGGTGGGATGCAATATGTGAAACCTTTGTTAATCATAAAATCTCTTGCATATGACAAAATTGCAGAATGCAAACGAGCAATATCTCCACACAAATAATAGAATCCTGTTCCCGATGTCCTTCGTGCTGCTTCAAAATCAGCGCCATTCAACGCTTCAATAATGTCTGCATGATAAGGAATTTCATAACTTGGAACAACAGGCTCCAAAAATCTTTGTTCTTCAACATTTTCTGAATCGTCTTTTCCGACTGGAACATCGTCAGCAATGATGTTTGGGATTGTCATCATGATTGCATTAAGCTCGCTTGAAAGTTCTTCTTCAAGTTTTTCAATCTCATCAACTCTTTTGTTGTTTTCAACAACTTGCTGTTTGATTTGATTTGCTTCATCAATTTTCTTTTCTCTCATCAAAAGTCCAATTTGGCTGCTGAGTGAATTTCTTGATGCTCTGAGATTGTCGCCTTCTTGTTTGTATGCGCGAATTTGCTTGTCGAGTTCAATTGCTTTGTCAACAAGTTCAACTTTGTGAAATTGAAATTTCTTTTTAATGTTTTCTTTGACAACATCTGGATTGTTTCTTAAAAAATCAAGTGAAATCATGTTTATATCTTCCTTTTAATATCTTTTCAAAGTATATAAATATAACAAAAAAATGTCAATTCTTAACATCAAATATAAAAAAATATTTGGCACACTACAACATATTGTATGTAAAAAGTTTTCAACAATCAAAATAATGTATAATGTAATTATTTGCATTTTGCGAATAGTTGTGCTATCATTTAATATATGGTAAAAACAAATTATCGAATTCAGCAAGATATAATTCTTCGAGAAAAATTTGAAAAACAAAAAAATGAACTTCCGCTGTTTGTGGAAGATTATTTTGTTTCTGTTGAGTCGAGCACAACTCCCCTCACAAGGCTTAATTATCTCACAGATTTAAATATATTTTTTGATTATCTTGCTGGCCGAGTGTTTATGAAGGACAAAAAGAAAATCACAACTCAGGATTTGGACACGCTAAAAACCAAAGACATAGAAAGATATCTCAGTTTTTTGAGTGGATATGAAAAAAATGGCGAAATAAGGACAAATTCTGACACTGCAAAAGCACGAAAACTTTCTGCTGTGCGTGCGTTCTTCAAATATCTTTATGCAAATGACCTGCTCTCATCAAATGTGGCAAGTCTTGTCAAGACTCCCAAAATTCGTGCAAAAGAGATTGTTAGACTTGAAACTGATGAAGTTGCAAAAATCATCAATCTTGCAGAAAATCCTGACCTTCTCACAAAGCAGCAACAAGGGTTCAACAAACATACAAAAAAACGCGATGTTGCCATGCTTTCATTGATGCTTGGGACAGGAATTCGTGTGAGCGAATGTGTTGGTATAAATAATGAAGATGTTGATTTCAAAAATAATGCTTTCACAATCACAAGAAAAGGTGGAAGTCGAGTTGTGCTTTATTTTTCTGATGAAATTAAAAATGCCCTGCTTGCCTATCTCGAAGAAAAAGAAAACAATCCTGAAATCGACCCAAATGAAAATGCCCTGTTTTTATCGCTCCAAAACAAGCGAATAACAGTTCGCGCAGTTGAAAATATGGTTAAAAAATACGCAAAAATCGTCTCCCCTCTAAAAAAGATATCCCCTCACAAACTGCGCAGCACTTATGGCACAAATTTATATCGCGAAACCAAAGATATATATATTGTTGCTGATGTTCTTGGACACAAAGATGTCAACACAACAAAAAAACACTACGCCGCAATCAGTGAAGATATAAGACGAGATGTTGCCAATGTTGTAAAACTTCGATAAATGTCAAACATATGTTTGACATTTTTTATTGAATATGATAACATTCTTACAACGAGGAAATTATGAAAAAAATTGAAGATAATTTGAAAAAGCTTATGGATTATATAACTGGTGCAGTATCTGCACAAGGCATTGTTCCATCAATTCGAGAGATGTGTGCAAATATAGGCGTGACATCAACCTCAACAATCAACTATTATCTGAATATTTTGGAAGAGCGTGGATATATCAAGCGCTCGTTTAACAAAAATCGTTCTATTGAACTCACAGACAAGGCAAAACAAAACATCACACCACCAAACATGAAATCTGTTGGACTTGTTGGCAAAGTCGCCGCGGGAATTCCAATTTTTGCGGAAGAAAACAAGATTGATAATTTCATGTTTTCGAAAAATCTTTTTAACTTCGAAAATATGTTTATGCTCAAAGTTCAAGGCGACAGCATGATTGATGCTTCAATTCTTGACGGAGATTATGTTGTTGTCAAACAGAGTCAAGACGCGGAAAATGGCCAAATTGTCGTCGCACTTGTTGGGGACGGAGCAACTGTGAAAACATTTTACAAAGAAAAAGACTGCATAAGATTGCAGCCTGAAAATCCTCTATATCAACCAATCATTTCCCCTGATATTCAAGTTTTGGGAATTGTTGTTGGGCTTGTGAGAAAATTTTAATTTTTTGAAAATTCATTAATCAAATTTTGAGCAACAATTTTTGCATGCTCATATGTCAAAGCGCCTTGAAAATAAGCAATGTATGGCGCTTTTATTGGACTGTCGCATGAAAGTTCAATTGATGCTCCAGATACAAATGTTCCTGCCGCCATGATAACTTGACTGGTATAACCCGGCATATCCCAAGGCAAAGGCAAAACAAATGAATCAATCGGCGAAAATTTTTGAATTAATTGAACAAATCGAACGAGTTCATCAGATGTGTTAAAATATATGCTTTTTATGATGTCATATGTGCAGTCTTGAGATTTTGGAAAACATGGATAGCCCAACTTGTTCATGACTTCTCCAATCAAATAAGCACCTTTGACTGCATTTGCAACAACGCTTGGTGCCATGAAAAAACCTTGATAAAAAAGTCTATAACCATATGCATATGAACCAACCTCACCAAGAAGTGATGGCGTTGTTATTCGTGCGGCGACCATTTCGATGACGTCTTCTCGTCCTGCAAAATATGCTCCGCTTGGTGCAAGTCCGCCACCAGGGTTTTTTATGAGCGACCCAACAATGAGGTCTGCTCCAACCTCGCATGGCTCATTTTTTTCAAGGAATTCGCCATAGCAGTTATCAACAAAAATGATTGTATTTGGGCTTGCGTGCTTCACGATTTCGCAAGCTTTTTTGATTTCTTCGCAAGATAGCGCACTGCGTGCAGAATAACCGCGGGAGCGTTGAATAAAAGCAACTTTTGGTTGTTTGTTTTTGCATTCTTTTTCAATCTTTTCAAAGTCAAATTTTCCATCTTTCAATTCGATTTGTTCATAACCAATTCCAAAATCTTCGAGTGTTCCAAGATTTTTTCCATCTGTGCTTTTTATTGTTTCAATAAGTGTGTCATAAGGCGAAGAAGAAAGAGACAAAAGCAAATCATTTGGACGAAGAAGTGCAAAAAGTGCAATTCCAAGAGCATGTGAACCACATGTGACAAGCGGGCTTACAATCGCTTTTTCTGCCCCAAAAGCGGTTGCAAAAACTTTGCCAAGATTGTCTCTGCCAATGTCGTCATATCCATATCCCGATGTTGCTTGAAAATGTTGCGTTGAAATGTGATGCTCTTGAAAAGCACGCAACACTTTGTTGGCATTGTAAAAAGCAATGTCGTCAATTCTTTTAAATTGTTTCTCCAATGATTTTTCACATTCTTCAATAGTAATCATAACTTGCTCCTAATATAATTTTTGATTTCTTCAATTTGATTATTTTCAAACCACTTGATGTATGGCATTGAACGAAACCAAGTCATTTGTCTTTTTGCAAAATTTCTTGAATGTTGCTTGATGAGATTCAAACATTCTTCAAGTGAACTTTCGCTTCGGAAATATGGAAATAATTCTTTATATCCGATTCCTTTCATGCTTTGAGAATCTTCACTTAGTCCTTTTTCAAAAAGTGCCCTCACCTCATCAATCAAACCGTTCTCAACCATCTCGTCCACGCGTTTATTAATTCTTTCATAAAGCTTTTCACGACTTGTTGTGAAACCTATTACAATAAAATTATTTATGTCAGAGCCTTTTTGTGGCAAAGTATTTGAAAATTTTTCAATTTCGAGCGCTCGAATTATTCTTTTTTGGTCATTTTCTGAAATTTGTTCGGCACGGCGTGGATTGAGGGCTTGCAATTCTTTATATAAACTCGAAAGACCATGATTATCAATAATTTTTTTGCAATCTTGGCGAAATTCTTCATTTCTTGGACACGACGAATAGTCATACCCCTCAATCAGTCCTTTTATAAAAAGTCCTGTTCCTCCGACAATAATTGGGGTTTTGCCGCGTTTTGAAATTTCCTCGATTTTTTGTTTTGTAAGTTCAGAAAATTCGCCAGCCGAGAAACCATCAAAGCATGATTTTATGTCAATCAAGTGATGAACAACTCCGTCCATTTCTTCTTTTGTTATTTTTGCACTTCCAATGTTAAGTTCTCGATAAACTTGAATTGAGTCGCCGGATATAATTTCTCCGTTAAAACACTTTGCAATTTCGATTGAAATTGCAGTTTTTCCGCTTGCGGTTGGACCAACAATGCAAATTGTTTTGCTCATCACACAATCCTTTTAAACCATTTTTCAATGTCTGTTCGAGTGAGTTTGACGATGATTGGTCTGCCATGCGGACAAAGCAAAGTTGATTTGTTTGTGGCAAGCGAATCAATTAAAATCTTTATTTCTTCGTTTGAAAGCTTATTTCCTGCTTTAACCGAACTTTTGCATGCTTTTTGGCATAGGTCATCTTTGATAAAATCCAAAGGTTTGTTAACAAAAGTATTTAAGTTTTTGAAAACATCTTGAAAATATTCGTTTATATCTTTTCCAGCAAGAACAAAAGGAATTTCAAACACTCGATAACAACATTTGCCATATTCTTCAATTTTAAAACCGATTTGCTCAAACACTTGTTGATTTTCTTGCAAAAAATTGTCTTCTTGGTTATTGACATTGATAATTACTGGCAAAACAAGGCTTTGAGAGATGTTTGTCATTGTTTCGAGTCTTTGTTTGAGCTTGTCATAGTTAAGCCTTTCATGAGCTGCGTGTTGGTCAACAAGAAATATGTCATCACCTTTTTGAAGCAAGATGTATGTGTCAAAAAGTGTGCAAAGAATTCTTGTTGGTTCTTCAACTCGGAACAATTCATCTTGCTTATAAAGAGATTTGTCTTCCCCTTGAACTTGTTTGAGGATAATTTCACTAAGCAAACTTGTTTTGCTATTAAATGTTATGTTCTCATCTGGTTTTTCTTCATTTTGAAAACTTACGCCTTCATTCACACCGAGTGTCACGCGTTCAACGGTTGGTGCGGAGAACTTGATGAAATTGTCTGTTTCAATCTCTTCAACTGGTGAAGCTGGGGTTGTTGTGAAATTGGTTTCATGAAGTGCATGAAAACAAGCATCAGAAAACAAAGAAAATATTGCACCAGAGTTTTCAAATTTGACTTCAAGTTTGTTTGGGTGGACATTTACATCAACTTCATCAACTGGCAAGTCCAAACAAAGGATATACAAAGGGAATTTCCCTTTCATCAAATAGTCTTCATAAACATTGGAAATTGCGCTTGAAATCATGTAGTTGATGACATATCTTCCGTTTATTATAAGTGTTTGATATGTCCTGTTTGCTTTTGCAATCTCAGGTCTTGAAATATAGCCATGCAAAGTCATGTTTCCACGGGTTTGATTCACTTCAATCAAATCTTTTCCAATTTCTTCGCCATAAATGTCGCAAATTGCTGTTTTGAGGTCTGATGCTTTGTGTTTGTAAACTTGTTTTCCATCTGCGACATATGAGAAAGAAATGTGAGGATTTGCCAAAATCAGTCTAGCCATATAGTTTGTTATATCATTCTCTTCTGTTTTGTCTTTTCGAACAAATTTGAGCCTTGCAGGAACATTATGGAAAAGATTTTTGACTGAAATTCTTGTTCCGTCAATGCTTGCAATTTGAGTGAGTTCTTCCATGTGCCCGAAAAGGCATTTTATTTTACCGCCAAATTCACAATCTGGGGTTTTTGAGATAATCTCGATTTCGCTGACTGATGCGATGCTTGAAAGTGCTTCGCCGCGGAACCCCAAAGTGCCAATGTTGTCAAGGTCTTCAAGTTTTGAAATTTTGCTTGTTGCGTGAGCAAGAAGAGCATTTTTGAGGTCGTCAAACTCAATTCCTGAACCGTTGTCTGTGACTTCAATTTTTCCAAGTCCGCCACGCTCAACAGAAACCGCTATGCTTGTCGCGCCAGAGTCGATTGAATTTTCAACAAGCTCTTTAACGACCGAGCAAGGTTTTTCAACAACCTCACCTGCCGCAATTCGATTGAAAACCATTGGGCTGAGCAAATTGATTTTTGCCATTTTTAATTCTCCTTTGTCATTTTCACAAAATTACATAAAACATCAAAAGCATCAAGTGGTGTCAAGGCTTCAACTTTGAGGTCTTTGACAATGTCGTAAATTTGTCGTGCAACTTTTTGTGAATTATCTTTCTTTTCTTTTTGTGCTTGATTGATTGCGTTCAAAGACAAGTTTTTGTTAAGGTCAGATTCTTCAAGATTATGTGAAATCTCTTTTGCTCGTGAAATAACACTTTCTTTCACGCCTGCAAGTGCCGCAACTTCAATTCCAAAACTTTTGTTTGTGCCACCGCGAACAATCTTTCGAAGGAAAATGATTGAATTGTTATATTCTTTGACAGAAATGCGATAGTTTTTGACTCCTTCAAGCATTCCTTCAAGTTCAGAAAGTTCATGATAGTGGGTTGCAAACAAAGTTTTTGCCTGATATTCTTTTGCCAAAGACTCAACAACTGCCCATGCAATTGCAAGGCCGTCAAATGTTGAAGTTCCGCGGCCAATTTCGTCCAATATAATCAAACTGTCTTTTGTTGCGTTTGCAAGAATGTGTGCAACTTCTGTCATTTCAACCATAAAAGTGCTTTGCCCAAATGCCAAGTCATCACTTGCCCCAACTCTTGTGAAAATTCGGTCAGTAATGGAAAATTCGGCACTTTTTGCTGGAACAAATGAACCGATGTGAGCCATGAATGTGAGCACTGCAACTTGTCGCATATATGTGCTTTTTCCCGCCATGTTTGGACCTGTTATAATCATGATTTTGTCGTCACGTGAATCAAGATATGTGTCGTTTGGAATAAAGGCGGAATCTTTTGACATTGCTTCGACAACTGGGTGTCGCCCTTCAACAATTTTTATATGGTCAATTTTTGAACTAATTTTTGGTTTTACATAATTGTTTTTGACGGCAACTGTTGCAAGAGAACACAAGCAATCAATTTCACCAACTAGTTTTGAAAGAAGTTGCAAGTCTGGCACAATTTTGAGCAGTGCTTCACGAAGTTCGGCAAAGATTTCGCTTTCAAGTTTGAGTGCTTTTTCATCTGCTCCCAAAATTTTGTCTTCAATCTTTTTGAGATCCTCGGTGATATAACGCTCGTTATTTGAAATTGTTTGTTTTCTTATGTAGTGAATTGGAACAAGGTTGGCTTGGGAACGATTGACTTCAATATAATATCCAAAAACGCGGTTATATCCAATTTTGAGGTTCTTGATGCCAGTTGCTTCTTTTTCTCTTTGTTCAAGTTCTGTGAGCCACACATTGCCTTGATTTCTTGCATTTCTGTATTCGTCAAGTTTTGAATTAAATCCTTCTTTGATGTAGTGTCCATCTTTTTGAGTTAGTGGTGCATTGTTGTCGATGCATTTATCAAGATAGTTAACAACATCAGAAAAATCAGCAATATTTTGGTAAATTGAAAAAAGTTTCTTTGATTTGCAAGGTGCAATCGCGTCTTTTAGTGCTGGAATGTTTTGCAAAGATGCTTTGAGGTTCAAACAATCTCTTGGACCGAGTGAACCAAACGAAATTTTTCCGCAAATTCTTTCAATATCTCGAATTCCACCAAGCGCTTGAATGATTTTTTCACGAGTGTGAATGTTGTCAACAAGCTCTTCAACCGCATCAAGTCTTTGGTTTATCAACTTTTCGTTTTTTAGAGGTTGTTCAAGCCATGAACGAAACATACGCGCACCGATTGAGGTGTTTGTATTGTCGAGCAACCACAAAATTGAGCCAACTTTTTTTCTGTCTTTGAGGGTTTGGTCGATTTCAAGGTTGCGGCGTGAAGCAATGTCGATTGTCATATAGTCGTCGTTTGACACCTGCTTTATTGAGCGAATATGACTCATTCCGCTCTTTTGTGTTTCGCGAAGATATTGAATGAGTGCTCCGCATGCTGAAATTGCTGCGGGCTTTTTGTTGAGTTCAAAGATTGAAATGCAAGTTTGTCCAAACTGCTCTTTCAAAACTTCTTGTGCATTGTTGAGTTCATAAACCGCATCAATATATTGATAAGGCTTTTTTATGTTGTTCATTTTGTAAGCAAAAGATGACATAACTTCTTCTCTTGCTTCGGTGTTGCAAATAATTTCAGAAGGCACAGTTCGAACCAAAAAATCATTGAGTTCAGTTGAACTGTTTTCTCCATTCATTTCAATGGCATATAAGTCACCAGTTGAAACATCAGCATAAGCAACGCCAATATTGTTTTCGTGTTTATAGATTGAAGCAATGTAGTTGCTCTTTTTTGCATCCAGAATATCGTCTTCATAAACTGTTCCTGGTGTCACAATTCTGATGACATCACGCTTGACAATTTCCCCCGCTTTTGGTTCTGTCATTTGTTCGCAAATTCCGACTTTGAAACCTTCTTGCAATAGTTTTGCGATATAAATATCTGCAGCATGATATGGCACTCCACACATTGGAGCAAAAAGGTCTTTTCCGCAAGCTTTTTTTGTCAAGGTCAAATCAAGCACTTTTGATGCGACTTCTGCATCATCAAAAAACATTTCGTAAAAGTCGCCAAGACGATAAAACAAAATACAATCATTGTATTTTTCTTTTGTATCAATATATTGTCGCATCATTGGAGTGACTTTTTCTTTATCGAATATCATTTGTTCCTTTTCCTTTTTGAATGGTCTTTTGTAAATTTAACAAGTAGTTAACTCTTCTGTTTTTCTCTTCTGCTGGAATTTGGTCAGGCATTTCTGCTGCACGCGTGTGAGGTCTTGGAGAATACATGAATGCAAATATTTGGTCATATTTCACTTCTTCAATAAGCCTAACGGTGTCCATAAACTCTTCTTCAGTTTCACTTGGGAATCCAACAATAATGTCAGTTGAAAGCCTTATATTTGGAATCTTTTCACGCAATTTTTTGACTATCCCAAGATATTTTTCAATTGTGTAGTTTCTGTTCATGAGTTTCAAAATTCTGTCGTTTCCAGACTGCACTGGCAGATGAAGTTCTTTGAGCATTTTGTCTTCGGTGGCAAGAACATCAATCACTCTCTCGTCAATGTCTTTTGGGTGAGATGTCATGAATCCAACATGAAAATCACCTGGAATTTTGCAGATATCCAAAAGAAGGTCTGCAAAATGATAGCCATCGTTTTTGTCGTTTCCATATGAGTTGACATTTTGTCCAAGAAGCGTGATTGTGTCATATTTTTTGCTTTCAACAAGAGCTTTAACTTCTTTCAAAATTTCTTCTTTGTCACGACTCTTTTCGCGCCCTCGAACATAAGGCACAATGCAGTAGGAACAAAAGTTGTTGCACCCATACATGATGTTGACCCAAGCGTTTTTCCCACTTGTTCTGGCGATTGGAAAATCTTCCCAAATTTCACTTTCTTCAATGTGACTTTTTATTCTTTTTTTGTTTTGAAGTTTGGTTTTGATAAAGTTTTCAAACTTATCAATATCGTGTGTGCCAAAAACAATATCAACAAACTTAAAGACATCAAAAATTCTGTCTTCAACTTCTTTTTGTTGTGTCATGCATCCGCAAACGCAAATCAAAAGATTTGGATTGTCTTTCTTTCTTTGTTTGAGATTGCCGATATTGCCAAAAGCACGGTCTTCCGCTCCTTCTCTGATTGCACAGGTATTAAAAACAATAACATCGGCGACATTTGGGTCATCGGTGTTGGAATATCCAAGTTTTTCAAGAACACCAGCGAGTTTTTCTGATTCGTGCACATTCATCTGGCATCCAAAGGTCACAATGTGATAAAGCATATTTCACCTCTTTAACACTCTAGTATACAAAAAAAATTTTGGATTTTCAATCAAATATAAATAATTATATAATATATTTGCATAATAAAGTTGTGAAGAAATTTGTTAAGTGGAGTTTGGTTTCGTTTGGAATTTTTATTTTGCTTTCAATCTTAGCATTTTTTTCGGTTTATATCTATTTTTCAAAAACTTCGAATTTTGATAAATCCAAACTTGATGTTTCAAGTTTTAACATAACGCTTTTTGACGACAAAGAAAATCTGATAAAAGAAGATAATCTCATAAATCACAAATCAATCAAACTTTCTTCGCTTCCGCCTCATGTTTATGAGTGTTTTGTTGCGACAGAAGATAAAAATTTTTACAAACACAAAGGTCTTGACTACAAACGTATGGTCAAAGCAACACTTGTTAATTTGAAAAGTTTTCGTTTCAAGCAAGGAGCTTCAACCATAAGTCAACAACTAATCAAAAACACTCACCTAACAAACGAAAAAACTTTGACGCGAAAATTTCGTGAAATTGCATTAACCAAACAAATGGAAAAACAACTTTCAAAAGACGAAATTCTTGAACGTTATCTAAACTGCATATATTTTGGGAACAACTGCTATGGCATTGAAAGTGCTGCAAACTTTTATTTTTCAAAAAGTGCCAAAAATTTGACGCCGAGTGAAAGTGCTATTCTTGCAGGAGTGATTTCCGCTCCGTCAAAATTCAACCCAATAACAAGGGCCGAAAATTGCAAGCAAAAAAGAGATATTGTTCTTAAAAATCTGTGCAATTATGGAACAATTTCCCCTTCAACACTTCAAGAAGAAAAAGAAAAGCCAATAACCCTCAACATAACAAAATCTGATGAAAGCAAAATTAATTCATATAGCCAAATGGCGATTGATGAAAGTCAAAAAATTTTGGGAATATCAGCCAAAAAAATTGGTCTTTTGGGTTATCAAATCCATACCTATCAAAATCCAAAAGAACAATCAGAACTGAATGAAATAATATCATCTTGCAAACCGCTTACAAATGATTGTGAAATCAGTGCAATAAACATTGATGCAAAATCTGGTGCAATTTCTTCGTATTGTGGAACAGGAAATTTGAAATTATCACAAATCAAGCGTCAACCAGGTTCGGCAATAAAACCTGTTTTGGTCTATGCTCCTGCACTGGAAGAAAACAAAATATTTCCTTGTTCAATCGTTGAAGACGCACCAATAAACATAAATGGCTATTCTCCAAACAATGCGTCAAAATCCTACTTGGGTAATGTTTCTGTTCGCACTGCTCTAAATAAATCGCTCAACACAGTTGCAGTCAAAGTTTTGAGTTATGTTGGAATTGATGACGCAAAATACTATGCAAAAAAATGTGGCATTGAATTTGACGAGAGCGACAAAAACTATGCATTGGCTCTTGGAGGTTTCAAGCATGGAACAACACTTGAAGAACTAACAAACGCATATCTGCCTCTTGCCAATGAGGGTAAATTTGTTAAATCAACTTTTGTCAAATACATAACTGACGAAAAAGGAAAAATTGTTTACCACCACAACCCAGTTGAAAACTTTGTTTTCCGTGATGACACGTCTTATCTCATGACCGATATGTTGAGAGGTTGCGTAAATTTTGGAACGAGCAAAAAACTTTCAACTCTCGGTTTTGAAATCGCTGGAAAAACTGGAACTGTTGGCACAAAGTCTGGAAACACTGACGGTTATAGCATTTCATACACATCTGACAAACTTACAGGAGTTTGGGTTGGAAGTCTTGACAACAAGCCCAAAAAAGACCTCTCTGGAAGCAAGTTGCCAACAACAATTGCAAAACAGATTTATGAAAATGTTTTGACTCAAAAACCAAAAGATTTTTCACGCCCAAATTCTGTTGAAGAAGTTGAGATTGATCTTTTGGCGCTAAAAGAAAACAACTTGATTCAAAAAGCAAACACCTTCACTCCCGAACGCTATAAGGTTAAAGAAATATTTTCAAAATTTAATCTTCCAAATCAGGTGTCAGAAAACTTTGTCAAACTCGATGCTCCAAGGATTGAAACCACAACAATAGACGGCAAAAAAGTCATAACATTTGACGCAAAAGATTATGTTGAATATGAACTATTTAATGAAAAAGACGGAAAAACCGATTTGGTTTTCACTTGTTCAAACACAAGCGGAACTCAAGAATATGTTGTCAAATCCACAAAAGACAAATTTCAGTCTTTCTATCTCGTTGCAAAAATAAAAAATTTTGCTGACAACGTTGAAGTTATCAGCAACAAGAGTAATGTTATAAAATTTTGCTTTTCTCAAGACGAAAACGCACAAAAAATTAATGACGACAGATGGTATATCTAGTCTTCTCCGCCAACGTCCAAAAGGTCAGCATTTTGCATTTTCTCACGAATTGCCTTTTCAAGTTCAGCATATACCTCAGGATTTTTCTTGAGATAGTCTTTTGCATTTTCTTTTCCTTGACCAATTTTTTCGTCATGATAAGAGAACCATGAGCCTGTTTTTTGAATAAGGTCAAATTGAAGTGCCAAATCAAGAAGACAGCCTTCTCTTGAAATTCCTTCGCCATAAACAATGTCAAATTCAGCAACGCGGAAAGGTGGAGCAAGTTTGTTTTTAACAACTTTGACTTTTGTTCTGTTCCCAACGATATTTGTGCCGTCTTTGATTGTGTCAACTTTTCTGACATCAAGACGAATGCTTGAATAGAATTTCAATGCTTTTCCACCAGGTGTGACTTCTGGGTTTCCGAACATAACACCAACCTTTTCACGGAGTTGGTTAATAAAAATAACAGAAGTTTTGCTTTTATTTACAATTGCAGTGAGTTTGCGAAGTGCTTGACTCATAAGTCTTGCTTGAAGTCCAACATGATTATCTCCCATTTCGCCATCAATTTCTGCTTTTGGAGTGAGTGCGGCAACAGAGTCAACAACAACAATATCAACTGCCCCAGTTCTAACCATTGTTTCACAAATATCAAGTGCTTGTTCACCATTGTCAGGTTGAGAAACATAAAGTTCAGCACAATCAACACCAAGTTTTTGAGCATAGATTGGGTCAAGTGCGTGTTCTGCATCAATAAAAGCAGCTGTTCCTCCCAATTTTTGAGCTTCTGCCAAAATATGCAAAGAAACTGTTGTTTTACCAGAAGATTCTGGTCCATAAATCTCAATGATTCTTCCTCTTGGAATTCCCCCAATTCCGAGTGCATAATCAAGTGTTAAACACCCAGTTGGAATAACCTCAATCGGTTCAATTTTCTTTTCTCCAAGTTTCATGATTGCGCCCTTGCCAAATTGTTTTTCGATTTGCAAGATTGCAGCATCAAGAAGTTTTTTCTTATCGTCCATTTTTCACCTCAAATAAATTTAGTTTTATTATACAGTTTTTTTATCAAAATGAAAATCATTTTGTCGTAGTTTTTTGATTAAATAAAATAAAGTTGCCTTTGTTGTGCTGTCGATTGCTTCACAAAAAGGTGCGCAGAATGTGTTTTTGTAAACATGGATTGCATTTTTGTCCCCAACTGCGACATACGACTTGCAAACTTCATTTTCAAAACTTCCAACAACTCCACAAACAATGTCAGAGCCTGTTTCATTAATAATGTTTGAAGACACTTCAAAAATTGTTTCAACACTGCTGTTTCCAAAGTTCTGAATTGTTGAAGTTTTTGCTGAAATTCTGTCGCAAATATTTTTTGCATCTTGAAAAACATAAGTCGCTTTTATATATTTTGAAAATTCGGGATTTGCTGTCATGAGTGAATTCACAATGTTGCCATGTGTTATTGACTCGCCAAACGAAACGCATAAATTGGCATTTGAAAGCAATTTAAACAATGTCTGCTCCATTGTTATTGCCTCTTCTGCGTAAATATATTTGTTGAGTCGCGAAAACACTTTTCCAACATATTCATTAAAAGCAACCTGCTCTGATTTTGAACGAATAATAATTTCAGAGTCCAAGTTGTCTGAATAAACATTGATTGATATTTTGTCTTTATTTTTTATTAGGTCAGAAAGCACTTGCCTGATATTTTGTTCACTGAGGCCAAAAGTTTTAAAAGTTTGACATTGCTTGTATTGAGGTTGATTTTGAAGAACAAATGAGAGCATTTTGTCAAGATATGTTTCAAGTTCTTGTTCGCCGCTTGGCATAATCAAATAGAAATCGTTTTTGCTTGAAAGCACAACACATTGTATGTCACTATAAATATTTCCAACAATATATGCCCCCTCTGGAACAAATTGGCAGTCCGCACTTTCTTTTGGCATGGGGATATTTTTTGAAGAATAACGAGATTGAATAACTGTTTTTGCAATGTTTGATATTGTCGTTTCAACGCCAGTTTTTTGGCAAATTCCATTCAAAATTTGTGGGTAAGAAATTTGTGAATCAAGAAGATAGACAAACATGTTTTGTCTGCCTTCAAACCTTGTTATATCGTCAAAATTTTCAGTGACATTGTTTGGAAGAATTTGAATTTCGTCAATTCGAAAACCTTTTGAGAACAAACATTTGCTCACATATTGAATTGACTTGTTGCTTGTTCTCCCAAGCAATATTTTGTCAGAAAGACAATATATTCTTGCGTTCACTATTTAACCACCTTCCAGTTTTTAATCAAGTAATTGAGCATTGAAACGATTGTCAGAAGAACTGCAATTCCAAGAAGCACCCAGTTGACGATTTCAAATACTGTCATGAACGTTGCATTTATTTCAATATTTGCCGTTTTGAAGAACGAAAGCAAGAATAATGCAGGAAGTGAAATGTCTTGGAAAATTGTTTTGAGTTTGCCCCACTTGTCTGCTGCCATAACAAAATTTTTGGTTGCAGCAATTTGTCTGAAAGCACTGATGATAAGCTCGCGACCAATAATTATGATTGCTGCAATAACTCCGTATGGTGCGGGAACTGTTCCATCACAACAAACAAGCAAAAGTGCTGACGCAACGAGAAGCTTGTCTGCAATTGGATCAAGAAATTTCCCCAAATCAGTGACTAGGTTATATTTTCTTGCAATCATTCCATCAACAAAATCAGTGCATGAAGCGATGACCAAAATGCCAAGTGCAATGATTTTGCTGTAAGGAATAAACGATGATGCCAAATAGAAAAAAATCATAAATGGAATCAAAATTATTCTGGTTAGTGTGATTTTGTTTGGTGTATTCATAATAATTCTCCTTTATAAACTCCATTTTCGAAATCAACAATTCGAACTTTGTAAAAATTTCCAACAACGAGGTCGCTTGCTTCAATTATTGTGTCAAAATCAATGCCCACGCTGTTAAATTCATCTCTACCATAAAAATATCCGTAAACTTCGTCAAAGCCGTCAATAAGGATATTTTGGGTTTGTCCAATTTTGCTTCTGCAAAGTTCATTTGATATTTTTTCTTGCAGTTTTTGAATGTGTTTGAGTCGTCGTTTTTTGATGAATTCTGGCACTTGATTTTTCATGAAGCCTGCACTTGTTCTTTCTTCACGAGAATAAGAGAAGAAACCAACATTTTCAAGCTTAAATTTCTTTATAAAATCGCAAAGATGTTTGAATTGGAACCTTGTTTCTCCCGGGTATCCAATGATGAATGTGCTTCTTATTGCAACCTTTCTTTTGAGCGAACGAATTTTGTTGATGAGCTCAATAATTTGGGCACTTGTCGAACGCCTGTTCATGCTTTTTAGAATTTTGTCATCAATGTGTTGGAAAGGAATGTCAAGATATCCGCAAATTTTGTGATTTGTTTCAATCATATGTAGAAGTTCATCACCAATCATTTCGGGATAACAATAATGAAGTCTTATTCTTTCAATGGTTTTGATTTTGGAAAGCTTATCAATGAGTTCGCAAAGTTTTGGTTCGCCATAGAGGTCAGTTCCATATCTCGTGGTGTCTTGTGCGACAATAATCAGTTCTTTGACTCCAAGCTTTGCCAAGTTTTCGGCTTCGGCAAGCAAGTCTTCCATTGGAGTTGAACGATATCTGCCACGAATGCGAGGAATTGTGCAATATGAGCAACAGTTGTTGCAACCATCTGAAATTTTGAGATAAGCAAAATGGGGACTGTTTGAAAGCACACGAGAAATGTTTGCATTTTTGCCAATTTTTGGAGCAGACTCACCCACAAGTGAACAAATAATTTTTTCAATTTCGTTGTTCTCGGCAAGCTTTACAATTGCATCGATTTCTGGAATTGCTTCATGAAGTTCTTCGCTATAACGCTCTGCAAGACAGCCTGTAACCACAATATTTTCCAGATTGTTTTTACCTTTTGAAGAAACAATTTCAAGAATGTTATCAATGGATTCTTTTCTTGCACTTGCAATAAAAGCACAGGTGTTGATCAAAATAATGTTTGCTTCCTGCAAATTGTCAACGAGTTCAAAACCCGCTGATTTAAGCCTAAACATCATTTTTTCGAGGTCCACCCTATTTTTGTCACAACCAAGACTAATAAATCCAATCTTTTTTGTCATTTGCAAAATTAATCCTTTTTAAATTTTTGTTCCCATTCTTCCATTGTCATATAAACGCTTCTTGGTTTGCTTCCGTCAGAAGGAGAAATGTATCCCGCAGTTTCCATTTGGTCAACAATTCTTGATGCTCTTGGATAGCCAATAAGAAGTTTTCTTTGAAGAATTGTGATTGATGCTTGTCCGTTCTCAATAACAAGTTTGAGTGCTTGAGGCAAGAGTTCGTCAAAGTCATTTTCGCGTTTTCCGTCAACGAGTTCAGAAACATTTGATTGTTTTGGAGCCGTGATGCTCATTTCAACATTTGCATCAAAGTCATAGTTGTTATTGTCTTTGATAAATTCCACATAATTATATACTTCTGTTCCAGTCATGAAGCAGCCTTGAATACGCTTTGGACATGGTGCATCAGAAGGAAGATAAAGCATATCTCCTTTGCCCAAAAGTTTTTCAGCACCACCCTGATCAAGAATTGTTTTTGAATCGGCAAAACTTGTGAGCGCAAATGTAATTCTTGATGGGAAGTTCGCTTTAATCAGACCTGTTATGACATCAACAGATGGACGCTGCGTTGCAAGAACCATGTGAATTCCTGCTGCACGAGCCTTTTGTGCAAGACGCAACAAGTTTTCTTCGACCTCTTTCTTTGCCATAACCATGAGATCAGCAAGTTCATCAACAATGATAACAAGATAAGGCATTTTTGGAACAGCACCAGATTTGACATCTTCACTGTCGTTGTATTCTCCAATATTTCTGCAACGCGTGTCTTGAAGCATAACAAATCTTCTCTCCATTTCAGCAACTGCATATTTGAGAGCGTTAACAGCTTTGTCTGTTTCACTAATGACTTTTGGCATAACAAGATGTGGCAAGTCATTATACATTGTGAATTCAACTCTTTTTGGGTCAATAAGAATAAGTCTCAAATCATCTGGTGAATTTCTCGAAATCAAACTCAAAATAATGGCATTAAGGCACACAGATTTACCAGAATTTGTCGCACCAGCAACGAGCAAGTGAGGCATTTTTGCAATATCGCAGACTTTGATTTCACCACTGATGTCTTTTCCAAGTGCAACAGTAAGTGGCGATTTGGCATTTTTAAATTCTGGTGCCATCATGATTTCTTTGAGACCAACTGTTGCTATTTTGTCGTTTGGAACTTCAATTCCAACCGCACTTCTTCCTGGAATTGGAGCTTCAATTCTAATTCCGCCGTTTGCAGCAAGCGTGAGAGCAATGTCATCGGAATGGGCAACAAGTTTTTTAACGCTAATTCCAACCGGCATTTCGAGTTCGAAACGAGTGACCGCTGGGCCGATCGTGATTGCAATAACTTTTGCAGGAACATTAAATGTTTCAAGAGCATATTCAAGCTGAACTTTTTTTGCAGTCATATCAGCATTAAGTTCGTTGAGATTCATTGATTCCGTTGTAAAAATTTCAATTGGTGGAGTTTTATAGAATGTGGATTTTTGCTTCATTGGTTTTATTGGTTCAACAACTTCTGGTGGTTGTTCTTGAGAAAGATTTGTTTCTTCAAAATTGTTTTCTTGTGGTTTTTCAAGATTAACAAATCTTTCTCTGCGTCTTGAACCAGAGAGAGTTGAACTTGTTGCGTCAAGGTCAATTTTGTCCGGATTATTGATTGATTTGAGGACTTCGTCTTCCAAATTATTTATTATTTCTTCACTGTTTTGTGGCTCTTCGACTTCAAGTTTTGGTTCACTTTGTTTTGAGGTGCTTGTTTGCAGTCTTTCTTCATAAAAGTTGTTTGGGTCTTGACGAATTATGTTTGTGTTGTTTGAAAAATCTGAAAAATCGTCATGAACAAAAAGTTCTTGTGTTGGCTTTTGTGATTGTATCACAACTTTTGGTTCTTGCTTGAGTTGTTGAAAATTGCTTGCAATCGTATTGCTGTTTTGTTCTGTGTTTTGAACATCTTTTCGATAATAACCCAAATCAATGTTTGTTGGTTTTGTCAAAAGGTATTCACGTATGCTCATTTTTCCAGAATTAACCTTTTCAATGCTTGGCTCATCTCTTTTCATAATTGGAGGTTGCTTGTCAAAGACATTTGGACTTGAAAGAACTGTTTTTTTGTTGAGAAGACCCAACTTTTCTTTTGCAGAAAGGTCAACCTTGTTTTTTTCAATTTCTGCATCAAGTGTGATTTTTGGCTGCTCAACCTCTGCTTTTGCTTCTGCCCTTCTTGATTTTTTTGTCGACATCAAAACTTCAACAGGAGCCTCATTTTTTTCAACGACTTTTGTGGGCTTTTTGTATTCATTATATTTTTTTGCGAATCTGAAATAATCAATAATCAAACCAATTGAAACAATCAACAATATTGCAAAAACAACGTATGCACCTGCTTCATACAACAAAAATCTGAATGGTGCGGTGATAAATCCAATCAAAAAGCCGCCAGCTGTGAGTTTGTGATTGTATGAATACGCAAGCCAATCCCCATAGTTTCCCGAAAAGTTATGCATCAAGGCAAGGTCAATGATTGCAAGCAAAGAAATTAATGCAAGAGAAATGCTGATTGCGTAGCGTTTGCTCATAACATATTTCTTGTTGTTGATAAGAGCAATTCCGACGATAAATAAAACGATAAAAATTGGGTATGCAAACAGTCCAAAAACTCCCATCAAAAATGATTTAAAAAATGAAATTAAATTCGTGAATAATGCAAGAAAAGCAAAAGAGCAAAAAACCACCAAAACAATTCCAATAATCTTTTTTAAATTTGGTTTTTGTTTTGGTTTCTCGGGTTTTTGTTCTTGATTAAAATTGTATTTAGCCAAAGTTATTTTCCCTTTTATTTTTCTATTTAAGTTTAACATTAATTATAATATTTTTCAATAGAAATTAAAAGGTTTTAAGTATTTTTTTGTCAAGTTGAAGTTTCGAGATTTTTTGACACGGTCACCAAATTCCAGCCGCCACGTTTGAGTGACACAATAATGTCTTCAAGCACTTCTGATGTTGCGAGAGTTGGGTGCATCAAAATCAAATCTCCTCCAGCAATATTTTGAGTTGCACGATTATAAATTAGAGTTGGGTTTTTATCTCTCCAATCAATCGTGTCCTTGCTCCACATGATTGTCTTATATCCAAGTTCGCCTGCAACCTTGAGGGTTGTTTGATTAAACGCTCCACTTGGCGGCATAAAGAGTTTTGTTTTTACTCCGCAAGTTTTTTCAATCACCTGTTCCGCCATTGAAATTTCTTCGCGGTTTCTTTCAGCCGAAATTTTGTCATGGTCTTTGTGAAAATAGCCATGATTTGCGATTTCATGCCCGTCTTCTTTTATTCGGTTCAGCATGCCATTCTCTTTTTGTGCCCATATTCCACCAACAAAAAATGTTGTTTTGATATCAAGTTTTTTGAGAGTTGTAAGCATTTTATCAAGATATTCCGTTCCCCAATAGACATTAATCATGAGAGTGACGTTTTTTGAGTTTTTATCTCCACAATAAATTGGCACAAGCTTGTTTGTGCTTGAAAACACACTTGCACTGCCTGATAAAAAAGTCAATCCAATCAAAACTGCAAATGAAATGCATATAAAAATGTTTGAATAAACATGACGAAATTTCTTTAAGCTTTTCATGTTTTAACATATGCATAGATGCTTCAAAAAAGAATATGTGGCAGTGTTTTCAAACAAAAAAGACCATAACACTATGGTCTTTTTTATGCTTTTAATTAAAGTTTTTTGATGAGTTTGAGGTCGACTCTTCCTTTGTCATCAACTTTGATAACTTCAACTTCAACTGTGTCGCCAACTTTAACAACATCTTCAACTTTTGCAACGCGTTCAGAAGAAAGTTTTGAAATGTGAATCATTCCGTCTTTTGTTGGTCCGAGTTCAACGAAAGCACCAAATTGCATGATTTTTACAACTTTTCCAGTGTAGTGCTCTTTGACTTTGAGGTCTTCTGTGATTGAAAGAATAATGTCTTTTGCGCGAGCAGCTTTTTCTTCGTCAGGAGTTGCAATAAATACTTTTCCTTCATCAGAAATATCAATTTTGACGCCAGTTTCGTCAATTATTTTGTTGATTGTTTTTCCGCCTGAACCAATAACTTCACCAATCTTTTCTGGGTCGATTGTGAATGTTATGATTTTTGGAGCATATTTTGAAAGGTGTGCACGAGGCTCAGGGATAACTGCAAGCATCTTTTCCATGATTTCCATTCTGCCCTTTCTTGCTTGTTCAAGAGCGGTTGTGAGGATTTGTTTGTCAATTCCTTTGATTTTGATATCCATTTGAATTGCTGTGATTCCTTTTTCTGTTCCAGCAACCTTGAAGTCCATGTCGCCAAGAAAATCTTCAAGTCCTTGAATGTCTGAAAGAATTGCAACTCTATGTGTTTCATCATCTTTGATAAGTCCCATTGCAATTCCCGCAACTGGAGATGAGATTGGAACGCCTGCGTCCATGAGTGCAAGGGTTGAACCACAAACTGAAGCCATTGATGATGAACCATTTGAAGAAAGAACTTCAGAAACCAAACGGAGTGCATATGGGAATTCTTCTTCACTTGGAATAACTGGTTCAAGTGCGCGTTCAGCAAGTGCGCCGTGTCCGATTTCACGTCTGCCTGGGGTTTTGAGAGGTTTTGCTTCCCCTGTTGCATATCCTGGCATGTTATATTGGTGCATATAGCGTTTTACTTCTTCTTCGGCGTTAAGACCGTCAATAATTTGACCATCACCAAGTGTTCCAAGTGTGAGTGTTGTGAGAACTTGTGTTTGTCCACGAGTGAAAACACCTGTTCCGTGAACTCTTGGAAGAACACCAGCATCGCACCATATTGGACGAATTTCAGTGAGTTTTCTTCCGTCTGGACGAACGCTGTCATTGAGGATTCTGTTTCTAACTTTTTGTTTTGTCATTTTGTAGAGAACATCGCCAATTTGTCTTTGAGAATCTGGATAGATATCTGCAAAATGTGCTTGAACGTCCGCTTCAACTGCGTCTTGGTTTTCTTGACGAGTGTGACGGTCAAAAGTGTCAAGTGCTTTTGAAAGCATTTCATCAGCGTATTCTTTTACATCATGTTCCAAATCTTCTGGAATAACATAATAGTTGATTTCAGTGTTAAGTGGTTTGCCAATTTTCGCCTTCATGTCAAGAATGAACGCAACTTGTTTTTTGATTTCTTCGTGTGCGAACATGATTGCATCAAGCATTTCTTGTTCACTAACTTGTTTTGCACCCGCTTCAACCATGAGGATTGCCTCATTTGTTCCTGAAACAGTGAGGTGCATTCTTGATTTTTCTCTTTCTTCTTCTGTTGGGTTGATGATATATTTGCCGTCAACCATTGCAACAAGACATGAGCCTGTTGGACCTTGGAATGGAATGTCTGAAATGCTGAGTGCGATTGATGAACCGAGCATTGCGATTGGTTCTGGTGCAACATCAGGGTCAACAGAAAGTGCTGTTGCAATAACTGTGACATCATTAAAGAATCCTTTTGGGAAAAGAGGACGAAGAGGTCTGTCAATAAGACGAGATGTCAAAATTGCCTTGTCGCTTGGTCTTCCTTCGCGTTTTTTGAATCCACCAGGAATTTTTCCTACTGAATACATTTTTTCTTCAAAGTCGACACTAAGTGGGAAAAAGTCAATGCCTGGACGAGGTTCTTTGTTCATTGTGACGTTAACCATAACAACAGTTTCGCCGCAACGAACAACACAAGAGCCGTTTGCTTGTTCAGCAAACTTTCCAGTTTCAACAATAACCTTTTTGCCACCAATTTCGGTTTCGAAGATTGTTGCTTGTTTGTTACTCATAAAAATCTCCTTCTTTTTTTCATAAAAATTGGAGCGGACGTCTGCCCTCTCCAAATTTTGTTATCTAATGCCTAATTTCTTTTTAAGTTCACGGTATCCATTGATATCTTTGCTTTCAAGATATTTAAGCAAGCCTTTTCTTTGACCAACAAGTTGCAAAAGACCGCGACGTGAATGGTTGTCATTTGGGTTTGCTTTGAGGTGTTCAGTGAGATGATTGATTCTTTCTGTCAAAAGAGCGATTTGAACTTCTGCTGAACCAGTGTCATTTTCTGATTTCTTGTAAGCGTCAATGATTTCTTTTTTTGTTTGCATACTTTTCCTCCTTATTAATTTACGCCAAAAACAAAGTTGACCGTCAGAGGACTCTCGAATCCCTTTGTTTAAGGACTTTGCAAGTATAACATAGTGCCAAATAATTGTAAAGATAATTTTGCTAATTAAACAAATTATTTTTTCTTTCAATCATTTCATCAATGCGGTTGATATAATCATCAAGATTTTTGACATTTGCGGCACGCTCAATGCGGTTTTCAAGGTTGTAAATTCGCTTTGAAATTGCCCCAGCACCACATGCAAGAACAGAACAAGTTTCTTCCATTGTGTCGATATTAAACAAACAAATTGTGTTTGGTTGGGCATAACCAATGTTTTCCAAATTGTTTATCATGGATTTTTGGCGATACATGTAGTATGGCACATATCCGTTTTCACACATTTTTTTGTAGCCATAATCCACCATTTTTTCAATGTCTGCGTCAAAATGATTTGTTTCGTTTTGAGTTTTGAGCATTGCCCCATTTTTGAGCGCCAAAGTGTGGATTGTGATGTTTTGTGGCGCAAGTTCAAGAGTTGAGTCAATCGTCTTTTTGAAGTGAGCAAACTTTTCCCCTGGAAGCCCTGCAATCAAATCCATATTAATGACAAAATCATAACCCAAAGCAAGTGCATATGCGGAAATTATATCCTTTGTTGTGTGTCCGCGTCCAATTTGTTTCAATGTCTTGTCGTTAAAAGATTGAGGGTTGATGCAGATTCGTGTGACGCCGTGAGCTTTTAGAACATCGAGTTTTTCTTTTGTTATTGTGTCGGGTCTTCCGCATTCAACCGTAAACTCTGTGACCGGATAACTGAGTTCGTCAAGAATTTTTGACAAATCTTCTGCTGACAAAGTTGTTGGTGTTCCCCCGCCAATATAAATTGTTCGAACAACCAAAGCACGGCGGAAAATAAGTTTTTTCATTTCACGAATTTCTTTAATCAAGGAGTCAACAAATTGCGGAATTTGCTTTTCAACGCGTGAGTATTCAGACGAAATAAACGAGCAATATTGACATCTCGTTGGGCAAAACGGAATGTTGATATAAATATCAATCAAATTGTCGTTTTTAATTATGCAGCGTTGATTTTTTATGATTTTGGCAACAATTTCCGCTTTCTTCTCACTTACATAAAAGGATTTCATCAACGTTTCTTTAATCAAATGTTCTGGCACGCCGTCTTCAATGAGTTCGTGAGCAAGTCTTGTTGGTCTGATGCCTGTGAGAGTGCCCCAAGGCATGGTTTTGTTTTGCCATTTTGAAAGAGCAAGATACATTGCGCACTTTGCGTTTCGCTTGAGTAGTTTTGTTTCATAAAGTTTGGTACATTTTGGTGGAAGGTCAAAAGAAACTTCTTCTTTTGCAACAACTTCGTTTCCAACTTTAATCACGCAGGTGTCGGTCATTTTTTCAAAAGAATTCGAAAAGTGTTCAATCGTCACATCATCATTTTCAAACTGCTCGGTTGGAAAGAAAAGGCGAATTTCGTCTTTGAGGTCATTATCAAATTGTGGTCTTGTTGTTATTAATTTCATTTCTGCCCTCTTGTCGTTTTGTATAGAAGTTGCATTTGGTTGTATATGGTTGAATTTTCAAGTCGTGATTTCACATTGTTGACAACATAAGAAAAACCGCATTCAGTTTTTTGTTTGCTCAAAATTCCAAGTTCTTCAAACACCAAAACAACAAAGCGAAGTTGGTTAAATGAAATTTTCTTTTTCAAATATTTTTGAACTGCTTGAAGATATTTTTGAACGCTTACGAACTCAGTTTTTTCGAGGCTTTTTATCGCGCCATATACTTCGGCAAATCTTTCTCTTGCAAACTCCACTCTATCCAAGAAGTTGGTGCGGAATTTTGCTTCAGCTGGTGCATAAATTGTTGCGCTTTCAATGTTCAAAAAGTTGGACGAAATCAAACTGTCAAGGAAAATAATTTTGTTGTAGTTGCAAAAACATTCAGTTGAGTTTGGAGCAAGAATAATTGAGTTAAATCCCCCGTTATTTTCCATGTCGAAAAGATAGAATTGCTCAATCATATTTGTTTCGTAATTTGTGAAAAAATCAACATATGTTTTGAGATTATAACAAACAAAAAGTGTGCCGAAAGCTGTGCTTGACGAGTCAAGAACGAGAGAAGCAAGTTCCCTTTCTTTGTAGTAGTTTATTGGTGGAATTTTTTCAACGAATCCAGCAAGTTGATTCATTGGTGAAGCGGAAACATATTGCTCAATTTGATTTGTTGGCAAGTCATTAAAGTCAAAATATTTAATCAAACCTTTGAACTCTTTTTTTGAAAACGATTGTTGAAATTCAAACACAACGCCATAGTCTTTTGCAAAGTTAATATAGTTGATTTTATCAATGTAATTGAAGCAAATGAGTTTGAGGTTTTTATAGCAGAAATTTGCGTGGTTTTTGAAGTTTTTGAGTGGTTGGATTGTCAAGTTTTTTGCACTAATTTTGAAATATGGCTTTGGATTTGAGCAACCAAATGGCTCCAACAAGTCAAGTTGTTTGATGAAATTGTCGTTGATGTCTTCTTCACACAAATCCAAGTCGTAATAGTTGATTGAGTTAAAGATTTTGTCATTGACATTTTGGTCAATAAACTCTTTCACACGCTCTTTGAATTCGCCGAAATTTTCTTTTTTGAGACTCAGCCCTGCTGCCATTGAATGACCACCAAAAGTCGTCAACAAATCGCCACTGCTGAGCAAAATGTCGTGGATATTGATGTCGTCAATGCTTCGGCCTGAACCTTTTAGCACTCCATCGCTTTCGGCAAATAAAAATGCTGGTCTATGAAACTTGTCAACAAGTCTTGCGGCAATAATTCCAAGAATTCCGCTATCCCAGTTGTCTGACGAAAGAATGATACATTTTAGGTCGCACATTTTTTTGTCTTTAAGCATATTCAAACAATCGTCATACATTTGGCTGCAAAGTTGTTGTCTTCTCTTGTTGTGGTCGTTGATTTTTTCAAGAATTGTCTTGATTTTTTCACTGTCTTTTTCAAGGTAAATTTTGAGGCTGTCGTTTGCTTCACCCATTCTTCCACTTGCATTGAGTTTTGGTGAAACTTTGAAAGAAATGTCTGTTGAATTTGCATCGTTAACATCAATTTTATTCTCTTTGAAAATCGCTTTCAAACCTTTTGGCAAAGCGTTCATGCATTTTAATCCAAAGTGAACGATTGCTCTGTTTTCGTCAGTCAATGGAACAATGTCTGCAATTGTTGCAACCGCACAGATTGCCAAGAGTTCATCATCGCATTTATCTTCAAGAATTGCCTGTGCAATCTTGTATGCAACACCTGCCCCGCAAAGCCCAGAAAAAGGATATGCTTGATTTGGGATTTTTGGATTTATGCAAATCGTGTTCGGGGTTCTTTCGTCAAGTTCGTGGTGGTCAGTGACAATAATATCAATGCCAAGTGATTTGATATGTTCAACTTCTTTGACGCAAGTGATGCCACAATCAACTGTGATAATCAAATTTGGATGAAACATATTTATGACTTTGTTTGCTGAATCGATTGTAAGTCCATAACCATCAATAAATCTGTTTGGAAGGTAATAGTTGACATCAATTCCAAACTTTTTGAACATCTTGATCATGATTGCAGTTGCACTTATTCCGTCAACATCATAATCGCCAAAAATGAGTATTCTTTCATGATTACGAATTGCTTTTTTTATTCTCTCAACTCCTTCTTTCATGCCAGAAAGCAAGTATGGGTCAAGAAAGTCATTTGTTGTTGGATTCAAGAATTTTTCGATAACCTCTTTTTCATACATTCCGCGTGAAAAAAGAAGTTCAATTATTTTTTTGTCCAAATTGAATAGTTTTGCATATTCACAAATTCGCGCCTCATCATAGTGCGCGTTAAATTTTTTTTGTATTTTCATAATCAAATTATTTGCCTAAAGGCAACCCTTATGATTTTAGTTTAACAAATCATTTTGTTTTAGACAAACAATTTTGTTGTTTCTTGCGAAAAACACATGAAAAAATTTTGCAACATAAAAGCGATAAAAAAATGCTTGTTGTCAAGCATTTTTATGATTTAGTTTTCCGCTGGTGTTGTGGCTTCAACTTCAGGCTCATTTTCAGGTTCATTTTCAGTATTGTTCACCTCTTGAACTTTACTTTTTGAATCTTTTGATTTGCCGCCTTTGTTTTTCTTTGCACGTTCTCTATACATCAAAGCCCAAAGGTTCGGTGAAAGGAATAACGAAGAATAAACACCCGACAAAAGTCCGATAATGATTGGAATGATGAACTCTCGAACTGATGGAACACCAATGATTGCAAGAAGCATAACGGCAACAAGTGTTGTAATTGTTGTGTTGAGGGTTCTAACAAACGAATGGCTGACTGCCATATTTGCAATTTCTTCGTTTGATTTACCTTTGTTTTCATCAAGTTTGCGGAGCTCTCTAACTCTGTCAAAAATGATGATTGTGTTGTTGATTGAATAACCAATGATTGTGATGAGTGCTGCAATGAAAGTTGTGTTGATTTGAATTCTGCACATGAGAACAACAGAGCATGTCACCAAAACGTCACTAAACAAGGCAACAATTGCACTCAGTCCACTTGCAACTTCAAATCTGATTGCAATATAAATCAAAATAAGAACGATTGAAGACATGATTGCAATGAGTGCTTTGAGCAAAAGCTCACTGCTTGATGTTGCGCCAATTCTGTCAGAAGCTTGAACAAAGTTTGCATACTTATCATTTGATTTATCCATTCCAAACTTTTCGTAAAGTGCTGGAATAACTTTGTCATTGATAAGAGTGTTCATTTCTTTTTCGTCAGCCCCTGCTCTGTCTTGGAAACGAACAGAAACAGCGGTTCCTTGGTCATTTTCAACAATTTGGAATTGTGTTGATTTGAGACCAAATTCATTGAGAACTTCTTCAATGTCAGCTTTAACCTGATTATAGTTGTTATCGTCTGAAATGTTTATTTCATTTGGAATGACATTAATAACCGTTCCACCTGTGAAGTCAATTCCAAGATTAAATCCAATTGTCGAAACAAGAATTATTCCGACAAGAATGATTGCAACAGGGATCAAAAGCCAAACAAGTCTTCTTTTTGTGACATCAAGTTTGAGACTGTGGATTTTTTCGTCAAAAGAGGTTTTGTTTTTCTTAACCGAGTTCATTTACGTCTTTCCCCCTTTTTAAGTTAAGTCTTTTTGGATTTGTTGAATTGATGTTCAAATACCACTTAACAAATAGTCTTGTGAGAAGCAACGATGTCAACATTGAAAGAGCAATTCCAAGGAATAATGTCACAGCAAAACCTTTGACGGCTCCCGTTCCCAAAATATAGAGAACAACAGATGCGATAAGAGTTGTGACGTTTGAGTCAACAATGGCAAGCAGTGCCTTTTTGAAACCTGCTTGAACACAGTTCTGTATGCGTTTTCCTTGTCTATATTCGTCTTTTATTCTTTCAAATATGATAACGTTTGCGTCAACTGCCATTCCGAGACTGAGAATAATTCCAGCAATGCCAGGAAGAGTGAGTTGAACAAATGGAATTGCTTGCAAGAAGAACACCATCAAGATCAAATAGAAAACAAGTGAGAAACTTGCAATAATTCCAAAATCTCGATAAACATAAATCATGAATGCAAAAATCAAAATCAAGCCAACAAAGCCCGCGATGACACTATATTTGAGAGCATCAGCACCAAGTGTTGCACTGACAGTTGAAGAAGAAAGAAGTGTGAGTTCGGTGTCAAATGTTCCACTCTTGATTTTGAGAGCATATTCTTTTGCTGCTTGTTCTGTGCTCATTGAGCCAGAAATAAATGTTTTTCCATCAGCAATAACACTGCTGAATGTTGGTGAAGAAAACGGCTCTTCGTCATCACCAAGATAAATATAAATTGGTTTCTTGGATTCATAAAGCTCTTCACTGAGTTCTTTGAAAATTTTTGTGCCTTCTGCATTAAACTCAATTGAAACGCCCCATTCACCTGATTGGCTGTTATAACCACTTTCAACATTTTTGATGTGATCGCCGGTGATGTATGCTTTTGCATTCACATCTTTTTCTTTGCGAATTGCAAGTTTTGCAGGTGTGCCAAGAAGATCCAAAACTTCGCTTGGATCTGATACATCTGGAACCTCAACACGAATTCTGTTTGAACCCTCAGTTGTGACTGTGGCTTCTGAATATCCTTCGCTTGTCAAGAGTTCTTGCAATCTCTCAATTGTCCCAGAAATTGCATCATCAAGAGAAACACCCTCTTTTGTGGTTTTTGCTTCATAAACCGCTTCCATGCCACCTTTTAGGTCAAGACCAAGGCTGATTGACTTTGCAAAGCCTTGATAATCGTAGTCGGTGAAAGGGATTGGAAATGAAAGCACGCAAAGCAAAATGCCGACAACTGCCAGCACTGCCATTGCGATAAAATTCCTTATTGAAATATTCTTTTTTCTTCTCATCAAAGAAAGCCCCTTTATTACGCTATGTCTAAAATTATAGGAAATAAAAAAAAATTAGTCAACAAATTATACAAATAAAATATTGACTAAAAATTTTTTTATAGACCGAGAGGCAAAAAATATTATTTTTGATTAAAAACTTTATCTTCTTTTCACATTAACTGCAATAATTCCACAAATTGCACCCATTATTCCGCCGAACAAAAGGTCGTTGAGAAGTGTTAAATTAAATACAAAATGACCGTCTAATGTTGAGAAGACAACAAAAGCGAGCATTGTGTAAACAAGTCCAATGAGAAGTCCACCAACAAGCCCCATTTTGTCAACTTTTCTCATTGCAACAAACACGCCAATGAGCACACTGACGCCCTTTATGATTTGATTGATTGGTCTTATTGCCTTGTCTGAAATGCTTGCGAATTTAAGAATAAAAGCAAAAATTAATATTCCAACAAGTGAAATGCAAAGCGCAATGAGTGAACCCTTGATGATTGCGAGCAAAAAACTTCTGTCTTTGTGTTCACGTGGCGCGGAAATTGTTCTTGATTTTCTCATGCTATCCTCCAAAATATTTACAATCTAAAATATGTTGGAGAATGAAGTGTTATGACTATTTGTCTTTTAATGACTTTTTCTCAAATGGCGTGAGTCCCATAACACTGCTAACTGGCAAGCAAAAACAAACGCCATTCCCTTTTTCTTGGAGATGTGTTCTACGGCTAATCTCTTGCATAACTTTTTTTCTCAAAGATTTTTTAACCAAAATCAAAATTATTTCTTTTTCTGCTTGAATTGGAACTCCATTGAGAAAGTCATCATCTTTTTTTATTGAACTTCGCCCATAGAGAACAGTTGCACCTGTTGCTCCTGCATCACGAGATGCGTCAATCACGAAGTCGGAATAACCTCTGTTGATCATTGCGACAATCATTTCAACATCTTCTCTTTTTTCTTCTTTTATGCTTTTGATTTTTTCTTTAATCATTTTTCACCTCTCCATTTAAGTTGAGAAACGCAAGCAAGTCATTGCTGATTGCATCAACTGGAACACAAAAACAAATTCCCGAATGAGTGTTATTGAAATTAAATTTTTGGTCAAGTTCAAAAATTATGTCTTTGCATTTTTGTGAGTCAACAATGGCACAAACGACATCGCGGTCAATCACGCCAAACCCAAACAAATCTCCGAGTTTTGATGCCGCTGTTCCCTTGCCCATGAGAACACAATGCTCTGCAATGCCAAACTTGTCAAAAATCTTTTCAACACTTTTGACTTCATCTCGATATGTTATGCAAGTTAGAAGTTGCAATGGATAATTCTTTTTTTTCATATTTCTCCTAATCAAATTCTATAATTAATACTTCGCCTTCTTCTGCATCCAAGTGTTTGTGGAATTTTGTGAGTTTTTTGTTGTTGATGAGAATTTTTAGTCCCATAAGTTGAACAACCAAAATTGGCATGAGAATAATAAGTCCGATTGTTCCAAATCCAAAAATCATTGAGTCTCGTCCAAGAGTCAAACACACTCCTTGCATAAATGGAAGTATGAATGAAGAACTCAAAGCACCTGATGCCACTCCGCCGGAATCAAATGCGATTGACGAAATTTGATTTGGAACAAAAAATGACAAAACAATGCAGCACAACAAAACAGGAAAATAAAAGTAAATAATATTTATTTCAAAAATAATTCTGATGACCGAAAGAACAACGGCGAGCGACAAACCAATTGAAAGAGACAAAAGCATCGAACGTTTTTTTATTGCACCGCTTGATATGTCCTCAACCTGTCGATTCAGAACATGGACAGCAGGTTCAGCCACAGCAATGAACAAGCCAAAAATGAGACAAATTGGGATCAACAGAATTTCATTTTTTGTGGCGATGTTTACTGCCAAAATGTTTGCAAGTTGCAAATAACCCGCATTGACACCAGTGAAGAAAAGAACAATTCCAAAATAAGTTATGACCACCCCAATGCCAAGTCTCAACATGCTCTTCCATGGATATTTCAATGCAAAAATTTGATAAATCAAAAAGAATACAACGATCGGAGCAAGAACAATAAGAACTTCTTTAAAACTTGCAAGAAGTTCAAGTCCAATCATTTTTCCTGCGGCGGAAGCCGATGCCAATGTTTCATAACTTGTTATTCCAACGCTGGTGTCAATGCTCGAGCCATAAATCACCCCCAAAATCATGAGTGCAACAATTGGACCAATCGAACAAAGTGCAATGAGTCCAAATCCATCATCTTTGTTGCTCTCACCAGAACGCACTGCCGCAATTCCAAGTCCAAAAGACATGATGAAAGGCACAGATATTGGACCTGTCGTCACACCGCTTGCATCAAATGCGAGTGGCAGAAAAGTTTTTGGAACAAAAAACATTAAAATCAAAATAATGCCATAGCAGGCTGCCAATATATATTGAAGTTTGACTTTGAGGATAATTCTTAGCACAGCAACCACAAGGCATACTCCAACACTCACACCGATTGAAATGATAAACACCCAACGATTTATCCATGGCACTTGATTTGCAAGCACCAACAAATCTGGTTCAGCAATCGTCACAATAATGCCGATAAAAAGTGAACAAATAACCATAAGAAAGATCTTTTTGGTTTTTGACAGATGTGAACCAACATAACCACCCATTCTCAATAGTGAGTTATCAATTCCAATATTAAAAAGACAAATGCCTAAAATCAAAAGTAATGAACATATTGAAAAACAGAAAATGCTCCAACCAGAATTTGGAACAAATATTAACGTCAAAATAATCACAACGAGTGCAATTGGCAATATTGAGATTATTGATTCTTTCAGTTTGCTCCAAAATGTTTTTGCCACACTGTCCCCCAAAAGCAATTTTGTTATTTTGTATTAGTGTAAACAAAATCTCTTTGATTTGCAAAAGAAATGCACAAAAAAAGATGAGCTTTGCCCACCTTTCTCAATTTATTGTTTTTTTGCCTTTGATTTTTTTGTTTTCTTTTCTTCAACAGGAGCAGTTTCTTCTTCTGCCTTTGTTTCAACAACCTCTGAAACGACTTCGGTTTTTTCTTCCTTCTGCTCAACAGGCTCAACTTGTTTTTCTTCAACCTTTGTTTCGACTGGTTTTTCTGGTTCATTTATTGCATAAACCGCGCGAATGTCATATGAAACATAACTTTTGTGTTTGTCGTTTCCTGTTTCGATTGTAACAACTTTTCCATCATCAGTTTGAACAATTTCGATGATTGTTCCATAAACACCAGAATAAGTTTTTACTTTGTCACCTTTCTTGAGATTGTTTGACATTGTTTCTGCGTTTTGTTGATATTTTTTGTTTCTGAAATAATATAAAACAAAAAGAACAACACAAAGAACAAGCAATATTCCTGGCAAAATCCAGTTTTCAGCACCAGCAAGTAATAAATTCATAATTTTTTCTCCTTTTTCTTTACATCACGAAGAACATGATTATCATTATTAACACTATGATTAGAATTGGCATTGCAATATCAAAAAATGATGCACAAATTAGTCCTAGTGTTAGCATTATGCTCTCCTCCAATGCTTTGATTATAAATGATTATACCCAAAACTCCAAACATATTTTGTCAAATTTTGAAATTCTTTAGATATTCGTCACGGAAATCAAGCAATCTATCCTCCCAAATCGCCTGTTTGACTTGTTTTGTCAAATTATTAAGGAATTGAATGTTGTGAATTGATAGCAGTTGACCGCCCAATATTTCACCAGCATTAATGAGATGACGGACATATGCACGAGTGTAGTGCTTGCAGCAATAGCAATCGCAATCTTCGTCAATAGGTCTGAAATCATCTTTATATATTGCGTTTCGAACAACAATTTTGCCATTCTTTGTGAAAGCAGTGCCGTTTCGAGCGATACGAGTTGGAAGAACGCAGTCCATCATGTCAATTCCCCTTGCAAACCCTTCAATCAAACAGTCTGGGCTTCCAACACCCATGAGATATCTAGGCATATTCTTTGGCATGAGTGGCATCAAATCGTCAAGCATCTCATACATGAGTTCTTTTGGCTCGCCAACCGAGAGTCCTCCAACTGCAATTCCGCAACGAGCGTAAGGTGCAACCTCTTCCAGACTTTCATGGCGAAGGTTTTTATAGAAATTCCCTTGAACGATTGGGAAAAGCATTTGGTTTTCATTTTTTTGAACAGCGTAGCAACGTTTGAGCCATGCGGTTGTGCGGTCTTTTGCTTTTCTTGCTTCGCGTTCTGTTGCCCCATATTTTGAACACTCATCAAATGCCATGATGATATCAGCACCCAAATCGTTTTGAATTTGCATATCACGTTCTGGCGTTATAAACAATTTTTCGCCAGAAAGATGTGAGCGAAACATGACTCCTTCATCTGATATCTTCCTTAGGTCAGAAAGTGAAAAAACTTGAAATCCACCGCTATCAGTGAGAATTGGCTTGTCCCAATTCATAAATTTGTGAAGTCCGCCAGCTTTTTTGACAATTTCTTCCCCTGGTCGCAAAAACAAATGATAAGTGTTTGAAAGAATGATTTGTGCGCCAGTTGCTTTAACCATTTCTGGGGTCAACCCTTTGACTGTTGCTTGGGTTCCAACGGGCATGAAAACTGGCGTTTCAATATCGCCATGTGGTGTGTGAAAAACACCAATTCTTGCACCGCTTTGTTTGCAAATATGTTTTATTTCATATGAAAAGTTGCTCATGTGTCCTCCTAGATGTATAGATTTGCATCGCCGAAACTAAAAAATCTATATTTTTCTTCGACTGCAATGTTATAAATTCTCAAAGTTTCCTCAATCCCCAAAAATGCGCTGACAAGCATGATGAGAGTTGATTCTGGCAAGTGGAAGTTTGTGATTAGTCCGTCAATAATTTTGAATTCATACCCAGGATAGATGAATATGTTTGTTTCAAAGTGCCCAGGTTTGATTTCTCCTTTTTTTGTCGCCGCACTTTCGAGTGTTCGAACGCTTGTTGTTCCGCACGCAATAACACGCCTGCCCTCTCGCTTTGCAAGGTTGATTCTTTCTGCGGCATGTTCTGTCACTTCGCAATATTCTGTGTGCATTTCGTGGTTGAGAATATTGTCCTCTTTGACAGGTCTGAATGTTCCAAGTCCAACATGAAGCAAAACTTCAACAATTTCAACACCCTTGTCGCGAAGTTTTTGCAAAAGTTCTGGCGTGAAATGAAGCCCCGCTGTTGGAGCGGCGGACGACCCAACTTCTTTTGAATAAACAGTTTGATATCTTTCTTTATCTTTTAATTTTTCATGAATGTAATGTGGCAATGGCATTTGTCCAACTTCATACAAGCATTCTTCAAATGTGCCGACAAAGTCAAATTTGACAATACACTCTCCATATGTTTTTATTTCCAAAACAACGCATGAAAGTTTGTCAGAAAACTTGACGACTGTGCCGCATGAAAGTCTTTTTGTTGGCTTTGCAACAACGCTCCATGTCGAAAGGTCAATTCTCTTTTGCAAAAGAATTTCAATTTTTGCCCCAGTCGATGTTTTGACACCATAAAGTCTTGCAGGCAAAACTCTTGTGTTGTTGATGACCAACACGTCACCTGCTTTAAAATAATCGACTATATCATGAAAAATTTTATGTTCAATTTTATGGCTATCTTTGTGATAAACCAAAAGACGAGAATTATCTCTTGGCTCAACTGGTGTTTGAGCAATTAACTCTTCGGGCAAATTATAAAAATAAGTGCTTTTTTTTGTTATATCTTCTTTGTTCATATTCTGCTAGTCGTAAAACAGACGACCGCTCCTTTTCTTATTGTTTTAATTTTTGTCAAAAACAAGAATTTTAATCTTTTGGCATAACTCGATCAAAATGTCGATATGCTGGTTCAAGTGCAATTCTTCCGCGTGGACTTCGTGCAATAAAACCAATTTGAATGAGGTATGGCTCATAAACATCTTCAATCGTCACAGCATCTTCGCCTGTTGATGCTGCGAGCGTTTCAAGTCCAACTGGTCCACCACCAAACTTATCAATGATGTTAAGCATAATGTTTCTGTCAACTTGGTCGAGTCCAAGTTTGTCAACTTCAAGCATTTGAAGAGCTTTGTCTGCCACTGCTGTCGTGATTTCTCCTCCGCCCAAAACTTCGGCATAATCACGAACGCGTTTGAGCATTCTGTTTGCAATTCTTGGAGTGCCCCGAGAACGCTTTGCAATCTCTGTTGCCGCTTCATCTGAAATGTCAATTTTTAGAATTTTTGCAGAACGATTGACAATGGCTTTGAGTTCGTCAACCGAATACATTTCAAGTCTGGCAATCACGCCAAATCTGTCACGAAGTGGACCAGTGAGCATTCCTGCCCTTGTTGTTGCACCAATCAATGTAAAAGGTTGAATTTTGAGTCTCATATTTCTCGCCGATGGCCCTTTGCCAACAATAAAATCAAGTGCAAAGTCCTCCATTGCCGGATACAAAACTTCTTCAACCGATTTGTTCATTCTGTGGATTTCGTCAATAAACAAAACATCATTTTTGTTAAGGTTTGTAAGAATTGAAGCAAGGTCTGCTGCGTGTTCAATCGCGGGACCCGAAGTCACCTTAAACTGCGAGCCAAGTTCGTTTGCAATAATGTGTGACAATGTTGTTTTTCCAAGCCCAGGAGGACCATACAAAAGAACATGGTCAAGAGATTCTCCACGAGATTTCGCCGCTTGGATATAAATCCCAAGGCTGTTTTTGATTTTCTCCTGCCCAATATATTCACTCATTCTTGTTGGACGCAAAGAGTTTTCAATCTCTGCATCGCTCATCGTTTTTGAACTTGTTATAAAACGATTTACATCTTCCATTAGTTCATACCTTTTAATGCTTTTGTAATCAAATCTTCAACACTATCATTTTCGTCTGCAACACTCTTTATGAGGTTTGTCGCATCGGTTTTGTTAAGTCCCAAATTCATCATTGTGATGACTGCTTCATCAAATGCTTTCGAAGGTGTGAAATCAACCTTCTTTGCAGGTGTCACATCGTCAAGCCCCATGAGTTTGTCTTTGAGTTCAAGAACAATTCTTTCACTTGTTTTTTTGCCAACGCCTTTTATCTTTGAAATCGCACTCGTGTCTCCCGAAAGCATTGCCATTACAAGGTCATATGTGTTCATTCCTGACAAAATTGTGAGTGCAAGTTTTGGACCAACGCCACTGACTGAAATGAGTTTTTCAAACATCGCTTTTTCTTGCAATGTTGAGAAGCCAACAAGTGACAAGCTGTCCTCACGAACCACAAGATATGTGTATACTTTCACATCTTCACCCACAACACCAAGTGTTTCATAGGTCTGAGAAGAAATTGCGATGTCATATCCCATTCCATGACATTCAACAACAATTTGACCTTCGTCCTTAAATGCTAATTTTCCAGTTATATATGAAATCATTTTGTCCTCACATTCTGTTTATATTCAGTGCAGGATTGATTTGGCTGTGTGTTATTGCAACTGCCAAAGCATCGGCTGCATCATCTGGTTTTGGTGTCTTTTCAAGATTCAAAATCTTTTGAACCATGAATTGAATTTGTTTCTTTTCTGCTCTTCCAACACCTGTTATTGCTTGCTTAATTTGAAGCGGAGTATATTCAAAAATATTTCCGCAAAACATGGTGCAAGCAAGAACAATGACACCGCGTGCTTGTGCGACAGGAATTGCAGTTGTGTAATTTCGGAAAAAGAACAATTCTTCAATCGCGATTTCGTCTGGTTTATACTTTTCAATAATTGCTTTGAGGCTTTCAAAAATTATTGCAAGACGAGCGGGCATGGCCTCTTCTTTTGGAGTGTTGATAACACCATAGTCAACTGCTCGCAATCCGTCATCGGTGTCAATAATTCCATATCCCACAATTCCATATCCAGGGTCAATTCCCAAAATTCTCATATTTCTTCCTTTGTTTAATCTTCAAATTCAACTTCTGGCATATCAACATTATGGAAAACTTCTTGAACATCGTCAAGGTCGTCCATTTTGTCGAGCATTGTTTGGAAAGTTTTGAGTTTTTGCTCGTCCAAAACAACATAGTTTTGTGGAACAAGTCCGCTTTCAAATGAATCAACTTTGAAGCCTTCTTTTTCAAGACCCTCTTTGACTTTTACGGTGTCATTTGGGTCTGTGACAACAATCAAGCAATCAACATCTTCAACAACGTCTGTTGCTCCAAGGTCAAGAGCAGTCATCATGAGTGCATCTTCGTCAAGACCTTCTTCGCGCATAATATAGATTTGACCTTTGTTATCAAACATAAATGAAACGCAGTTTGTTGAACCCAAACTTCCGCCGTATTTATCGAACAAATGGCGAATATCTGCTGCCGTTCTGTTTTTGTTGTCCGTGAGGCATTTAACAATAACCGCACTTCCGCCAACGCCATAGCCTTCGTATGTGATTTCTTCATAATTGATGTTGCCAAGTTCACCGCTTGCTTTCTTGATTGAACGCAAGATTGTGTCGTTTGGCATGTTGCTCTGCTTTGCTTTTGCAATTGCATCTTTGAGTTTTGAGTTTGTTTCAGGGTCTGCTCCGCCCGCTTTTACGATAACGGCGATTTCACGACCGATTTTTGTGAAAATTTTGCCTTTTTGGGCATCAGTTTTTTCTTTTGTTCTTTTGATATTATTCCATTTTGAGTGTCCGCTCATTTTGTTCCTCCATATTCAATTTCAAACATTATAATGCTGCCGGAAACAGCGACATTAAGACTTTCAAGGCTCTTGTTCATTGGGATTTTTATTGTGCTTTTGCAAATTTCAGCAATTTCGTCACAAACCCCTTGTCCTTCGTTTCCAAGAACAACACCAACATTTTTAAATGCCATTGCTTGATAAATGTTTGCGCCGTCCATGTCCGCCATAACCAAATTCAAGTTGTGTTCTTTTGCAAATTTCAAAAACTCGTCTTTTGTGAGCGAATATATGTTTTCGTCAAATATTGCCCCCATTGAAGCACGAATAACTTTTGTTGAAATTTTTGCAGAGTCAACAAGATAGATATCTTTGAAATTTGCTCCAAGTGCACTTCTGATTAGTGTTCCGACATTCCCAGGGTCTTGAACTCGGTCAAGAACCAAAAAATTCCCCTGTGGAGGTTTGAGTTCTTTGTAGATTGGGTCAATGAATCCAACCACCCCAGCATTTGTCTTTACATCTGAAAACAAATCAATGATGCTTTGGCTCGTGGTTATCACTCCACAAAACATATCCGCACACTTTTCAGTCGCAAAAATGTATTTTGGTTTAACGCCTTTGCTGATTGCGTCACCAATTAGTTTTGGTGTGTCAAGAATAATCAAAGATTTGTCTTTGACTTGTTTTTTTATGTCTAACACGAGTTGATTATTTCTTGACGATATTTCCATACATTTTAATATAACACAAAACAAAATGCTCTCCAAATTAAATGGAAAGCATTTTCAAAAAATTATAATGCTGATTTTGCGGTTGCAACGAGTGAAGCGAAAGCACTTGCATCGTTAACAGCGAGTTCTGCAAGAACTTTTCTGTTAAGAGTGATGTTTGCTTTTTTGAGTCCGTTCATAAATCTTGAATATGAAATATCGTTGAGTCTGCAAGCTGCATTAATTCTTGCAATCCAAAGAGTTCTGAATTCTCTCTTTTTGAGTTTTCTGCCAACATAAGCATATTGGCCACTCTTCATAACTTGTTCGCGAGCAACACGGTAAAGTGTTGATTTTGCTCCACGATATCCTTTTGCTTGTTTAAGTATTTTTCTTCTCTTTTTGAGTGCGTTAACTGATCTTTTAATTCTCATTGTGCTTTCCTCCCATTAACCTTGAACCATGCTCTTGATGGTTTTTGCTTGTTTGCCAGAAAGATATGCACCTTTTCTCAATTTTCTCTTTCTTGCTTGTGATTTTTCGGTCAAGAAGTGACCTCTGTTTGCTTTTGCGAATTTAACTTTTCCGCTCTTTGAAACTTTGAAACGTTTCTTTGCGCCGCTATGTGTTTTTTGTTTTGGCATGATACTTTCTCCTTTTTGGTGTTAGTTTTTATTTGTTCTTGGGATTAACAATCAAAAATATGTTTCTTCCATTAACTTCAGGTTGTTTTTCAATTGTTCCGTTCTCTTTGAGTAATTCATAGAAGTTGTTGACAACCGCAATGGCATTGTTCACAAACGCTTGTTGACGTCCTCTCATGCGAAGAACAAGTTTGACCTTGTTTCCGTCTTGAAGAAATTTGTTTCCTTGCTTTGCACGATATTCAATGTCGTGTTTGTCAATTGTGAGCGACAACTGAATTTCCTTAAGTTCAACAATTTTTTGATTTTTTTTAAGTTCTTTTTCTTTCTTTATTGCGTCAAATCTATATTTGCCATAGTCCATAATTTTGCAAACTGGTGGATTGCTGCCTGCCGACATCATGACGAGATCAAGATTTTCAGTTTCAGCAATATGGTTTGCTTGCGCCAAAGACACAATTCCAAGTTGTTCTCCAGTTGACGAAATCAGTCTGACTTCTTGGGCGTTGATTTGATCGTTGATTAATAGTTCCTTAAAAATAAGATTGTCCCCCTTAAAAATAAATTGATGGAAACCGAAATTTCCACCAACAAAAAAATTTTTGAATTATTTTTGCCAACAACCAATCAGAGCTTGCTCGAATGGTGAGAAGTGGAAACTTCTTCTTTCACGTTGACTAATATAACAAACCCCAAACATAATGTCAATAGTTTTGCAAATGTTTTCCAAAAAAATTTAGGTGTGAGCAAGTTCTTTTGGCATAACTTTGACGCGTGAGTCAAAAATTCGAGAAATGAGTTTGATTGCAGGACGCTCAACGCCCTCATATTCATCGCAATATATATTGATAACCCGAGGACAAAGCGAAATAAGTTTTTCAACAAGTTTGTCATCTCCAATCGTCTGTTCGCCTTTTTCAAGTGTGCAAAATGAGTTGTCGCAAAGTTTGTAGTCTTCCCCCACTTCAACAATGTTTATTTGGTCGAAGCACACTTCAAGGTTGTCAATCAAAAATTTGAGAAGTTCGCAATAAGTGTCATCGCATATCAAAAATGACGAATTGTCGTTTGCGAGTTTGACGAGTTCGAGCCATTTGTTTTTGAGAGCAATAAGTTTGAAATCAAAGAATGATTCCAAATATATATTTTTTTCAATAGTTAAATATTTTTGAATTATGTGAACATCTGTTTCTTTGTCAAAACTGACGAGTGCTTTTTTTAATGCGACCATATTGATTTTGTTTTTTAGTGGAACATTGATATATTTCTCCAAAAATTTTTCCTTAAAAAAGTTGCAAATAACATAAACCAAAATGTCATTGATTGCATACTGCATTCGCACTTTATCAAACTCTTCACAACCAACAACAATAGTCATAAAGCCGTCACACTCATAACTCGTGACAACACTGCCAAACTGCAAAGCAAGTTCTTTTAGTTTGTGATAGATGTATTTGCCAGAGGTCAAATTATCACAAGTCAGATTGATTGAAAACTCCCACATATAATCCTCTTCAAGATAGTTTATGCGGGCGTTTTGTTTTTATTTATCAAAAATCGGCAAGACCAAAATATTTGTCAAAAACGCATATAAATTTTTCGATAACAAAAAATAAAGTCATGAAACAAATGTCAAAAAATAGCAAGGTGATTTTGCTTGCAACAATTTTGTTTGTCGTGCTGATGAGCGGAACATTTATAACAATATCCGTTTTATTTGCAAAAAAATCCACGCAAGTTTTGGACGGCTTTATACGTGTTGAATGTCTTGATGGAAGCGAAATTGGGGTCGTCGTGCAAGAAAAAAACATAAATGACAAAAATAAACAATTCACGCGATTAAGCCACAATCCAAACAACTATGTTTATAACAAAACACCAATTTTTCAAAAAACATTTTCGCAAACCGTTCACAGCACAAACTTGACGCCAATTATTTTTTCGAGTGCAGTTGGAATTTTTGAGTATGGTTATCTCATCACACTGACCAACGCCAATGAGCAAGATGTTGACTTCTCAATTTCACTTGTCCAAAAGGGGACAGAAAAAGAATGCTCTTTGCCAAACGAAATTGAAGTTTGTCACACTTGCAAAAATGGTTTTGAAATTGGTTCAAAATGCTCCGGCTCAATCAACAAAAACCAACAAAAAATCATAGTATTTTTGTTTCGCTCAACAGTTCCGCTCGAAGAACTGTCCGCTTCGCCTGTTTCTGAATTTGAAATTTTAATCAAAACAAATCCAAAAAAATAATTAAAATATTTGGTTAATTTATAAAAAAAATTTATTATAACATTATGGAACAAAAATTGGGGAATCGTGATAACAAAAAATTCAAGAGAAGATTAATTATTGTTTTGATCAGTCTTTTGTTGAGTCTTTTCATCATTTCAATCACAGTCTATGCCGCTGTTATGCCAACAATTTCAATTTACAACACCGCCACTGTCATATCTTCACCCGACGTTGCAACACTGGTTGAAGTTTATCAAAAAAATGGCGAGCGCGGACGTGCCTTATTTTCGCAAGATAATTTCAATCGCTCATTTGAAGATAATACACTTGTTTTAAGAAAACAAACAAACGAAAACGAAAAAACAGCAAATGCTTCCCCCATTGTCTTTTCAAAAAACGAACTCAGAGAATTTCCGAACAATTTTGGCTATACTTATGTTGCATTCAAGTTCATGATGACAAACATCAATGTGTCCGACATCGTCTATTCAATCAAAGCACTCGACAAAAACGGTGAAGCCTATGAATTTAATTCACAAATCGACCTATACTTTGCTGACGAAAATGCAAATTTCGAAAAACTTGCCACAAACAAACTTGATTTGACAAAAACCTTGGAAGTCAATCAAACAATATCTCTTTATTTAATTATTGCAATCAATGAAGACTTGGTTGATCTAAAAAAAGTTGATACTCAAACATTTAATCTTGCAATAAACATTCAAAAAAACCAATAAATCAATTTAATTTGTTGGACAATAATTTTGAAATAATTTATGATAAATTATCAAATAATTATAATTTTGTCGTTTTTATTGGGGAATTTTTATGGAAAACGAAAAAAAATCATCAACAAAAAGAAAATTGCTAATCACTTTGATTAGCCTTGTTTTGTGTTTGCTAATCATTGGCACTGTCGTTTGGGCGGCAACAAGTCAAAATGCTGAAATTGTCAACACAATAACAATCAATTCATCATCTGGTGACGCAAGAACAACAATCACCATATCTGGCACAAAATCAAACAGCACAGATTTGTTTGCTCCTGACACCGCCCTTCCAACAGACGGGTGGACAGAATATCTCAAAAAGAACTACAATCAGGATTCCGCTTCGGCAACAGGCCCAAATTTGATTTTTGATTCAAGTGAGGGATATGGCTATTACGTTTATAAGATTGATTTTGCCAACCGCCACAACTCGAATGTCAATTTCAAAATTGACCTAAAAACAAAAGACACCGAAGAAAATCCAACCAACTATGTCTTCAACAACCAAATCTCAGTTTGGTTTGGAAAAGCCGAAGCAATATCTCTCAAAACTGCTGACGCCGAAACAAAGGATTATAATTTAACCGGCAATGTGCTTGTTGAAGAGAACTCAACCTATTATTTGGTTGTTGGTGCAAAAGTTGATTTGATTGACCTACGCCCTGTTGCAACCGAACATTTTGACCTCATTGTCACAGTATTTGCTGCTTAAAATCAAAAATTTCGACAAATTTTAATAAAAAACCAAAAACTTACACAAAATTATTTTGATTTAAAACACTTTTTTGTTAAACTAAATTTAGTTAAAAATTGGGGAGGATAATATATGGAAGAACAAAAAAAGTCAACCAGAAACAGAAAGCTTATTGCAGCTCTTTGCAGTTTGGTTCTCTGCATGCTCTTGATTGGTGTTTCGGTTTATGCTGCTCTTAGTCAAAGTGCAACAATCACCAACACAATCACAGTTTCAACATCTGGCCAAGTGTTCACTCAAGTTGTTGTAAAAGATTATTCTGGTGCAGGAACTGAAGCGGTCACAGCGGTTCCAGCTGCTCCAATATTTGAACATGAAGTTTTGAACAAAGCTTCTGACGTCAATGAATTGGAAAAAGCAGGAACACCTTTCTTGTTTAGCAGCGAAAAAGGCAACAATTTTTATGCTTATGAAATCACTTTTGCAAACAGTTCATCAAAAGCTGTGACAGCAACAATCACATCTTCAACTGAAAACAACGAAGAAATTGACGTTTATGTTGGGACAACATGGGAAGGCATGACAAAACTTGAAAACGCAGCTGCTGTTAATGGAACAGTCACACTTAATGCAATAAATGGCACAGGAACATACTACATTATGGTTTGTGCAAACAAAGCTCTTGGCGAAATGACTGAAGCTACTGGCACTCCATTCAATGTTTCAATCAGCATTGTTTAATCAAAAAACAAAAAAATATATCGCGGATGTGCGATATATTTTTTTATGCCCTGCTCATTTTCTTTGCACGCTTTGCAATGATTTGATATAATAAACACATGGACAAAAAACAAACAAATGTTCAAAACATCGACGAACAATCTTCATCTTCGCAAGAAGAAAAACGTGTCCCAGTCAAAGACATTTTTACAAAAAGAGCGAAGAAAGTTTTTCATGTCATTGACAAATTTTTTGATTACCTTTTGATTCCTCTGCTCATTCTATGCATCTTCTTTGCTTCATCACTTATAATCACAAAGAAAACAAAAGGCATTCCAATGATTGCTGGGTATAGTTTGGTTAAAATTTCATCTGGATCCATGCGAGACTACGGATTTGAAATTGGCGATTTTGCAATGATAAAGCAACAAAAGTCAATCAATGACTACAAAGTTGGAGATTATATTGCATTCTTTGAGTGCGTTGATTCAAATGTTCAAAATCATTTTCAAGCAAACGAAAGCGGTCTTGAACCAACAAAAGACCCTCGAGCATCAAGAATTATATTCCATGAAATCATGTCGATTGTCACAGACAACAACGGCAAGAAATGGTTCATTACAAAGGGAGTAAACAATAAATATAATGATGTTCACCCTATTTATGAAGATTATGTCATTGGAAAATACAAAGAAAATCTTGACGGACTTGCAAACTTCATAAAGTTTTTGCTTTCAATCAAAGGTGCGCTCTTGGTTATTGTTCTTCCCTGCTCCATCGTTGTTTTCAAAGATTGTTTGGTTTTGGTTAATCTCATTTTTGAAATCCAAGAAGAGAAAAAACTCAAAAAAAGCAAACAAACCCTTGGCACAATAGTTCTCGAAAACACAGAAGAGAATAAAAAATCAAAAGAAAATTCTGAACAAAAAAAGTGAGTTTAACTCACTTTTTTCTTTTGAAGACTTTTCTAATAAACTTTTCTTGGTCCTTGATGCATCTGCCCTCGCACTTATTTGCCTCTTCTGGTGTCATTTCTGACATATATTTTTTATATTTTTTTGAATAATCCAATGATCTCAAAGGCAGTCCTTTCACAACAACTTTGCTTGGTGAAGAAACCATGAGCCGTTTGCTTTTGAATGACTTGTTAAACAGTTTTCCATTCTCGTCAATAATTGTCAGTGACACATCAAAGTATGACTTACTTTTTCCACCCACCTGGCAAAGTTTTTGTGAAAATATATCAATCATTTGTTGATCGCTCAGTTCTGCACCTTCATATCGTCTGACAAACACGCCTGGTTGATCATCTGGTGCAAACTTTTTCACAATAAGTCCGCTATCGTTTGCAATGACAGGAAGATGTGTGATTTTGTTGTATGCGACAGCTTTGATAATTGAATTTTCACGAGGAGTTTCACCTGTTTCTTCAACCTCGCCAAGGTTGTCAAAATCTTTTAATGAGCACCATTCAATTCCAAGTTTATCAAAAATTGTGCTATAAATTGAAATTTTGCCAGGGTTTGTTGTTGCAATCAAAACTTTCATAAAAACCTCTTTTGTATAAAATCATTTTATCAAAGCAACAAGACATTTGCAAAATGAAATCACATGTTTTCAAAAATTTTGAGATTATCTTTGAGCCTTGAATCATTGGGAGACAAATCGATGGCTTTTTGCACATATTTAATTGCCTCGTTCTTGTTGCTCAAATAATAATTGCATATTGACAACATATCATATGGAACACCACTCCAACATTCTGGGTCAGAAATATAACTCAAGTCACGAGTGATTATGTTTTCCATTGAATATATTGCCACTGCACAGTCTTGCCACTTTTCTTTTTGATACAAAAATTTTGCTAGTTCCCAAAATGATTCTCGTTTGTTCGGACATTCGCAAATTGCAAGTTTGAAATAAAATTCTGCTTCTTGAAGCATATTCAAATTGGCATAACACCTCCCAATAAACCTCATGCTTGCACATCTTTCATTCCGCCATTTCGCAGTTGGCAACAAAAGGTGTTTTTTAAGCGTTTCAATCGCTTCTCTCCACTTTCCCGCAAACATATATTCTCGCCCCAAATAGTGCATATTTCTGTCGTCATTTGGGTCTTCTTGGACCGATAGTTCCAACAAGCCCAAATATTGCCCTCTTGATTTTGTTGGGTCTGCATGGTGTTCAAGCGTGATGCCGTCAACAGTCACGACTTCATAGCTTTTTAAATCGGTCTTCAAAACTTCGTGAACAGGATGTGTCCAACAAAAACCATCTCGTGCATGAATCTTTTCATACATAAAAACAAAACCTTCACTCCCGTCAGGGTTGTAATTCCAAACATAGCGATATTTTGCTTTCTTTGTGTTTTTGCCCCACATTTTTTCAAGTTTGTTTCGCCAACCAGTTGTAAACACCTCGTCAAGGTCTGTGCAGACACAAATATCTGCATCTTTTGGCAACATCTTCATGCTGTCATTTCTAGCGACATCAAACCTAAAAGTTTCGTATTTCTTCTTTTTTACAATAACATCTTTGGCTCGAAGCTTTTTTACCGTGTTGTCACAACTCCCAGTGTCAAGGACATAAATTTCGTCCGCTTCGCTCATGCTGTCAACCCATCTGTCGACAAACTTTTCCTCATTCTTTGCAATCGCATACACACAAACTTTCATACACTCTCCCAAATTTAATCTCTAAATATATATGAAATACAAGTTAAAAAAATTTAATAAATTTCATTGACAATATCATTCAAATTTGATAAAGTAAAAATCGCTTGGGAATTTAGCTCAGTTGGGATGAGCATCAGCCTAACAAGCTGGGGGTCACAGGTTCGAGCCCTGTAATTCCCACCAAACAAAAAATCTCACATCAAATGTGAGATTTTTTTCTTTATATGTTGATTTTATAACATTTTTAATATATAATAATCTCGTTCGCGGGTGTGGCGGAATGGTAGACGCACAGGACTTAAAATCCTGAGAAGGCAACTTCGTGTGGGTTCAAGTCCCACCACCCGCACCAAAAGACCTAAACGGGTCTTTTTTGTTTGGTGGGACTTTTATGCTTTGCACAACAAATGCAAAAGCATTTGGAACCCACACCGTGTGGCTGGCGCCCGTCTCCCCTTGCCCGTCTGCGGAGTCAAGTTATCACTTGACTGCACGTCCCACCACCCGCACCAAAAGACCTAAACGGTCTTTTTTTGTTTGGTGAAATTATATTGCAACAATATTCACAAACTATAACAACTTTCAAGTTCAGTCAATATGATGTCTTTATAACACAATTTTAGACATTATTCCCCTTTTCAATCATATTCTTATAACTATACTATTTTAAAGGAGAAGAATGATGATAAAAGATTTGGTTGAAATGATGGAAAAAAGAGAAAATTTAATTCACGAACATTCAGTTGAGACAGGAAAAAATGCTTCGCTTGCAGGCAGTGAATTTGAATGGTATATAAAAACAATTTTTCCACTTGACAAGCAAATTGTTGTCCTTGCCAACGATTTGAGCGACTCAAAATTTACTCACGTCAAGCAAGTATTTAATGACCAAAAATTAACCTTCATGTGCCATTGCTACAAAGCTCAAAAAGCAAATAAAGAAAAAGCATAGGGCGTGACTAATAGTCACGTCTTTTTTGAATGATTTTTAATTTGGTAAAACATTTGTTTCTTCTCTTGATTTTTTATATCTAATTTGTAGTGCAATTATAAAAGACATGGATATGACTGTTGCTGAAAAAAACACAGACATCAAGACTATCATTGATATCGCAACTGCTCTTGCATAATGACAAGTTAGTTTGACTGGATATTCCAAATCAACTGATGCATTGAGATAGAAAGGTGTGATTGTCCCAACCTGTTCCCAACTTCCTTTTTCCTCACCAGATTCAGCATATACACATTTATTAATAATGCGATAGCGTCCAGTGACTTCTTGCATCTCGGAATTTCGAATATATGTCGCTGTAACATAATTATCTTCACTAAAATTCAAAATTACTTCTGTTTTGTATTTGGTGCCAAATTCAAGTGTGTATTTATAATCTTTTCCCGCTGTGTATTCCCGTGTTGTTGTGCCACACAAAATTAATGCTGAAATAACAAGTATTAAAACAGAACACCACAATACAATATTTAACCACATTATCGTTTTCTTTTCTTTTGTCATAATCAACCTCTCTTCTCTATGTATTATCAACATTATACATACTATCACTATTTATGTCAACAAAATGTATACTAAAAAAATGTATTATTCCAATATCCATAGTGTAAAATAATTATGTGGAAAAAGATTTTATAAAAGAAAGAGTATATTACATAAGAAATTCAAAGAAAATATCAGCACGTAATCTTAGCTTGGAATTAGGAATGAGTTCTGAATATATCAATCAACTTGAAAGTGGCAGATTGACGCCTTCTCTTGATTTTATTTTGAATTTTTGTGACTATTTCAATATCTCGCCAAGTGAATTTTTTGATGCAGAAACAAAATATCCGATTGAAACAAAAAAGATTATTGAAGAATTAAACAATCTATCACAAGAAGATGTGACTTTGATATTGGATCTGCTTAAACTCGTCAACAAAAAATGAATTGAAATAAAAAAATTTAACATAAAAATCTGTTGACAAGCGCCCTTTTGTTTGCTATATTATATATCGTTTTGATGGGAGTTTAGCTCAGCTGGGAGAGCATCTGCCTTACAAGCAGAGGGTCATAGGTTCGAGCCCTATAATTCCCACCATATGCGGGAGTGGCTCAGTGGTAGAGCATTGCCTTGCCAAGGCAAGGGTCGCGAGTTCGAATCTCGTCTTCCGCTCCAAACAAAAGAGAAACAAAAATCTGTTTCTCTTTTTTGTTTTATTGCATATAAATTATTGACAAGCGTTGTTTTTTTTGATAACATAACTAAACATATGGTACCATGGCCAAGTGGTAAGGCAAAGGTCTGCAAAACCTTTATTCCCCGGTTCAAATCCGGGTGGTACCTCCACTTTCCACCTTGTGTGGATTTTTTTATAACAAAAAAACTCCAAGCGATGCTCGGGGCTTTTTTGTTAAGGATAATTCCTCAATGGTTTTGAAAACTATTTGCAGTTTTTTGCTTCGTTCTTTGTTGAACGTGAGCTTGAAGATGTTCTTGATTCACTAGATGATTCAACTCTTGATTTTGAGTTTGAACTTTTTGATGCGTGATCGCGACTCTTCTTTGCAGTTTTGTTTGCATTTTTGCCAAACATAGTTTTCACCTCCTATTACGCAGATACCACTCTGCAATAATATTGTGGGCAAAAACAATGAAAAAATACATTAATTTTCAGATTCTTCTTCATCGAGAAGTTTGTAGTATTCGTTAAACACTTTTTCGCCGATTTCGTCATTGTCCTCAATCACAAGGCGCGACTCACCTTTTTCGTCTTTTGTGATTTTGAAAACAAATGCTTCATCATCTTCAACACCTTCCATTTTATCCATTGGTTTGAGAATTACATATGTCTCATTGTCCATTGGAATGATTGCGACTTGTTCAAAATTGTATGAATCTCCATTGTCATCTGCAAGAACAATTGGATCAAAATTGTTTTCATCAAACAAAACATCCAAAAGGTCCATTTTTTCTTCTGTCATTTTCTCTTGTTTTTCAACTTCTTTTTTTGCCATAATAAACTCCTTATTTTTTTGAATTGAGATAACTTTCCAAAATGATAGCGGCTGCAACTTTATCAATATTTTGCTTTCTATCCTTTCTTTTCATGCCGCCTTCAAGCAAAAGCTCTTCGGCAGAGACTGATGAAAGTCTCTCGTCTTGGAACACAAATTCCACATTTGTTTTTGTCTTCAAAACATCAACAAACTCACGCGTTTTTTGCGCCCTTTCGCCTTCGGTTCCATCCATGTTGAGTGGAAGGCCAACGACAACTGTTTTTACTGAATTATTATTTATCAAAGTGCAAATATGGTCCAAGTCTTGATCAAGACTCTTTCTCACATATGTTTCAAACGGAGAAGCAATCAACCTCATCAAATCAGTCATTGCAACGCCAATTCGAACTTCGCCATAATCAAGAGCCATAACTTTGTAATAATCCATATAAAACCTATAATATATTTTACACATTGAATATTTTTAGTCAAATGAATGAGCATATCCCACAAAAAAAAGATGATTTCGTTTGAAACCATCTCAAAAATATGTTTATTTTTTGCTTACTTGGTTTTTTAATTGTTTCATGGTGTTTTTGACCGCTTTTTCGCCTTTGTTTACCATTTTTTCAACCTCTTGGTTGTTTTTTACAAGAATCGCTCCAGCGATCAGTCCAAGTGCCATGCCAATGATTAATCCTTCTTTCATATTTCCTCCCATGCTTATTATTTGCAAAATGGGATAATTTATGAAAAATTAATCTTCTTCTTCGTCTCTTTTTTCGCCTTTTTCCGCTTTTTCTTTTCTCTTGTAATAATCTTCAACTGCCGCATGAATTGCTTCTTCTGCGAGAATTGAGCAGTGAATTTTTATTGGAGGAAGTCCGCCGAGAATATCAATGACATCGCTGTTTTTGACAGCCAAAGCTTCTTCAATTGTTTTGCCTTTGATGAGGTCAATTGCTGTGTTTGTTGAAGCAATTGCAGCCGCACATCCAAAAGTTTTGAATTTTGCGTCTTCAATAATTCCGTCATCATTAATTTTGAGATATATCTTCATGATATCGCCGCATTTTGCATTTCCAACCTTACCAACACCGTTTGCACCACGCAGCGAACCAGCGTTTGTTGGATTTGTAAATGCTTCCATAACTTTGTTATTATACATTTTTCTTTCCCCTCCCTGCTTTTGTTAGTGGTGAAATGCTTCTGAGTTTTTCAACAACTTCAACCAGGTTTTCAACAACGTAATCAACATCTTCTTTTGAAATTGATTTTGGGAATGAAAATCTGATGGAGCCTTGAGCAATTGCGTCATCAATGCCCATTGCTTTGAGGACGTGAGATGGTTCAAGTGTTCCAGATGTGCAAGCTGAACCTGTTGAAACGCAAATTCCGCGCATATCAAGCATAAGCAAAATTGATTCACCTTCAATCATTTCAAATGAAATGTTTACTGTTCCTTGAATTTTTTGATATGGATGTCCATTAACGTGAATATAAGGGATTTTTTCTTCAACTTGTTGCAAGAAATAGTGTCTGATTGCTTTGAGTTTTTGTGCATTGATGAACAAATCTCTGTTTGCAATTTCGCAAGCTTTTCCGAATCCTGCAATTGCTGGAACATTGAGTGTTCCGCCACGTTTTCTGCGTTCTTGGTTTCCACCTGCAATCAAAGGATTGATTTTTACTCCATTTCTGATATAGAGCGCACCAACACCCTTTGGTCCATAAATTTTGTGTGAACTGATGCTCATTGCATCAATTTGCATATCCTGAACATCAAGTTTAACAGCACCCAATGCTTGAACGGCGTCAACATGATAGTAGATGTTTTTTTCTTTTGCTGTCATTCCGATTGCTTTGATGTTTTGGATTGTTCCAACTTCATTATTAACAGCCATGATTGAAATCAAAATGGTGTCTTTTCTGATGTTGTGCATAAGTTCTGCAATTGAAACAACTCCATATTCATCAACAGGAAGATATGTAATTTCAAAACCTTCGCTCTCAAGTTCTTTGCAAGCTTCCAAAACAGCATGATGCTCGATTTGGCTTGTGATGATATGTTTGCCCTTTTCTTTGTTTGCATGAGCAATGCCTTTGATTGCCCAGTTGTCTGCTTCTGTTCCGCCAGAAGTAAAATAGATTTCGTTTGAATGCTCTGCATTAATTGCTTTTGCGATTCTGTCCCTTGCTCTGTCAACAACACCGGCAGCTTCGCGCCCATATGAATGGAGTGAACTTGGATTGCCATAAATTGTGTTAAAACATGGCATCATTTCATTGATAACCTCATTCGAAACACAAGTTGTTGCAGCATTATCTAGATATACTTTTCTCATATTTGTTCCTTTTTTTTAATTTCACAATATGATATCACCAAAACACAATCAAGTCAAGATAGAAATTACTTGTTTTTGTCAATAATTTGGTTGATTTTTTCTGAATTTATGAGTCCAATTGATTTATCAACAAGAATGCCATCTTTGAAAAACAACACTGTTGGAACGCTCATAATTCCAAAACTTTTTGCAAGGTCATAGTTCTCGTCAACATCAACCTTCAAAAATTTTGCATCATCTCGCGTTTCTGAAACATCTTCAAGAATCGGTGCAAGCATTCTGCAAGGTCCACACCAAGTTGCAAAAAAGTCAACAATTGTGAGTCCTTTTGAAATTTCTTGATTAAATTGGTTTTCATTTTCAATGTGTTTAATCATTATTCACCTCCAAATTTTCTTCGACGGCAACGGGTTCGCTTTCGTCTTTGACTTCCTCTGTTGCCATCTCCACATTTTCAGTTTTCTCAATTTGAGCAGATTTTATCACTTCAACAATCTCAAATTTTGGTTTGTTAATCGCTCCAAGAATGCCAATCACAATGAGAGAAATCAATGTTCCAACAAGAAATAAACTTGCGGCAAAAACAAGTTGATAGATGACTGACGAAAATTTGAGCGCAAACAAAAAGCCTGCAAGCAAAAATACAAGTGGTGCAAAATACATGATTTTAATAAATAAATCAAGGCTTTTCTTTTGGATATTGAGTTTTACAATATCTCCCATTTTTGCATTTAGTGTATTTTTTGCAACGAGTGTTGCAACATTATCGTTATACTTAAATTCAATTGATTCGTCCGTGACATCTTTTTTGTCAACAAGCAAAATTGCGTTCTTTTTTGAAATGATTTCAACTTTTGCTTCACAACTCAAATTTTGTGTCTTCATTTTTCCTCCAACAAAGAATTAATTACATATCCCGCAATAACACACCCACACATTGCGGGAAAATATGATATGCTGCCGATTGTTGTCGTTTCAGTTTTAACTCTGTCTTGTTTCGAATATACAACAGTTTGGTGATTTATTCCAAGATGCCTCAGTCCCAACCGAATTTTTTTTGCAAGACCATCGTTTTCGGTTTTTGAAATATCAACAACTTCAAATTTTGGAATTACAAAACGATTTCCGCTACCCAACGCACAAACAAGCCTCAAGCCTTTATCCTGACAAGTTTTTATCAGCAAAATTTTGTTTTCAACATCATCAATTGCATCAACCACAAAATCAAATTTTTTCGAAAGAATTTTCTCAATATTTTCGCTCGAAATTTTTTGACAAATTGCAGTGACCTCAATGTTTGGATTTATGTCATGTATTCGAGTTTTGATAGCTTCAACTTTGTTTTGCCCAACTGTGGAATGAAGCGCAACAATTTGACGATTTATATTGGTTATGTCAACCTTGTCAAAATCAACGAGCGTGAGCCTTCCGACCCCGCATCTTGCGAGCATTTCGCAAACATATCCGCCAACTCCACCAACTCCAACAACCAAAACTGATTTTTGAGATAAAGTTTTGACACCATTTTCGCCGATTAAAATTTCTGTTCTTTGATTTTGCATATTTCTCCTACAAAACATATTTTTTGAGGTCAAATTTTTTCTTTGTGTCTTTCAAAGTGTTTTGAACAAAGTTTTTGTCAATAACAACTTCAAGCATTGGATGAAGTCCGTTTGCATTGTATGAAACATCTTCCAAAACTTTTTCCATAACAGCATGAAGTCTTCTTGCCCCAATATTCTCGCTTGTTTCATTTTCTTGCTCGCCAATCTCAGCAATTTCAGTCAAAGCATCGTCTGTGAAATTGATGTCGATGTTATCAACTTTGAGCAACTCTTTATATTGCAAAGTTATTGCATTTTTTGGCAAAGTCAAGATTTTGATAAAGTCATCTTTTGTCAAATTATCAAGTTCAACTTTAATTGGAAAACGACCTTGAAGTTCGGGTATCATGTCTTCCATTTTTGACACATGGAAAGCGCCAGCTGCAATAAATAGTATATAATCTGTTTTTATTGTGCCATATTTTGTGTTGACTGTGCAACCTTCAACAATTGGAAGAATGTCGCGTTGAACACCTTCACGAGAAACATTTGGTCCATTTGATTGACCTTTGTCCAAAATTTTGTCCATTTCGTCAATAAAAATTATGCCACTTTCTTCCGCGCGTCTGATTGCTTCTGCATTGACTTTGTCGTTGTCAATGAGTTTGTCACATTCAATTTCAATGAGTGTTTTTCTTGCGTTTTTAACGCTCATCTTTTTTCTTCTCTTGCGCTTTGGAAATATTCCTTCAAACATTCCGCCAATGTTGATTTCAGCAATTGCTCCATCCATTAGTCCCATTGGTTTTGGAGATTCCTCAACATCAAGTTCGATAACAAAATCTTCATATTTACCGTTTGAGTAATCAGCAATAATTTCATTTTTGAGTGCAGTCAAATCACCTTCTGTTGCTGTCGATTTTTTAACAAAGAAAATAGCATCAATTATGGTTTTGTCAACAGAAGCTTTTGCTTTTTCTTTAACCTGCTCTGTCATTTCGTCTTTAACCATTCTGATTGAAACATCAACAAGGTCTCTGATCATGCTTTCAACATCACGACCAACATAACCGACTTCGGTATATTTTGTTGCTTCAACTTTGATAAAAGGTGCTTTTATTAATTTTGCAAGTCGTCTTGCAATCTCTGTTTTTCCAACACCAGTTGGACCTTTCATGATAATGTTTTTTGGCGTGATTTCTTCACGAAGTTCTGGGGCAAGTTTGCTTCTGCGATAACGGTTTCTGATTGCTATTGCAACCGCTTTTTTTGCGTTTGTCTGACCAATAATATACTTATCAAGTTCCTCAACGATTTGTTTTGGCGATAATTCCATTTCCATAGTTCCCTCCTACATCTCAATGACTGTTATATTGTGGTTTGTGAAAACACAAATTTCGCCAGCAATATAAAGCGCCTTTTCAACAATTTCTTTTGCACTGAGATTCGTGTTGTCAATCAATGCTTTTGCTGCGGCAAGCGCATAGTTTCCGCCACTTCCAATTGCACAAACTCCATCTTGTGGTTCAATAACCTCACCAGTGCCTGTGAGAATCAAGATTTTTTCTTTGTCACAAACAATCATCATTGCTTCAAGTTTGCGAAGAACTTTGTCACTTCTCCAAAGTTGAGCAAGTTCCACAGCACTGCGCATGAGATTTCCTGAAAATTTGTTGAGCATTTCCTCAAATCTCTCTGAAAGCGAAAATGCATCGGCAACACTTCCAGCAAAACCAATCGCGACCTTGTCGTTATAGATTTTTCTCACTTTGACTGCGTTATTTTTGAAAATAACTGAATTTGACATTGTCACTTGCCCATCTCCTGCAATGGCAATTTTTCCGTCACGCATAACAGCGCAAATTGTTGTTCCTCTAAGATTTTCCATGTTCACTCCTTAAATATTTGTTTCATTTCTTGCATAGAAATGTCATACATAATTTTTCTTGCCTCCGCTTTGTCTTTTGGCAATTTTTGATTGCATGCAATCACGCCAAAATTTGCATTCATCGGTTGAAAATTATTTCCTTCATAACTAGTTATATAATTAATTATCCCTCCAAGGCAAGTGGTTTGAGGGAGTTTGAGCAAATTTTCACCTTTAATATATTTGAATATATTAATTGCCGCCAAAAGTCCACTTGCAATACTTTCAACATATCCTTCAACGCCTGAAAGTTGTCCCCCAACAAACACATTGGGTGCATTTTTGATTTGAAGATATTCATTCAAAACAAGTGGCGCAAAAACATATGAGTTTCTGTGCATAACACCATACTGCAAAAATTCCGCATTTTTGAGTGCTGGAATCAACCCAAACACTCGTTTTTGTTCACCAAATTTTAGATTTGTTTGAAATCCAACCATGTTGAGCATTGTGCCCTCTCGGTTTTCTTTTCGCAGTTGCAAAACGGCATATGCTCGCTTGCCAGTTCGTGGGTCATTGAGCCCAACAGGTTTGAGTGGCCCATATCGAAGAGAATCAGCACCACGACGTGCCATAACTTCAACAGGCATGCAACTTTCAAACACTTTTCCGTTCTTTTCAAACTCTTTGAGTTCGATTGTTTCAGCATGAATGAGTGCATCATAAAATGTCTCATATTCTTCTTTGTTCATTGGACAATTCAAGTAGTCGCCGTCCGTTTCTCCCTTGTCATAGCGATTTCCCCAAAACGCAAAGTTCATATCAATCGAGTCAGCCGAAAGAATTGGTGCTTTTGCATCAAAAAAGAAGGACGATTTGACGCCAGAAATTCGCTCAATTTCGGTCATGAGTTCTTTTGATGTCAATGGTCCAGTTGCAATGATTGTGGGCTTTGACACATCAATATTTGTCACATTTTCTGAAATTACATTAATGTTTTTATCAGAGAGAATGAGATTTGTCACTTGTTCCGAAAACTTTTCGCGATCCACCGCAAGTGCTCCACCCGCATCAACCGCATTTTCTTTTGCGATTTCAAGCAGTTTTGAACCCATGATTTCAAGTTCGCCTTTCAGCATTCCGCTTGCTGTTGTTGGCAATTTGCTTTTTAGCGAATTTGAACAAACGATTTCTGCAAAACAATCATTTCGATGTGCGGGAGTTTTTTGCTTTGGCTTCATGTCATAAAGATTGACTTTTGCTCCCATTTTAGACAAATAAAGGCTGGCCTCGCAACCAGCAAGCCCCGCCCCTATAATATTTACGACAATTTCTTTATTCAACATAGTCACACTCTGAATTTGAGCATTTCACTTTGTCCCCAGCGGCATACACCAAATGACTTTTGCATTTTGGACATAATTTTCCTGTTGGACGGTCCCATGAAACAAAGTCGCAATTTGGATATCCAGAGCAAGCATAGAATATTTTTCCGCGTTTGCTCTTTCTTGTCACAACATCTTTGCCACATTTTGGACAAACTCCAACAACTTTGGAATAGTTTTTCTTTTCGGGTTCAAGTTTTTTCATGTTATTGCATTTAGGGAAATTTGAGCAACCCAAAAATTTGCCATATCGACCTTCTCGGACAACCATTTTTGCGCCACATTTGTCGCAAACAATGTCCGTTTCTTGTGGTGGAACTTTAATTTTTACAGCGGTCACATCGGCTTTTTTGAGAATTGGAGCAAAAAAGTTCCAAAATGTTTCAATAAGGTCTTGCCATTTTTCTGTTCCTTCCGCAATGTTGTCGAGTTGATTTTCCATGCGTGCAGTAAAAGCAATATTCATGATAGGTTTGAAATTCTTTTCGAGATAGTCAGTCACACAACACCCAAGTTCTGTTGGAACAAAGAATTTGCCTTCTCTTTTGACATATTCACGGCTAACCAAAATTGCAATGGTTGGTGCATATGTTGCGGGACGACCAATACCCTTTTCTTCCATTGCTTTAACAAGTGTTCCATCGTTATAGCGTTGAGGCGGTTTTGTGAACTTTTGCTCGGTTTTGACTTCTTTGAGGTCAAGTTTGTCACCTTCTACAAGTGGAGGAATCTTTGAAAATTCTTCTTTTTCATCTTCGACTGATGTTGCTTTGTAGCAAGCAGTAAATCCAGCAAATGCAACGGTTTTTCCTGTCGCTTTAAATCCATATTTTGAACAATTGATGTCAACAATCACATTATGATAAACCGCTTCTGCCATTTGAGATGCCAAAAATCTGTCATAAATGAGTTTATATAGTTTATATGCATCAGGTGTCAATGAATCTTTGACCGCCTCGGGCGTGCGATTGATGTTGATTGGTCTGATTGCTTCGTGGGCGTCTTGTGCATTCTTTTTTGACTCATATTTTGGAATTCTTGATGGAACGTAATCCTTTCCAAACTTGTTTTCAATAAATGCTCTCGCCTTCATGCTCGCTTCTTCCGACACACGAACAGAATCTGTTCTTATGTATGTTATGAGTGCAACTTTGCCTTCGCCTTTGAGTTCAACACCTTCATACAAAACTTGTGCGAGTTTGCTCGTTTTTGATGTATCAAATCCAAGTTTGCTCGAAGCATCTTGTTGCATTGTGCTTGTTGTGAAAGGTGCATTTGGTTTTGATTTTGTTATTGTTTTCTTGATGCTTTCAACAATGTAATTTTGATTGTTGATGTCAGCAAGAATTTGGTCAACCTCTTCCTTGTTTTTTGGCTTGATTTTCTTTTTGTCACACGTTGTTAGATTTGCCTTGAAGTTGAGTTTATCGCCAGTTTTGTTGAGTATTGACGACACAATCCAATATTCCTCTGGAACAAAGTTTTGAATCTCTCTTTCTCTCTCAACAACAAGTTTGAGCGCAACAGACTGAACACGACCTGCTGAAAGTTTTGGTTTGATTTTTTTGCAAATTATTGGAGAAACTTTGTAGCCAACAATTCTGTCCAAAACCCTTCGAGCCTGTTGTGCGTCAACAAGTTGCATATTGATTGCTCTTGGGTGGTCAACTGCATTTTTAACGACGTTCTCCGAAATTTCGTTGAACTCAATCCTGCATTTTGAATTTGGGTCAAGTCCCAAAATGTTGGCGATATGCCATGAAATTGCTTCTCCTTCGCGGTCTGGGTCGGTTGCGAGCAAAACACAATCTGCTTTTTTTGCTTTTGTTTGAAGTTCATTAATGACATCTTTTTTGTCAGGCATAACTTCATATTTTGGTTCAAAATTATTATTAAAGTCAATTGCCATTTCCTTTGCTGGCAAATCTCTTATATGTCCTTTGGTCGCAACAACATCATAGCCGCTGCCCAAATATTTTTTTAATGTATCTCTTTTTCCTGGTCCTTCAATGACAACTAATTTCATTCATACCTCTCATTTAGAGCGAGAATTTATTTCCCGGCAACTTTTTGATTATCCCACTAATTTGCATTGATGTCAAACAACTATTTAGAGTTTTTGTGTCAAGGTTTGTTTTTTCTTGCAAAGTTTCAAAATCAGTTTCACCATCTTCAAGCATTCCACGAATGAGCATTTGATCAAGTGAAAGTTGTGGTGCTTTCGGCATTTTGATTGGGTTTTGAGCAATTTCGTAATAATCCAAAATATCTTGTGGGTCGGTTGCACACGCGACATGTTGAGTTTTTATCATGTTGTTTGTTCCCTCACTCATTGGCGAGTTGACGTTGCCTGGAATTGCAAAAACTTCACGACCCGTTTCCAACGCATAGTTCTTTGTGTGAAGTGCTCCGCTTGTCTTGCCTGCCTCTGGAATGAGAACACATTTGCTTAATCCTGCGATAATACGATTGCGCTTGATAAAATCATAGTTCTTGGCGTTGTGGCTTGGTGGATACTCACTAACAAGCAACCCGTTTTCTTCAATCTTCTTTGAAAGTTCAAGGTTGGAGGCCGGATAGATGTGATTAAATCCTCCTCCCAAAACTGCAATTGTTGGTTCATTGTTTTCAAGTGCTGTTCGATGCGCAATTGAATCAATTCCGTCCGCCATTCCGCTAACCAACAAAAAACCATTTTTGCAAAGCACTTTGCAAAATTTTTCTGTTATATCTCGTCCATAAAATGTTGGCCTTCTTGTTCCAACAACAGCGAGTCCATTATTTGCTTCAAGAAGTTTGAGATTGCCTTTGCAAAACAAAATGAAAGGCGGACATTCAACTTGAAGCAATTTTTTTGGATAATTTGCTGATGCCTGTGTCACAACCTCAATGTTCATGTTTTTGAGATTATTAATGTATGATTGCAAGAAATTTTCATCGCGTGCAAAAAGCATTTTGTTGTAATTCTGCACACCGCCAACAATTTCCTGCACAAGTTCTGCCTTTGTTTCAAGTTTGTAAAAAATATCTTCGACATCACCAAACAACTCAATGAGTTTCTGCACCCTTTCATAGTGTAGAAAAACAAAAGATGTAAACCACAAATATGTTTTTTCTGCTTTGTTCATTTTATACCCAATATTTCCTATCCAAATTTCTGTATCCAATCGCTTCGGCAAGATGCATGACATCAATATCCTTTTTGCCATCAAGGTCGGCAATTGTTCTTGCCACACGCAAAATTCTGTCATGAGCGCGAGCACTGAGTTTTAGGTTTTCAAAAGCCATTTTAAGAAGTTGCTCGCCGTCTGAGTCGAGTTTGCAAAATTCTTTTGTCTGCTTCACATTCATTTTTGCATTGCAGAAGTTGTGAGCATTTTTGAATCTCTCGTGTTGTATTTTTCTTGCAAAATCAACACGCTTTTTGATGTCTGCACTATGTTCGCCCTCTGACTTGTCAGAAAGCTCATCATAGGTTATGTTGTCGACCTCAATGTGCATATCAATTCTATCCATCAAAGGACCCGAAAGTTTGTTCAAATATTTTTGAATTTGACTTGGTGTGCAACGACAAGTGTTGTCTTTGCTTCCATAATTCCCGCAAGGACATGGATTCATGCTTGCAATAAGCGTGAACGACGCGGGATAAACAACGGTTTGATTGATTCGCGACACTGTGATTTCCCCGTCTTCAAGTGGCTGACGAAGGCTTTCAAGCGTTTGTCTTGAATATTCTGGTGCTTCATCCAAAAACAAAACTCCGTTGTGTGCAAGACTAATTTCGCCAGGCTTTGCATTCTTGTTTCCGCCAGTCAAAGCAACAGTCGAAGCAGTGTGATGCGGAGAACGGAAAGGACGCGAAAAAACAAGTCCTTGTTTTGAGTCCAATATCCCTGCAACCGAGTGAATTTTTGTCACTTCGAGTGCCTCTTCGAAAGACATTTCGGGAAGAATTGACGGAAAACATTTTGCAAGCAATGTTTTTCCGCTCCCTGGAGGTCCAATCATCAAAACATTATGTCCACCTGCTGCTGCGATTTCGAGTGCTCTTTTTGCACTAGACTGCCCTTTTACGCTTGCAAAATCCAAAGGATATTCAATCTTTTTCTGCTCCTGTTCAAAGTTTGCAACTTCCAACGGGCTTCTAATTTCAATTCCGTCCAAAAAATCAACAACATCACGCAAACCGCTCATCGCATAAACTTCAATTCCAGAAATAAAACTTGCTTCTTTTGCATTTGCTTCTGGGATAATAAATTTTTTATAGCCTTCACTTCTTGCTGAAATCAAAATGGGCAAAACACCATTAACCTTACGCAAACTTCCGTCAAGCGAAAGTTCTCCCAAAAACACATAACCTTTTGCCTTGTCTTTTTGAATTTGTTTGCTCGCAAGAAGAAGACCGACTGCAATCGGCAAATCAAAACTCGACCCCTCTTTTCTCTGGTCAGCGGGAGCAAGATTGATTGTTGCCTTGTCCTCAGGATATTTGAAACCGCTGTTCTTTATTGCGGATTTAACTCTTTCTTTTGCTTCTTTAACCGATGTGTCGCCAAGTCCAACAATATCAATTCCAGGAAGTCCATTATGTAGGTCAGTTTCAACAAACACTTCAAAGCCATCAATTCCAGAAAGCCCATATGATATAACTTTTGAAAGCATATTCACCTCTTTTTCATTATATTGATGTTTGCTCAAATAAACAAACGAAAAGACAAAAAAAGAATAAAAAAGAAGGCTCAACTGCCTTCTTCTTATTTTTAGTCTCTGTCAGATTTGATCTTCGCTGCTTTTCCAGTGAGTTCTCTAACATAATAGAGTTTTGCACGTCTTGGTTTTCCAACTCTAACCACTTCAACGTGATCAATGATTGGTGAATGAACAGGGAATGTTCTTTCAACGCCAACACCGTATGAAATACGACGAACTGTGAATGTTTCGCGAACGCTGCCGTTTCTCTTTGCGATAACAACGCCTTCATATGCTTGAATTCTTTGCTTGTCGCCTTCTTTGATTTTAACAAAAACTCTAACAGTGTCTCCAACGTGAATTTCTGGAGCATTTGGATTTAAGTTTTCTTTCTCAATGATGTCAACCATATTCATATGACTTTTCCTCCTTATCAATATTAACCTGACGTTCTTATCTGACTAGAAAGCGGACCGTCCGAAGTCACGAATCTAATATATCATAGTCACCGCCCTCAATGCAAGGGTTTTGCAAAAAAAATTTTGTCAAAATGCATTTTTTATCAGCGTGATGTCATCGTCAATAATTTCCATAACATCAAAGCGATAATGCTCGTATTTTCTCGCGCTATTTTTTATGTAGAATGAGGCAACCAAGCGGATTTTTTGTTGTTTTTTTCTTGTCACCGCTTCTCGTGGCAACCCAAATTTTTCACTTGTTCTCGTTTTGACCTCACAGAACACCAAAGTTGTTCCGTCAAGATAGATGAGGTCAATTTCGCCTGCAAAGTTTTTGTAATTTGCCTCAACAATCTCAAATCCTTGCTGTTTTGCATAATATTGTGCTTTTGCTTCGCCAACTTTTCCCAAAATTATATGTTTCATATCAACTCACAAAATGTCTTATAAATGTTTTTCTGTGCATATCCGATGGCCCAAACTCTTTCAAAAGTGCAATATGTTCTTTTGTTCCATAACCTTTGTGTTTTGCAAAGTGATATTCAGGATAGAACTCATCATATTTTTCCATAAGTCTGTCACGGCTGACTTTTGCAAGAATTGATGCGGCGGCAATGGAATAACTTTTGGCATCACCGTGAACGATTGGCAGACATTTGCAATCAACATCAAGCCCAGTCACTGCGTCAACAAGCAACAAATCAATCGGAACAGAAATATGCTCAACTGCCTTTTTCATTCCAAGTTTTGTCGCCTGCAAAATGTTTATTTTGTCAATGGTTTTTTCGTCAACAAATTCAATAGAATACGATAGAGCTTTTTCCTTTATTTTTTCAAATAATTCCTCTCGTTTTTTTTCAGAGAGTTTTTTGCTGTCATTAACACCCTCAATGATATCTTCTTCTCCAAGTGGCATAACAACACACGCAACACAAACTGGCCCCGCGAGTGGTCCTCGCCCAGCCTCATCAATTCCCGCAATAAAATTGCAGCCTTCACTTTGTGCTTTTCTTTCGTATTCGAACATATCAAATCCTTTCGAGCGTAATTTTTCCAAGACGCGTTTTTCTGAAATCGTCGACAATGGTTTTTGCTGTTCGTTCATAATCAACTTCGCCGCCTCTGAGCATAAATTTTTTTGCCGCAGCAATGTCTTCATATATTTCCAAAGCGGTTTTGTCTTGCGTGTCCACATTATAACGCAAACTCAAAGCATTTGGATATAGTTTTTGCAACTTTTCAATCAGGACAAGGGCAAGTTCGCCAACATCAAAAACTTCATCACGAATTGACCCAACAAGAGCCAAGTTCTCGCCTTGCCATTCCTCCGAAAAACTTGGCCACAATGTGCCGGGAGTGTCAAGGACTTCAAAAGTTGGAGTCACTCTCACCCATTGTTTTCCTTTTGTGACACCAGGTTTGTTGCCCGTCACAGCACGCCCTGCTCCACACAAATTATTCACAAGTGTGCTTTTCCCCGAATTCGGAACACCCAGCACCATGCAACGAAGAATTGCTGTGAGTCCTTTTGCTCGATACTTGTCAATTTTTGCTGAACAAAGTGTTTTTGCAACTGACTCAATTTTTGAAATAATTCCACTTTGTGTGCAATTCAAAGCCAAACAAGTTGAATTTGACGAACAAAAATATTTGCGAAATTGGTCTGTCACACTGTCGTCAGCAAGGTCAATTTTGTTCAAAACATAAATTATTGGCTTTCCGCCAACAAGTTCTTGAAATTTTGGATTGACAGAAGCCAAAGGTGCACGCGCGTCAAGAACATAAATAACAAAATCAACAGTCTTGATCTCTTTTTCCATTGTGCGAAGTGCTTTTGTCATGTGACCGGGGAACCAATTAATCTTCATTTTCGCCTCCCAAAATATCTGGCCTTCTCATTTTCGTGATTTCAAAAGATTTTTCTTTTCTCCACTTGTCAATTTCGCCATGATTTCCGCTAAGCAAAACTTCTGGCACAGAAAGTCCCATAAACTCTTGCGGTTTAGTATATTGCGGATATTCAAGAAGTCCTGCACCTGAAAAACTTTCATTTTCAAGTGACTCGGCACTAATCACTCCATCACAAAGCCTCGCAATGCTGTCAACCATTGCCATTGCTGGGATTTCTCCACCTGTGAGAACATAATCGCCAATTGAAACTTCTTCATCAACACAAAGGTCAATCACTCTTTGGTCAACCCCCTCATAATGTCCGCACAAAATGACAAGGTGTTCTAGTTTTGAAAACTCATAAGCCACGTTTTGTGAAAAAGTTCTGCCACGAGGACTGGTGTAGACGACATGTGAAGTTGGTGTTTTGACCGACATAATGGCGTCGTAAATTGGTTGTGGTGTCATAACCATTCCAGCCCCACCACCATAAGGCGTGTCATCACATTTTTTGTGTTTGTCGAGCGTGAAATCGCGAATGTCAATAATGTTAATTTCAATTTTTCCGCTTTGTTGTGCTCTGCCCAAAATGCTTGTTCGAAGAGCGGAGAACATTTCTGGAAACAATGTCAAAATGTCAATCTTCATATCTTCATCTCCTCATAAAGAGTTTTGTCAACATATGCGACATTTGACGCAAGGTCAATGTCAACAAACACTGCTTTTAGGAATGGAAGTTGATAAGTTCTTCCATTCGTAGACAAAATGTTGATGACATCGGCACTTCCAAATTGGTCAATATCAATAATTTTGCCAACACACTGCTTTGTGCCCGCATAGACAACATCAAGCCCCATGAGATCTTCAAGGAGATATGAATTTTCGTCAAGTTTGCCAAAATCATCACGAGAAACAAACAAATCTTTGTTTCTTAGTCTTTCAGCATCGTTTCGCGTTTTTATATTTGAAAAAGTGACATATGCATAACCAAATCTCACATCAATTTTTTCCACATCAAAAACCACTTTTTCGCGTCCAACAAAAAAGTGCTTAAAAGACGAAAATCTTTCAAGTTTATCCAGCATTGGTTTGACTTTGACCTCGCCTTTTATTCCCTGAGGTTTCAAAATTTTTCCGACAAGAATTTGATTTTTCATATTCACCCAATAATTTGAAAAAAGGGTCAGCAAAATGTTGACCCACAAAGATTACTCTTTTGTTTCGCTCCCAATCTTAACAGCATATTTTTTGCCAGTTCCATTTGAAGCAGAACGAATGATTGCACGAATGCTTTGTGCAATTCTTCCATTTTTGCCAATAACTTTTCCAAGTTCGTCTTCGTTGACGACAACATGGATAACTGTTATATCGCCGTCTTCATATGATGAGACTTTTACTTCATCAGGAGTTTGAACAAGATTTTTTACAATGTATTCAACAATCTCTTCCATTTTTACTCCTTATTATTTTCTGTTTTCGATTGCGCCAGCTTTAACAAGCAATGCTTTTGCTGTGTCTGTTGGTTGTGCGCCATTGGCAATCCATTTTTGTGCTTTTTCAACATCAATTTTGATTTCAGCTGGATCTGTCAAAGGATTGTAGGTGCCGATGTTATCAATAAATCTGCCATCGCGTGGTGAACGAGAATCAGCAACAACAACTCTATAGAATGGTGCTTTTTTGTCTCCAAGTCTTGTTAATCTAATCTTTACTGCCATGTTTTTCTCCTTTTATTGTATATATTTTAACACTTTCGTGAAAAAACCTAATTAAAATAATCCTCTCAAACCGCGTTTGTTTTTGAGTTGTTTCATCATGTCTTTGCTTTGTTCAAATTGTTTGAGAAGTGCATTAACATCTTGAATTGTCGTGCCACTTCCTGCGGCAATTCTCTTTTTGTTGCTCGACTTGATGAGGTCTGGATTTCTTCTCTCCTTTGGCGTCATTGATTGAATGATTGCCTTGTTCTTTTTGAGTTGGTTTTCATCAATATCAACACCTTTAAGTTTTGAGCCAAGCCCAGGAATCATTTCAATAATGTCTTTTAGACTGCCCATTTTTTTGAGATTTTGAAGCTGAGAGAGATAATCTTCAAAATCAAATGAATTTTCGCGAAATTTTTTTTCAAGTTTGAGCGCCTCTTCTTCACTCACAGCATTTTGCGCTTTTTCGATGAGTGTGAGAACGTCACCCATTCCCAAAATTCGCGATGCGATGCGGTCAGGATAAAATGGTTCCAAATCTCCAATCTTTTCTCCAATTCCACAGAATTTGATTGGTTTTGACGTGATTGCCTTGATTGAAAGTGCCGCTCCGCCACGTGTGTCACCATCAAGTTTTGTGATCACAACGCCCGAAATATCAAGTCTGTCATTGAACGACTTTGCAACATTAACCGCGTCTTGTCCTGTCATTGCATCAACAACAAGCAAAATTTCGGTTGGTTGAACAGTTTTTTTGATATTTTCAAGTTCTTCCATCAATTCTTCATTGATGTGAAGTCGTCCCGCTGTATCAATAATAACAGTGTCAAAACCTTGTTTTGTTGCATAATCAATTGCTTCTTTTGAAGTCTTGACTGGATTTTGAGTTCCACGTTCAAACACTTCTGCATTTGCCGCTTTGCCAACAACTTTGAGTTGTTCGATTGCTGCTGGTCGATAAATATCGCACGCAACAAGCAATGGTCGTTTTCCACTCTTTTTGAGATGAGCGGCAAGTTTTGCACACATCGTTGTTTTTCCTGCACCTTGAAGTCCACACATCATAATGATTGTTGGAGGTTTTGGTGAAACTTGAAGTTTTTGATTTGGACTCGACATGAGTGCAACAAGTTCTTCATTAACAATCTTAATAACCTGCTGACTTGGTGTCAGACTTTGAAGAACCTCGTCCCCAAGTGCCTTTTCTGAAACTTTGTTGCAGAACTCTTTTGCAACCATAAAGTTGACATCGGCTTCAAGCAAAGCAACGCGGACTTCACGCATTGCCTCTTTGATTTCAAGAGCAGTGAGTTTTCCACGATTTGCAAGTTTGCTAAAAACATGATTAAGTTTTTCCGAAAGTCCAGAAAAAAGTGCCATTAAATCTCCTTGATTTTGTTTTCAATCTCATCAACAAATTGATGCTTTGAAATTTGGTTTGTTTTGAATTTATTGATTATTTCTTGCAAACCCTCAACCTTTTCAACAAGTTTGAACTTATCTTCAAACTCCAAAAGTTTGTCTTCGCTTTTCTTGATTGTGTCAAGAACTGCTTGTCTTGAAATTGAAAGGTTTTGTGCAATTTCACTGAGCGTTTTGTCTTCAAAATAATACTCGGTCATAACGAGTTTTTGGTTTTCACTCAAAACCGCCGAATATTCGTCAAACAATCGTGAAATCTTTAAATTTTTTTCCAAACTCATAACAAATCCCGTAAAGCAATTTAACTTTACAAGCAAACTTTATCATATAAAAAAACGTTTGTCAACACTTTTATATAAGTTTTAGAATTATTAGGTTGGTTTTTCCGAATTCTTTTGGTTTTATCACGAGATGTCCATCTTTTATATCAATAAAGTTTTTTAGCTCAACAATTTCGTCTTTTTTTTCTTCGAGCAAGTCAACTCCGAATTGCTTTTGATATTTTTTTAGGTCAATCCCCTCTCGTGTGCGAAGAGCAAGCATAACAAATTCTTCTTTTGCCTCATCTCGCGACACAACATGAGTGCGATGTGCATTTTTTTGAGACAAATATTTTTCAAAACAAGACGAGTTGGCAATTCGATTTCCATCAACAAAAGAATGTGCAGCAAGTCCAAATCCCAAATACTCGCCTAGCGTCCAATAGACTTGATTATGTTTGCATTCAAAACCTCGCTTTGCAAAGTTGGATATTTCATATCTATATAGTCCAAGTTTTGACAAATGCTCCACCACCTCGTTATATAAATCAACTGTGTCGTCGTCTGACATAATGTATTTTTTCTTGTCTTTCAGTGCACAAAGTGGAGTATGTTTTTCAACCATAAGCATATAAGTTGAAATGTGAGTAATTCCCGCATCAACAAGTGAATTTATGTCATCAATAATATTTTGTTTGTTCTGACCAACAAGCCCGAGCAACAAGTCAGCATTAATATTTGAAAATCCAATTTCTTTTGCGTCATTTATAGCCCTCAAAGCAGTCAACTTATCATGTCTGCGTCCGAGAAATTTAAGCAAATTGTCATCAAGTGATTGCACGCCAAAACTAATGCGATTAAATCCTGCACCCTTGTAATCTTTGAGTCTGTCAAAAGTTGCAGAGTTTGGATTGCATTCAATTGAAATTTCCGCATCTTTTGACACTGAAAAATTGTTTTTTATGATTTCAAGAGTTTTGGTGATAAATTTGGATTCAACAAAACTTGGTGTTCCACCACCAAAAAATATGGTTTGAACAATTTTGTCACATTGCCCTTTTGCTCTTTTTGATATTTCGCTCCAAAGTGTTTTGAAATAGTCTTCAACTTGTTTTTTGTTTGGCACAAAAGACGAAAATGCACAATAAATGCATTTGCTTTCACAAAACGGAATATGAACATATATTGAAAGATTAGTCATCGTTATCAAGTTTGAGAATGGACATAAATGCTTCACTTGGCAGTTCAACCGAGCCCACTTTTCTCATTCTCTTTTTGCCTTCTTTTTGTTTTTCAAGAAGTTTTCTCTTTCTTGAAATATCGCCACCATAACATTTTGCAAGAACATCTTTTCGCATTGCCTTGACTGTTTCACGGGCAATAATTTTGTTGCCAATGCATGCCTGAATAGGCACTTCAAAAAGTTGACGAGGAATAACCTCTTTGAGTTTTTCTGCAATTGCTCTTCCCCTTGCATAAGCCTTGTCTTTGTGAACAATAAGACTCAGTGCATCACACACTTCATTATTAAGCAAAATATCAAGTTTAACAAGGTCACTAGGCATAAATCCAACAAGTTCATAATCCATGCTTGCATAACCTTTTGTTCGGGATTTAAGTGCGTCAAAAAAGTCGTAAACAATTTCGTTGAGTGGCAAAGTATACTTCATTTGCACTCTTGTTTTGTCAAGATATTGCATATCTTTATAAATTCCACGCTTGTCAGAAATGAGGTCCATAATCGCCCCAACATACTCAGGCGGTGTAAAGATTGACATATCGACCATCGGCTCTTCAATTCGGTCAATTTCAGAAGGCGGAGGCAAAAGTGTTGGGTTCGAAACTTCAAGCATTTCGCCGTTTGTTTTATAAACATGATAGGAAACCCCAGGAGCAGTCGTGATGATGTCAAGTCCAAATTCTCTTTCAAGTCTTTCGGTGATGATTTCCATGTGCAAAAGCCCCAAGAATCCGCATCGGAAACCAAACCCCAAAGCAACAGAACTTTCAGGTGTAAAAATCAAAGATGCGTCATTGAGTTTTAGTTTTTCAAGCGCATCTTTAAGGTCTTGATATTTTGAACCATCAACCAAAAACACGCCACAAAAAACAACCGGTTGAACATTTTTATATCCAGGCAAAGGTTCTTCACAAGGATTTTGTGCATCAGTTATTGTATCGCCAACCTTTGTGTCAGAAACATTTTTTATGCTTGCAGCAATATATCCAACCTCGCCCGCAGTGAGAGAGTCTTGCACTTTCATGGAAGGTGCAAAAACACCAACCTCTGTGACATCATAAACTTTGCCAGTCGTCCACATTTTGATTTTGTCGCCGACTGCAACCTTTCCATCAACAATCCGAACCATGCTGACCGCACCCTTGAAATTGTCATAAAAACTGTCAAAAATTAGTGCTCGAAGTGGTTTTTGTTCGTCACCTTTTGGGCATGGAAATTCTGTTATAATTTTTTCCAAAACGCTTTCAATGTTGATTCCATCTTTTGCTGAAATGCATGGAACATCATTTGCAGGAAGTCCGATTATGTCTTCAATTTCTTTTTTGCAATTTTCAACATCTGCACTTGGCAAGTCAATTTTGTTGATTACGGGCAAAATTTCAAGATTGTTTTCAACCGCAAGATAAAGGTTTGCAAGCGTTTGTGCTTGCACGCCTTGAGTTGCGTCAATAATGAGAATTGCACCCTCACACGCAGCAAGAGAGCGCGAAACTTCATATGTGAAGTCAACATGCCCCGGAGTGTCAATGAGATTAAGCAAATACTCTTCGCCTTGATACTCATAAAACATTCTCGTCGGCGTGAGTTTGATTGTTATACCTCGCTCTTTTTCAATGTCCATGCTGTCGAGAAGTTGACTTGTCATGTCTCGCTTTGCGACAGTGTTTGTTTTTTCAATCAAACGATCGGCAAGTGTGCTCTTGCCGTGGTCAATGTGTGCAACAATACAAAAATTTCTAATGTGTTTCTGGTCCAATTTATACCTCAAATACTTTGAAATAATATCAAATAATCCATAATATTGCAAATATTTTAAATAATATATTAAATTGTTGGCATATTTCTAAATTTCATGTTATATTAATTGAGTTAAAGGGGTAAAAATGGATTTATTTCATACTTGGCTCGTAGAAAAATATATCGCACATCGCGGGCTTCATAATGCAAACGCCGCAGAAAATTCACTTTCTGCTTTCAAAAACGCAATCGAAAAAGACTATGCAATCGAACTTGATGTTCATCAAATTTCAGACGGAACTCTCGTTGTTTTTCATGACAACACTCTTTCCCGCATGACAGGAAAAGATGGCTATCTTCAAAGTCTCACAAAAAAAGATCTCAAAAACTACAAACTTGGGGGCACTGAAGATTGCATTCCAACACTTGACGAAGTTCTCAAACTTGTTGCTGGTCGCGTTCCTCTCCTCATTGAGGTCAAAAACGAAACAAAAATTGGAAGTCTTGAACAAAAACTTTACGACACATTAAAAAAATATAATGGCGAATATGCAATTCAATCTTTCAACCCATATGTCTTGATTTGGTTCAAAGAAAACGCACCCGAAGTTATTCGCGGACAACTTGCAAGCAAGTTCAAGCATGTCAAATTATCATGGATAAAAAAATTTGTTCTCAAACGGTTCAAACTCAACAGACAGAGTCAACCTCACTTCATCTCCTACGATGCCGACGACCTTCCATCACGTTTTATTCGCAAATACAAAAATCTCCCACTTCTCGCTTGGACCGTTCGAAGCCAAAATGAATATCTCAATGTAATCAAATATTCAGATAATATAATTTTTGAAGGTTTTGAACCAAAAATCTAAAATTTAAGTTGAGCATATTGCTCAACTTTTTTATTTGAAGTTGACTACACCAACAATAATAGTTTATTATTCTTTATAGGAGTAGTTATGAAACAAAAATCGTTTACCCAAAAATTATTTGCTTGGATATTTGGAATATTTGCAACAATCATCATTCTTGCACTTGCAGGAATGTTGTATATCAGCGTTCGCTATAAAATCAATCCCATCATCGCATATAATCAAATCAAACAAATCAACCAAACAGTTGACGCAAACGCGCTCGCACCAAACAGTTTTGGCACGATTGACATGGAATCAGCAAAAACAAGTTTTGATGACAAATTTCCCGGCTACATAAAATTTGATGAACAAAATGGCTATGTTTTTTCAGATGATGTTGCAACAGCAATAAGTGGAGACATCAATCTCACAGACAAACAAGTTGGTGCAATTTTTAACAACATATATTGCTCAAAAGATAAAGCTGAAATTCAAACAAGTTCAACACAAAACCTAAAAGAATATGGTTTTAAAATCTTGCAAACATCTTTTTCAAATTTGGTTGGCGAAGCGGAAAATTTGTCAATAGATATAAATATCGTTGCAAAAATTGAAACAGCAAAACTAAAAGAAAAAATGAACCAATTCCCCTACACTCTAATCAAAAAACACCTTCCCGACCACCTATACATTTCAACAACTTCAACACTTTCGAAAAATATCAACCCAATGACATATTCTGTCACAAGCAAAGACTTCAAAATCAACAACCTTTCAGACCAACAATCTCAAAATTTTTTAACAATGATAAATGCTGTGGATTTTGGGAACAGCCAGCAACTGTCAAAAGCAATTGGCGAATTATTTGCCCGCCTTGTGATTGGAGATAATGAAAATTTGGGTCTATGCAACGAGTTGATTGATTATGGTGTCACAGATTATAATTTTGTGAAAGTTGACAACAAAGTTCAATTTGTTATTTCAACAAAAGCAATCTCTCCAACTCAACCAACCCACACTCACTCAATGCAACAAAAAACAACAAAAATGCTAATGTGCACCGGCAAAGTCATCAATTATTTTCATTGTTCTGTTTGTAAAAAAAATTTCCTCGAAGAAGAAGGAATAACTGAATTTTCGTTTTCATCAACTTCGCACTCGCCGACACAAAAGTTTGATAATCAAAATCATTGGACGGAGTGTGTTTTGTGCGGTGAAATTGTTGATGCAAAACAAAAGCACAACGCAGATAGATATAAAACAACAAGGACCGAACACTACAAAGTTTGCAATGTTTGCAAAAAAGAATTTGGGCGAGAAGCACATAATTTGGTTAATGACGTGTGCACAATTTGTGATTACACCGAAAACATGATGATAAAATGTAACACTGATTATGCCTATAACATTTTGGGAACATTTGCAAAAAAAGATAAATATCAAGCATTCTATAACCAGATTAACTCAGTTGTTGTTAATTTTCATAATGACAGCACGAGGAATGCAGACAAGCAAGATAAATTTTTCAATTATTATGTTGACGAATTTAATTTGAATTACAAAGACTTTGGTCTAACCACAAATGAAGCGTTTAGAATTTGGTCATTCTACAAAGCCGACCACCCACTCATTTATTGGCTTTCAAACACAATGATATACACAGACAAAGAACTTGGACTTCGTGTTGATGCCGACTACATAAATGGTTCTGTTCGCAACTCTCTGACACAAAAACTTTATGCAAAAATTCAAGAATATTTGACTCTTGTCGAAAATGAAACATCGCCATATCAAATTGCATTTGCTTTCCATGACAAAATCATTGAAGACATCGACTACGCAAAAAATGCATCTGGCGAACCGGAAGAAGCACCTTGGGCTCACAATATTGTTGGCGTTTTCGAAAAGAAATCTGCTGTATGCGAAGGATATGCGGAAGCATTTGGAGTCTTGCTCAATGCATGCAAAATCAACAATATTTATGTCAGTGGAAAAAGCGAAGGACAAAATCATGCATGGAACTTGGTCGACCTTGGTGGCGGCAACTGGTATTGGTATGACCTGACATGGGACGACCAACCAGAATCTGAATTTGGTGTCATCTATGACTATATGTGTGTTGAAGGTGCAACATTCAAAAATCATGTCGTTGACGAAATTATTGTCACAATGCAAGAAGAAGGGTTTGACTATTCATATGCCCTGCCCACTCCAAGCACAACAAAATACACTTCATCTGATTTGCAATATGGTGATTATTTTTCAAAAGGCAAATTCAATTATGAAGTGTGTGGATACAATCGTTTGCAACTCGTTTCAACAACAGGACTAACAAATATTGTTGATTTAAGCAACACAATAGAACATCAAGGCAGAGTCTTCAACTTGCACATAATCGGAAAAGATGCTTTTGCAAACAACAGGCACATTCAGTCAATTTCCATTCCAACCAATGTAAAATACATTTGTAATTTTGCATTTTACGGCACAACATCACTAAACAAAATTGAATTTAAGGACACAAAGAACAACTGGTTGAGAAAATGTTCATTCACAAAAGAAATGATTGATGTCGCAAGACTTAAAAACCCACAAAATAATGTTTCTTTACTCAACGAATACTACCAAAACAAATATCAATATATTTGGGAAAAACGCGTTGCATAACCCCACAAAAAAAAACCATGATTTCTCATGGCTTTTTTGTTATGCTCTTTCTCGTGTGTTATTCATTTGATAATATTCGTCGCTCAATGCTTTGAGATTTGTTGCATTGATAAGACTTCGAATATATCTTGCTCGAACCTTGTTTTCTTCAACAGGGATTGCGCCCTGTGCTGTTCTTTTGTTGACTCTGTCAACATTGATTTCTGGAAGGTCAGTAAAAACATATATTGAGATGATTTTATATCCTTTTTTCTTTGCTCGTTTAATCATATCAAGCTTGCTTTCGTGAGAGAGAACTGTTTCAAAAATAAATGTTTTATTCTCGTCAACCAAACGATTGAATTCATCCGTCGCATAAAGCATGCTCAACCTTTCACGTTCGTTTTGGTCTTTAACATCTTTGAACTTTGTTTGAGCATAAATGCCAGCATTAACAAACTTGTCGCCAAAAATTTGGTAATTAATAAAATTTGTGACAAGCGTGCTTTTGCCACTTCCGTTGGGTCCTGCAATAATATAAACAACTGGTTTTTTTGACGACTTTGCTTCTTTTTGGCTTTGAGCAAGAAGAATATCAAAAATTGTGTCAAAATCATAATATTTAAATCTTGAATTGATATTCAAAAAGAAATCTTTGAGTGGTGTGTTAGTCATTTTGTTCTCCCATAAATTTTTTGCGTTTTAAGTTTTTTTCACGTCCATTGTTGCTTGGTGTGTAATAAATTCTGTCTTTTAATGAATCTGGCAAATATTGTTGTTTGACATATCCCCCATAGTTGTGTGGATATTTATATTTCACTTTTTTTGTGTCAAGGTTTGACGGATGATTGAGTAAGTAAAATGGAATGTTGTCATCTTTGTTATTTTTTGCGTCATCTGCTGCCTTATTCATTGCAACGAGAACTGAATTTGATTTTTCCGCTTCACACACATAAATTATTGCATGAGATAGCGTCAAAAGACATTCCGGCACACCCAAGTTTTCCACTGAATACAATGCCATTGTTGCCATCAAAAGTGCATTGCTGTCTGCCATTCCCACATCTTCACTTGCGTGTGAAATAAGTCGCCTTGCTATAATACGTGGGTCAACCCCGCCTTGAATAAGTCTTTGCATATAGTATAATGCCGCATCAGCATCGCTTCCGCGCAGGCTTTTGCAAAACGCACTCAAAATGTCATAAAACAAATCTTCGTCAAGCGACATTGCTCGGCTTTGAGTTGATTGCTCTGCAATTTCAAGCGTAATTTCAATTTCACTGTTTTGATTTTTGGGCGTGGACTTGACCGCAAGTTCCAACGAATTGAGTGCATTTCTTACATCCCCGCCACTTGCATAACAAAATTGGTCAAGTGCATCATTTGATATTTTTAAGTTGAGATTTCCATAGCCATTTTGTTTGTCTTTGATTGCCCTATCAAGTGCTTTCAAAATGTCATTTTTTTCAAGCGATTTGAACTCAAAGATTTTGCATCGAGACACAATCGCACGAGTCATTGACATATAAGGATTCTCTGTTGTTGAGCCAATAAACACAATCGTTCCTTCTTCAACCGCGGACAAAATGCAATCACTTTGAGCCTTGCTCCAACGATGGCACTCGTCAAGCAAAAGATATGTCTGAATTCCAAACATTGCCTTTTCGAGTTTTGCTTCATCAATAATCTTTTTTGCATCTGCAACACCGCTTGAGACTGCGTTTAGGCACGCAAACTTACCCTTGCAAACATTTGCAATAATACGTGCCAAAGTTGTTTTCCCAACGCCGGGCGGACCATAAAAAATGCAACTTGGCACCATGCCACATTCAATGGCTCGCCTAAGCAACATGTTTTTGCCAACAATATGTTCTTGACCAACAAACTCGTCGAGCGTTTTTGGTCGCATTCTTTCCGACAGTGGAATGTTTGAATTTATGTCAATCATTTTTTCTCCATAAATCAATATACAATAAATGGAAATTATTTCAAAACAATTAACTAATATTCAACAAAAATTTCGGGGGTTGTGATGCCATGAAAACAAAAACTTGTGAAGTTTCGATAGCACACACCATCAATTGAAATTTGACAAATATTCGAATTGCTTTTTTTTCTTGTAATCAAGAACTTTTTGTTTTCAAATTCGACTGTTAAAACAAAATCTTCATCGATTTTTGGCTTTGAAAAATTCACTCTGTCGTCCTTTATTTTGACACCAAGAAAACTCTTAACAAAAATGTTTTGTGCAGTGCTCAAATCAATTTCCCCACTCTTCAAACAAAACATAAAATCTTGAAGGCTTGAATATTCTTTTTGTGAGGTTTGACATAAAACAAAGTTGTATTTTTTGTAATAATTTTGTTCACAATTCTCAAAAGCAACTTGAAGTCTTTTATTTAACCTTTCATCAGTCGTTGACCACGATAATTTTGAATTATTATTTTTTATTTCAATATTATTAATATTGTTTTTGGTGGAATAAATAATTAAATTATTATTTATTTGATTTTTTGTTAAATAAAAAATTAATTTTTGCATAATTTTTTCATATTTTACGAGAATTTTTTTGTTTGAAAAAACATAAAATTTTTCGCCGTTAAAAATATTTTCAAATTCCGTTTTATAACCACTGCTGCGTGTAACAAAAAACATTTCGCCATTGGACGGCAAATACTCAACAAATGAGTATAGCTTTGCGTCACCTGTTCCCAGAGGAAAAAATTTGTATTTCACTCCACCACACACAGTCTTTGTGTAGTTTGATTTTGAAAGTGGCAAAGATTTAATTTGGTCCTCTCCAACAAGTTTTAGCCTGTTGAGTGCAAACAGAATTTCAGGAGATGTTTCACATGTGTTGAGATAAACAAATCCTTTTTCGAATTTCGTTATGTTCATATTTGCATCAATAACATAAGTTGTGAACTGATATTTTTTTTGAAGACGAACACACTCTTCCATTTCTTGTTCTGATGGCGAAAAAAGTTTTATCAACGGCAAGGTTTGAAATAGTCCGTGTTTTTTTAGAAGCACAACATCTTTGTGAGAAGCAAATGATGATATCTCTCCATTTTGCAAAAGCCTTTCAAGATATGAAACATCAATGTCTGAAATTTTTTCTTTTTTATTCATTGATTGCACAAAACGATGATTGTCGACATAAACAGTCAACACATAGAGCAAACAAAAACAAAAGAACACACCCCAAACAATATATATCATCAGCAAATTGTTGACCAAAAACCAAATTTTATACAAAAAAAATCGCCCAAAATGGACGAAGATTTTTATGATTAGTTAGTCTATAAGCCGAGTTCTGTATTTGATGACCATCTATCTAGGCATGAAGTTTCCAACATGCTCAAGCGATACTTTTAAGAAACGGACGAACAACCCATTGTTTCTTTTAATCTTGCTCCAGGTGGGGTTTGCAGAGCACTCGCTGTCACCAGCGGGTCGGTGGTCTCTTACACCACCTTTCCATCCTTGCCAAAAATCAGTTTTTGGCGGTTTATTTCTGTTGCACTTTCCTTAGAGTCGCCTCCACCGGTGTTTCGCCGGCACCCTGTTCTGTGGAGCCCGGACTTTCCTCACGCCACACATCACATGTGACCTGCGGTCATCTGGCTAACTAACAGTATGATTTTAACAAAAAAACTCTGCAATGTCAAGCAGAGTTTTCAGCCTATTGAGAAAATTGGTTTTGGAGTGTTTGTTCTCTTGTCGTTGACAAACCCTTGCATAACTCCGTCAGTTGAAATTTTGATTGAAACACCATATCTTGAAAGTGTTTTTGTTGCAGCAAGTCTTCCCCCACCGGTTGATCCTGCTTCAATCTTAATGATTGCACCAATCGCAACAATCGTTCCGTCATAATCAACAACTGTTGCACCATCCATTCCAACAAGTTCTTGCCTAAGTTTTCGGTTGAGTTCATGGAATTTTCGACCGTTTATAATTTTTCTCAAAGTCTTTGCTTTGAGACAATTGTTTTCATCAAGGTATTGCGAATAAGTCAAATTAAACACTGTATCAATATAGTTTTTATTAAACAAATTATATAGTTTTTCTTGCTCGACGAGTTCAAGTTCCTTTTTGAGATTATAGTGTTTTTCACTCAAAATGTCGTCCATATCAATATGATTCATCACAAGCCCTTGTTCGTCTTTGTTGAGGTAAACAATACATCCACCATCTCGCGTAAACGAAACGTCAAGAGCAGTGATATAAATTGATTTTCTGATTTCTTTCATTGTGTGGTTTGCTTTGTTTGAAAGCAAATCAATCATTGCCTCATGATCATAACTGTTCCAAATACCTCGCCTTCGAGCAAACTGCAAAGCATAATTTTTGAAGAGCAACATGTCGCCATTTTCATAAAGTGTCACTCCAATTTTGTTTTCGTTGCAAAACTTTGCAAAGTTAATATTGCTTTGTGGACAAATGGTTGGGATTGCGCGCAATCTTTCCAAAATTGAGTATCCAACGAAATTTCCGTTTTTGTCAAGTTCCAAAGTCGAAAGTTTTCCGTCAGACAAAAGTGCCATAAAATCGTTGGCAATAAAGTCTGTAAAATGGAGGCCCGAACGACTTTCAACTTGTTCGTTAACAACAATTCCAAAGGTTAAATTTCGACCTTCATATGTTCTTTCTGCCCATTTTGTCAATTCTTCAACAAGTTCAAGCAAAACATCAGATGATTCTTCGCTGAGCGATTTGCAAATTGCTTTTTCAATCGCAAGAGATTGCAGATTTTTTTTGTATGCACCATCAAATGCCTCATATTCATCAACGAGCATGAGTTCAGTCATGATAAACTTAACCAAAGAAATATCTTTGTTTTTAAAAGGTTGATTTCGCTTTATAATAAGACGGTATTCATCTTGTTTGTTTGGTTTTAAGAGCATGGCGCCATTGGCACCTTGAGCAACTTCAGAATCACGACCACTAGAAATTTCTTCACCGACAATTTGTGCACCAGTGAAGAGCGGAAGAATAACATTTTTCGTGAGATTAATAAATTGTTCTTTCGTCATTTTTAGTTTCCATTTTTATTATAAATAAATAATTAATTAAAATCAATAAAATAAATTAAAATAAAATATTATTTTTTTCAATTTCGTGTTTAATTATTTCGAGCGCTTTTGTTTCAAGTCGTGAAATATACGACCGCGAAATTCCCAGTTTCTTTGCCACTTCGCGCTGAGTGAGTGCTGGTCCCCCTCCAATTCCATATCGAAGAACAATAATTTCATATTCTCGTTCAGACAAGCTGTCTTTCATGAGTCTATTGAGTTTGTCGGTCAAAATATTTTGCTCAACTGCATCTTCAACCTCATCATCAACACCCGGAATGACGTCCATCAATTCAATTTCGTTTCCGTCCTTGTCTTCACCCAAATATTCTTGAAGTGACATGACAACCTTGTGCTTTTTCCCAACACGAATAAGCATCAATATTTCGTTTTCAATACACCTTGCTGCATAGGTCGAAAGTTGCGTGTTCTTGTCATATTCAAAAGTATTTATTGCTTTTATAAGGCCTATTGTTCCAACAGAAATAAGGTCGTCAGCTTCCCCCGCCCCTGTATATTTTTTTACGATGTGTGCCACAAGTCGCAGATTGTGATTAATCAAGTTGTTTTTTGCCTGAATATCACCTTTTTTAAACTTCTCAAATTCTTTTCTTTCTTCTTCTGGCGATAATGGCTTTGGAAATCCTGAAGCAGAATTAACAAAAGAAGAAAAAAGCATAATCTTATTTAAAAAATAAGCAAAACTTTCAAATATCATAGAACACGCTCCCATTGTTCTATGTATATGCGAACTTTGTCGAAATTTGACCAAAAAAAAGATGACGATCAACATCATCTTTTGCTTTTCTAAAACAAACTGTCTGCAAAAACCTTTGGGTCAAAGAGTTCCAAATCTTCCATGCTTTCTCCCGTTCCAACAAACACAACGGGAACGTTATAGTCTTTTTGAATGGATATCACAACTCCACCCTTTGCCGTCCCGTCAAGTTTTGTGAGAATAATTCCATCAATCCTCACAAATTCATCAAACGCTTTGATTTGATTGAGTGCATTTTGTCCCGTTGTTGCATCAAGGACAATAAAGTTATATCTATGAGCCTCAGGATATTCACGAGTTATCACTCTGTCAATCTTTTTAAGTTCTTCCATTAGGTTGGTTTTTGTGTGAAGACGTCCAGCGGTGTCAACAATAAGCACTTCAGTCTTTTTTGCTTTTGCACTTGCAATTCCGTCAAACACAACTGCCGCAGCATCTGCTCCCTCATTGTGACGAACAATCTTGACATTTGCGCGTTTTGCCCAGTTGGAAAGTTGGTCAGCAGCTGCAGCGCGAAATGTGTCGCCTGCAACGAGTGTCACATCTTTTTTCTGCGACTTAAAATAGTTGGCAAGTTTGCCGATTGTGGTTGTTTTTCCCACTCCGTTAACTCCAACAATGGTTATGACGCATGGATACTCAAACTTATAATCCTTTGAGTCCATAAACATTTCAGAAACAATAAGTTTGAGCGCTTCACGAACCTCGTCAGCTGTTCTAATTTTGTTTTTTCTTGCATATAGTCTCAAATTTTCAACAATTTCAAGACTGGACGAAACACCAACATCGCTTGATATCAAAAGCTCTTCAAGTTCTTCATAAAAATCTTCATTAAGTTCGCCATGAGAAAGCATTGCATCAATGCGTCTAGCAAAATATTCTTTTGTTTTCTTAAAGGCATTTTTTATTGATTTGATAAGTCCCATTAACTTGCCTCCTCAACGTGTTTCACTGCTTCACTAAGTTTTACGGAAACAATTTTTGAAACACCTTTTTCTTCCATCGTCACACCATACAAACTGTCCGCAAGTTCCATTGTTGGTTTTCTGTGTGTGATGACAATAAATTGCGTTTCTTTGCTGAATCGGCGAAGATATTGAGCAAATCTATCAACATTCGCATCGTCAAGTGCGGCTTCAATTTCGTCAAGCAAACAGAATGGCATTGGACGAAGTTTCAAAATCGCAAACAAAATTGCAATCGCAGTGAGCGCCTTCTCGCCACCAGAAAGAAGTGTTATGCTTTGAAGTTTCTTTCCAGGAGGTTCGGCAACGATTTCAATTCCTGCCTCCAAAAGATTGTCACTTCCCGTGAGCTCAAGTCTTGCATTTCCACCACCAAAGAGTTCTTTGAATGTTTGTTTGAAATTCGCGTTGATTTGATTAAATTGTGTTTCAAATCTTGTTATCATTTCATTTGATAACTCTTTTATGATTTTAACCAAATCTTCTTCAGATTTTTCAAGATCGTCACACTGTGTTTTCATGTCGTCATAACGAACTGATGTTTCTTTGTATTCCTCAATTGCATTAACGTTGACATATCCAAGGCGGCTTATATCTTTTTTGCACTTGTTGCATTCAATCATACCTTGATTGATATCAAAATCAGGACGCTTAAACTCTTGGCAAGTTTGATATGTGAGCCCATATTCCTCATAAATTCGTTCTTGCATTGCTTCAATATCAGTGTCAACTTTTGCCAGTTGCATCTCTTCATTGTGTTTTTTCTCAGTGAGAACAGAGATTTGCGACATGAGATTTGTTTTTGCTTCATCGAGTTCTTTGATTGAATTTTGCAAAGACACTTTTTTGTCATCAAGTCCTGCAAGTTGATTTCTGACATCTTGCAATTTTTCCTTGTCTTCTTGAGAAGTTTGTGCTTCAATTTGTGCTTGAATGATTGAATTTGCCCCGTCGATCGTTTGTTGATTTCGAATGAGTTCGCGTTTGAGATTCTCAAGATTTGTATTTTCGTCTTCAATCTCATATGCAAGTCTTTCGCAATCTGTTGATAGTGATGAAATTGTTGTTTCAAGTTCAGCAATTTTAACTTTTGATTCGGTGATTTTTTGAATCAAATCATCCCTCTCCGCACGAAGAGACGCAAATTTCTCTTGACGAAGATTTGTGCTTTCTGTTGCTTTCTTTCTGTTTGTTGCTTCAACATTTTCAAGTCCCGCAACAGAATTAAGTTCATCATTGATAAATTTGATTTTGTTTTCAGTCAATGTCTTCAAATTTTCTTCTTGGGCAAGTTCTTCTTTGAGAGAATAGAGTTGGAATTCAATGTTATCAAGTTTTTCACTAACTTTTGCAAAGTTAATTTCTGCTTCGTTGCGAAGTTTGGTCGCAGAAACAAGTTTACCTTGCAATGCCGACACTTCAAGTGTGCTTGATTGAATATACTTTTGTTTTTTGTCAATATCAGATTTAAGTTTTTCCACTTGTTCTGCAAGTGTATTGATTTCTCTTTCGCGAGAAATGAGATTGACTGCTTCACTTCTTTTGCTTCCGCCAGTGAGTGAACCTTGTGGGTTGACAATATCCCCGTCAAGCGTCACGATTTTGAATGCAAATCTTGTGTTTTGAGCAAGCTTGACAGCAATATCAAGGTCTTCAACAACAACTGTTGCACCAAGAAGGTTTGAAACAACAGGAGCAATTTTTTTGTCAAAACTAATGAGTTCGCTTGCAATTCCAAAGCAGCCCTCTGTCGACAAATATCTTCTGTCTTCTGGTGAGATGTTTCTTGGTTTCATTGAAGTGATTGGCATAAATGTTGCACGACCAAATTGATTTTCTTTCAAAAATCTAATCAAGTCCTTTGCACCATTTTCATCAAATGTGACGATATTTTGAACGGCATTTCCAAGAGCCATTTCAATGGCAGTTTCAAAGTTTGCTGGAACTTTGATGAGCGAAGCCAAAACACCAACCATTTTATTTTTTACGCCAATGTTTCTTTCGCTTTCTTTGAGAAGTTTTTTGACACTTCCAGCATATCCTTCATACTCTGCTTGCATTTCTGAAAGAAGTTTGCGTCTGTTTTCGTAAACTTGAATTTTTGCAAAATTTGAGTTCTTTTCATTCTCAACATCTTTGATGTTTGAATTGAGAATGTTCATTTGAAGTTCAACGTCTGCACAATCTTTTTCTGCACTCTCTTTTTGTGCTCTCATTGCGTCAACTTCTTCGCGACTTGATGCGGCAAGTTCTTCGTTGCTCTTTATCTTTTCATTGATTGCAGAAATTCTTGATGTGATTGCCTCAATGTTTTCCTCACTCGCCTTTCTTTCTGCCTCAAGTCTTGAAGATTTTGATTTGATGTCAGTGAGTTTGTCGAGAGCATCAATCATTTCTTTTTGAGAACTCTCCGCTTCATCTTCATAAAGTGTGAGTTCGTCAACAATTGTGAGATATCTGTCATAAATCTTTTTTTGCTCACTGTTTTTGTCAACAAGATTTTTCTGCTCAACTTTTGTTCTTTCGAGTTTGCTTTCGCGCTCTGCTGTAAGTTTGAGAATATTATTGTTGCTATTTGTTATGTCAAGATTAATCTTGTCGTTATGTTCTGATAACAAATTAATTCTTTCTTTAACGACTTTGATTTCACTAGCTTGCTTTTCGATGTTAACAGAAAGATGCAAGATTTGATCATGCAATTCGTCCATGAGTTTGTCGATGTTTGACACCTCAGCCATATTTGCATTATATCCGTCTGTCGCCTTGTTGAGTTCGTCTTGGCGAAGTGCAAGTTGTTCTGAAATGCCGTTCAACTTTTGCATTATTTTTGCTTTTTGGTCACTGGCATTATCATATTGGTAAACATAAATATTTGTTTCCAAATCTTTGAGTTGGTCACGAAGTTCCAAATATTTTTTTGCGGTTTCGGATTGCTTTTTGAGTGGTTCCAAGTGTCTTTCAATTTCGCTCAAAATGTCTTTGATTCGTGTCAAATTATCTCGCACACGTTCAAGTTTTCGCTCTGACTCAACCTTTTTTGACTTAAACTTTGCAATTCCTGCCGCTTCTTCGAAAATACCACGTCTATTTTCCGGTTTTGATGAAATGATTTCTTCAACCTTGCCTTGTCCAATAATTGAATAACCATCACGTCCGATTCCCGAATCGTGCAACAAATCAACAATATCGCGAAGTCTACATGGAACACGGTTAATCAAGTATTCACTTTCTCCGCTTCGATATAGTTTTCTCGTGATTGCGAGTTCGTCATAGTCGTAATTAAAAAACCTGTCTTGGTTGTTAAAAGACAATGTGACTTCTGCATAACTCAAACTCTTTCTTTTTTCTGTTCCATTAAAGATAACATCTTGCATGCTTGACCCACGCAAAAGTTTTGAGCTTTGTTCTCCCAAAACCCAACGAATGGCATCAGCAACATTACTTTTTCCGCAACCATTTGGTCCAACAATTGCTGTCACACCACTATCAAATTTGATTTCAAGTCTATCAGCAAAAGATTTGAATCCCGCCACGTCCAATGATTTAAAATACATTTTTTCCTCTCAATAATTTTCTAAATAAATATATCACAAAATTGCAATTTTTTCAACAGTTAATTTGCCTGTTCAAGCGATTTTGCATTCTTTATCATTTCTTCAATATTTTGGTTCAAATTGTTGCTCAAAAGTTTTTCAATTTGTTCACAACAAGCAAGAATTGCCCCACGTTTTGATGCCCCATGTGCTTTGACAACAATTTTTCGTGCACCCAAAAAGATTGAACCGCCAATTGCATTATAATCAAATTTTTTCTTGATTCCCATGAGTGTATCTTTCAAGAATAGTGCACCAAGTTTTGCCTTTAAGCTTGTCTTCACAGCATGTTTTATTTCACCCATAATCTGCCCTGCCATGCTTTCGAGACCTTTGAGCAAAATGTTGCCAGCAAAACCATCAGTGACAACAACATCATAGTTGCCGCTGAGGACATCGCGTGCTTCCATGTTCCCAACAAAATTGATGTCCAAGGTTTTTAGAAGTGGAAAAACAGCATGAGTGAGCTCATTGCCTTTTTTGTCTTCTGTCCCAACATTAAGAAGTGCAACTCTTGGCTTTTCAATTCCCTCCATCGCTGTCATATATGCCGACCCCATGAGTGCAAAATGACAAAGATTGATCGGCTTGCAATCCATGTTTGCACCGCTATCAATCAACATAACTTTTCCACCATTATTGGTTGGAAAAACTGGTGCGAGAGATGGGCGCGAAACTCCAGGGACTCTGCCGATCTTCAAAATTGCTCCCGTCAAAATTGCTCCTGTGCTTCCACAACTAATCATTCCACAATCATCTTTTTCAGATTTAAGTCTATCAAACGCCATGACCATTGACGATTGCTTTTTTGTTTTAATAGCCATGGTTGGAGATTCGGTATTCTCAATTTCATCAGGAGAATCAACAACTTCAAACCTTGACATATCAACTTTTGCGTGGGTCAAAATTTCTTCAATTTTTTGTTTGTCGCCAAATAGCACAAAATCGGTTGTTTTATTTTTTTTGCTTGCAAGGATTGCACCTTCAACAAGTTCAATTGGCGAATAATCGCCACCTTTTGTATCAATCAAAATTTTCATAAATAACTCCACTTTCCATTATGCCAAAAAAATATTAAAAATGCAATAGAATAACCCTGGCAAATCCATATTTGCTGTGCAAAATTTTGATAAATTGCAAATAAATTTGTTTTGCTCCATATTGAAACAAAATTAAATAAAAAAACAACTCGTTTATGAAACAAGTTGCTTTTGTTTTTTAATTATTACTTATTTTCTTTTTTTTCAGTTTCAATAACTTTTTTGCCATCATAATATCCACATTTTGGACAAACAACATGTGATCTGATTTTTTCGTGGCATTGTGGACATTCAACAAGGGTTGGAGCTGCAACTTTGAAGTTTGCGCTGTTTCTTGTGTTTCTTCTTGCTTTTGAAACCTTATTCTTTGGGACTGCCATATTACCTCCTGCTCAAATTCTCTTAACCCTTACGGTTTTTTGAAATAACGAAAACCATTATATAAACTAAATTGGTTTTTGTCAACACAATTTTGTCTATAAATGAATTTATTTTGTAAGACTCAATGTGTCGCGTGCAATAACAAGTTCTTCGTTGGTTGGAATTCTAAAAATTTTCACTTTTGAATCGCTTGTGGACAAAACTTCGTTTGTTCCGCGTGGACAATGAGAGTTCTTTTCTTTGTCAAGAACAATTCCCATTGCATCAAGGTTGTTTGTTGCAAGTTCACGAACCACAGCATCGTTTTCTCCGACTCCACCCGTAAAGACAAGTGCATCAACACCATTGAGAAGAGCAAAATATGCACCAATGTATTTTTTTATGCGATGTCCCAACATTGAGTAAACGAGTTGTGCTCTCTCATTCCCTTTTTCAGCCTCTTCTTCATTATCTCTCATGTCAGGTGAAACACCATTGATGCCTAAAACACCACATTTCTTGTTCAAGAATGTGACACATTCTGAAATTGTTTTGAGGTTATATTTTTCTGCAAGGACTTCAAGAACAGATGCATCAACATCACCAGAACGTGTTCCCATCAAAAGTCCTTCAAGTGGTGTGTAGCCCATTGAAGTATCGATTGAACGACCGTCACGAACAGCAGCCATGCTTGAGCCATTTCCCAAATGAATTGTGATAATTTTGCAATCTTTCAAGTCTTTTCCAAGAAGTTTTGCCGCCTCATTTGAAACATATTTATGACTTGTTCCATGGAAACCATAACGGCGAACTTTGTTTTCTGTGTAAGCTTCATATGGGACAGCATAAAGGAATGCTTCTTTTGGCATTTTTGAGTGGAATGCGGTGTCAAAAACTGCAACATTTTTGACGTTTGGCATAACTTTTTGGCAAGCTTTGATGCCCATGATATTTGCAGGCATGTGCAATGGACCAAGTGGTTTGAGGCTTTCGAGATTTTTCATAACCTCATCATCAACAAGAACAGAATCTGTATAAATCTCACCGCCATGCAAAACTCTGTGTCCAACAGCGCCAATTTCGTTCAAAGAGTTGATTGCGCCATGTTCTTTATCCAAAAGGCAAGAAAGAACGAGTTCAATCGCCTCATTGTGAGTTGGCATAAATTTGTCAATTTTTATTTCGCCTTTTTGTGTTTTGTGTTTAATGAATGAACTTTCAAGTCCAATTTTTTCGCAGTTTCCTTTTGCGATAACACTTTCGTCTTTCATATCAATAAGTTGATATTTGAGTGAACTACTTCCAGCATTAATAACTAATATTTTCATTTGTTTTCTCCTCCAGTTTGCATGACAGTTAGTGCTGTCACCATAATTATATCTTCAACCGTGCAACCACGGGAAAGATCGTTAACAGGTTTGTTTAGTCCCAAAACAATCGGTCCAAAAGATTTCAAATTACCAAATCTTTCAATCGCCTTGTAGCAAATATTGCCACTTTGCAGTTCAGGGAAAACAAGGACATTTGCGTTGCCTTTCAGCGGACTTTCTGGACATTTGATTTCTGCCACTTTTGGACAAATTGCCGCGTCAAGTTGGATTTCTCCATCACAAACAAGGTCTGGTCTTTTGTTTTTGAGAAGTTCAGTTGCCTGTGCAACTTTTTTTGTTTCACTCGTCACTGCACTTCCATGAGTTGAAAATGAAAGCATTGCAACTTTCGGAGAAATATCACAAACATTTTTTGCAAAATCTGCCATGTTTGAAGCCACTTGCATGAGTTCGTTTGCACTTGGGTCAACATTAAGTCCAGAGTCGCCGATAACCAAAGTTCTTTCTTTTCCCAAAACTTTATGTTTGCCGAAAATAATGTTGCACGAAGAAACATACCCTTCATCTTTTCCCTTAATGAGTTGAAGAGCGGGTCTAAGGCTGTCGCTTGTTGCAGTTTCAGCACCTGCCACCATTCCGTCAGCAATTCCCATTTCAACCAGCATAGTTGCAAAATATATTGGGTCATATGATAGTTCTCTTGCTTTTTTTCGGGTGATGCCTTTTGCTTGTCTTTTTTCAAAAATCAAATCTTCAATCTCTTGCCTTATGTCTGAAGTTTTTGGATTGATTATTGTGATGTTTTTGAGATTTTTATATTTGAGAATCAAATTGCTCTCATCTCCAACAAAAATGACATTCGCAATCTTTTTGTCACGAATTATTTTTCCTGCTTCAACAATTCTTTCACTAAATGATGCTTCTGGGAAAACAATTGTCTTGTTCAGTTTGCGTGCCACTTTATAAATTTTTTTGGGGTTAAACATTTTCGCTCTCCTCAATTTGTTTTATTCTTTTTTTGATTTTGCTGATATATTTTTTTGCTTCAATTTCGCCCGCTTTCATTGCTTTGGCTGCACTATCTTTGTTAAACGAAAAGTTGAGTATCCCGTCAAGTTTTGGAGTGATTGTGATGTTTTCTTTGTCTTCAAGCAATTTCTGTTGTTGACGCATGACAACATTCAATATATTGGTTAACATGCTGACAGCGTTTCTTTTGTATTTATGTCCATCATAATTCCCTGTTGCATCAACGCAAATAATTAGATTGCATCCCATCTTTTTGAGAAGTTTGTGTGGAAGGTTATCAGCCACACCTCCGTCAACAAGCCTCATTCCATGTTTTTCAAGAGGTCGAAAGAGTGCTGGAACTGCCATGCTCGCGTAAATTGCATCACATAAATCTCCCTTCCTAATTTGCACTTCTTTGCCAGAATTAAGGTCAAAACTCACACTTGTGAATTTGATTGGACATTCTTCAACCTTTTTTACACAAATCATTTTGGAAATAATTTTTTTAACTTTTTCGCCTTTCAGAAGCGAGTGGCGATACATTGAAAAAAAGTTTAGGTCAGCAATCTTAATCATGCTGAGTTCATCAGCAAATTTTGCAACTTCATTTATATCAGCACCGCTTGCATGAATTCCGCCAACAACTGCTCCCATTGATGTGCCAGCAATGGCATAAGGTTTGATGCCGTTTTCTTCCAAAACTTTCAGCACACCAACATGGCAAAACCCTCTTACGCCACCACCTCCAAGTGCTAGTCCAATCCTTACTTTTGACATAATAACCCTTTTCCAAACATAGTTTAGTTTATACAATTTGATTAACTAATATATATATTAATTAAATAAAACAAGGATGTCAACGAGGCACAATGAAAATAACAAAAATTTTTTTCCCAATAATTATTTTTGCTTTTATTATTCTTCTCCTTTGCTCCCCCGCAAAATTCATGGCTGTTGCTCTTGACGGAGCTCTTGTGTGGGCGACAATTTTGTTGCCATCGCTTTTTCCTTTCATATTCTTTTCAAGACTATTCACGACTTTCGAAGTCACTCAAAACCTTTCAAAACCATTTTCTCGCGCAACCCAAAAACTCTATCATTGCCCGTCAGATTCGGCATATGTTTTTTTGTTGAGCGTGCTTTGCGGTTATCCGATTGGCGCAAAACTCATATCCGACCTCTATCAAGATGGGAAAATATCAAAAGGACAAGCATATCGAAGTATTTCGTTCGTATCAAACTGTGGACCAATGTTTATTATTGGAAGCGTTGGCGTTGGGATGCTCCATTCCCCAAAGGCTGGAATAATCATTTTGATTTGCCACATTTTGAGTTCACTTCTCAATGGTTTGATATATCGAAAATCGTGGAAAAAGTTTAACTCTGAGCGACTTCCCGCAGCTTCTGAAAAAAATGCACAAACAAGCGTATCCGACATAGTGTTTTCTTCAATAAATTCTGTTTTGATGGTTGGAGGATATGTCATTATATTTTTCATTGTTGCCGAAGTTTTTACTTCACTAAAAATATTTTCTCCGCTTTGTCTGCTACTTGAAAAAATTGGCATAAACCCACAAATTTCAGAAGGCATATTGTGTGGACTTTTGGAAATAACAAAAGGGTCAAAAATGCTTTCAACAGCCTCGTCAAATCTTCAAGTGATTGTGCCGGCGTGTTGTTTTTTGATTACATTCGGGGGTTTCTCAACCTTTATGCAATCCTACACTTTCCTCGAAAAAACTGGAATGAAAAAAAGTGCGTTGTTGATTCAAAAAACAACACAGGCGCTCATTGCGACTGCGCTCTGTGTTGTTGCTTCACTAATTATGTTTTAATCAAGATTTGAATAGAAATCTGCGATTGTTTCTTTGAGTTCTTTATAAATAAATCTGATGCTCTTGATTCCCCCGCCAACATAATCAAATCCAATAAGAAGTGCGTTGAGAAGTTTGAAGTCTTCAAGTTCGCAAGCGCGCTTGATGCCTTGAAGCATGATGCTAGCATTATCTTTCACATCTGGCTTGAGATGATAGTCATATTGAATTGTTGCCAAAATTTCGTTGACAATCTTTGTTATGTCATCAAAAATTGTGAGTTTTGGTTCTTGATTTTCAATTTGATTTTGCATGTTGTTTTGTTGAAGTTGTTCTTCCATTTCTTGCTCCTTTTTTTCTTCCTCAAATCTCTTTTGTGCCTCAATCTTTTCTTTGTGGTCTTGCAGAGGGTCGTTTTTCTGAATTTTTTGCACGCGCTCTTCAATCACAAGTGGAAGTTCAAACATATCACTGATTGCATTTCTGAATGGTTTTATGACTTCATTTGCAAAGTTTTCGTATTCAGATATTTTTCCATCCTCAACAGAAAAATAATCCTTCAAAAATGACTGAAAATCAATTTTGTGTTTTGAGATATCAACCAAAATGCAAAATACCATTGGAAGAATTTTGTATTTTTCATCAGGCATCTTGAAATATCCTGGTTTTGTTGGAAGTTTGATTTTTGCTCTAATAAATTCTCTTTCAAAATTAAAATTTGCCATACATTCAGAAAGCAAGTTATAAACTTCTTTGCTTTCGGTGATATCTTTGAGAATTTTTGAAATTTTTGAATCCGCCAAAATAAACTTGCCATCAATCAATTCATTGCAACTCAAAATCACATTCATTATTAAATTTTTTTCATCATTTGCAATAGTCATTTTTTCCTCGCAGTTTGATAATAACACACAAAAAGAAAAAATAAAAGTATTTATTAAAATAAATTTGGAAAAAGCATGACAACCAAACCTTGCTTTGTTATAATAAACACAATGGAACATAAAGAACAGACTTTTGAACGCGACCAAACAACTGGAAAGTTGATTTTGCTATGGGTTATGGAAAAAATGGAGATTCCTCTCACGGAGAACTCCATTCTTGACATTTGCACAAGCAAAAATAATTGGCTAAACTACATGGAGTGCAAAGAGCTCATGTGGGAATTGCTTAATTCCGGTTTTCTCTACAAAACAGAAGAAGCGGAAAACGAAGAACGCTACACAATTACTTATGAGGGTCGCAACTGTCTTTCTCATTTCTACAAAAGAATTCCACTCAGCATGCGCGAAAAAATCACAGATTATGTCAAACTCAATCGAATGAGCGTCAAAAGGTCGCAAGAATATTTGTCTGACTACACAAAAAACACAGATGGTTCATTCACTGTTTGCTTGCGCATACGCTCTCAACTTGTCAACCAACCAATGTTTGAACTCAAACTCAAAGCCCCTTCTCGCAACTCCGCAATGAACGCTTGCAAAAAGTGGCAAGAAATTGCACCAAACATTTATGAAAATATATATGAAACATTAATCGAAGAATAGTTTTTCTGCATAACAAAAAGTCGAGATGATTCCCGACTTTTTTCATTTTTTAAATCAACTTTATAAATCAGCAAGTGCTTGTTGTGTTTTTGTGAGAAGAGCCTGGTTGCGTTCGAGTTTTTCACGTTCTTTTGCAACAAGTTCCCCTGGCGCACGAGCAATAAAGTTTTGGTTATTCAACATTCCTTCACTTCTTGCAATTTCTTTTTTCAGAGTTTCAATTTCTTTTTCAAGTCGTATTTGTTCTTTTGCTGTGTCAACGAGTTCATTCATTGGGATATAAATGTTTGCAATATCTCCCAAAATTTTGATATGTTTGTCAGCAATTTCATCTTCCGACAAAACAACCTTCACAGAGTTTCCATAGCCCAATTTTGAGATGACATCAAGAGATTTTTCAACGAGGTCACTTTCACTCAAAATTTCAACATAAATTGCTGTTCTTTTGTTGTCGGCAACATTCATTTCCGAACGTAAATTTCTGATTGATTTGACGATTGAAATAACTTTTTCAAACTTTGCGCCGTCTTTGAAATTAAGTTTTTCTGTATATTCCGGATAATTTTCAACCATAATGCTCTCATTGTGACCAGGAAGTTCTTGATAAATATATTCTGTCACAAAAGGAATGAATGGATGAATGAGTTTTAGAACGCCTTCAAGCACATAAACCAAAACATTCATGGTTTTGTTTTTAATAGTTTTATCTTGACTATAAATGTTGTTTTTTGACGTCTCAATATACCAATCGCAGAATTTTGACCAAATAAAATCAATCAAACTTGAAATTGCAATGCCTTGTTCATATTTATCCATATGACGAGTGACATGTTTGACGAGTTTGTTATACTCCGACAAAATCCACTTGTCCGCATAGTTTTGAACACATTTTGAAATGTCTTGCTTTTCATATTCATCAAGATTCATAAGAACAAATTTTGAAGCGTTGAAAAGTTTGTTGATAAAGATTTTTGAACTTTCTGCTTTGCTTTCTGTGTATTTGACATCTGCGCCCATGCTCATCCCATGGACAAGTGACATGCGAAGTGCATCTGCACCATATTTTTCAATGAGTTCAATTGGGTCAACACCATTGCCCAAGGACTTGCTCATCTTTCTGCCAATTCCGTCACGAACCAAGCCGTTGATAACGCAATGTTCAAAAGGAACATCACCCATAAATTCAAGCCCCGAGAAAACCATTTTTGAAACCCAGAAAGCAATAATGTCATAACCCGTGACAAGTGTGCTTGTTGGATAATAAGTTTTCAGGTCTTTTGTTTGATTTGGATATCCAAGAGTTGAGAAAGGCCAAAGAGCAGATGAGAACCATGTATCAAGAACATCGGGATCTTGAACAATATTGTGACTTCCGCATTTTGAACATACATGAACATCGTTTTCTTCAACCATAAGATTTCCACAATCTTCACAAGTGTAAGCCGGAATTCTGTGCCCAAGCCAAATTTGACGTGAAATACACCAATCTTTTATGTTTGCAAGCCAATTGATATATTGTTTTTCAAAACGTTTTGGAAAAAATTTAAGTTTGCCATTCTTCACAACATCAATCGCAGGTTTTGCCAAGTCTTCCATCTTTACAAACCATTGAGTGGAGATTTTTGGTTCTGTGATTGTGTGACAACGTTGGCAAGTTCCAACCTTGTTTTTATATTTTGTGATTTTGACAAGATAACCTTCTTGTTCAAGTTTTTTAACAACTTGTTTTCGTGCTTCAAAACGGTCAAGTCCAGCAAACTCACCTGCCGCCTCTGTTAAAATTCCGTCATCGCCAATGCAAGATATGACTTCCAAATTATGGCGAAGACCAAGTTCATAGTCATTTGGGTCATGAGCCGGTGTGATTTTGACTGCACCTGTTCCAAAATCCATTTCAGAATATTCATCAGCGACAACTGGAATTGGGCGATTAACAAGTGGCAAAATAACATTTTTTCCAACAATGTCTTTGTAGCGAGGGTCACGAGGATTGACTGCAACAGCAGTGTCACCAAACATCGTTTCCGGTCTTGTTGTCGCAACAACAATTTCGCCTGTCCCATCTTCGTATGGATAGCGAATTGACCACAAAGATGTGTTTTGGTCCACATATTCGTTTTCAATGTCTGAAATTGCACTCTTGCAATGAGGACACCAGTTGACAATTCTCTTTCCTTTATATATCAATCCTTTATTATAGTATGAAACAAAAACATGTTTAACAGCGCGGTTGAGGTTGTCGTCCATTGTAAACGCTTTTCTGTCCCAATCACAAGACACTCCAAGCCCTTGAAGTTGTTCGCAAATTCTGTTGCCGTATTTTTCATACCAATCCCAGCCAAGTTTGACAAACTCTTCTCTGCCAATTTCTTCTTTTGTTTTTCCTTCATTTGTGATTGCTTCAACAACTTTTGCTTCGGTTGCAATTGCCGCGTGGTCAGTTCCAGGAAGCCAAAGTGTGTCAAAACCTTTCATTCTCTTGTATCTGACGAGAATGTCTTGAATTGTGTCATTGAGTGCGTGTCCAATGTGAAGTTGCCCAGTGACATTTGGAGGTGGCATAACAACAGAAAAATGCGGTTTTGTTGAATCCGCATCAGCGTGGAAATATTTTTTGTTTAACCAATTTTGATATATGTCTTTTTCAAACTCTTTTGGTTCATAACTCTTTTGCATCTTTTCTCCCCTTTTTCAAAAAAAACATAGGAAGCAGTTCCTATGTTCATTTTCTCACAAATTTGACAAATTAAATTTTGATTATCATAACAATCAGAGCCACCAGAATCATAACAAGTGCGAGTCCCTTGAGTGCAAGATACAATTTGTCAGCCTCGTCAATGTCTTGCTTTTTTCTGGCAATTCTTGTGATTTTCTTTGCCAAAAGTGTGAGTGCAAGTCCCACGGCTGCCAAAATTATTCCGGCGATAACGTTTGCTCTTGAAATAACGTCAACAAAATTTTCTAATAACAACATTTCGTTTTCTCCTTGATGTTTTTGATTATAACAAAACAAAAACCAAATTTCAAGTGTTTTTTATTATTTTTATTCAGTTTGTTTGAATTGCAAAAATTTCGACAATATATAATAAATTTTTTGAAAATATACAAAATAAAAATATGAAGTCAAAATTAGTATTATTGCTTCTGATTTCAATTTTTGCGTCAAGTGTTTTGGCAAGTTTTTTGCCGTCGTTTCTAAGCACAACAAAACATGAAAATATGTCCATTGAAGAACAAGCACGATATAATGACGCAAAAGAACTTGAACCATATTCAACAACTCACTATGACAACAACGTTGTTCAAGTTGAAAAACTTAATTGGTTTTCAGTCGTAAATTCACTATTTGAAAAATTTACAGATGCCCGAGTTGTTGATGTTGAAACAAAAAAAGAATATCGTGTCAGACGCGTTGGAGGATATAATCATGCCGATGTTGAAGCCCTCACAGCCGCTGATACAGCGATATTCAAAAGTTTGTATAATGGGACATGGAGTTGGGCAAGACGTGCCGTTTGGGTTGAAGTGAACAAAATTTGGATTGCCGCCTCAATCAATGGAATGCCCCACTCATATTCTTATATTACCGACAACAACGAAAATGGTCATACGTGTATACATTTTCTCATGAGCAGAACTCATGGTACAGATAATCTCGACCCTGCCCACCAAAATGCAGTCAAAACTGCATATGAAAGACAAAACGAACTTGTTGACTATTTGCTAAAACGCTAGTCAGTATAAATCATGCGTCTGCAGTGTTCACACTCAAGATAGCCTTGTTCTTTGAGTTTTGCTTGAGCGGCATATGAAAGTTCCATCATGCACCCCCCACAACTCTTGTCCATGAGAGGAACAAGAACTGGGAAAATTCTATCTTGGCGAATAGATTTATATTTTGCCAAAACTCTTGGCTCAACTTCTTTTTCAAGAGTTTTTAGTTCAGAATAAATTTTATCAAGTTGAGGTTTGATTTCAGCCTCTTCTTTTTCATACATTGCTTTTTGTTCGTTATATTTGTTTCTTGCTGAACCATATCTCTTTTTTGTTTGTTCAAAGTCATTGAGAGCGGAGTTAACTTGTTCGGCAACTGTCATGAGTTTTTTCTCAAGTGCGTTGAGATTATTTGAAATAACTGCGATTTTTTCAAAGATTTTGTCAACATTTTCAGCGGATTCTTTGTCGAGATCAACTTTTGTCAACTTATCAAGAAGATCACAATTTTCTTTATACTTGTTTTTAAGTTGATTATAAGAATGCAATAAATCGCCCGCCTGATTTTCAAGTGCTGCAGTGTGATTTTTTGCATCTTTAACAACTGCAAGCATTTGAGAGTAAATTTTTTTGTGTTCACTATCACCCAATTTTCTTTCAAGTTTGATTGCTTGGGCATCACATTTTTGATATTGCATAAGTTTGTCAAATTTCATATCTTTTCTCCTTAATCTTCAACTTGAAGCAATCGTTTGCTGCGGCTTGGTTGTCTGAGTTTTCTGAGTGCTTTTGCTTCAATTTGTCTTATTCTTTCACGCGTGACATTAAATTCGCGTCCGACTTCTTCAAGTGTCCTTGGGTGACCGTCATCAAGACCATAACGCAAGCGAATAACTTTTTGTTCACGAGGTGTCAATGTTTCGATAACTGCAAGAAGTTGTTCTTTAAGAAGAGTTTGCTCTGTCACTTCCATTGGAGAAAGTGCATTTTCGTCTTCAACAATGTCTTGAATTTTGCTGTCTTGTTCTTCGCCAATGCTTGATTCCAATGAGATTGGGTCTTGCGCAATTCTTTGCACTTCAGACACCTTGTCTTCGGTCACACCCATTGCTTCGGCAATTTCAGCGGTTGTTGGGTCGCGTCCAAATTTTTGCAACAATTGACGAGTTGTTCGGTTGAGTTTGTTGATTGTCTCAACCATATGCACTGGAATTCTGATTGTTCTTGCTTGATCGGCAATGGCACGTGTTATGCTTTGACGAATCCACCAAGTTGCATAAGTTGAAAAACGGAATCCTTTTGTGTAGTCAAATTTCTCAACAGCTTTGAGAAGTCCGATGTTTCCTTCTTGAATGAGATCCAAAAATTGCATACTTGTTTTTCCGACATAACGTTTTGCGATTGAAACAACAAGACGAAGGTTGCTTTCTGAGAGTTTGTTCTTTGCATACATATCCCCGTCAAGCATACGTTTTGCAAGGTCAATCTCTTCCTCGCCAGTAAGCAAAGGCACTTTGCCAATGTCTTTTAGATACATTTTGACAGCATCGTCAACATTAACTTCGGCGATGATGTCTTCCATGCTTTCTTTTTCAACATCTTGCTCTTTTGCTTTAATAATTTTTATGCCCAATTTTTCAAGTTCTTCAATAAATGCTTGAATTTCGTCAGCCGATTGCTCATATTTGAGCATCTTAAAATAGATGTCTTCTTCATTGATTGAGCCTTTTTTTAGACCGACATCTTTTATTCTTGCAAGTTCAACTTCAAGTTTTTCTTTAACCATTATTCCTCCACCTTCTTTTTCTTTAGTTCTTTGAGAACATCGTTAAGTTTTTCTGCAATTTCTCGTCGTTTTGTCAAATCTTTTTCTTCTTTATAAAGGTTTGCAAGTTCTTGCTGTTTGAGTTTTAGCGTTTGCTCTTTGATTTGCCACAAGCACTCGGCATAATATTTTTCTTCATCAACCTTGTCTTTTGAAAAGTCAAAGTTAATCAAGTCTTTGAGTGTTTGTGAACTGTCAACATCAAACATATCAAACAGTGTCGTGATGTGAAATTCTTTGTTTTCTTGAATTGATTTTTTCAAAACTGAATACAACTTTTTCAGGTCTGGACTTGTCAATCCTTCTTCAATCACAGCACTGAGTTTTGCATACGGTTTTTTGTGCAAAAGTGCTGCAAGAACAAATTTTACTGCTTTAATATTTCCATCTTCTCGAAAAGTTAAAACTTTTTCTTCGTTTTTCTCTTCTCTTGGTACTCCCGCGAGTTTGGAATCACGCCTCAAAACATCAATTGGAACATTAGTTTTTTTCTTTATGATTTCAAGATAAGGTTCTTTTTCGCTTTCAAATTCAATCGTGCCAATGATATTAATTGCTTCTTTTATGTAGTTTTGTTTTTCGCTCGCGATATTAAGATTATATTTTTCTTCGCAAACTTTGAGCCGATAGTCAGTGATTGGAAGAGCATTCTCAATTTCTTTTTTAAGCCTGTCCACACCATACTTTTTGATTATCTCGTCAGGGTCGAGATTTTCTGGAAGCGACACAACTTTTGTGTTCAATCCTGCTTCTTGCAAAATGTCAAGACTTCGTTTTGTTGCTTTTTGCCCTGCTGCATCTCCGTCAAAACAAACAAAAACATTATCCGCAAGACGTTTAAGTTGTTTTGCATGGAATGGCGTTAGTGCTGTTCCCATACAAGCCACAGCATTTCGAAAACCCGCTTTATGCATTGCAACAACGTCCATTTGACCTTCAACAATAATGATTGAGTCAACACTTTGCTCTTGTTTGAGTTTTTTGACAAGATTAATCGCGTAAACAACATTACTTTTGTCAAAAACACAGGTGTTTGGAGAATTCTTGTATTTCGCAAAATCACTTTTGACCAAAATGCGTGCGGTGAATCCAATGCAATCGCCATGAATGTTGATGATTGGGAAAATCAGTCTTTCGCCAAACACATCATAGGCTCGTCCATTCTTTTCTTCTGCAATCCCCGCTTGTTTCATATCTTCAATTGAATAGCCTTTTTTCAAAAGGTAATCAATCATTTCGTTCCAGTTTTGACTATAACCCAGTTCAAAATCTTTGAGTTCGCGGTTGGTCAGCCCTCTCATTTTTATGTAGTCTTGAGCAATTTTGGCTGTTGGCTTCAACAAGTTTTCTTTGTAGTGCTCTTTTGCGTCATAAAGCAAGCGAAGCGTTATATCTCTTCTTTTCTTTCTCTCCTCAATTTCTTTGTCGCCATGAAAAGAAGGTATTTCCATTCCAGCGTTATCAGCCAAAATTTTGACCGCATCCATAAAATCAACAGATTCAAATTTTTCAACAAATGATATGACATCACCGCTTTCTCCGCAGCCAAAACAATGATAGTATTGTTCGAGTTCATTAACAGAAAAAGATGGCGTCTTTTCATGATGAAATGGACACCTTCCCCACCAGTTTCTTCCTTTCTTATCAAGTTTTATGTATTTGGATATGGTTGAAACAATTTCATTGCGAGCCTTCAAAGTTTCAAGCCAATCAACATCATAGCCTCTGTCTGCCACTTTTTCTCCAAAAAAATAATGTCAATATTCATATACAACAAAAAAACAATAATCCTTTTATTTTTTTCAATAATTTTTCAAAAAATTTTTAATAGGTGCAACAAAAAACAAAAAACTGCATTTTATTGCAGTCTTTCATCACTTTCATCACAAGCCGCAGCATCATTGTTGATTACATTTGCTTCGTTTGTTTCATCAAACAATTCTTTGAACATTTTTTGAGCAGTTGACAACACATCTTGTTCCATATTCAAATCATAAATGAATTTGTCATGTCTATCAATCACATCGCGCAACTCTTTTTTTGTTCCATAACGTTCATATTCATAAGGAATGCCAAGTTCGACAAAAATGTTGCAATCCCGGTCTCTTTCTTCCATATCAAGTTTGTTATAACTTGCTAAAAGAGTTTTTGTCTTTTGATCAATGTTGCACGACGACGCATATTCATCAATGGCCGCTTTGTTCATCAAATATAATTCATAATCAAACAAAACAAATTTTTTAATTTTATTTTTTGTTTCAATTTTGCAAAAATCAAACAAATCCAAATTTTCACCAATAACTTTTAGCAAATAAAATTTGTCAGCATCACAAGCAATACGTGTTTCTGCAAAAGCGGTTTTAATTCGTTTGATGGTGTCTTCATTAACATATTGATTGTTGAATAGTTCAATATTTTTTTGCTGTTCAATTGTTTGCAATTGTTCGTTTATATCAAACAAATAACCAAGCAACACTTCTGCAGTGTCTTGAATGAGTTGTTTTTGTTGATTTTCCAGATTTTTCAACTGGCTGTTGCTTGCATGTTTTTTCGCTTTTTCAAGTTTGAAAAGTTTTTTGAACCTTCTTTGTGTGAAGTTTTCAATATAAGCACGAAATTCATTTTCAAACAAATTTTCACTTTTGGGCGAGTTGTAATGCGATTTCAGTTCATTTGTTGCAACACCAGCAAGCATTGCACCCGCTGCAAAGCTTGCCAAAATGATTTTTGACACATTATCCATGGGAATAAATAATGCCGCCGTTGCTGCACCGACACCCATAAAGGTTTCTGTGTTTGCGACTGCATTTGGCAAATTTTTTATTGCAAATTTTGTTTCTTGCATAAAATGCCTTTGATTATGCTCGGGCTCAACAAGATTTATTTGTTTGTTATTTAATGTTATTTTCATCATTTTCTATCGTGCTTGACCTTCGTCTTTCTTTGTTTGATTGTTACGTTCGGTCAAATATGGATCTTTCATGAGTTCTTCCCGCGTGTCATAAGTTGGGGCAACAACAATCATTCCGTTGTCTTTCAAACCATATTTAATTCCATCTTTTGTTCCGTATTTAATCAGTTTCATAACCCCTCCGCAATATAAATATATGATAAAATACATCAATATATTTGTCAATATCGAAATTTGTCAAAAAAAGAAAGCAAAGAATGCTTTCTTTAATCTCGACCACCAACGTTTCTCATATTCTTCAAATCTTTGACAAAGTCATCATATTTCTCCGGATAATATTCCTTCAAAAAGCCACTTATTGAATATGCTCGATAATTATCAAATTTCAAATCAAAATTCTTTTGAACATAAGAATCTTTTGAACATGTATCAAGTCTATCCAAAATTTCATTTTCGATTATGTTGTTTTCACCAGCAAAATGCTTGATGTTTGAAGTGAGCACTGGGATGTTTTTCATAATTGAAGATGTGACAATAATGCAATCATTATTTTCTTCTTCAAATAAATCTTTTTGGAATTGAGGATAATAAATATTGCTGCCTCTGAGCAAAGTGTATATCAAACGGAATATTTTGCCATTTTTTTCCATATCTGCCATTGTTGCGATATCAAAGCGTCTTAACATATGAAAAACATCACCGCCATATGACGAAACGCCACTCAGAAGTTCATTCAAGACGCGCTCTGGGACAGAAAAATTTATTTCTCTATCTCTTCCCTTATTCAAATCCTCATCAAGGAGATTTGCAAGTGCTTTAATTTCGCAAAAGTGCTTTGGATTTGTAACCATTGCATATTGTGTTGGTGATTTCAAATATTCGTTGAGATCAATCAAAATATTTGTATCAAGCATGAATTGAATGTTTCTCTTTTCCATTGTGCCCTCTTTTTTATTATCTCATATTTTTGAAAATTGTCAATACAAAATATCGCAAAGAAATTATGTTGTTATAACAATAAAAAAAGCCTCGTCAAAGCGAGACTTTTATATCATATTAGTTTCTTGGATTTTTGATGTTTGCTTGAGCTGCAGCAAGTCTTGCAATTGGAACACGGAATGGAGAGCAAGAAACATAATCAAGTCCAATTTTGTGGCAGAATTCAATTGAACTTGGATCTCCTCCATGTTCACCGCAAATTCCTGCATGAAGTGTTGGGCGAGTTGCTTTTCCAAGTTTCATTGCCATCTCCATGAGTTTGCCAACACCATTTGTGTCAAGACGAGCAAATGGATCTGATTCAAAGATTTTGTTTTCATAGTATGAAGGCAAGAATTTTCCTGCATCATCTCTTGAAAAACCAAATGTCATTTGAGTGAGGTCATTTGTTCCAAAGCAGAAGAATTCCGCTTCTTTTGCAATTTCGTCAGCAGTGAGAGCTGCACGAGGAATTTCAATCATTGTTCCAACTTCATATTTGAGGTTTGACTTTGCTTCTTTAATAACTTCGTCAGCTGTGTCAACAACAACTTTTTTAACATATTGAAGTTCTTTTATTTCGCAAATCAAAGGTATCATGATTTCAGGAACAACATTCCATTCTGGGTGTCTGTTTTGAACATTGATTGCAGCCTTTATAACTGCCTTTGTTTGCATAACAGCAATTTCTGGATATGTGACTGCAAGGCGGCAACCACGGTGACCCATCATTGGGTTGACTTCATGAAGGTCAGAAATGAGTTGTTTGATTTGAGCAACTGATTTATTTTGTGTTTTTGCAAGAAGTTCGATTTCTTCTTCAGTTGTTGGAACAAATTCATGAAGAGGTGGATCCAAGAATCTGATTGTGACAGATCTGCCCTCCAATGCTTCCATAAGGCCTTCAAAGTCTTTTTGTTGCATTGGTTCAATCTTGTCGAGTGCAAGTTTTCTTTGTTCAACTGTGTCAGCACAAATCATTTCACGGAATGCACCAATTCTGTCTGGGTCAAAGAACATATGCTCTGTTCTTGTGAGTCCAATTCCCTCTGCCCCAAGTTCAACCGCTCTTTTTGCGTCAGTTGGAGTGTCAGCATTTGTTCTGACGCCGAGTGCTTTATATTTATCTGCAAGTTTCATGATTCTTCCAAAATATCCACTGTTTGGATCTGCTGGAACCGTCTTGATTACGCAATCATAAATTTTCCCTGTTGAGCCATCAAGTGAAAGTCCATCACCTTCGTGGAAAGTTTTTCCAGCGAGTGTGAAGCATTTGTTTTCTTCATCCATTTTGATGTCGCCACAACCTGAAACGCAGCAAGTTCCCATTCCACGAGCAACAACAGCAGCGTGAGATGTTTGTCCACCACGAACAGTCAAAATTCCTTGAGCATATTTCATGCCTTCAATGTCTTCTGGGCTTGTTTCAAGTCTAACAAGAACAACTTTTTGTTTTTGTTTTCCAAGACGGACAGCATCTTCTGCTGTGAACACGATTGTTCCCGCAGCAGCACCAGGAGAAGCAGCGATACCCTTTCCAACAACATTATTTTTGTCAGCAGCTTTGAGTGCAGCGGCATCAAATGTTGGGTGCAAAAGCATATCAAGAGTTTTTGCATCAATTTGCATGAGTGCTTCTTTTTCAGTAATCATGCCCTCATCAATGAGGTCGCAAGCAATTCTGATTGCAGCAGCAGCTGTTCTTTTTCCGTTTCTTGTTTGAAGCATATAAAGATGTTTGTCTTCAATTGTAAATTCCATATCTTGCATGTCTTTGTAGTGATTTTCCAAAGTGTTGCAAATATCTTGGAATTGAGTATATACTTCAGGCATAATTTCAGCCATTTTTTGGATAGGCATTGGTGTTCTAACACCGGCAACAACGTCTTCGCCTTGTGCGTTCATCAAGAACTCACCCATAAGACCTTTTTCGCCAGTTGCAGGATTACGTGTGAATGCAACACCTGTTCCACTTGTTTCGCCCATATTTCCAAAAGCCATCATTTGAACGTTGACCGCTGTTCCCCATGAGTAAGGAATGTCGTGGTCCATACGATAGATGTTTGCTCTTGGGTTGTCCCATGAACGGAAAACGGCTTTGATTGCTTCAAAGAGTTGAACTTTTGGATCACTTGGGAAATCTTCGCCAATTTGTTTTTTGTATTCAGCTTTGAATGAGTTTGCAAGTTCTTTCAAATCCTCTGCCGTGAGGTCAAGATCTTGTGTGACTCCGCGTCTTTCTTTGAGTTGGTCAATAAGTTTTTCGAAATAGCTTTTTCCAACTTCCATAACAACGTCAGAAAACATTTGAATAAATCTTCTATAGCAGTCCCATGCCCAACGTGGGTTTCCGCTTTTTCTTGAAAGTGTTTCAACAACTTCTTCATTAAGTCCAAGATTGAGGATTGTGTCCATCATTCCAGGCATTGAAGCACGAGCACCACTTCGAACTGAAACAAGAAGAGGATTTTCTTTGTCGCCAAATTTCTTTCCTGTGATTTTTTCCATTTTTGAGATGTAATCCATAATCTCTGCTCTGATTGAGTCATTGATTTGTCTGCCATCTTCATAATACTGTGTGCAAGCTTCTGTTGAAATTGTAAAACCTTGTGGAACTGGAAGTCCAAGTTTTGTCATTTCAGCAAGGTTTGCACCTTTTCCGCCAAGGAGTGCACGCATATCTGCATTTCCTTCGCTAAATAAATAAACATATTTTTTTGCTGACATATAATTCTCCTTTGTCTAAAATCAACTTTTTAAGTTTAGTAAATGCCCAAAAAAAAGGCAACAAAATGAAGCCTTTTTGAAATATTTTTTTAATTGAGAATTGAGCCACGATAAGAAAATCTGCTCTGCAAAATGATTTGATAAATTTTGAGCATATCAGCAAGCACATCGCTTGAAATTTTTATTGTATTTATTGAATCAATTTCGCACTTGCTCAAAATCTTGATTGCATTGTGGCAAGCGGCGGATATTGGCACATTGAAAAATGTTCTGCAATTTTGACAAACAACCTCACATGTGTCCGCATTGAGATAGATTTGTCCCGCAAATGGTGAGCCACATGATGCACAATTGACAACATTTATTTTATAACCAATCTGGGCAAATGCTTTTGTCAAAAATGTGCATATAATCAGTTTTTCATCAGTTTCAGAATATGTAAGTTCTCGCAAAGTTTTTAGCGTCAGCAAGAAAAAATCTGAATTGGTTTGATATTTCTCCAAAAAAACTGTGATTAGCCCAAGCACTTTGCAACCCACAAGATATCTATCGTAATTTTGTGTCAAATCAAAAAAACTCTCAACAAGGTTTGCACTCGTCACAACTTGAATTTGATTTTGACCACTCAAAACAAATTCGCCAAAACAAAATGGTTCTTTGGCGAATTTAAATTTTGCGTTTGCATTTTTAACACCTTTCAGCACAACTGTTTTAAGCCCTTCTTCCAATGTGAAAAGTTCAACAAGCTTGTCCTTTTCCTTGTAATCTCTTGAGCCAAGCACAATTGCACTAACTTTATCTTCGTTCACTCTCACCTTCCCGAATCTTGCTCCAAATCCAGGTTTTTGCCAAACTCAACTTCTTTGAAAAGTTGATAGTATCCAACTCTGCCTGTTTTTTCAAAAAGGGACCAACAAATTCTTGAAGTATCATACTTGAAATCTCTTGTCATAAGTCCCTCCTTTTTATAGTTTTAGTATACTCTATTATATGAAAAACAATCAAACAAATTTCGACTGTTTTCAAATATTTTCAATATAGCCAAAATCTTTAAGAGCATTTTGCACATCTTTCCAGCCTTTTTTCACTCTAACCCAAATCTTTAACAAAACTTTCTTTCCAACAAGTTTTTCAATCTCCTCGCGAGCAAGAGAACCAATTTGTTTTGACATCTCGCCATGTTTTCCAATGATGATTGATTTGTGAGATTCGCGTTCGCAGTATATCTCAACTTCAACTTCAAGCAAATTGCCCTTGTCTTCGTATTGCGAAACAACAACAGCAATTCCGTGAGGAATTTCTTCACTGAGAAGAATGAGTGTTTTTTCACGAACAATTTCAGAAATTAAGAACTTAATAGATTTGTCCGTATAGTCATCTTTGTCAAAATGATAAACACTTTCGTTCTCATATTCTGGCAAATTTTTGATAATTACATCTTTGAGGACATCAACATTGTTTCCAGATAGCGCAGATATTGGAACAATTTCATCACACACTCCAAGGCGTGTTAGCTTGTCGAGAAGCGGATACACTTTTTCAAACCCAGACCTATCCGTTTTGTTTACTGCAACAATGAGTTTGTCCGTTTTTTCTTTCAAATTTTTGATGTATTCAAACTCGTCTTCTTTTGTTGGTTTTGTTGAATCCAAAACATAAACAATCATGTCAACATCGCTTGTCGCTGTGCGGACTGATTTCATCATAAACTTATCCAGCCCGTTTTTTGCAGCATGAATTCCTGGAGTGTCAACAAACACAATTTGATAGTTGTCCCCGTTTGCTATGCCCAAAATGTTGTTCCTCGTTGTCTGCGGTTTTGAAGAAATGATTGACACCTTTTGCCCAACAAAAGAGTTGAGCAATGTGCTTTTGCCAGCATTTGGACGACCAATGATTGAAACATAACCAAATTTAACCATTATCACCTCGCTTGAGACCTTTTCTGATAAGAACAAGTTCTGCAACGCTTTGCATCAGTTCTTCATCATCTTTTTCAATATGGTCATAGCCCAAAAGATGCAAGAATCCATGCAACGCCAAAAAGCAAATTTCCCTTTCTTTGCTGTGTCCATATTCCACTGCTTGACTTGCCGCAATCGCCTCACAAATCGCAATGCTGCCAATCATGAGCCTGTTGTTTTCAAGTTCGCCTGCATAATCATTCAGGTCAATGCTTTTCCCCATTCTGATTTCATACATTGGAAAAGACAAAACATCTGTCGATTTGTCAATATTGCGGTTCTCGCGATTGAGTCTTCTGATTTCGTTGACATCGACGAACGAAATTTCAACCTCCAAATTTTTTGGTTGCCCCAAAACGCGACATGCACATTGAAGAACAGATTTGATTTTTCGTTTTAACCAAAATGAAGCTGAGCCCAAATAATCGATTTTCATAACACTCCTAGAACGACATGACGATTTTGCCTTCAACAATATATTGGACAAATTTTTTATCACCTTCGCCACAAATATTTTGCCGTTCGTTTGTTATTATAACACCGTTTGGGAGTTGTTGAAAAACATTTTGCTTGGCTTTTTCAAGATAATTTTGTTTCTCCGCGTCAAAATCAACCTGCTTAATTGCCTCTTTGAGTTCATAAATCGTCTTTTTCTTATATTTGAGTGGCAAAATATTATTGTGCGACAAATCTTGTTCGTTTTCGATTTCTTCAAAATTTTCAAAGGAAGATTCTTCATCATGTTTATAGATTTCAAGCCCAAACAACGTCAGCGAATATATCGTTTGCGATTTGCCAGTTCTCTCAAATGTCACGACTTGGTCTGAATGAGAAATTGTGCTGTCAAAAAAGCATGAAATTTCAATTTTTCCTCTTGGCACAACATATTCTTTGTCGCCTTTTGAATCAAGAACATATGGCAAAATCAAGTCGCTTCCCACTTTCACAAAATCCCCAACCTTCACCGCTGCTGTTCCTTGATAAATCTCAACGCTCGAAACATAACCCCGACATGAACTTTTCGCCGAAAGTTCAGCAAGATTTTTATCCGTTTCGGTGTTGGTTAATTTTTCTTTGATATCAACAACCACATAACACCCTCTTTTGATGACGCTAACAAAACTTATTGTATCAAATTCATTTCGCAGCTGCCTTTCAATCTCCGAACAATCAATTTCGCCTTTTCGATATGTTTTTTGTTTCAAATTTTGTTCAACATACTCAGAAATCTTTTCATCGTCAAGTGTCGTGCAGCCATCAACTTTTACAAAATAAGAAAAATTATTTAAAATTACCAAAAAAATTAAAAAAATTAATAAAGAAATAAATATTCCATAATTATTTATAAAAAAATGCAAAATGTTATCAAGCCCGCTTCTCGAAAGGATTTGATAATTAATATTTTTATTTTTTAATATTTTTTTAAATAATTTTAATTTATTTTTTTTAATCCAAAAAATCATCTCTTCGTGAGATAGCAAATTTACATCAAAAAGTTCAATTCCATTGCGTTTTATGAACGACAAAAGTTTGAGTTGATTCAACCCAACAACTTTTATTTCAACCCTTGACTCCCCGTGTTTCAAATTTTGTTCACTCCAAAAATTTTTCCACGAATCAAAACAATTTTGTCTTCAAGTTCAACCACCTCAAGATTTTCGCCACCAACTCGAATTTTTGTTTTCTTTATTCTTATGTCAATTTCACTGTCTGTGATTGACAAAACATCAACAACTCCCTCAATATAGAGCGAGCAAAAATCAATCATGACAAGTTGACAAAAAGGGCTCAAATCGCTGACCCCAAGTTTTTGTTTTATTTCAGAAAAAAAATTAAACCTCGTCATAGTGTAATCTATGCGGGTTTAACCAATTTAGACTAGTTTTGTTCGTTTAGTTTGAGAAGCACTTTTGCTGTTGCAAGAGCGTCATTGAGTGCCCTGTGTGCCCCAATTAGCACGATGCCCAAGTTCTTGACCACTGTTGAAAGTTTGTAGTTGGAAGAAGCCATTTTTGACCTCGCAAGAAGAATGACATCAGTTGTTTGATTGTCAAACTCAATTCCAAGTTTTCGTGATTGAACTGCAAGAATCTTATCATCAAAGTTTGCACTGTTATAGCCACCCAAAATACAACCCTTGCAAAAGTCATAAAACGCAGGCAGAACAATTTTGATTGATGGAGATGAGGCAACCATGTCATTTGAAATGTTTGTCACTTGTGTGATTATATCAGGAATTGTGTTTTGAGGTTTTATTAAAGTTTGGAAAACATCAACAATTTCACCACCCTTGATTTTGACCGCTCCAATTTCAATAATTTCACAAGTGTTCGTGTCAAGTCCTGTTGTTTCAAAGTCGTAAACAACAAATTCATTATCCATAATATAAGAGGAGTAAGTTGGTTTTTTATCAAATATGTTTGCTTGGTGCTTTTCAACATATGGTCGGACGAAGTTGTATTCTGCTGGAATATAGTCCTGAGAAAAGTCTGGGTCGATTTCTTCATATTCATCGGGGCTTGCCATGCTTTCGTCTTTGGTTGTTGGCGTCAATTTTTCATTGCAAAGCCCAAGCGAACGAATATAACAAGTGAAATTATTATTGAACTTTTGCACATCTCCAATAATAATAACTCTTGCATCATCTCCAAGTTTATCCATTTTTTTCTCATTGGTTAAACTGGAAAAATATGTGCAATTCATTCTTCCACTTGAATCAGTCAAAGTGAATGTGTAGTAAGAACTTTCTTTCGCATTCTCCCCTTTGGCTTTTTCTTTTTTCTTTATGTAGTGTTTCTTTTGGAAATTGGAAATAACACCCGAAAGAATAACACTCAATTTTTCGCCACTAATGTTTTTGATAAATTCAGGTTTTGGCGTAATTTCTTGACCAAACATCATAAACACATCGCCAACTTCATATCTTTTTGTGACAACTCGGTTTTGCATATACAATCGAGGTGCAAGCCTCTCTCTTTCCTCCAAAACACTTGTGTCAATCACTTTGTTTTCGCACACAACAATTTTGACGGCAAATTTTGCGATAAATTCCTTTGAAAGTGCAGTTTCCAAAAACTTGTCCGCACCTCTATCTTCAAGGCTTGTGGCAACAAGATTTGGAGCAGAAATGGAAATATGGATAACATCATCTTTTTGAACAGCAATATCACTTTCACATATTTCGCCTACACTTGATTTGAAAGAGCTTTGCAAAATTTTGATTGTTTCTTTTGAAATTAAATCTTCGTCTAAAAAACTTTTGCGGAATTTGAGCTTGAGAGAAGAAAATAGATCAAGTTTTTTAGCAAAAAAATTTTGTAATTCTTCACGCTGTTCGTCGGTTATTTCTTTAGCTTTTTCATCAAACAAAAAAGTTATCGTTGTCAGATTTTCGCTTTTTGAAAAAACAACGGAATAGACTTGCAAAAAATTATATTTATCACCAAATTCTTTTCTTAATTCTTCTGTATAAAACATATCTCACACCACAAAATGTATTATATCAACCACAACAACAAAAGCCAACAGAACAAAAAGCCCAATGGTATGAATTATATTTTCAACTTTTCTGTTGATTGGCTTTTTGCGTATCCATTCAATTGTCGTAAACAAAATATGAGCCCCGTCAAGTGCTGGGAATGGAAGCAAGTTAAACATTGCAAGATTGGCGGCAATCAGCGGAAGGAAAATAAATAGATTTGCAATATTTGCTGACGTTGCCTCTGCCATGACCGAAATGGTCGTAATTGTTCCACCAAGCGCTGTTATTGGGATTTGGAATGTGATTAGCAACCACAAACTTTTCAGCATCAGCCACGCAAATCCAACCGCCATTGGAACAGCACGAAGAAGTGCCTTTCCAAAACTATATCGATATGTCGACACAGTTTGAATTCCAATTGCACGAGTTGTTGAACCATCAGCCTTTGTTGTGTCATAAAAACGGCAATATTCTTTGCGAATTTCTCCATTTCTCTCGATTGTTAGTGTCACACCTTCTTCATTTTTGTGCTTTGCAACAAGTTCTTGCATTGTGCCGGAAAAAGCAAAGTCAACTTTTTCATCATTTACCTCCCAAATGATGTCGCCTTTTTGCAAATTTGTGTTGATTGTGTCTGGCGAAAGCGTGTCAACAACTTTGATGTCATAACCAAATGAAACCAGCAAAATAAATGAGAAGATTATTGCTGACAAAAAGTTGAAAAACGCACCCATAAAAAGAACTATAATTCTTTTCCATGGCTTTTGATTTACGAATGCCTCGGGGTCGGAATCGTCTTTTTCTGTCCCCTCACCTTTGAAAGCACAATATCCGCCAAGCGGAAAAATACGAAGTGAAATTTTTTCACCACGCTTGTTGGTTTTTGAAAAAATCGCCTTGCCAAATCCAACCGAGAACTCTTCAATCTTGAATTTCAAAATACGTCCAGCAGTGTAATGCCCAAGTTCATGAATGAGAACCATCAACAAAAGAACAAGAACTGCCAAAACAACATACAGCACTGAACTCAATATATTCCCGCCAAGCATTGAAAAACAATTTATCATTCTTTTATTTTATGTCCTATTTACTAAATTAATAATACAAAGAAGAAGAAAAATACGAATGGTGCATTAAATGTGTGACTATCAAGTCTATCAAGAACGCCACCATGTCCAGGGATAAAGTTGCTGCTGTCTTTCACCATTGCACGGCGTTTTAGGAATGACTCAAACAAGTCGCCAGCAGTTGAAACCAATGAGCCAAAGAAGCCAATCATTGCAAAGTGAACAAGACCAATTCCACAAGCATCAAACGCAGTTTTGATATCTCCAAATGATGTCAAGACAAAGAACAAAGCAACCATGACAAGTGTCGTCATAATCACTCCACTCACAAAACCAGAAACAGTTTTGTTTGGGCTTGTTTTTGGGCAAAGCTTTGGACCTTTTAGGAGCATTCCAAAAAGCATTGCAAAAGTATCGGAAACAATTGGCACAAGAAATGCAACAACCAAAGCGATAAACGAAACATCAACACCGCCAAATCTGTCAATTCCCGTCAAGAAATAACCAATGTCGCCAAGGTGATTTGTCAGAACCAAAAACATCAGCAAAATTGCAGGATAGAAAAAAGTTATCATTGAATAGATTGATTTTCTGAGTGCAAAATTTGCATATGGTATTTGCAATCTACGAATACGCAAATCTGTTGACAACCACTTTTTGAAAATAAGCGAAACAACAAATGTCAAAATTGTGACACCAACAGCACATATGACCATGCTTGCAAAAACAATAATTATGTTGACTTTTGTGAGAATGAGAGCCAAACAAACTGAATATAAGACAATTGGAAACAATCCCGCCAAAACAGAGAAATTATATAGCCCCATTTTGAGCAGCATATTTGACATTTCGTATCCTGCAAGAATCATGATGACACCAATGCCAACATCAAAGACATATGGTGTCCAAATTTTTGACACAAACATCAAGATCAAAATCGCAATCATTCCAAGTGCTGATATCAGTCGTTTTTTCATTTTTTCTCCTATACTTTGCCAAATCTTCTATGTCTTTTGCTATAAACTTTCAAACTTTTTTTGAGCCAACGCTCTGAAAATGATGGCCAAAAAACTTTTGGAAAATAGAGTTCACTATACGCACTCTGCAAAAGCATAAAGTTTGACAGCCTCTGCTCCCCGCTTGTTCTAACAATCAGGTCTGGGTCTGGCATATCTTTTGTCCAAAGATATGTTCGTAGTGTATTATAATCAATTTTATCTATATTGTCATGAATTATCAAGTTAATTGCCCTAACAATTTCATCTCTTGAACCATAATTTAGCATTATGTTGACAAAGATATTGTCAAAATCCTTTGTCGCATATTCAAGTTTTGCCATTTTTTCTCTTAATAAGTCATCAAATTTATCGCGCTCACCCAAGAAAGTAACTCTAACACCTTTATTGATGCAATCTTGAGTGTGTTCGTCAATAAAATTTTCAAGAAGTTTGAAAATTCCGTCAACCTCGTATTTATCTCTTTTCCAATTTTCGGTGGAAAAACAATAAAGCGAAACATATTTAATCTCATATTTCAAACATGCATCAATCGTTCTTCGAACCGCCTCAACACCCATTTTATGCCCATACAACCGCTCTTCCCCGCGTTTTTTTGCCCACCTGCCATTGCCGTCAAGAATAAATCCAATGTGTTTGACACCAAAATTTTCAACCTTCATTTTTGCCCTCCAAATCAAAAATAAATTCTCCATAGTATATTCGGGCAAGGCCTTTTGATATAACAACATTGGTGACAAGTTTTTTGTCACCAACCACATTAAAATTATTGTCAACAAGTTCCACATCAAACCCAAGTGCTTTCAATTCATTTTCAACTTGGTCAAGTGGCAACAAAATATACTTATTTGTGTCAATCAAATTTGTGTGACCTCATTTTCTTTGTCTTGGCAAATTTTGTCGAGGCGTGAGATTGCAGCATCAATATATTTTTGAACATCTTTTTCAAGTGTTGCATACTCGTCTTCAGAAAGTTCTCCGTCTTTTTTCATGTCTTTGAACATGTCAAGACAATCGCGTCTGTGATTTCTCATTGTAACTTTTGATTCTTCGCACATTTTTCTGACATCACGAACAATTTCGCGTCTTTTTTCTTCTGTCATCATTGGGAAAATCAAACGAATGACTTTTCCGTCATCGCTTGGCATAATTCCAAGGTCAGCCTGAGCAATCGCTTTTGATACATTTTGAAGTTGGCTTTGGTCCCAAACATTAATCATCAAAACTCTTGCTTCTGGAACGGAAATGTTGCCCATTTGATAAATTGGAGTTGGCACTCCGTAATAATCAACCATAACTTTGTCCAAAAAGTGAGGGTTTGCTCTTCCCGCTCTGACGGTGGCATATTCTCCAACCAAATATTTTTCAACCTTTTCAAGGTCGCTCTTATAAGAATCAATAATGTCCTTAACCATTGTTTCGTCTTGCATAAAAAATCTCCTTTTAGATATATTACCCAAAATCAAAGAGCTTGGCAACTAAAAATAAAGCATTCCCGAAGGAATGCTTTTAATATTTTCTGTTAAGAATGTCTGACATCATGAGTGCTTTCATATCAGGTGGAAGGTCGGCAAATCTTTTTGCAAACGACACATTTTCCTTTCCATAATCAAAATCCGAAATCATTTCGTCATAATCATCATCGTCATCACCATGAATTGAAGGTATCTCATTTGTGAGTGAATGACTGCCGATTGAAATTCTTTGTTGCATCATATTTTGGAATGAACCATCTGGACCTTCTGGTGCAACTTCGTCTTCTGGGTCGTTATCCATAAAATAATCTGACGCTCTTTCATACATATCGTATTGATAGTCCATGTCGTCAAGATCATCAAGTTTTGATGTTTTTGGAAGTTCTTCCTCGGGTGTCAAAACTTGTTCAACATCTTCATAATCTTTTACGATTGGGTCGGAAAAGTCATTTACTTCAACTTTATCTTCGTCAACATATGTGTCTGGGTCAACATCAACTTTTTGTTTGACAGGTTTTTCTCTTTTCTTAAAAAATTTTTTTCTATTATAATAAATAACCAAAAAGAGGAATATCACAACCACGGCAATTCCCATATAGACAAAAACCATATTGATTTCCTCCTTTTATTTTATTTTTTAATAATCTGATTTCTTTTTGTTTGAGTCACCAGAAGCAAGAGCATTTCTCATTGCAGTATCAGAAATCAAGTTTTGCATACGATAGTAGTCCATAACACCAATCTTGCCATCTTTGATTGCATTTGCCATTGCTTTTGGAACTTCGGCTTCAGCAGCAATATACATTGCTCTCATTTCTTCTTTTCTTGCTCGCATTTCTTGTTCATTTGCTTCAGCCATTGCTCTTCGCTCTTCCGCTTTTGCTTGAGACATAATTTTTTCAGCGTCTGCTTCGTCCATCGCAAGTTTTGCACCAACGTTGTTTCCAACATCAATATCGGCAATATCAATTGAAAGAATTTCATAAGCAGTTCCAACGTCAAGTCCTTTGCTGAGAACTGTTTTGGAAATCAAATCTGGATTTTCAAGAACAACCTCATAAACCTCGGCAGAACCAACCGTTGTGACAATACCTTCACCAACTCTGGCAATAATTGTTTCCTCTCCCGCTCCACCAACAATTCTTTGAATGTTCGCTTTCACGGTCACTCTTGCTTTAACTTTTAGTTCAATACCGTCTTTTGCGATTGCTGCAATTGTGCCAGTTTCAATAACTTTTGGGGTAACGGAATCTTTAACCGCGCCCAACACATCACGACCCGCAAGGTCAATCGCCTTTGCTGAGTCAATCGACAATGCAATTTTCGCACTATGTGCCGAAATCAACGCGTCAACAACTTTTTCAACATTACCACCAGCCATATCATGAGTTTCAAGTTCAACAATATCAACTGTAAGTCCGGCTTTTTTTGCCTTGATATATGCATCAACAATTTGTTTTACGTTAATTTTTCTGAGTTTCATTCCAATCAAACGTCCCATTGAAATATGAGAGCCCGAAACCAAAGCAATAAACCAAATTTTCACAGGCAAAATAACAAGAATGATTGCAAAAGCAAGAACCAGAACACCAAGCACAACCAACATAATAATTTGCCAAGTTGCCATTCCCAATAAATTCAAATTCATATCTTCCTCCTATTCATTAACCACATCGACAATAACTTCGTTATCAGACACTTCAACAACCTTTACGATTGTGCCAACATCAACAAATCCGCTTTTTGCCACAACATCAATTTCGTCTTCGCCGATTTTGATTCTTCCAGCGGGTTTGCAAGGCGTGATAACAGTTCCAAACTTATCAACATATTTTGCATTTGACATCATGCCCGACAAGTCATAATCAACTGGCAAGTTCGTTTTTGTGTCAAAAATTGGAGTTTTTCCAAGTCTGCCCTTCTTTGCAGATCGCACAAAAACTTTGAAAATCAAAACAAGACCAATAATGAGTCCAAGCACAAGCACAATAACCCAATAGAATTCATTAATTCCAAGCGTAAAATAAACAGTTCCGCCAACAAGCATCAAAATTCCCAAGACTCCACAAACTCCAAATCCCGGAATAATTGCCTCAGCAAAACACAAAATCAATCCAATCGACAAGAGCACTGGAACAATGATTGCCATATATGGAAGATTTTGAATGATTGCAGTTAAAAACATAAACCCCTCCGTTGCTTATAATATATCATATAATTTTTTATTTGTGAATAGGTTAATTTATTTTTTTATAAAAAAATTTTCAATGGATAAAATGCTATTAAATTAATTTGTTAAAAAATTTAATATTTGTTAAAATTATTTCTTGTAAAGGAGAATAACTATGAAAAATTGTGGTGAATGCAAAATATGCAACGCAAAAGGTTTTGGACCTTCCCCAATTCCGGAAGAAGGCAATTACATCTCGAGCAAAAACATCAAAGATATCAGCGGATTTAGCCATGGCTGTGGCACTTGTGCCCCTCAACAAGGTGCGTGCAAACTAACAATCAATGTCAAAGACGGAATAATCAAAGAAGCACTTGTTGAAACAATTGGTTGCAGTGGAATGACGCATTCTGCGGCAATGGCAAGCGAGATTTTGCCAGGAAAAACACTTCTTGAAGCACTAAACACCGACCTTGTTTGCGATGCGATTAATGACGCAATGCAAAAAGTATTTTTGCAACTGGTTTACGGAAGAAGTCAATCTGCTTTTTCTGATGGAGGACTTGAAGTTGGCGCAGGACTTGAAGACCTTGGCAAACATAAATGCAGTCAAGTCGCCACATGCTATTCAACTCAAGACGGCGGCCCAAGATATCTCAATCTTGCCGAGGGTTATATTACCCGTCTTTCACTTGACAAAAATGGTGAAATAATTGGATACGAATATGTCAATATGGGCAATTTCATGATACTTGTTTCAAATGGCGAAGACACAAAGACTGCACTTGTTCGTAGCACAAAAAAATATGGTAGATTTGACGAAGGTGTATGCTTTGTCAACCCAAGAAAGGAGTGAGATATGAAAATTGTAAATTATGGACAACGTTCAAATTCAATTGAAAGTTTTTTGAAAAAATATGGAATTAAAAGCATTCTTGAAGCAAAAGAATTTTGTTTAAGCCATGGTGTTGACTGTGAAAAAATTGTCCGTGACATTCAACCAATCGCTTTTGATGACGCAGTTGACGCATACACCTTGGGTGCTTGTGCTTCAATAAAACAAGGCATAAAAAACGCAAAAGATGCTTGTTTGATGTTGGGCGAAGCACTGCAAGCATTTTGCATTCCTGGGAGTGTTGCTGACACGCGCGAAATTGGACTTGGTCATGGAAGACTTGGAGCAATGCTCCTTGACGAAGAAACAAAATGTTTTTGTTTCCTCGCTGGTCACGAAAGTTTTGCCGCAGCTGAAGGCGCGATTGGAATTGCAAAAACCGCAAACCGCGTTCGTTCCACCCCACTCAAAGTCATTCTCAATGGACTCGGAAAAGATGCAGCATACATCATTGCAAGAATCAATGGTTTCACTTTTGTTGACACGGAATACAACCAAAAAACAAGAGAACTCAAAATAAGAAAAGAAATTCCTTTCTCATCAGACGAAAAAGGACAAGTTAAGATTTATGGTGCGTTTGATGTCAACGAAGGAGTTGCAATCATGCAACATGAAAAAGTTGATGTTTCAATCACAGGAAATTCAACCAATCCAGTTCGTTTCCAACACCCTGTTGCTGGAACATACAAAAAATGGTGCAACGAAAATGGCAAAAAATATTTTTCTGTTGCATCGGGTGGCGGAACAGGAAGAACACTTCACCCAGACAATGTCGGAGCAGGACCAGCAAGTTATGGACTTACTGACACAATGGGAAGAATGCACTGCGATGTTCAGTTCGCTGGCTCTTCATCAGTTCCTGCCCATGTTGAAATGATGGGATTTATTGGCATGGGCAACAACCCAATCGTTGGAGCAACTGTTGCTGTTGCCGTTGCTTGTTCTCAGGCAGTCAAGGAGAACAAATGAAACTTGTTATCCAAAGAGTAAACAACGCAAAACTCTCTGTCGGCAATGAAACGATTAGTAAAATCGGACTGGGTTATTTGGTTTTGGTTGGAATTGAACCAACTGATGACGAAAAGTTGATAAAATATTATGCTGAAAAAATTTCGAAATTACGAATTTTTCGAGATGCGAACGGAAAAACCAATCTTTCAATAAAAGATGTCGGTGGCGAAATATTGGCAGTCTCAAACTTCACACTTCTTGCTGAAACAAAGCACACCAACAGACCAAGTTTTTCACATGCCGCCCCACCCGAACAAGCACTTGCCCTCTACAATATGTTTTGTGAAGAACTCAACACATTCGTTTCAACAAAGCGCGGAATATTTGGCGAACATATGCACATTCAAACAAATCTTGATGGTCCAGTGACAATTGTTATAGACACAAAAAATCCATGAGTCACCTCATGGATTTTTTTAGCGTTGCAGTTCGCAAGATTGAGACTGATAATGTTGCGTCAATTTTTGTTGAAGCTTTTTGAGATTATTCACTTGATAGTGTTTGTTTGTAATTTCCTTGATTGGCCATGCATTGAACTCAATCATTGCAGATGGAATCATAATTGCTCCCAAGTAAAAATACCTTATTGCTTTTTTTGGAAATCTATATGAAGATGTCCCCCACTGCAAAAAGCCAAACACTCTTGCTTTGCGCCCACGTTTTGTTATTTCAATATGGTCCCAAAGTTTGACAACCTGTTTGGTATCATCGTTCGGATTGGCAACAAACTCATTGCCATCAAGGTCATAAAGTTTTTTTGTTTCTCTATCACGATACAAAAAAGAAATCGTTTTTGATTTTTTATCTTGAATAAAAAACATATTATTGGCATGAATTTTGCTCATGGTCACCTCACAAATATATTATCACAAAATTTGTTTATGTCAACAACAAAAAATCTTGGTCGCCCAAGATTTTGTTTTTTAATTAATTAGTCGTTTTCAACAACTGAAACAATTTTTTTGTCTCCGCTTTTTGAGAACTTAACTGCGCCATCAACCAACGCAAAACAAGTGTAATCTTTTCCAAGTCCAACATTTTTTCCAGGATAAACTTTTGTTCCACGTTGACGAATGATGATTGAACCAGCAAGAACTTGTTGTCCGTCTGCTGCTTTCACACCCAAACGTTTCGAATTTGAATCTCTGCCGTTTTTGGTGCTTCCGCCACCTTTCTTATGAGCGAAGAGTTGAATATTAAAAAATTTCATAATCATCCTCCAACTTTAAATACTTTTTGTAGGCACTTTGAATTTCTTTGAGTCCCATGACCATTGTCTCAAACAAAACTTGTGACTCCTCAATTTTTTTGAGGTCAGTTGTTTTGAGAACAACTTTGAGATAGCCTTTCTTGTCATCACGTCTTACATCAACATTTTGGTTTTGAACTTTTTCAAGCCCCAAAATGCAAGTGAGTGTCAAAGTTGAGATTGCCGCGCACACAATGTCGCTTCCCTCAACATCATATCCCGTATGTCCCGAACACTCAAAGCCAATAATACTTTTGTTTTGCCTAAAAATTTTGATTTGTGTCATATTACTTTACCAATGTGATTTTTATTTTTGTGAATGGTTGTCTATGACCTTGTTTTTTGCGTTCGTTTTTCTTTGCTTTATATTTGAAAACAACGATTTTGTCACCTTTTCCGTGAGTCAAAACTTCAGCTTCAACACTGTGGTCTGAAACTAATGGATTTCCAGCAACAACTTTGTCATTATCACAGAAGAGCAAAACGTCAAAATTTACTTTGTCGCCAACGTTTCTTTCAATCTTTTCGATTTCGATAACGTCGCCTTCTGAAACTTTATATTGTTTTCCACCGGTCTGAATGATAGCAAACATAATACTACCTCCTTCCTTCAATACTCGCTATTATGGTGTTTGCAGGTTAATTTTGTTTTCAAAACTTGTTCCATGCAAAAACTTTGTCCAACCATTTTTATGCGGCCGAAACTTAATATAACAAAAAGCGATTTTTTTGTCAATAAATATTGAATAATTATTTTGTGATTTGGTCACTTTTCGCAGATGGTTTGCAATTCGTCAAAAATGTTGTCCGCAAAAGAACCCCATTTTGCATAATTTATCACTTGCTGTTTGTCATCGGACAATTCTGCAACAAAAACAATATACGGCATAAATCCTGAAAGTGGCACAGGCAATGTTTTTCCAGAAGGACACATTTGAGAACTTAAACATTTGCAAAATTTATTTATTATTTCGATCTTGTTTATTAGATAAAATATGACATTTTCACTATCAATAATTCCTTCTGTCAAAGTTGAAATATCGTCACTTATGTCATCTCTATTCAATCCATAAATTGCGTTTTTGAACTGTTGCTTTGAAATAACTTCAGCATGGTATTTGACGAGCAACAAGTTGTTTAATTTTTTTATTGAAATTTTGTTCATGTCAAATATCCTTTTATATATATGATCCTTTTAGCTCCAAAACTGCAAGGTCTTTATCTGAATCAAATTTTTTCAATCGAACTTCATGATAGTCATTTTCATCAGCAAAACGAATTGCTATATTTTCAAACACTTTTTTGACTCCGGATTCTTTGTAAGTAACAACATGTGCATTAGTTATAAGCATTTCATCTCCAACAAACACTGCTGTTCCAAAACTTTCTCCAACTTCTGCTGTTTCCGCTTTTATTTCCACAACGCTCTTTATGCTGTTTTTATAAACACTTTTTGTATCGTTTTTTGTTCTGGATATAAAAAAAGCACAAAACTAAATATTGTGCTTATTAGAATAACAATAATCAAACAAAATAAAACAAATTGCTTTTTATCAAAAAAATAAGATTTTTTCATTTGTATATTTATACCAGGATAACAAAGTATTGTCAAGTGGCGGAATTTTTAATGCGTAGCGGTTTGACTATTTGTCTTTGTGAATATGATTGATGTAGGAAAGAGCAACTGTGTCAAACTTGTTTTTCGAATATACTTTGTTGAAAAGTGCGAGTGATTGAGGATATTTTTTGTCATCAAACAACCTCACCGCCTCTTCAAATTGGTCTTTATAAAGATTGAGATTATATCTTTGGTCCTGGTCATAGGTGTCCAAAAGTTCAAACATTGCAAAGCGTTTTTCGCCATTGAAAGAGAGCAAACCAATATAGCGATAAGAATATGCCTTGTCGTTTTTGATTGCATTGAGTGTGCGCTTTGAAAAAATGACTTTTGTGCCATAAAGTTTGTTGACTTCTTGCATTTTTGATGTGTAGTTGACATTGTCAGAAATAATTGTTGGAGATTTTCTTTGCTCATCACCCACCACACCAAACACAACTTCGCCCGTATGAAGACCAATTCCAATATCAATATTAAACGGTTTTTTTTCGAGTGCGTTTTTTATATTTACTTCACGCACAATTTCTTTTGCACAAAGCATTGCATTATTTGCGCTTGAAAAAACTGCAAGGACACCATCTCCGAGATATTTATCCACAAAGCCTTGATGCTTTCGAATGATTGGCGTGACAACTCCAAGATAGTCGTTAATAAATTTGAAATTATCTGTTAGGGACAATGTTTCGCTTTTGAGTGTTGAGTTTCTTATATCACAAAACATTGTTGTCACTTCTTTTGTGACACTACCACCAAGTTCCAATTCAGAAAAACTTCGTTTGCCGAGATACTTAATAAATTGTTTTGGCACAACTTTTTCATATTCATCACTTGCAACTTTAATCAACTTGTCTTTTTCGGCAAGTTTTTTATCAATTTGACTAAGTCCTGTTGCAATTTCAGAAAATTCTCGACTTCCCCCAACCTTATATTTGATTTTGTGTTCGCCTTTGTTCATATCATAGATGATGCCGTTGATTTTCTTAATTGGTTTTGAAAGCACACGAAAAGATATTGCAAGAAAAGCAATATACAACACTGCCAAGACTGCAATCAAGACATACACAATTGTATAGTTTTGTCCAATCCCAGAAACTTGTCTGAAGTTCACAACTGGTGCATAAGAAATTGAGTTGATATTATAGAGAACAGCAACCAAAAATGCAAAAACAGCAGTTGAAGAAATTGTTGAGAAAAAAAGTTTTCTTGGAAAAGAAAGTTTTTTCACAAATCGAACAAACAAAATAAACCCAGTTATCACCCACAAAAGGAAGAAAATAAGCGCGACAATGCTTTGCTTGTTGAAAGTGAAAGCAACTCCACCACTTATGTTTACAATTGAAAGCAGTGCAGTAAAAAACACTCCCGCACCAACAAGAGCAATAACATTTATGATTAACAACACTTTTGTGCTTGTTTTCATAAATTTAATTTCTCCAATGCGAGAGTATTTATTCTTATTTTACACTTTTTTGCAAACTGCAGTGCCGTCTTCGATGCCTTTGATTTTGACTGTGAGCATTTGATTATTTTCAAAGCCTTCGTCAAGTATTTTGCATCGGATATAGTTTTCGGTGTATCCCCAAGCATATCCGCCGTCAAATGACTCAACGAGAAGTTGATGTTTTTGGTGACTTGATTTCTTTATATACTTGTTGTGGAGTTCTTGCGCCACCTTTTGCAAAATTTCAACGCGGCGTGCTTTTTCCGAGTTCAGGATTTGATCACGCATTCTGCTTGCAACCGTGCCTTCTCGTTTTGAATAGGGAAACACATGAACATTTGCAAATTGCACTTTCTTGACAAAGTTCACTGTTTCCCAAAACATTTCTTCCGTCTCCCCTGGAAAACCAACAATAATATCTGTTGTTATTGCTGGACTTTTAAGCACTTTGCGAAGCATCTTAATGCGCTTGTAATAGTCTTCGGTTGTATAGTGTCGATTCATCTTTTTGAGAATACTGTCACACCCGCTTTGAAGCGACAAATGAAAGTGCGGACATAGATTTGTTATTCCTTTGAGTCCTTTGATAAAATCCTTGTCAATAAGTGTATTCTCGATTGACCCAAGTCTAACGCGATATGTTTTGCTTTCAAGATTTTTTAGAAGTGTCAAAAGCGCACGCTTCCCGTCAATCTTATAGTCTGTTATATCAATTCCAGTGATAACAATCTCTTTTGCGTGCTCGGACAGAGTTTGAACTTCATTCATGATTTCAACAATATTTCTCGACCTGCTTCTTCCGCGAAGATATGGGATTATGCAGTAAGAGCAAAAGTTGTTGCACCCGTCTTGAATTTTCACATATGCACGAGTGTGGCTTGGTTCTGGGAAATAGCATTCATCATAGTTTTCGTCAAGCGGTGCAATTTTGACATCGGTTTGGTCGAGTTCGTCAATAAGCGCAAGTTTGTTCTTGACGCCACGCACCAAGGTCACGCCTTCAAGGTTTTTGAATTGCTCGGAATTTTTTTGACTTGCGCAACCCGTTATGATTATTTTTGCGTTTGGGTTCAATTTTCTGCATTTTGAAACCATCTGCCTGCTCTTGCGTTCTGCTTCATTTGTGACGGCACAAGTATTGATAATGTATATATCTGCTGGTTCAAAGTTGTCACAAACCTCATGCCCCATATTTTTTAGGGCAAGTCGGAGCGAGTCACTTTCGTATGAATTAACTTTGCAACCAAGTGTTATTATTGCGATTTTCATAACCGAAATATTAACACATATCGTCAATTTTCGCAATTACAATGTCAAAAATTAATAAAAATTGCATAAAAAAAGACCAAATTTTGAAGTTTGATAAAAATTTGCTTCAAATTTGGTCAAATTTTAATCCATTTCGCCAAGGAGCATCATGACGCAGCCAGCGGTCACAATCGCCGCAGTTTCTGCACGCAAAATTCGTTTTCCGAGTGTGATTGATTTCACACCCGCATTTTGCAGTTTTTCTATCTCGTTTGGAGAAAATCCTCCTTCACTGCCAACAATGATTGCAACACTTCCCAAAAATCCTTCAAAAAGTGTTCGAAGTGGTCGGCTTGTTTCATGCTCATTGCAAAATACAACCATATCATATTTTTGTATTTCTTCAAGCATTGCCGAAAACTTCATTGGCGAAGACACTTCCATTGGGACTGTCCTTCGACATTGCTTGCAAGCCTCAGTCGCAATTTTGTTGTATCTTGGAGTTTTGTCAGCTTGGCATTTTGCGATTGAAAAATCGCTGTCAAACGGAACAAGTCGCCTGATTCCAAGTTCGCTGAGTTTTTGAATGATGAGGTCGAATTTATCACCTTTCACGCACGCCTGAAAAACGGCGACATTTGCTTCTGCATCGGTCGAAACTTGTCTTTCGCTCACAACTTCACATATTGCTTGCCCCACTGAAATTTGAGCGATTTTGCACTCATATTCTTTTGAATCGCCACATATTGCCAAAAATGAATCGCCCTCTTTCATTCTCAACACTTTTGCCATATGCAAAAATTGCTCGCCCGAAACCACCAATTTTTGATTATCAATTTTATCAACAAAAAATCTTCTCATCACTTTCCTAATTTATCCAAAAAATTTGAGTAGCGAGGATAGTTTGATTTGTCATCGCTCTCTGCAATTTGTTTTAATAAATCTTTTGTGCGCTTGTCAAGATTTTTTGGTGCTTCGCCCTTAACAGTGACGATAAGGTCGCCATAACCTGTTGATTTAAGGACTTTGACACCTTTGTTTTTAATTCTATAAATTGTCCCAGATTGCGTGCATTCTTTGATGTCAATCGTATATTTTCCTTCAAGTGTTGGAACATCAACCTTGCCGCCAAGAATAAGACGAGCAAAAGGCAGATACAAGTCATAATAGAGGTCATATCCTTTTCTCACAAACAATTTGTGTGCAAGAACATTAACAACAATATGCAAATCTCCTGCAATTCCTTCGCGGACTGGCGCGTTTCCTTCGCCTCGCATTGTGATTATTTGTCCGTTGTCAATTCCTGCTGGGATATTGACTGAAACAACTTTGTTGACTTTTTGATAACCTTTTCCGGAGCAAGTTGCACATTTTTCTTTAATAATTTTGCCAGTTCCATTGCATTTTTTGCAAATTCCCTGCGTTATTGTGCGTCCAAACAATGTGTTTTGTTGATATGTCACATGACCCGTTCCACCGCATTCAGGACAAACAGAATATTCAGTTCCGCCACGAGCACCTGTTCCTTTGCAATCACCACATTTCTCATACTTTGAGATTCTTATATCTTTTTTCACACCAAAGCATGCTTCTTCAAAAGTAAGGTTGATTTGAACATTGATGTCATCGCCTCTCTCCATTGTGTTGCCACCACGCGTTGAACCTCCACCAAATGCACCAAAAAGGTCGGAAAAAATATCCGAAAAGCCACCGCCACCACTTGACGAACTAAAATTAAATCCACCATTTTTGAAGAAATCAGAAAAATCAGCGCCACTGCCATCAGCCGTGCCAAACTGGTCATAGTTTTGTCTTTTCTTTTCATCTCCCAAAACTTCATACGCTTCGTTCACTTCTTTGAACTTGTCGGCAGCATCGGGATTGTCTTTGTTCAGGTCTGGGTGATATTTTTTTGCAAGTTTTCGATAAGCACTTTTAATCTCGTCTTGACTTGCATTTTTTTCAACACCAAGAATTTGATAATAGTCTTTTTGTGCCATATAATTCCTTTTTATACGCATTTGTGATGCCCATAAAAATGGACATCACTCTGCATAATTGTTTTTGTTATTCGATGATAACGTCATCATCATTGCCGTTGTTTGAAGAAGCATTATTTGTTTCATTTGCACCAGTTTGTGCACCAGCATTTGCTGCTTGAGCACTTTGATAGAGTTTTGTGACAACTTCGTTTGATGCTTTTGAGAATTCGTCCATTGCTGCACGAAGCTTTTCAATGTCATCAGTCTCAATGTCTTTCTTTGCTTTTTCAATTGCCTCTTCAAGTTTTTTCTTGTCGTCTTCACTTATCTTGTCACCGCTTTCTTTAAGCATTTTTTCAACAGCATAAATTGTTTGGTCTGCTTGGTTTTTGGTGTCGATAACTTCACGACGTTTTTTGTCAGCTTCTGCATTTGCTTCAGCTTCTTTAACTGCTTTTTCAATATCGCTTTCACTGAGATTTGATGAAGCAGTGATTGTTATGCTTTGTTCTTTGTTTGTTCCAAGGTCTTTTGCTGAAACGTGAACAATTCCGTTTGCATCAATATCGAATGTAACTTCGATTTGAGGAACACCGCGAGGTGCTGGTGGAATGTCGTTAAGTTGGAATCTGCCCAAAGTTTTGTTTTGTGCAGCAAATTCTCTTTCGCCTTGAAGAACATGAATGTCAACTCCTGGTTGGTTATCAGCGGCTGTTGAGAAGATTTGTGATTTCTTTGTTGGGATTGTTGTGTTTCTTTCAATCAACTTTGTGAAAACTCCACCCAATGTTTCAATTCCAAGTGACAAAGGTGTGACATCAAGAAGAAGAACATCTTTGACTTCTCCGCCAAGAACACCTGCTTGAATTGCAGCACCAATTGCAACACATTCATCTGGGTTGATGCCTTTGAAAGGTTCTTTTCCTGTTTCTTTCTTAACTGCTTCAAATACAGCTGGAATTCTTGTTGAACCACCAACCATAACAACTTTTGAAATATCTGAATAGCCAAGTTTTGCATCACTCATTGCTCTCTTTACGCAAGCGATTGACTTTTCGACAAGGTCAGATGTCATCATGTCAAATTTTGCACGAGTGAGATCCATTTCAAGGTGTTTTGGTCCTGTTGCGTCTGCTGTGATGAATGGAAGTGAAATTGTTGTTTTTGTTGATGCTGAAAGGTCAATTTTTGCTTTTTCTGCTGCCTCTTTGAGTCTTTGCATTGCAAGTTTGTCAGAAGACAAATCAATTCCGTTTGATTTTTTGAATTCTTCAATCAACATATCAATAATTTTTTGATCGAAGTCATCTCCACCAAGGTGTGTATCACCATTTGTTGAAAGAACTTCAAACACGCCATCACCAATTTCAAGAATTGAAACATCGAATGTTCCACCACCAAGGTCATAAACCAAAATCTTTTGATTTGAGTTTTCACCTTTGTCAAGTCCATAAGCAAGAGATGCTGCTGTTGGTTCGTTGATAATTCTCAAAACTTCAAGTCCTGCAATTCTTCCTGCGTCTTTTGTTGCTTGACGTTGGCTGTCGTTGAAGTATGCTGGAACAGTGATAACTGCTTGACTTACTTTTCCACCAAGATAACTTTCTGCATCAGTTTTGAGTTTTGAAAGAATCATTGCTGAAATTTCTTGTGGAGTATATTCCTTTCCAGTTGCTGGGATTTTGACTTTGTGGTCTGTTCCCATTTCTCTTTTAATTGACGAAACTGTGTTTTCATGGTTTGAAACTGCTTGACGTTTTGCAACTTGACCAACCAAGATTTCGCCGTCTTTTGTGAATGCAACAACGCTTGGAGTTGTTCTGCTGCCCTCACTGTTTGCGATAACAACAGGTTTTCCTCCTTCCATAACTGCAACACATGAATTTGTTGTTCCAAGGTCAATACCAATAATTTTACTCATAATTATATCCTCCTTATTTTTCAATCTTATTCACAACGACTTGTGCGTAGCGAATGATTTTGTTTTTTAATTTATAGCCAGATGTGACTTCCTCAATGACGATTCCGTCTTCCATCGAGTTATCGTTTAGTGATGCGATTGCCATCGCTGTTTCTGGTGCAAAAGGTTTGCCTTTGAGTTCCATTCTTTCAACACCCATGTTTTTCATTGAGTTGTTTAGTGAATTAAGCACCATTTGAAGCCCCTCATTGCTCTTTTCGTCTGTCACCATTTTGAGGGCTTTTTCCAAAACATCAACAACCGGCAAGAAAATGTTGAGTGCTTCAACTTTTCCGTCTGTTCTGACGTTTTCCATTTGTTCTTGTGTTCTTTTTCTATAATTGTCAAAATCAGCTTGAATTTGACGAGCAAGTGCAAGATATTCGTCTGCAAGTTTCTTGTCTAGTTCGCTTCCGCCGTTCCCACAGCCGCAAGTGCATTCTTTACCTTCATTGCAACCGCAGTCACATTCAGGACCACAATCACATTCATCGCCGCAACCGCAAGAACACTTTTCGTCCTCACAGCCACATGAACTTTTTTCTTCTTTGCAGCCGCAAGTGCATTTTTCTTCTTGCATCTCGGGTTCTTTTGTCTTTTTTTCTTTCATTTTAGTTCCCTCCATCAATATATTTGTCTTTTTCATTAACTTCATTGATAACAAGTTTGAGCGCCGCTGCAACCTCGGCATAATCCATTCGCTCTGGTCCCAAAACTCCAACTGTTGCAACTTGCTTGCCATCAAGAATGATTGGCGCCTTCACAACCGCATAACCACTCAACTTTTCGTGTTCATCAATATCAAGCGTAATTCCGTCTTGTTCTCCACTATCAACAACATCAATCAGTGCTTCTTCATCTTCAAGCAAGTTAAATATGTTTTTTGCTTGCTCAAGTGTGGAATCAACCAATAGTTTTGCACTTCCTTCATGCCTGATGTCAACGCTTGCCACTTTTGAAATTTGTTTGAGTAGTTTTATGACATTTTCGACAACTCCAATAAAACTTGAAAGTTTGTTTTGAAGATTTTTGTAGTCAAGCGAAAAGTTTTCAACCATTTCTCCAATCGTTTTGCCACGATAGGTTTTGGTTAGGAAGTGCCCTGCGTCTTGACAATTCTTCTGTGAAGCAGATGCCGAAAATGTGTTGTGAATGACACCACTTTTTGTCTTTAGAAGCATAAGTGCTTGTTTGTCAATGAGTGGCACAATGTTGATTTCGTCAATCACAAGTTTGTCATATCCATTTGTGACAATAACAGTCGGATAGTTCGTTGCTTGCGAAACAATTTGAGCAATTTGCGAAATTATTTCAGAAATGCTTGAGGATTTTTGTTCAAACACTTCGCGCACCCTTTCAAGTTCTTCCTCATCTGGTGCTGTTCCATCAAGAAGCCACGAAACATAATATTTGTATCCTTCTGTTGTTGGAACACGCCCACTCGATGTGTGGAGTTGTTTGAGGTAGCCCATTGCTTCAAGTGCGTTAAGTTCATTTCGGAGTGTTGCTGATGAAACTTCTTTAAGATGTTTTTGTTGCACTGCACCACTCGTTATTGGACAAGCGTCAGAAATGTAGTCCTCGATTGCACGAATAAGAATTTTATGTTTTCTTTCGCTCAATTTTGTTTCCATCTCTGCCTCCTTTTTATTTTTTTGCTAGCACTCTCTTTTTTCGACTGCTAACACTATTATATGCATATTAAAAAAAAAATGCAACACTTTTGTGTCACATTTTTTAAATTTTTTTAATTTTTTTTCAAAGTGTTTTTAGCACGTCAATCATCTTGTCGACTTCACCCGTATTGTTGAAATGTGAGAATGAAATTCGCACGCAACCATTTTCGAGCGTTCCAAGACTACGATGTTTCAAGGGCGCACAATGAAGTCCCGCGCGCACGCAAATCCCGTTTTGATTGAGAATGTCTGCAACTGTTGTTGATTGCATGTTTTTGACATTAAAAGCAATAACTCCGTTTTTTGCATTGTTATATTTTGTATATATAATTATATTATTTAGTTCTTCCAATCTATTAAATGCATACTTCGAAACCGCTTCAATTTTTTGTTGAATTTCTTCAAAATGATTTTCAACATATGTGATCCCCGCTCCAAGTCCCAAAATGCAAGGAGTTGCAATTGTTCCAGCCTCAAGTCGTTCAGGATAGTCTTCTGGCATGACACTTTCAATGGAGTTTGCGCCTGATCCGCCATGTTTGAGCGGGTTTAGTTTGATATTTCCGTTAATCACAAGTGCGCCACTTCCTTGCGGACCCATAAGACCTTTATGCCCCGCAACCGCCAAAAAGTCAATATAATCTTTTTTCATATCAATTTTCTCATGCCCCAAAGATTGTGCACCATCAACCAAGAACAATATATTTCTGTCAAAGCAAAGTTTGCCGATTGCGTGAATATCAGCCATGTCGCCGTTGACATTTGAAATATGATTGCAAACAACAAGATATGTTCTTGGTGTGATTAGTTTTTCAATTTCATGTGCTGTGATAATTCCGTTTGAGTCTGTTTGGCATACAGAATAAGAAACATTATTGTTCTTTTTCAAATATTCAACTGGTCGATAAACCGAATTATGCTCATTGCAAGTAATTATGATATGTCCGCCACGCTTCGCACTTCCCAAAATCGCATAGTTTAGTGCCTCAGAACAATTTGATGTAAATATTACATTTTCTGCCGATTCTGCTCCAACATGAGAGCGTATCTTTTCACGCACGCCCATAACTTCAATGGAGGTCATAAGGCTGAGATCGTGTCCCGCGCGGCCAGGATTGGCTGAGAATTTTGTAAGTCCCCCAAAAACACCCATAATGACCTCGGGCGGTTTTATGCGCGAAGTTGCGCTGTTATCAAAATAAATCACTTTTTACCTCCAAACACAAACATTTTTAACCTCATTTCAATATAGTGTTATAGAGGAGAAAAATGTTAATTTGGAAGTGAATATGAGAACAATACTAGCAATTTTTAGGTCAAGGTCAGAAACTTTGAGTTTTGCCAACATATTGAAATCTTACGGCGTTGGAGTGTCGATTATCAACACACCAAGAAGCGCCAATGTTTCTTGTGGAATTTCTGCAAGTTTTTCAGCAAGCGGACTTGATTATGCAAGAAATATTGTTGCAAGAAGAAATTTCTTTTCGTTCGCAGGTTTCTTTGAAATTATGCCGATGGTTAATCACGACATAAGTTTGCGCCGCTTGTAGGTGCAAATACATATGTATTAAACAATTTCTTTGCTGCATTGATCAACAAAATTTCTGTATTTCTCCGACACTGACAAAGTGTATCTCATCTTCTCAATATCACTCATTTTGTCAAACTTAACTTGGTCAACAAGTTGTTTGATTGGATTTATGATGTTTTTGTCATCTTTCATCATATCTTTGACTTTTTCCAAAATTTCATCGTCTTCCTTTGTGGATAGTGCAAGAAGTCTGTAATCTGCATTGAAATTTGAAACATACATTCTCATTCCCCTGTTAACAAATTTTGTGCCTGTTTGGGACTTCTTGTTGTAAGTCCCATTTTTCATTCTCATTTTTGCTTGGAGTGCAAGCATTTTTAAAATGTCGTTTTCTTGATTTTTCATAAATTTTTCTCCCTTGTTTAAATTTTTGACGAGGGAATAATAATGTAAAAAACCGATTTTGTTACAGGGGAAAAATTGTCATTTTTGGCGAAAATCTCGGCATTATGTAGAATTTTGTAAACAGTCGACAAGATGAGTGCAAATTTAACAAATTCCAGCAAATTTAAACATAAATAATTGCAATTGGCACAAAGAAAATTTGGAAAAACTTCTACAATTTCAAAAGAAAACATGAAAAAAGCGAACAAACATAACACTTTTTTCAACCTTATCAACATGAAAAATGTCCATTAATTCACATATGCACAAACAAATTATGAAAATAATTCTTGATTTTGTCGAAAAAGAAAAGACGAATTGAAAAAACTGATTTTCAACTCGCCAACAATAACAAAAATCTTGTTTGAATTTTTGTGGAATTTCAAAAAATAATCATTCTCAATATCACAAGAAAAAACACCGACCATTTTGATATTTTGTAATAAAAAAACAAGGCGTCTGCCTTGCTTTTTATGATCTTTTTCTTGCTCTTTTTCTTGCTTGCTCTTCTTTCTTTTTGCGTTTTACGCTTGGTTTGTCATAAGCTTCTTTTCTTCTCAAATCGCCGATGATTCCATCTTTTTGGCATTTGCGTTTAAAACGTTTGAGAGCGCTATCCAAACTTTCGTTTTCGCCAACTTTAACCATTGTCATGTCAATCACCCGCCTTTTAAGGTATAAATTCTTTTCGTATTTTAATGTCGAAATATAAATTTGTCAATAGATTTTGACAATTTTGACTCGAAAATCTTTTTTGACACCTTGCCTTGTGTGCGAAAGTTGTCGAAAATTATAATATTATAACAAAACACCTCAAAAAATGTGAAATATTTATGAAATATTTTTAAATTAGGTATTGCAAAATGGTTGAAGATGTGGTATAAATAAAACATGGAAACAACTCCCCAATTTGTTTCCAACATAACGAAAAGAGAGAGGTTCTTCCTCTCTCTGTTTTTATTTATAAGTTTGATTTTTATTCTCTTTCAAGACCTTTGTTTATTTTTCTTTCAACTTTTGCAAGTGCATCAACCGAATATAACACATCTGTCACATCACATATGACTGTTGACACTTCTTCAAAATCAACATCTGACAATCCGTCAGCCAAAAATCTTTTTGCTTGAATTGGAGCAACTGCTTTGAGTTGAGCAAAAGTTCGGTCGTCAACAAAAGAATATTCTTCCCACACTTTGACCAAATCAACACCTTTTGCCGCAAGTTTTTCTTTGTCGTTGTTTAGGGTTTTCATTCCTTTGAGGTCAATGAGTTGCTTTGAATCTGATTTTCCGCAAAAGAAATTAAATTCACCCGTTTGTCTGTTGTATGCCATAAACAAATCCAATGCTCTAACTTTTTTCATGTCTCCTCCGTTAAATTAAGATATGTTTGATTTTGTCTTTTGAACTAACCTTGAACAAAACAATTTTGTTGCCAATCACTTGAACGACATCACAGCCAACATTTTGCGCAATGATTTCGGCAATTTCTTTGGCTGATTGGTCGCAGTTTTGAAGAACTTTGATTTTTATGAGTTCTCTTGCTTCAAGAAGGTCAGAGATTGCATCAAATGATGTCTGTTTTGCGCCTTCTTTTCCAATTTGCATGCAAGGTTCAAGTTTGTTCGCAAGGCTTCTGAGCGTTGCTCTCTGTTTTGTGTTAATCATGTTTTCTCCTTAATTAATATATTCAAATTCAACATCTTTAATGTGAATTGTGTCACCCTCTTTTGCCCCATGTTCGCGAAGCAAATCCAAAATTCCGTCTTCTTTGAGCCTCTTTTGGAAATATGCAAACGATGTTGGGTCACTGAGAACAACACCACGAATGAGTTTGTCGATAAGACCGCCATATACCTCAAAACTTCCGTCATCAAAGCGGCGAACATAAAGGCTTGTTGTATCCCTTTCGTCAAGTCTCTCTTGTTCAACAACAAGCGGCTCGGGTTTTGGAATTTTTTTGAGCTTTTCGGCAATCATGTCAATCAATTCTTTTGTGTGATAGTGTGTGACGGACGAAATATCAATCACAGTTGTGCCTTTTGGCAACTTGCTCACAAACTCGTCAATTTTTGATTTGTCATAGAGCATGTCACACTTTGTGAGAACAACAATCTGCTCCAATGACGCAAGTTTTTTGCTGTAGCGAGCGAGTTCTTCATTGATTTTTTGATAGTCCTCAAAAGCATCTCGTCCTTCAATTCCAGATATGTCAACCATGTGTAAAATCAAACGCACACGCTCAACATGGCGCAAGAAGTCAAAACCAAGTCCAGCACCTTCGCTCGCACCCTCAATAAGCCCCGGAATGTCAGCAATCACAAACGAATCGTCGCCATGCGCCACAACCCCAAGATTTGGCACAAGCGTCGTGAAATGATAGTTCGCAATCTTTGGTCGTGCATTGGAAATGACTGAAAGCAAAGTGCTTTTTCCAACATTAGGAAAACCAACAAGCCCAACATCAGCAATGGTTTTGAGTTCCAAAATAACTTCATATTCTTTCGTCACTTCGCCGGTTTGAGAAAAGTTTGGTGCTTGGCGTGTTGGCGACTTATAGAAGTTGTTGCCTTTGCCACCTGCACCACCCGATAAAATCACAACGCGTTTGCCGTCCTCGGTCATGTCTGCAAGAATGTTGTTGTTTTCAGCGTTTCTGATAACCGTTCCGCATGGAACAGCAATCTCAATGTCTTTTCCGCTCTTTCCTGTGCGGAAATTTTGCTCTCCTCCAAGCCCGTTTTCAGCAACAAACTTTTTGTGGAATTTGAAATTATAGAGCGTGTTCAAGTTGTTTTTTGCAACAAACACAACATCTCCACCTTTTCCGCCATCTCCACCGTCTGGCCCGCCATTCATTGTGAGTTTTGAGCGATAGAATGACACCTTGCCATTTCCACCATCTCCTGCTTTAATCTTTATCTTCACTCTGTCCAGAAACATATTTTCTCCTATATTTACATTCGTCCCAAAATGGACATCCCTCACACTGCGGCTTCTTTGCAGTGCATCGATATCTTCCAAATAATACTAGCATATAGTGCAAGTTTGTCCAATCATTTGGCTCAAACTTTTTTTGAAGTTGCTTCTCACACTCCAAAACATTTTTCGCCCGCACAAGCCCCAATCGGTTTGAAACTCGAAAAACATGTGTGTCAACAGCAATCGTATTCTTTCCAAATCCAACACCCAAAACAACATTGGCGGTCTTTCTTCCAACACCATCAAGTGTCACCAAGTCGTCAAACTCGCTCGGAATTTCTCCGCCGAATTTTTCAACCACTTTTTGGCTCATTAAAATCAAATTCTTGGCTTTTGCTTGATATAACCCACAAGTCGTTATCATGCCTTCAAGTTCACGAACATCAGCACTCGCAAGAGTCTCAATTGTTGGATATTTCTCAAACAATGCTGGTGTCACCACATTAACCCGCTTGTCAGTGCATTGCGCCGACAAAATCACCGCAACAATCAACTGATAGTTGTTCTCAAAGTTCAATTCACAATGCGGATTGGGATACATCTTTTCAAGTTCCGCCAAAACAAATTTGCTGTCAATCATATTGTTATTATATACAAAATTTTCAATTTGACAAACAAAAAAAATCCACCTAATAGGAGGATTTTTTTGTTTTTTATCAAGGATTTACGAGATGTCTCGCCAAAGGTTCTGGCCTACGATGTCGACTGCTCGACATGACAATATGGGTTTGACGAGATTTCTCCCCAATGGTCGAGTCTTTGGGGTTGACTGGACGGTCCGCTTCGCTCCCCGAATGTCGGCTTTCAGCCTCAATGGCGAAATGACATGAATTGAATCAAAGGCTCAGTTCTTTGTCGGAATACAAAGGTGTGTGGTCCATGGCAGCATCTTGAGAGGCGAGCTTTGCAGCATTTTGCGCTTTCTTTGTCTCAACTTTTTCTTGATATTCGTCCCAATCCATTCCCGTCACTTTGCCATTTGCATCTCTTGTCGAAATTTCATCAATCTCCGCTTGCGCCTGCGCTTCGGCAGATTTATTGTATTTTGATTGAATTTCTTGCCAGCCTTCCAAATCACTTTTTATATTTGCTGTGGATTCTACAACGACAACATCTTGATCATCTTCAAATCTTTTTTCACAATTCGCAAAATCTTCTTCGCTTGCTAAAGAGCCTAGACTTGGTATTGAAACATTGATTAATTTATACTCCATCTTTTCATTGTTAAAAAGTTTTATCAACATATCTGCAGAGGTTGCTACTCCATTTTCGGAAAGCACAATACATCCCCCATCAATTAGTTTCATTTCCATGCTATTATTTTTAGCATATTGGCACAAAAAATTATAATCTTGAGAAATCGCCATTTTATACATTCTATTAAGATAATCATTATTATTTGCATCAAACCTTGCGAATTCCATCAAATCAGAATTTGCATCAATGTTTTCATGGAAATTATCTAAAGTTATATCATTATCTTTTAATTGTATTCGCATCAATGATGTATAGTTTGAAAATATATAACCCGCCTTCTCAACCACATCAAATTCCACATATGCAGCATTACCGCTTAAATATATATTGCCTATTGACAAAGCATCTCTGCCACTAAAATTATCGGAATTAACTTTATTTCCAATGACAATCTTGTCATTTTGACTTTTGAACATATCTTTCAATGTATTTATTATTTTCCAATAATTTTGCTCTTCTAATTTTTGCTCAACAACTTCTTCTGAATCATTTTCATTGATTATTATATCATCTGGTTTTTTGTCTGATTCAACATGTTCTTCATACTTTTTTTTGGCAGCATTACTTTCCTCTTTTTCTTTATCACTTAAATTATCAAAAGTTTTTTGAGCCTCTTTGTTGTCATTATGCAATAACCCACTTTGAATTAATTTATAAATACCATATCCTGCACCTACCAAAATAATTGGGGTTGCTATTCCAGCAGTTATTTTAATCCATTTTTTTGCCATAATTTTCTCCTATGTTGATATATTAACACGTAAAATTTATTTTGTCAAGAATCGAATTTCCACAAATCATATACAAATTGTCCTTGAATGCTTCCTTCAAGTGACACATCAATCCAAACCTCATAAGAAGATTGAATGTTTGAAAGTGTGTTAACCTTTGTTGGACTGCCGTCAAACGTTCCTCCCCATGTCTCATTGGTTGACAAGTTCTTGAAAGTACGGTCTTTGCTTTTCCATGCCAGCCCTGCTGATCTGACAAACCTCATTGAAATAGATTTCCCTTCTTCAACCAAAATTATATATGCACATCTTCTTTTTCCACCATGTAACTGTATTTCTCCTTCTATATAATTAACTTTATAGGCTTCTCCTCCAGTATACTCGACAAGTGCCGCCCAATCATCGTAATAGGCTTTAGGTTTAGGCTGAACCATGCCATTATATGGATTATACTCCCACTCAAAAACTACTCGTTTTTTAAAAACCATTCTTGTATATATGGTATATAGTCTTTTCCATTCTGTTCTTTTGTAGTATGCACAAAAAGTATTGTGTCCATATTCAACAGCCAACATTTTAATATTATGACTAAAACCTTTGCCATCAAGGACAGCCTTATACCGACCATAGGAATTCACATCTGAAATATATACTTGCATACTCGCATTATTTGTGAGGAATGCATTTCTACCAACTTGCTTTGGAGCATTTAAGAACTTAAATATGGATACAGAAGAACAGTTTCTAAATGCTTCTTCTCCAATTGATGTGGCTTTGATGGTCATTTCCAACAAACTTTCGCAATTTTTAAATGCATAATCTCCAATGTAATCAAAATTATTCGAATTAACATTTTGTGCAATCATTAAAGACTTTAATTTTTTGCAATTTTCGAAACACGAGCGTGGAATAATCTTCAAGCTTGTTGAAATAATTATTGATTCAATAAGTTTGCAACCATAAAAACTTTTTATGCCTAATGTTTTTGTGCCAGAAAAATCAATTGAACCGCTTAAACCTGTATTCTCAAAAACCGCATCACCAATTGAAATAATATTGTTTGTATTCAATAGACTATTTAAGTTTGTACATTGATTGAAGGCATAGTCATTTATTGAAGTTTGTGCACCAAAGGTTACGCTGTTTAGTTTTAATGATCCTTTGCCCAAAATGGATTGTGTTGATTGTTTGATACCTATTGTTGAAATTTCGCTGAAATCAATGTTGACTAACTCGGAATTGCCTGAAATTGTTCCATCATTTGTCAGACGAAGCACTTGCGAATCCTTAAATAACTTATTTTCGAATTTTAATAAATTAGGAACAACAATCGATGTCAAGCTTCCACGATAACCAATTATTCGATGCGTTCCATCATTGACAACTATTGTTTTTGTGGAATAGTCATAATCAATGTTTTCAAGAATCCAATCAAAGAAGTCATGGCTATCGGTTGTGTAATAACCATCTCGATTTATTGTTTTTATGTTTTGTGTGAGTGTCCCCAAATAGTATCCATCTGTCCAGTGATGCCACGTTGCATCGCTAAACGAACTGATGCTGAGTGATTTGTCTTTGAGACCTTGAATCTGAATTCTGTAAAGACTTCCGCAGCCATTGAGAGCAGATGATGTTCCGTTTGTGACCGACAAATCCAATGTTTGAGCATCAGCAATCAAAGTTAATATTTTTATGTTGCTTGTTTTATCTTTTTCAACAAAGCAATTTTCTTTCAACACCAATGTCTTTGCCAAGATTTTCACTTCTGAAAGAATGGCGGTCCCGGCAAAAGCAAAACTTTGTATTCTTAAATCTGCTTCAGAATTGATTTCAACGTATGGCAATGAAGTGCAATTTTTGAAAGCGTAACCATCAATTGATTCACACAAAGGATTGAACGAAACTGAGTTGAGGCTTCCGCAATTAGCAAACGCATATTCATACACATTATTTACATTCTCAACAGTTTGCAAGTTGGTGCAGCCAAAAAATGCCCGGTTTCCAACATATGAACATTTCGAATTGAATGTCGCCAATTTAAGGTTTATGCAATGTGCAAAAGAAGCACTTTCGTAATTCAGATGACCAGAATCATATACTGTTCCCAAATTTTTTGCAAATTCAAGATTGGAACAAGAATAGAAGGCATATGCACCAACTTCATAAACAGATTGTGATTGAATTCCACGAACGGATTTGCTACTGTAGAATGCGTACTTTCCAACCTTGCTTAGCCCAGAGAAATCAAGTGTAATTGAACCTTGTGAACATCCATAACAAGCATAATCTTCAATTACACTAATTGTGCTTGCAATTGTGCTATCCGACATTGTTAATTTCATTGGATGAGCATATAGTGTTGATTTTTCAGCATTATATAGCGCCCCGCCATAAACCTTATAATTTGATTGGGAAGAAGAATTGAGCTTGAACTCCAACAAGCTTGTTAATCGTGTGAAATTTTTTGACGGACTGAGACTTTTTATATCACTTGGAAGTTGAATTCTCTCAATGATGCAGTTCTTGTTGAGAGAAATGTCAAACTCAACCTTGAAACCACCCCCAGGCAGAAGAATATATTTAACTGAGCTAGGTGCTAAATTTTTTAATGCATCGCTCGCAAGTCCCCTAACATATGAATGGTTAATTATTTTTGGCACAACAAGAAAGTTTGCAGATTTTTCACCTGTTGAAGACAAAAGTGTACCACTTGCACCAGATCCATTATATACATAATATCCCAAATCTTTTTCGCTATATGTGATCCATCCATAGACAGGAATTTTAGTACCAAAAATACCAGTTTTATATCCAATTATACCCCACTCTCTGAACTCTTTTTTTCCAGCTTCCCAAGCGGAAGAATCATACTCAGCATATCTGGCATATAGTTTTAAGCGAGTTGCTGATGATGATTTTATCTCATCAATTGAGCGAGAATAGGTGTTGGAAGTGTCATAGCGCGTGTCAGTGAAATCAAGTTTGTCTTTGTCATCACTGAAATAATAGAATTCTGCGTTGCCATTGGTGAGAGACTCAGCAGAGCTTATATTGAATGTGTAGGTGCCGCCAGAAATTGCTGTTGTATATCTTGGAATATCGCCTGTTCCGCCATTTATATTAAGTGAGATTGGCATCACTGCAACAAATGCAGATATAGTTTTTCCGCCAGTTACTTCAAAAGCATCAAAAACAAACTGATTTTTCACACCTACATAATCATAACCAAACGCTTTATTTTGACCAGAGTGATTATATATGCTAAATATTGAATTTGTAAATTTGTTTGTTAAGGTGATTGTCAACATTGCCCCATATGGCGCACCTGAAATGATATATTTGTTTTGCTCTTTCGCGATTTGCGATGCATTCAATTGTTTATCGTTTGCATATACCTCAATTGAGAAAACATCAGTCATATCAAGATTTTCCAAAAGGTTTGATTCAAAGTTTTGATTACCCGTAAAATTAACGATTATGCTATATTCGACTGCACTTGTTTCAATGGCAATATGAGTGCTTTTTTCCAGTTTCCCATCAAAATCTTGTGATTGAATTGCTTCTGTTAGGTTGCCTTGATAGGAAGAATATGGAGTGCTTTCTGGTGAAGTTTTTGTTATATATTTAAAATAATCAATTCGACTTATTGTTGTTGGTCTATCTGTGGTTATTGTGATCGTGTATTGAAGAAGTCCATTTGCCGCAAAAGTTTGCCCATTGTCAACAAAGTCATATTTATTTGTTGATATGAATGAGTAGGTCGAGCCACTGGTGTGAGTGTAGAAATAAACCCTTATCCAATTATTATCTTTATATATAGCATACAAGGAAACATAGTTGTCAGTCACTGCTGGATTTTGATAAAGATCACCTGTCACTGTGGTTTTTTTAACATACATTGAAGAATATGGATTTGAACCAAGAGCCTGAGTTTGAGTATATGACCAAAATCCTCGATTATTCAGTTTTGACATATAACCATCATCTGCAACGTAAACAGTGACTTTGTTTTTTGCATTAAGAAGCAAGCCGTCAAATGCAACATTATCCGACTTTTTGGTGAAAGTGAATTGATATATTGTTGTGTTGAAGAATACTCCAACGCCGTATGAAACAACGGAGTTGTTTGCATCACTATACTCCCCACTTGACCTGCCAGCAAAGACATATGCGCCCAACTTTGTTATTCCGCTTGGAATTGATGAAACAGCGATGTTTGAATTTGCGCAAACAAGAGTTTTGCCGTTTGAGATTGTGATGTAATTTTTGTCATTGCTGATTGCAAATGCATATGTGATTGATGAAAGGCGTGTTTGATTGAATTTTGCTTCTTTTGTGGTTGTGAGTGAGCCTTCTTCCATATTTGTCAATTTTGTTGGGAAATAAATCGGACCATTTGCTTGACTCATTGCAAAAGCACCAGTTTTTATTGTTGTTACTGTTTTTGGCAGAATTATTGTCGTGCCAGAATAGAGCGACGCATCTGCTCTCAAATTTGAAAGAATGGTTGTTGTTGCCACACCTCCAATTTTCTTTGGAATGGCACCCGAAGAAACAGAACTTTTAAGTTGAAATTCGCCTTTTTTTGTGGTGTCATATTTTGACGAATCTATTGGTGTGAAGAATTGACCTTCAAGAATATAATAACCAGTTGGACCTTCATTTAATAAACCAGCTGCATAATTAAATCCTGTATCCAATCTTTGAGAATTATTTAAGAAATAATACAATTCTGCGCTGCCTTGTTTTTCATTGTCATAATATTCCGGAATTGTGAAGGTTGAAAAATTATTTTGGATAAGACTTGCTCCATCAATTTTTTCATATTGCTTTGTTTTGTCGTTATACACCATGCCCAATGGAGTATAAAAACCGCTCACATGTAAAATTACAGGAGCATAAACTGTGTCAATCACAACCACATAATCATTTTTAATATTGCTCCAAGTCTTTATATTTGTCGAATTAAATCTTGAGTTCGTGCCAATATTTGTGGACTTTACACTTTCGTATTTCCACTCCAAATTTGCATTTTCAATCTTATTTCCATCGTCATCTGTTGCTTTCGCATATCTGTATGAAACGATTGCATATGAACTTTTTGGCAAAATGCGTGACAAAGTAAATGATCTGTTAAACAAGACAGAAGTTGTATATAATTCGTATGATTTCCCATTGAATGTCGCACTTGTTGGATTAGAAAGTCCTGTTGACGCTTTATCAACACCCGAGTCAAGATATATAGAAATGTTTTGATTTCTTGTTTTGAAGTATGCTTTTATATGCCAGTCGCCATTACGTTTGAATTTGTCTATATTGTGAGTATATGTGGAAACTGTAAATTTGTCAGCAAGCAGTGTAATTTCGTTCTCTGTGCTGCCACCATTAACTGAATAAGTTAATTTGTTAAGAATATATCCTTGATCGCTCTTGAATGTCACAACAATATCGAGAGCCCAATCTTCTCGGAAATAATCTTTGTATGTTATCCCCGCCCCGAAAGCATCTTTATAGTTTTCGAATGAATTTGTGTAGGTTGCACCGCTTTGCGACTCGGATTTGTTAACAATTGTTATTGATTCTCCACCAATCTCACCTTCTCCGAATGTCGCAATAACTTTGAATATTTGATACCATATGCTGTTTGAAATTTGTGCGTAAGGAATTGCGACCAAGGTTGGGTTGCCTTCGTAAACAAATGCGCCATTTTGGAAGCCAAGTTTGTCTGTTGTGTTGGAGTTGTATCTACCGCCCCATTTATTTAGATAATTCACAACTTGTCCGCTCGGAACATAAACTTTTAATGATTTGGTTGTGCCATCAAACATTTTTTCTGTGCATGTCACACTAGCCGCATTAAGTCTGAATACAAATTGATTTAAGTTTTTGCAATCGGCAAACGCATATTTGCCATATGACACAACAACTCCAGAATCATCAAATGTTTGAATTCCAGAATCTGCAAATGCATATGACGCAATATAATTAGCATTGACATTATTAATATCTTTTTTATTGGAACCAAGTGCAAACTGATAAATTATCTTTGGTCTATCCGCTGATTTTGTGTAGAGAATGTCGTCTGAAAATTCAACAACATTGCTGCTTGGGTTCAGTTTGTTTATGTTGATTGAATTGAAATGACAAAGTGCAAATGCTTCACCATTCAATGTTGTTAAATTATATGGGAATGAGAATTGTCCCACAATTCCAGTGTTGCCTGCAAACGCACGTTTTCCTATTGTGTTTATGGTTGAAGGCATTGTGATAATTCCGCTTAATAGGCTATTGCCTATGATTTTTGACGAATCATCATTTACACGAGAAAAACCATAGTCTGCGATGCTTTTAACAACAATATTATTCACCTTTTTCGGTATGACTAGATTTGAAATAGTCACATTTTTATTGCCAAGTGATATAGTTCCATTATTAGTAATATTGAATGTTTGTTCTGTAGGTTTGAGATAAATTGCATAAAGAACGTTGACTCCATCAAGATCAACAACTGAATATTTCACACCAACATCAAATCGTTTTCCAGTTTGATTGATTTCAGTGTCCAATTTGTTTGTTGAATAGAAATAAAAGTCTTTATCGCCCTTTTTGTAATCATCTTCATTCTCGCCACTGCGAACATTGATTGTGAATGTTGTTTTGTTGTCGCCTTCGTTAGCAATGTGATTTGCTAAACCATCATTTGGATCCAAAATAACAAGTGGCGAATCAAATGTTATGATGATGTTTGTATCTTGAGTTATTGAAGCATCTCCTCCCGATGAAACCGGATATGTTTTCTCTCCTATCTCGCCATTTCCTTCCAAAGCCAATTCGTTATTGATGGTAAGAGAAACGAATTTCTTGTTTGGATTTGGCCTCATCAAAATGGAATATGTGGTTCCTTGAACAACATTAAAGGTTTTGGTTTTCAAAGATGGAATAAATTGATCTTCTTTTCCCTCAAATTTTATTGTAGCACTTCCTGCATCGCCACAATAAACAACGACTTGACAAACTTGTTTCCATTCTTTTGATTTATAAACTGCAAGCGGAGTTGATGTGTTTTGATAGAAGAGTGTTGCATCTTCTGCAAATCCTCTGTCAATTGATGTTCCATCAAACTTTGCTTTAAAATTTGCAAGTTGAATGCCAGATTGAATATAAACTTGAAGCGCACTCGTCGTTCCGTTAAAAGCTGAAGCAGCAACATCAAGATTTGACATATCTGTATGTTTGAAAGTGATTTTTGTAATACCTGCGCACAAATCAAACGCCTGTGTTCCAATTGATTTAAGAGTTGCAGGGAACTCAAGATTAGAAAGTGATGCGCATCCAAAGAACGCATACCTTACGATATCTTCAAGCGAAGATCCAAATGTAAAATTTGTTAGACGTGAACAGTTGTTGAATGCCCAAAACCCAATAGTTTTTACAGTTGATGGCAAATAAACCCTGTAAAGATTTGAACATTTGTCGAATGTTTGAGTTTGAATTTCTGTTATTTTTGTGTTTGATAAGCCTTCAACTGATGTCAAATTTGCACAATTAGCAAAAGCACTTGTGCCAATTTCTGTTAATGTTGCAGGAAGATATAATTTTGTTATTTTTGTGGAATTAAAAGCACTAGACCCAATTGTTGTAAGATATTGAGGCACTACAAAACTTGTGAGCCCACTATTTTGGAAACAATCATTAGGAATTTGAGTGATTGAATTTGAGAATTCTGCCGATGTGAGATTTGAGCAATTTGCAAAAGCACTTGCACCAATATATTCCAAATTTGGCAAACGCACACTTGATGTTTTGGTGCCAACAAATGCATTTGTTCCAATGTATTTTATTGTCATTGGGACAACAATGTTGGCAATTTTTTTGCCATTTGCATTATTGAAACAATTCGAGCCAATATATGTGTATCCGCTCAACAGCTCCAAACTAACACTATCTCCACTTTGGAATTTTTGATTTGCCACCTCATTTGTCTTTAATGAAACAATACCTTCAATTTCGTGAAAATTGCCATTATAATCAACAATGACTGATGGTGCAACAATAGTCAAATTTCCAGCCTCAATGCTTGTTGGAGTAAATTTGGTTAAATATTTTTTACCTATTTCAGTTCCGTTGTATTCTTCTGTTTTTGTCTCAACTGTTGATATTGTCGTTTTGTTTCCGTTTGAATCGGTGGAAGTTGTATATCTTTTGATTTGAGCATCCGAAACAACTTCAATCCATTCCCAATCAACTTGACTTGCCTTGCCTGGAATTGTTGTATAAACAGCCTTTGGTCCAATTCCATCAGGTGCTGAAGAACGGTCTGTTCCAACAAGATATGGTTCGCCCTCAATATACCATTTTGGAGTTGAGCCAATTTTGTTGAGATTTGAAATAATTTCGGACAAATCATTTGTCAATTCAAACTTTTCAAGATTTTGACAATTTTGAAGCGCATCTTCTGCAAGTTTAGTTAATGTATCAGGGAACACCAAATTCTTGAATGGGTTTCCATAAAATGCTTGTGATCCAATTGTTACAACTCCGTTTGGAATAACAATTTCAGATATTGCACAATTTTTGAATACGGATGAAAGAATGAAAAAATTTGATCCAGCAAGCGTTAAAGTCACTGAATTTAAACTTGAACAATCAATGAACGCACAATCTTCTATGCCATTTTTTATTGATGTTGCCGTAAACGATTTCAATTTTTTCGAATAGGCAAAACAATATTCTGGCACTTGGTTTTCAATTTTCCATTCAATTGTCAAGAGATTGTCAGAGCTTGAAAAAGCATATGGCATAACCTCCGCAATTTGTGGAGTTGGAACAATTAAACTGCTAAAATTATTTCCTGCGAATGAATATTCTCCAATCAGCACTTTTGAACAATCATCCAACAAAAGATCTGTAAATGCGCAGTAATAAAATGCATATCGTCCAATGGTTTTTAGTGTTGAAGGGAATTTATTAACGATTTGGTCTCCGTTTTTGTATGATACTCCAGCAAGACTTGAACAATTTCGGAACTGTCCTTCTGGGATTTCTGTCAATCTATTTGGTAAAATTGCTGTTGAAAGCGAAACGCAACCTTGAAATATTTGCCCCAAGAAAGATGTTTGCTCTGAAAAATCAATTTCAACAAGATCAAGACAATTTTCAAAAACATCACTTAAAAATTTATCTTCTGAATCACTCCAAATATCTGTCACCTTGCCCATGCTTGTTATGCTGCTTTGCGCTTTGAAGCGTTTTAATCCAGACGATTTGAAAGCTGCAGAGCCAATTGATTGCAGCTTTTTATTCATTTTAATCTCTTGAACGCTTGAACTTTCAAAAACATTTGACCCAATTGATGTGCAAGAATAAGGAATTGTGAAGCTTGTTAATGAAGTGGTGTTGGAAAATGCCATTTGGTTTATCACACTCAAACTTGCTGGAACTGACACGCCAGTTAATGCCTTGCAACCACTAAACGCATAGTAATCAAGAGAGTTTACACCTGCAGGCAATGTGCAATAAACGAGAGTATAATCTTGTTGTGATGTTGAAAATATGACTGCCAAAAGCACTGATAGGAGTGCTGAAAGACCCCCTTGCTTATTAGCTTCTTGCATTGCCTCGTTAAAACCAATTCTCTGAATGTTTTTTGTTCCTTTTGGGAAAACCATATATTGAGAATAAACAGAAAGGTCTTGAGTTGGCTCAAGATAGATTGCATAAAGAGTTGTTGTTTTATCTAAGTCAGGAATGTCATATTCAAAGCCCAAATCATAACGGTCTCCGAGTTGACCTCTTTCATTGTCAAGTGGACGAGTGCTGTAATAATAGAATTCTTTTCCACCAGGTCCTTTTGGTTCAACATTTGAAAGGGTGAATTTTGTGCCATCAAGCGAATAAGAAACGCTTGGTTGACTGCCTGAGCCACCATTTATATCCAATCGAATAAACGACTGCTTGAATGAAACAACAATTGTATGAGATTCTTTGATATTTTCAAACAAATAGGTTTGTTTGTCACCTTCAGTGACAGTGACCGCAACCTCTGCTCCATCAACATATATTTTATCAATGGTTTTTTGTGGGTCTGGCGCGATGACAAATGCAGCAGTCGCACCATATTCATATGGAAGAGTCCCGTTTGGCGAAATTGTCCCACCATCACCAGAAACAGAAGCTGTTATTGTAAGTTGGATTTTTGAGAATGTTGCACGAACTTCGTGGTCTTCTGTGACGTGTTCAAAAGCAACGTTTTGAGCAACTCCGCCTTTCGCAACTTTTGAGTCGTCAACTTTTACACCATCAATATGTATTGATGCGATTTCATAACCCTCGTTTGGAACGATTGAAACTGACGCGAAAGAATCATACTCAACTTCAAGTTCGGTTGGACGAATTGACCCATTTGAACCTGCAACTGTTGTGATTTTGAGAACACTTGTCACAAATTTAACCGAAAGAATATGATCAGAATTAATGTCAGAAATTGTGAATCTTTGTGCATTTCCACTTGATGCTGTCACTGGCATATCAACTCCATCGAGAGTGATTGACCAAATGCGGTGACCGTTGTCAGGTGTTATGGTAAACACTTTTGAACTGCCATAAATTGCAGTTGTTGTTCCAGGGTTAACTGTTCCATTCCCAACAGTAATGACGATAATTTCGTATGTAACTGGTTCGAATATTGCCTCAATTTGTGTGTCCGTAACAACATTTTCAAGGACATAATCAAACATATCAATTTTTGAACCTGAAAAATCATAAATGACAACGCCGTCTCTTTTGATTTGTTGAATTGCATGTCCACTATCTGCAACAACACGGAAAGTTTTTCCTGTTCCCCAATCAATTGTTGTGCTCCCTGGTGTGATTTGCCCCCCATTGCCATATGTCACATCAATTTTCACTTGGTCATGAGCATAAACTGGCCAAACTTCCATATTTTGAGAAATGTTTGAGAAAATTCTCGCTTCATCTGCTTCACGAATCTTGAGACCTTCCCCGTCCTGTGTTGTGCTCCAATATGCAAATGTTGTGTGGTCTGCAGCTTTTTCTTTTTCAATTTCTGGAACAATTGCATGATCGCCATAAGCAATATTTGCTTGTTCGCTGAGAATTGTTCCGTCTGCTTCATGGAATTTCACTGTATATGTGTTGCTTGGAATTTCTGTCAAAAAATATTGATTGAGTTCAAAAATTGATGAATCTTCAAGGTTCCTTCCTTGAATTGCTTCAATTTCAATCGTCATTGTCACTTGATCGGCAGATGTAAAATGTTTTCCAACAATCGCATCACGAGGAAGCAACATGTTATCTTTTTGAACAAAAGTGAATATTTGCCCTGCTTGACTTCTCTCAATTGTTTTTGGAATTCCCGTTTCATCGCAAAGATAATAAAACTCCCCAAATTGTTGCCATGTATAACCAATGTTTGATCCAAGTTTGTAGTCTTGGAATTTGATCATGTCTTTTGCAACTTCTGCCCCACTTGTGGATGTGAACTTGATTGCACATCGAACATAAACTTCTGATGACTTTTCTGTTATGTTAAAAGTTATATCTCTGTCCAAAAGATATTGATCAGCAAGAGCAAGGTTGACCACTGTTGACATTGAATATTTTGTGTTGTTCTCAATTTGAACAGCAGCAGTGTCAACATCATTATCCATTGAATCTCGGTCGCGAAACCACGCATTTGAAATAAACCAAGCGCTTGCACAGAACAAAGAAATAAAAAAGGAGAAGATGGCAAGAATCGCCCATCTATTGTTGCGTTTTTTTGTCAAAGTTTTATAACTTGCCAAAACTCCCCCTTTTTAGTTTGTTCAAACTTATTCAGTATTATTTTATTATATAAATATAATAAAGGCAATGGTTTGCAATTTTTTTTTGCAAAAAAGCCAAAATTTATGCAAAATTTCACATTGATTTCATATTTCTCCCTTCACAGACAAAAAACGAGGGCTTTTGTCCTCGTTTTTTTAGTGTAATTAAAATGAAATCGTTATTGTGACAACATGTGTGTTTGCATTCCAACTCACTGTATATGTGCACTGGCTACCTGAAACAGTTACGTTTGAGAATGATGTGCTATAATTGTTTTTACCAGGTAATTTGATTTCACTTGAATCACCCAACGCAGTGCAATACACCGCACAATAAGTTCCAACACCCCTCACAGACTGATATGAAAATTGAACATCATACCCCCCACATTTAACCGTTCCAGAATATCCACTATTAAAAGAACTAGAATAATATGTCAGTGTCGCAGAACCGGTCACGTTCGGCACTTTTGTCCATTGGGCAGTGAGTGTAGCGTCTTTGTATATATCATAGTGCAAATCATCCGCAAACGTTCCGTCGTCCTTGATAAACCATTCCCCATTGGTGCCACCACAAGTGCCATCACCAGTATATCTATAAAATGTATGGCCAATTCTTGTTGGAAGTGTTATTTTTGTGATTTTGTTTGTGCAATTAGCATCGGAATAGAATGTGTTGGTGTTATATTTGAAATAGATTTTATCAGTTCCACCACTACCGCCATTCTTGTTAAGCGTGATGGTGATTGTTTTTGGTGTCCACTCGGCAAACAATGTTCTATTAAATGGTTCATTGACTTTCGTGTCGGATGAAACGTGTGTTGAAGAAGAAACATAAGATGTCCTTGTGTTATTCGCGTTTTGCTCAATCATCACATTCTTTATAACTATCTTGTTCATTTGCATTGTTGTTATGTTTACTTGAATGACATATTTCCCATTTGGAAGATCGGAAACATCATAATAGAAGAAAGCATCGGCCTTGTTCCCATTATATTTGAAACGCAGCTGTGTTATTGAGCTATTCTTATTAAAGGTGCCTGAACAAATTCCAGTTGAAGAATTGGAATATACGCTTGAAAGATATTCGGTATTATTCCAACATTGAACCTCAAAAAACAAACTTGAACTGTTTTGAGAGCCTGTATCAAAAGTGAAAGTTTCGCCATTCCTTGTGCATGAATCATAACCATATGTGAGGTTCGGATTAAACATATTTTTGCTCCACCCATTAAAAGTATAACCTGGTCGAGAAAGTGTTGGCATTGTTCCATAAGTCGAATCAAATGTGACAGATTTTGAAGAAGAGAAGTTTGGATAAACCCAGAAATTTTTAACTCTAACAGTTTGATTGCAGTCATTATCAATTCTGATGTTGTATGTTCCAGTTGTCGAGACAGTAAATGTGTTATATGTCGCATTTGAACTGAAACGTTTGCTATTTGCTTCCGTATACGCCTTACTAATTCCATAGAAAATTTGTATGCTACCAGATGTTATTAGTGAACCGCTATCAGTATAGATTTCAGCGTGCATAACATATGTTGTGTTTGCTGTCAAATACATGGTTGACGCAATTGTTGCATATGGATCATTTGTTGACGAGTTGACGAGTTTATATTCATGGTTTGCATTGGTGTAATAAATCTTCATGTTGTTTCCAGAATATGTTGCATCAGGAGCCACACTCAACAATCCTCCTCTGCCGTTTGGATTATACGAAATTGTATAATTGTTTGCAGTCCATTGTGCAACCAATGTGCAGGCAACAGTTCCTTGCGTAAACACTCCAGTTTTTGTTGAGTTGTTAAATGTGAAAGTTGCACCCCCAATGTCAGTTGTGCTTCCTGATGCAGTGTTTTTGAGCGTGTAGCCTGTTAAAGTATATCCAGTTTTTCGCCTTTCGCTAATATTTTCAGACGCTTGATAATTCTTTGTCACAGTTATGACTGCGGTCGAGTTGTCGGAAACGCGATAGCCACCATTTGGATCAATTGACAAAGTGTATGAATTAATGGTCCATTTTGCATAGAATGTGATTGTTGCACCTTGTGTCGCAGAAAGGTTTTTCACACTCGCTTTGTCAGCGTGAACAACATTGCCGCTTTGACTTGTTGCCCAACCCGCAAATGTGTAGCCTGTTTTTGTAAAGCCATTTGCAGTTAAATTCTTTGCCTCATCATAAGTATGAGTTGAACTTGCTGTTGACCCGCCGGTGTTTCCATTTCCATTATAGGAGATGGTGTATGTGATTGGTGTCCATTGTGCATAGAAATTGAGTTTGTAGTCTGAAATTGAATATTCTCCATTTGCCCACTGCCATGTTCCACTCCAACCTGTCCAGCCATTATTTCTGTATGTTCCATCTGGATATAATTCAGCCCAATGAGAGAATTTATAGCCTTTTTTTGTGTATGTGTTTTGCGAAATGACGCAATGCTGGCCACTTGCAACAATCGTTTCACTCATTGTTGCTCCACTTCCACCGTTTGCGTGATAAATGATATGATAATTCCTATTCCACTGTGCATAGAATGTGACGTCGTAGTCATACCCCCAACTCCATTCGTTTCCAATCCAGTTTTTCCAACTAGTATCGCTTCCATCTTGGTTCATGCTCCAATAACTAAACACATGGTCATCACGACTATAATTAAGTTTGTTGTCAGTTGGATCAAGCAAAACAAACGTTTCACCATAAACAATATCAAATTCATAATCATTGCCTGTTCCGCCATTTGAATTATAGGTGACATGGTAAGTTTTTGGTGTCCATTGTGCATAAAGAATGACGTCGGTGTCAAAGGTCCATTTCCATGGTCGACCTTCCCAACCGCTCCAGCCGGAGCCATTGCTGCCACGCCAATAATCAAACTCATGTCCTTTTTTGGTGAAGTTGAGATGAGAATCTGAATTTGAAAGCAAAACGAAATCTGTGTCATAAACAATGTCCACAGTGTATTGTGTTCCGTTTCCGCCGTTTGGGTGATATGTGACATGATAGGTGTTTGGGGTCCACTTTGCAGTGAGTGATAGTGCTCCAACTTGAGTCGTTGGAATCGTGTAACCTGCACCTTGTGACCATTTGATTGTTGTATTTGCGGCATTCATTCCGCCATGATACCAAAGGGAAACATAACAATTTGTCGATGACGTGTTGCCATTGTTTCCACAATAGGTTCCCGACGTGTTGAACTGTCGCCAACGAATTTCTCCGTTTTGGTCACTGCCTTTGCCAGTGTATGCGACATTTGCCGTTTGATAGAACAATGGGAAATAAACCGCTTTTGAATAGCCGGATTCATATTTCAGCACTCCAGTATCATAATCAATTGTCCCATATCGTTTGCCGTCAAGTGTTGCAACAACTTCCCAGCCCGCAAAAGTGTAGCCCGTTTTTGTTGGATCCGAAATTTGTTTTGTGTTCCCAAATTGATAGGTTGTTGGCGCATTCGAGCCATTTGTTCCACCGTCAAGTGAATATGTGATTGAATACGTTTCTGCTTCCCAGCGTGCATAAAGTGTGGCAACATCTGCATGCTTCCATTCTTTGTTGGCACCAGTATAGCCATTTGCATTCGCGACCAAAGACCCGTTTGCATCAACAACTTTGACGCCACCAGTTTGAGCAGAATACCAGCCCACAAATTTATGTCCAATGCGAATTGGAATTGGTGTATAGAAAGACAGTGGACCATCAAAGCTTATATAATTTGCCTCATTCAATTCTGTAGTTCTGCTGCCGTTATGAGAATATTTATCATAAGACCCTTTGTTTGAACTCGTGTATCCAGTTGAACCAGCATAATTCCAAAGTTTCTCAACAAGCGTTGCATCATTTGCTTGGAACTTGATATTGTATTTGTTTGCCGTCCACTCTGCATGTAATGTGTGATTGCTTGCAGTTTGCACTTTTGTTGAAGATGTAATCACTGTGCCATTTAATTTCCAACCAACAAACGTATACCCAGTGCGTGTTGGCGTTGGAAGATCGCCATAAGCCGAGTCATATGTGACAGTTTTTGTCGTTGGAGAAACTGAGCCACCATTTGGATTGAATGTGACTGTGTATTGGTTTGGTGTCCAGATTGCATAGAAAGTTATTTCATATGATGTTGCAGAGCGCGACCAATCACTCTTTATGTGGTTAAACTGATATTCAGTTATTTGAGCATCAAAATCTTGCCAACCTTCCACATGCCAGCCAGTCAAGGTATAACCAACGCGAGAAATTCCGTCATTCACGCCTAGCGTTTTGAACCCTTGATCAAAATAAACCGTCATGTTGGTCGCAGAACCCGTTCCACCATTTGCATTCCACTTGATTGTTATTGGTTTTGCAATCCAATACGCTTCTGCGACAATGTCAGCATCATATGGATATGCATCAACCCCTTCAAACATAGATGAGTTGCCAATGATGTAATAAATCACTGAACTACTACCGGCTTGGTTATAATAATATCCGTCAATTTGATATCCAAATCTTGAAGGCAACACCTCTGGTGGAAGAGATGACCTCAAAGATGTCGGAATCATCTTGTTAACCGCCAAGGTTGTTGTTGCGACAGATGCTGCCTCATTGAGTGCGGACACCGTTTTGGAACCATCTTCATTGATTTTTAGCATTCTGGTTGCATTGGTTGCATCTGGCAAATATGCAAGCTTCAACATTGCACTTTCAAACAACATTGTTGAACCATAAATAATTCCGTTGTCATTGTTTGCATAACCAATTCCAAATGTCAACGTCGTGCCAGACAATTGCGAAATTGATTGTGAATTATCAAAGAATGTTGTTCCATCTGCTGAAAGAACTTTGAGCCTGATTGTTGACCCTGTTTTGTGAATAAAATATGAATATACTGACTTGATTGCAAGTGTGTTGGTTGACAATACTTTCGCATTATTGACTTGAACTTCAAGCTTATTTTGAATGATTGCCAATTTTATATTTGACGAATCACTTTGAAGATGTGTCAAAACGGAAGAGTTGGTGTTTGCCGTTGTCGCAAATGAACCACTCATCACAATTTCTGTCGTGAAATCAAGGTCGATTTGTTGCGATATATTTGTTGATTGCCCAAATTTTGTTGCAGTGTATCCCCTTTCTGCATCTGCTGAATTATTCCACTTTGGATCAAGTGTCAATATCTTGATGTTTTGCTCCCAAACAGCATAAAGCGTGATTGTGTAGTCAGATGTTGGCACATGCGTTGTATTATCAAGCTTGAATTGACCACCCGCTGGATATTCAACATGAACACTTCTTGGCTTTGTTGTCCAACCAAGGAAATTTGCATTGGATTGGTTCGTAAATTGATTTTCGTCAAGCGTGATGGACTTGCCTTGGAGAAAATTTGATTTGATGTAGGATGTTTCACCACTTGAAAGTGTTGCACCTTTGCCATCATATTTAATGCTATATGTTGCTTTTTTATATGTCCCCGCAATGCTGAGTTCATCAATTGGGGTTTGTTCAGAATTATAGAACCATGTTCCATAACTTGAAGGAATGACGAAATTATTTTTTAGATTTCCTTCAAGAATTATGGTTGACAAACTTTTGTCCATTGGAAGTGCTGAAACTTGAATTGTTTCAACCCCGTTTGGAATTGTTAATGTTTCCAAAGCGGTGCAAGGCAAAAATGCATTGTGTCCAATATATGTCATTGTTGATGGAATGTTGATTTCAACAACATTGCTCAAATATCGGAATGCACCATCTGTCGAATCTTCAATTGTCTTTATCCCGTTTGAAATTGTCACAGATGTGACAGCTGCAAGTGTTGTTGCACTTCCATAAGTGTTGTTTTTGAAAGATTTTATTCCTTTGACGATGATGACATTGTCACTATCTTGTCTGAGCAAATGACTTGGAACAACAAGTTCTGTTTTTGATCCTTTATATGCAATAATATAGCCTTCCGAATCAACCACCCATTCTTGATTTTCCTTCTGCAATTCACCCGCAGTATAAATCCCCGCCTTTTGATAGGCTGAAACAATTTCAGAAGTGCCATTGCTATAATGATACCAAGTTGTTTTTCCGGTTGGCGCAAATGAGTTCGCAGTCGGCAAATCATTTGAAAGTGTAATATAACTAAGCTCTTTCATGCCCAAGAGCGAGTTTTCTGTCATGTTTTGAACATCACCCATAAGCACAATTGCATTTAGTTTGGAATTTGATGTTGACCCCAAAATATTGTTTGAATCTGTTGGATAACCAATTTCTTTGATTCCGTTCGAAACTGTGATTTGTGTCGCATCTTGATAATTGAGAGATTTGATGCCATGCACTTGAACAATTTCTCCATCATCATTAACAACTGTGTTTGGCACAATAAGATTTGATGATGTCCCCAAATAACCAACAATCCACCATTTTTCGTCAATTTTTTCAACCTTCCACGAAAGCTCAAATTGTCCCTTTGAATACACTCCTTTTGGTTGCATTTCTTCAACTTTTGCCGAAAGGTTATATGTCCATGAATCTTCTTCGTTTTCTATGTTGTATTGGAGTGTGACCGCATTGCTAATAGAAGAATTGAGAACAATAACGCTAAGTCCTGCTTTCGCAATTGGAGAAAGTGCAGCATCGCCTGATGCCCCCATTGTCTTAAGTGTTTTTGGAAGCAAAAGCGTGTTTAAGCGTGTGAGATAAGCAAACGCCCCACGTCCAATTGTTTCAATTTTTGTGTTTTCAAGTCCAACAAATTCCTTAAGAATAGATTCTTGCATTGGCTTATAATTATCACTTGAAAATACGGCTGCTGGGAATGTCTCACCACAGAATGCATAATCTTCAATTGTTGTTAAATTCGCAGGGAATATAACTTTTGATAATTGCGAAGCCATAAACGATGCTTCGCCAATTGTTGTCACCGTTTCAGGAATAGAATAATCTCCGCTTCTTCCGCTTGGAAATGCAATTAATTTTGTTTGATTTGCATTAAACAAAACTCCGTCTTTGCTGCTAAAAGTTGTATTCCCCTGTGCCACATTGATGTTTTGAAGACTTTTATTGAAGACGAATGCATATCCCTCAAATTTTGTAGGATAAGTTAAATTTTGCCCACCTTCGCCCATTCCAGCCAAACCAAACATAATAATTGGTCCCAGTGCAATATCAGATGAAGACGTCTTTGTTATTTCTTCAAAAGACGCAGGCAAATTAAGCTCTATCAAATTTTTGCCATATGGGGTGGAATCAATTATGTTTTGGTCTTCTTTACCAAATGGCAACATTATATCGCCACCAAATGCACTAACTTCAAGTGATTTTAGCGATGATTTTTCCAGTCCGTAATATTTCGTTGCACCCGTGTTTAATGCCATATATCCAATGGTTGTTAAAGTTTTTGGAATGGCAACAACAAGATCTTTTCTTAGCATGTTGTTTTGAGTGAAATATCTTCCGTTTTCAACTCCGTGAGGTGTGATTAAACGATTGGTTTTTGCGTTATATATATATCCATCTCCCCAGAACAACCCTTCACTCGATTCAACCATTGTTATGCTTTCGCCTGCATATGTTAGAGTGTTTGTCCAAACATCAAAATTCCAATCAACTTCTACCGTAACATCACTTATATATATAGCATTTTCACTTTCTCCTATTATATTTATAACAGTTCCATCTTGTTTGGTAATTGTCTTTTCATTAATATTCCAAATGTAGCCATTTGCACTTGTTAACACCACATCATTTTCATTTGTTCTAACAAATTTTTCTATTGAAGTTGGGAAAGTCATCGTGTAGGTGATTTCATAATCATTTTCCGAACCTTTATTAACATATGATGTGTAAAAAGGTATCTCATAATTATAAACAACATGTTTGCCGTCAACAATCTCATATTCATAATACATGTAATTTGTAAATGTGTATCCAAGTGCAAACAATTCAAGTTCTTCTATTGCTGTTTGAGACAGATTGATGCTTGTCAAGCCTGTTACAAAACTTGACTCGTTCGAATAACCCATAGAAAATGCATTCGCACCCAAAACAGTGAGAGTTGTTGGAAGTCCGCGGTCAACGCGATATAGACTCATGCAATCATAAATTGCACTTTGAACAAGATTTAGATTTGCTTCGGTTGCTGATTGAACCTCAAACTTAACAAAAACATATTTATAACCATTCCCAGCCGAACAGATTTCACTGTTATAGGTTTGAAAACTTGAGCCAGAAGTTAATTGAACTTGCAAAGGAGCGCTCGCAACAGATGATTTAACCATTGCTTCAAACACATAAACACCTTTCTCAAGCTGTGTTGTTATTGTTGCTTTTGATGCTCCAGATTTTGTGTAAGACAAGGCTTTTGAACCAGCATAGGCAGAGTTTGAAATGCTGAGTGTTCCTCCGTTTGCATTGATTCCACTTGGAACACCACTTTCAAACGAGCCATCAAATGACAAAAGATTGATTTTGTCTTCTGAACCAACTCTATAAACCATATTCACAATTGGACCCAAAGCATACAATGAGTTCATTGCACCAACGCCATTATTTTTGTTGCCTTTGTCTCCAATTCGCGTAATACCTTCAGCAAATACCATGCTATTAAATGTCAAGGACTTCTCATATTGAGCAGTCATCATACCACTTGATGAGCCTGCAGATGTTCCCAAATATCCTCTAAGTGACAACACGGATTCCATTGGAACAACCTTTTGCAACAAGTGTTCATATCCTTCAGGTAATATATCAGAATTTGTAGGTTTAAAAATCCCAAATGCTGGTATGAAAATATCTGGACTGATAAAGTTAATCCATTTATCACCGCCAAAGCCACCTTGAGCAGTTTTGACTTGCACAATGTTTTCTCCGATTGAATATGTTGAATATCCTCCAGCGAGCGATATTTGTGTCACCACATCATCATATGAAGTATAATTGTTTGCCCAAAAAGCATTTTCTAACCACATATTATGAGAATGCCATGTTGCCTGTTTTATTGACGATATTTCAAGTTGTGTTTTTGGATCGCTATAGAAATGCATTGTTTCCAGTGCATTGCAATCATTAAGGATATTTGCATCATTTGTTTCCAAAGAAAACGGAAATGAAGCATAAGTGAGCGTATTATTGTATGTTCCATTAATAATGTTGTTTGTTCCATTTCCAACCGCTTTGATTCCTTCGCGAATTGTGAGCTTTCTGATTTTTGAGTTGTTGAGAGATTTGACACCATATATTTCAATTGTGCCACCCGTTGCTCTATCCCAAATATATGTTGGAACATCAACAACAACTTTTTTGCCGACATACCCTGTTATGTAGTTTTTGCCATCAATTGTTTCATAATTCCAATCATCTGTTGTTCCGCAAATGTATGAAAGATAAGTTCCCGCCTCCGATATTGTTGACAAAGCAATTTGCGAACCATTCTTGTAAAATACACTTTTTGTTATTGATTCAATAGAAAGCGGAATTGACAAATCTTTCTTGATGATAATTTTTTCGAGCGATGTCAAATAATCAGTACCACCAACTGCTTCTGGAGACATGGCGCTGTTTTGTATTGATGAAAGAGTTGAAGGGATGGTCAAGACTTTTAGATATGAAAGTCCATTTAACGCTCCGCTACCAATTGATATCAACCCTTCATTGAGTTCAAGTTCAACAAGTCCAGCCGCATAAAATGCCAATGTGTCAATTTTTGTAACATTTGATGGCAAACGAATTTGTTTTAAATTTATTGCACCATAAAATGCAGACGATGGAATCTCTGTGATTTTTGTGTCAACAAGATTAATGTTCTCCAGTGAAGCAAAGCCCATGAATGCGCCCGTTCCCAAATTTGTTAGCGTGGAAGGCAAAACAACAGTTTTAACAGTCGCCATTGCACCACCTGATGAAGGTGTTGTTTCGCCATCATCAATTCCAAAGGTTTTATAACCCTCTTCTAAGGTTATCTTTGTTATCTCTTGTTTTATAACTGTTAGCTGATTATTATCGGACTCTATTTTTTTATAAAGGGTAAAAAATGTGTCAAGTTCTCTCAATATTCCACAGCCTTCAACTGTAAAATAATCCATAACATAGTGAGGAATGTCTAATTCAGACTTTGAACCCAAATAACTATAGATATACCAATTTTTACCACCAGATTCCCAATCTGTCAAAAACCATGCATAATCTGCCGATGGATAATTCGCGTTGTTAGCAATTGTTTCTCGTTCTTCAAATGATGAAGCTGCCAACATTGCTCCAAACACTTCTTCTTTTGGCATGTAAGCTTCAACTCTGAATGTGGTGTAACTGCCAACTTGTTTCATATTTTCAACATTTTTTACACCATAATACCACGCAGTGTTTCGGATTGAAGAAAGCTTATATCCAACATAATTTTCGTCTTGACCTTTGAGTGTCCCCAAAATGGTTATAATAATGTTTGTTGTTGAGTTGTTGTCAAGTGCTTTATCATAAACACGTGTCACAGTGGACGCCAATGTGATTTTTGACAAAGTATTGCAAGCACCGCCAAAAATATTTGTGCTTGCTCCGACCTCTCCAATTTCTTCAATCCCCTCTTCAAAGGTTATGGATTCAAGATCTGTTTTGCCAATACCTCGCACGCCAAAAATTTGCACAATTTCGCCTGTATCTTCATTGAAAAGCTCATATGGAACAACAAGTTCTGTTGCACCACCCAAATATGCGGTGATATAATGCTTGCCTTCAATGAGTTCAACAACCCAAAGACCAATGTTTTGGATTGGAGAAGAAGAATAGATTCCTGCTTTTTGCATAGAACTTGTTCTTGTTGTTTCAGAATTATAATACCAAATTCCGTTGCCAACATTTAGAAGATTAAATGATGTTGACAAACCAGATTTCAGTGTGATTTTCATCAAAGCTGAACAATTTGAGAAATTATTGCTAGAAATTTCATTCATGCTCAAAGGGAAAACGAGTTGAGTCAAATTAGAGTTGTTATAAAACGCGTTTTGTTTTAATTCTTTGATTTGAGTGTTCTCAAGGTTTTTGATTTCTTTCAAACTATCTAACCCTGCAAAAGCATACTCGCCAAGTTCAAGCAACGTTGTAGGGAGTTCAATTGAAACGATCTTATTTCCGTTTCCTCTCAAACTTTGGTTGATGCTAAAGTATTCGCCAATAACATCATTAAAAGAATATGAATAACTTCTTGTGTCAATCTTTGTTATTCCCTCACTAATTTTTAATGAAATTTCAACATTTGTGTTTGTGAGTGCTTTCATATAAAGCGATTTTATTGAAGAAATTTCATATACATCAAAAGTTTTGTGGTTGATAACAAGTCTTGGAATTTCCAAAGTCTTTGTGGAATCGTTGTAGTCAAGTTTATAACCTGCGATGAAATAAGAATTGTTTTCATTTCCGACAATCCATTCATTTGTTGTTGCAACATTTGCAAGAGTTGTATAAATTCCTTTTTCTTGAAGTGTTGTGGTTGTGGTGATTGAAGATTGATTTGTTGTCTCATCATAAGAAATATATGTCCAAGTTGCATTTGTTGGAAGAACATATGAAGAATTAACTCCATTTTGAACATTGATAATTTCAAGTTTGCTCATTCCATCAAGTGCTCCAACACTCAATGTCAAAGAATCACATCCAAGTGCAAGAATTTTTATGATCGTGCCAGAAAATGCGTTTGCACCAATTGATGTAAGAGTTGAAGGCAATGCGATGCTTGAAAGTTTTGTTTTGCCTTTCAATGCATTTTCAAGAATTTCTGAAATACCTTCAGATATAACAAGCGATTCAATTTCAACACCTTCGTTTGTTTTGATTGATTTTATGCCAGCAATTTGAGTTGCTGTTCCATCAATCATGAGAGAACTTGGGACAGTGAGGTTGACAGAATTGCCGTTGTAACCTGTTATATACCATTTCCCCTCGATTTTTTCATATGTCCAAACAGTGCTGAGATCAGGTTGTTCAGCAAGATATGTTCCAGCCAAATCAAAGTATGACACAGCCGTGTCACTTCCCCCTTCGTAGAACCATGTGTTTCCATTTTTACCTGAAATATTCGACACAGCATAAGGGCTATAGAGTGCGGCACCCAAAATGATTTTTTCAAGACTTGAACAACCTGAAATTGAACCAATTTGTCTTGCATTCTTGAGATTGAGTTCAACAAGGCTTGAACAGCCATCAAATGCCCAATTTTCAATTGTTACGACTGACGTTGGAAGGCTCAAATAAATCAAATTTGCGCATCCACTAAAAGCACTCTCTTCAATGAGTGTTGGACCATAACCAATCGAAATTGATTGTGCTGTCGAATTCCTAAAGGCATTCCTAGAAATTTTTGATAAAGTTTTGGTTGCATTGATATTTATGCGGATTTCATCAACCTGGCTCATGCTGAATGCTTCGTCAGATATTTTTACAAGGTTTTTCAATTCAAGCAAAGTGTTTGACCCTTTGAGTTTCACTCCAGCAAATCCATAATATCCAACAGTGTTCAAACTATCAGGCAAAACAAGATTGGAAAGATTTTCTATATATTTTGAATTTTGTCCTTTTATGTCAACATACATAAACGGGAAATATAGTCCAGCACTTTCATCAAATGGATTACCCAAGCCCAAAGAAACAAATGATAATACGCTTGCTTCATCTGACATATCAATATCCACTCCAACAACTTGAATGCCTTCACTGATTATAATTGAAGTAAAATTAAACTTTTTCAGTGCTGCAAGTCCATATATTTCATAGGATTCTGAATAATCACTTTCAACAACAACTGCTGGAACAGTGATTTTTTGTGACGAACCGAGATAAGCAGTTATATAGTTTTTGCTTTGATAAGATTTTACTTCCCATTCGGCAGTTGTTGCAACGTTTGAATATTTTGAGTAAATTCCTTTTGATTTCATCAAAGAAGTTGACACGCTCAATGAGCCATCTTGATAGAACCAATCGCCATCTGAAATATTAGCAAGGGTTTGTTCAGTGCTAATATCATTATTTAATATTATAATCTTGATTGAAGAACATCCAATAAATATATCATTGCCAACAGTTTTTGTGTTTTCTGGCAAAACAACGCTAACCAAACTTGAACAATTCTCAAATGCTTTGTCGCCAATTTCTGAAATTGATTTCGCGAGTTTTACTCTCTTGAGTTTTGTCATGTTTGCAAAAGCACCTGCATCAATTTTCGTTATGCCTTCAGAAATTGTTATATTAGCAAGGATTGGATTTCTGAAAGACTTCACACCCACAACTGTAACAACTTCTCCATTCTGCACAACTGTTGCTGGAACAGTAACTGTTGTGTTTGAACCTTTGTAGGCGATAATCATTCCATTCTCATCAACAACCCAATCGGAGGTTTCAGAACTTGGGAATATTGTATAAGTTCCAGCTTCTCTTGCTGTTGTCATTTTACGTCCATCAAGATACCATTGATATGAATTAATTCCAAACTCACTTTCTTCATTTGTTGCCAAACTAAATTCTTGAGGCCAATCTCCCAAAAGTGTGATTTCTTCCAACGACAAACAACCCGCAATCAATGACCCCACCGAATCCCATGAAAGATCCGAAGGAAAAAATGTTGCAAATGATGGGAGTGTTAAAGTTTTTATTGACAAAGCATAAAAGATTGGGAAATTTTGATAAGAAGCACCGTCGCCGACATGATAACGCGTTGCCGCAAACCCACATTCAAAAACCTTGCCATCAACTGTGGCTTTGTAGTCCAAAACACAATTTTCAAGACCTGTAATACTTTGTAGTGCCGGCAAATTCATAAACGCGCCTGCACCAATTGCACGAACACTTGCTGGGATATGAATTGTTGATATTGTCAAAATATTTGAAAAACACAATGGTCCAATAATTTGTAGAGTTGCAGGTAATTTAATTTCTTTTAATGCTGTTTGTGCAAAAGTTCCACGATAGCTGCTTTTGCCTAATTCACCTGTCACTTCTTTATAGTCATATGCGATTTTTATGTCTTGATTGTTAATTTGAATTATTTCATCATACTCCCATATTGATGTGTGCCATGCTGGAAACAACTCACCCATTTTCGTAATTTTAGTGTTTTCAAGACCGATTATTTGAGTTAAGTTTTCACATCCAGCAAATGCTCCATCGCTAATTTGAGAAAGTGTTGAAGGAAGTGATATTGATTTGAGGGTTTTGCAATCTTTGAAACATGGATAACTTAATTGCTCTTCAGTAGTAACATTTTTCCCTTCAAGAATGAATATGCTTTGAATTCCTTCTTCAAGAACGACGTTTTCGAATCCAGATATTTTGTCATATGTATTTAACGCAACACCATAAATATAGGTTTGTTCGCCACGTTCATCTGTTATGATATATGGAATTGTGACATTGACATCTCCTCCGCGATAGCCAGTTATATAGTTGTTTCCGTTGATGTTTGTGACAATCCAGTCAGAAACAAATGTTGTATAGTATCCCTTTGTGTTTAGAGCTTCCACCATCATGGTGTTGTAATACCAATTTTGTTTTGTCGAAGCAAGATTATAGATTGTTGTCAAATCGCCTTGCAAAGTAATTGATTTGAGTCCTGTTGCATTTTTTAGAGCATCAACCCCTATTGTTTGAACACTTGCTGGAACATTCAAACTTGAAAGTGACGAGCAGTTTTCAAATGCAAGTGTTTCAATGGTTGTAACGGTGGCAGGAATTGTGATGCTAAATAAATTTGAGCAGTTTTTGAATGTGTTTTGAGCAATAACGGATATTATTCCAAGGTTTTGAACTGTAGACAAATTCACACAGTTCTCAAAAGCACTTTCGCCAAGACTTGATAGTCTTTGAGAAAGGGACACTTTTGAAACGCCAGAACCAGCAAAAGCTTGAGAACCAACAATATTTAAGCTTCCATTAAAAATTAATTCCCCAAGGCTTGAGCAGTTTAAGAATGCTTCTTCACATACTTCACCGACCTTAACAATAGAAAGGTTTATGATTTTTTCAAGAGCTGAACATGAGTCAAACGCTCTTCTTCCAATAATTGCGGTGTTGCTTGGAATATAGACCTCTTTTAGAGAAACACAATTTTCAAAAATGTAATCAGGAATTTCAACAGCAACAATATTTTCCAATCCTGCAATTTCGGTCAGAGCCACGCAATTTCTGAACGCCTTTTCTCCCAAGAAAGATATTGTTGAAGGAATTTCAATGCCTGAAATTGAAACGCAGTTTTCAAATGTGCTTTCGCCAATATTGCGAAGCCCATTTGGCAACACGACTTCAATCAAATTGCTGCAGTTTTTGAATGTCCCTTCAATTTTTGTTGCAACACTTGGAAGTGTGACATTAATAAGCATTGTGCACCCTTCAAATGTCCCGACGAATTCAGTTGTTGGAATGTTTTCAAAATTTTTCAAGGTTGAAAGCGAAACACAATTTTTGAATGCACCACTACCTATCTTGTTTACGAATGGTCCAAAAACGAATTGTTCAAGCGAAACACAGTTTTCAAATGCGTTGTTTCCAATTGAATCAACAACGGTTGACATTGATAACCCAGTGAGTCCATCCAAGTTTTTAAACGCACTATTGCCGATTTTTTTAACATTTCTTGAAAGCGTGACAAATTTTACGTCTGGTGTGTCAACACCAAACATATTCTTTTCGCCCTTACCTTCAATTGATGTCACATTTTTTGGAACAACAATATAATTTGTTGCAGTTTGATAATTTTCAGTTGGAGTGAGATAAATCGCATACAAAACTTTGTTGCCCTCAAGATATGACAAAGGATATTCAACGCCAAGGTCAATTCTTATTCCGTTCTGTCCTTCTTCGTTGTCGAGAGGATTTGTGCTGTAATAGTAGAATTCTTTCCCGTTTGGTCCAACTGGTTCGATTTCTGAGAGAACAAATTTTGTTTTATCTTCATTAAATGTGATTCTTGGTTGAGTTCCCGTTCCACCATTGATATCAAGGAAAATAACTTCTTGAGAAATATCAGCCCAAATTGTGATATCACTTGTGTAGCCATTAACAACAAATTCAGTTAATGAACCAATGTTTTTCTTTTGATGTGTTTCATCATTTTCGATATAAACGCCATATATGTAGTAATTTACATTTGGAATAACTCTGAATGTGAGTGATTGCCCATATCTCATGGTTGTGCTTCCCGGAGTTATTGTTCCAATTTGATTGCCAGACTCATCTGTCGGCTGAATGACTGTCACATTATATGTCAACGCATCAAATTCGGCATAAAGAACCAAGTCTTCATAAACCGATGACAAGTCTTCTTCGTCAAGAGTTGCACCAGTGTAATCAGATTTTGTGTTCCAACCAATGTGTTGTTTTCCAGACTGAGATGCTGGAGTTGGAATGTTGACCCCCTTCCCATAGGCAACAGTTTGACTGCCAAGTGAAAGACCATTTGCATCATAAAAATATATTGAACATTGTGTTTTTGTGTTTGCAAGTGTTGGCTCAACCGCATTGAAGGAAGAATGTGCTCTTTCAATGTTTGAACTTGACACCTTTGAAGTTTGAACTGATTGGAGTGTGACGCTGAGAGAAACTTTTTCTCCACCGGCAAATTTCTCATCAATGATATCTTCTGGAACAATGTTTGTTTCTTTTTCAAGGAGATTAAACACCTCTCCTGAATTTGTCGAAGACAAGCTCACAAGTTGATTTGAGCCATCGCAGAGATAATAGTATTGACCAAACCTTGTCCATTTGTATGACTTTCCTGCAACTGGAGTTGCTGCTGTGAGCGATTCATATGCAAGTTTTTGTCTTGCATCATTTGCAACGCCATCGAATTTGACGTACGCGCGCACATAAATGCTCGAACTCGTGTCTTTTGAGACAACAAAAGAAACAGGCTGAACAAGAATGCTCTTGCCCAACATGTCAACAGTCACTTGTGATTTCAATGTGTTGAATGAGTCATCGGAAAGAACTATTGGTGCAAAATTATTGCTCTGCTCGTCAGTTGTGTTGTCACGGAATAGAGATAGAGAAACACCCAAAGTTGATGCAATAAGCAAGAATGACAAAAACAAAATTATTGCTTTTGCCCAAGAAAATTTGCTCTTTACTCTCCCCATTTTATAATCCAATTTGCAAACCTCTTTCTCAAATATATATCATAATTTTATGTGCGCAAAAAATCTCTGTCAATCATATTTTGAATTTTTTTTGATATTATTATTATATTTATATAATATTTCACGATAATTTCACAAAACAACGTTTGCTAGAGAAAAAATTGTATGACCAAATTTTGGTTATTCTCAAGATTACTATTGACTTTGACCACGCAAATTTTGTATAATAAGGCAACGGAGAATTTATGGATATATTAGACAAAGCAATTGCATCATCAAGGTCAAAAAAACTCAATGAAAAGGTTGAAAAAGTTCTTGCTCTTGACAAAAAATATTCAAATATGTCAGACGATGAATTGAAACAAAAAAGCAATGAGTTGTTTGAAAGAGCAAAAAAGGGCGAATCAGAAAGCAAACTCATGACAGAGGCTTTTGCTCTTGTCCGTGAGGCAACATGGCGAGTTCTTGGCATGAAGCAATACCCTGTTCAAATCAAAGGCGGAATATCCATTGCTGAAGGCAATCTTGCCGAAATGGCGACTGGCGAAGGAAAAACAATTGTTGTGCCACTTGTTGCATATCTTCATGCACTCAGTGGCGAAAATGTCCATGTTGTGACCTCAAATGACTATTTGGCAAAACGTGACAGTGAACAAATGTCAAAACTTTTTGGTTTTTTGGGCATGAGTGTTGGACTCTCTGCTCCTCAAATGGACATTGAACAAAAGAAACAAGCCTACGCTTGCAACATCACATACACAACAGCAACAGAACTTGGCTTTGATTATCTTCGTGATAATCACGCAACATCTGATGATGCCAAAGTTCTTCGCGGATTAAACAAAATTATTATTGACGAAGCTGACAATGCTCTGCTCGACGAAGCAAGCACCCCCCTAATTCTTTCAAGCCAAGAAAAAGCAGATCCATATGAAGTGGCACTTCTTCAACAAATAACAGAAATCATGGAAAATGTTCTTGTTGAAGACATCGATTATGAAGTTGACCGTGAACGCAACATGGTTTCACTTTCAGAAGAGGGAATAACAAAACTTGAAAAAGCTTTTAAGGTTGAAAACTTATTCGGCGAAAACTGTCAGGATTTATTAAATTACTGCAATTGCATTCTTCAAGCACACACTTTGTTTGAAAAAGACGTAAACTATGTTGTCAAAGATGGCAAAGTTCAAATCGTTGGTGACACAACCGGTCGAATTTTGGACGGACGCACCTACTCACACGGAATTCAACAAGCGATTGAAGCAAAAGAAAGAGTTGCAATCTCACCTTATACAAAAACAGTTTCCAACATCAATTTTCAGAACTTTTTCAAATTGTATGACAAAGTTGGCGGAATGAGTGGGACTTGCAAAACCGATGAAGAAGAACTTGAAAAAATTTATGGGCTTCGCGTTGACAAAATTGAAACAAACAAGCCACTCCGCAGAGTTGATGATCACTTCCGTTTCTATCACACACTTGAAGCCAAAAATGAACAGTTGAAGAAAAGAATTGCTGAACTGCACAATTCTGGTCGTCCAATTTTGTTGGGAACAAGTTCAGTCGAAAATTCAGTTGAACTCGCAAAGTTGCTTGACGAAATGGGACTTGAATATAATTTGCTCAATGCCAAAAATGACGAAGAAGAAAGCAAAATTATTGCTCAAGCTGGAAAGCGTGGCGCAATAACAATCGCAACAAACATGGCAGGACGAGGAACAGACATAAAACTTGGCGGAAACCCAACATTTATGGCACAAGAAAAAATGGAAGAACTCGGATTTTCTCCAGAACTCATTTCATTTGCCGATTCTTATCTCGCCCCAAAAACTGACAAAGAAAAAGAAGCGCGTGAAACATTCAACAAATTAAAATCAGACTTTAAAAAACAAACTGACAAAGAAAAAATCGAAGTCATGAATTTGGGAGGGCTTGCTGTTATTGGAACCACTCTCAACACTTCATGCCGCGTTGATAATCAGCTCCGAGGACGTGCAGGTCGTCAAGGTGAACCAGGGTCAAGCGAAATATACGTTTCTTGGGACGATGTGAGAGATACATTCTTGATTGGCGATGAAACAGAAGACAAATATTTGAATTTGCTTGCAAAAAGAAAAGTTGACCCACACAAAGAAATCACCGACAAAAATGTCGTTGCATTTATTGAGAAAATTCAACGTGTTTCTGAAGGTCAGTTCAAGAAAGCAAGAGAAACCAACTACAATCTCAACTCTCCAGAAAACTTGCAGAGAATGGCTCTTTATGATGAAAAAGAAGACATAATAAAAATTTTTGACAACTTTAATCCAGATAAAGTAGTCTTGGGCGAAATTTCAACAGAATTTGAACAATTTATGCTCAAATTGTATCAAGATGACATTGCAAGAATTGTTGATGATTACACACATGGGAAAAAGACTGATGATGACTTCTCAGATAGTGAAGATTTGACAGACGATGATTTTAAAAAATCAGGCGATTATTTGAGAAAAAATATGGCAAAATATTGTCTGAACACTTCAATGATAACAGACAAATTTCTTCAAACAAATGACCCAAAAATAATAAAAGAAAAATTAAGTGATTATGCTTTCTCAATATTCCAAAGGGCGATTTGCGAAACCAAAGATACCTACAAAGATTTGAGTTCTTTCTTAAAACGACAAATCTTATCCGAATATGATGATGCTTGGTCTTCTCACCTTGAAAGACTTGAACAAGCAAAGTTTCAGCTTGGGATTTCTCAACAAACAAATGAGAGTGCAATTCATTATTTCTGCAAAGATAGTTTTAATTTCTATCTTTTGCTCAAAGACAAGGTTAGAGAAAATGTCATCAAATCAACAAGTCAACTGCTTTGCAGATGCGTGTTGACCACAAGAGCCTTAAACGAAGACAAAGCAAAAAAAGAAGCTCAAGCAAAACTGGAGCAAGAAACAAAAGAAGCTCAAGCAAAACAACAAAATCAAGAACAAGAATAAAAAAATGCCCGTGACCAATCACGGACATTTTTTCTTGTAATGTTTTTCCGCTTTCAAAACTTTTTGAACATAATTGTTTGTTTCAGCATATGGGCAAGTTGTCAGCGTTTTTCCATCGCCTGAATAGTCGTGAATTTTGAGCCACGTCACAACATTTCCCTCACCAGAATTGTAAGCAAAAAGCACTGTTCTTTTATCGCCAAATTTATCAAAAAGATATCTCAAATATTGGCAACCAATCTCAATATTTTTCTGTGCATCAAACAAGTTGTTGTCTTCAAAATCTATATTAAACTTTTTGGCAACAAACACCGCAGTCTTCGGCATAATCTGCATGAGACCCTCTGCCCCTCTTGGCGATTTTGCGTCTTTATTAAAACCGCTTTCGGTGTTAATTATTGCCGCAACAAAACTTGTTTCAAGGTTGTTTTTTGTTGCATTCACTCTGATGTCGTTTTCATATTTGAGTGGATATTTTATTTCATAAAATAAATAAATTAAAATAATTATCAAAATCACCGCAATTGCGCATGAAATAAGGGATAAAATTAATTTCTTTTTCACAATTTATTTTATGAAAAAATAATTTATTTTATTATTTTTTATTTAATTATTTTTATTTTTCAATTATTTTTGATTATTTTTATGACAAACCGAGTTTGATTATATTTATTTGTTTGAATCAAAAAAAGAGTTGCACGTGCAACTCTAATTTTTGCTGATTGATTTATGCTTTTAACTTTGCAATCATTTTTTTGATTGTTTCAAGCGTTTGTTTGTCTTGGATTCTGTCAACAAGTGAAATCAAAATTTCAAGTTGAGCATTCTTTTTTTGGAGTTCCTCCAAGTTCTCTCCCGCAGGTGACATACACTTTCCGCAATCAGAACAAAAATTCACTGGCTCCTTATAGATTTTTCCACATGTTGGACAAGTGAATGTTTGATTGAAAAACGTTCTTTTTCGTTCCATCATGTCCTCCCCAATATATTGCTATTTGTTAATTTTTGGTCGACTTTCTTTTTCAAAATATCACCCAAAATTTTGTTTGCATACCACGCGTTATACGCTTCAATTTTCAACGCTGATTCAATGTCTGGCACAAAATCACCCACTCTGACTTGAATGTTATGAGGCTCTTCCATTGAAAGCATAAAAACATCGTTGTCACGGGGCGCTTCAGTTGGTTTTTTCCCATGAGGAGTTCTGAGATATTTGGCTTGAGGCGAAACATAAAATGTGTCCGATCCAAAATTGCCGACTGCATTTGCGTTTGTGACAAATCTCACATCAGAATTTAACATTCCATTGCTTTTCTCTGATGCCTTTATGCTGCCTTGAATTGTATACGCCTTATCCGTGTTGTTTGTTTGAAGTCCAATTGTTCCATAAACCATGGTGCCATCATTCTTCTCACGTGCAAAATTAACTTTGAGACTCGCACCTTCATCAATATAGTGAAGCTTGTTTTTGTCGTCTCCGTCTTTTTCAAGTTTGCATTGAACTCTTTCATACACCTCTTTCAAAATGTTGCGTCCAATGCTACGATAGATGTCGTGTTCCTCTGCACCTCTCATCAAATAGACTTCCGCACCCGATGAAAGAGCAAACTTAACATCTCTTTCAAGTTCAGCCATTCTTTTGTTAAGTCCATAATAGAGAACAATGTTCCCTTTCCCATAGTCAACTCTTGCCGATCCATCTTCGTTTTCAACGAATTTTGCATCTCGAAAATTTTTCATTTTCCACTCTGTTCCCAACAGGTCACCAGCAAAAATTGCAACAGTTTTAATATCCTTGTTGTCCGTCTTCAACTTTTCTTGAAACACTTTTCTGTTGTCAAGCATTTGTGGATTTCCCATATCATAGTAGTGTGCTGACGAAAAGAAAACAAGTTTCAAATATTTATATTCTTTGTCAAGGACAATTTCCTCACCGCTTATTTGTTTTGTTTTTTTATCAAGAAGCTGTTCAACATAATCTGATTTGTTCGCAAAAACGAATTTCTCAACTTCTTCCATTGTTGCATAGTTAACAAGTTGCTTTTGCCATCTTTTGTAATCTGCAGGAAGCAAATTTTGTTTGCACCAATATTCAAGAAGCGTTTCACTCTTTTTTGGATTGTAAAAATTTGTTGCTTGAATGTTTGTCATATCTCCCTCCTATATGCCTTCAACCAAAGTTGGATAATCTTTCACAACTGATTGATTATTGTTCAAATACTTGTCTTCAAGTTCTGCTCTGATTTCATGAGGTTCATGATATAAAGCATTTTCAAGATAATGCTTTGCAAAAACTGTATAAACATTCTTGTTTTTTTCAAGAATTGGGAAACGAGAAACATGCAAAATGTATGGAAATTCAGTGTCTTTGTTTGTTTTATACCTTGGATTTGCAACCCAACACAGTTCTGTTGCATATGCGTTTGTCCCAGCCGATTTCATATTGGCTCTTGCTGAAAAATCGTTCATGCCCTGCATTGGAGGCTCGCAAATTGTGTATAACGTTTTTGTTTTGTCAGCAATGTTTTTGCCATTTTCATCATAAACTGACGTGCTGATTGTTGTTGGAACATATCCATCAATATGAAGGTGTCCAAAATATGCTAAATCAACCATGCTTGGGTCAAGTCCAGCCGCAATCATTGCATTGCGCATTTTCCCACGTTCTGCTTCACAAGCAACTGCTGGATCCATGGTTTTGCTTGAGCCGTGAGTGGCAAAAATGTTTGCTTGCACTTGGTCTTTGCCAAACTCAGAAAACACTTTGAGCAAAACATTATAAGGTGCACAAGGAATATTGGTCAATCTGCAGAAATCTTTCACCATTGAAATGTTTGCATCTTTTGTTCTATCGTTTGTCATTCCATCATGATTGCCATATATGGCAAACAAAATTTTGTTCATATCAAGACAGTTGTTGAATTCTTTCAAATTTAAAAGGTAATCAAATTGTTTGCTTGGATTAAGCCTTGACAAAAGCGGATTTGTTTTTCCAGCAAGATTTGCATTGTCAAACATATCTCCGCCAAAAAAAGTTCGTGCAATTTTGCAATTATAAATGAAATCAAGAACCATTTTAAAACGATCTGCTTCAAATCCTTCTCCCCCAACATGAGAGTCAAACAAAGGCACAATCAAGAGTTTGTCTTCTTCCCAAAACATTGACATGTTTTTGAGAGTTTCGGGATCGTATGCCCCTGAATCTCCAACAAATTGATTGTGTTCGGTGCGCATGACCTCCTTTGTGTCATCAGTCACAATCCCATTTTTGTATGTTTTGTATGTTGAGACGACCGCACCCGCAAAAAGTGATCTTAAATCTGTCATGTTCACCTGCCTAATATTATTATATATATCAGTATATTATCATAAATACACATTGGTGTCAATATCAAAAATGCAAATAGTCGTTTTTTGGTCAAGTTGAACAAAAATCAAAATTTGTCGAAATACAAAAATAAAAAAACACCCAACACGAGTGTTTTTTTGATGTTTGTGTTATTATTTTATAACTTTGATGCCAAGTTCACGAAGTGTTTTTTCATCAATTTCTGACGGTGCATTCATGAGAAGGTCTCTTCCGTTTTTATTCATTGGGAAAGCAATAACATCACGTATAAATTCTTGTTTCATGATTGGCATGAGCATTCTGTCAAACCCAAGTGCTCCGCCGGCATGTGGTGGTGCTCCATAACTAAAAGCATTAAACAATGCTGGAAATTTGTTTTCAACAACAGAGCGGTCATAACCCGCGATTTCAAATGCTTTGACCATGAGCTCTGGGTCATGGTTTCTCACTGCGCCAGAAAGCATTTCATATCCATTGCAAACAAGGTCATATTGATATGCGACAATGTCAAATGGATTTTTGTGAAGAAGTGCATCAAGTCCGCCTTGTGGAAGTGAGAAAGGATTGTGTGAGAAATCAACCGCACCCGTTTCTTCATTTTTTTCATAGAATGGGAAGTCAACAATCCAGCAGAAAATAACTTTGTTTTTGTCAACAAGTCCAAGGTTTTCGCCAAGGAATGTGCGAAGAACATTTGCAAGTTTTTGAACTTTTCCGTTTTCGTCTGCAACCATAACAAGGCTTTCGCCATGTTTGAGTCCAACTTTTTCAATGAGTTCTTGTTGTTTTTCTGGGCTCAAAACCTTTGCCAATGAACCAACAAGACCTTCATCTCCAAGTTTTATCCAAACTGAACCCTTGCCTTCATTTTTTACAATTTCTGTGGTTATTTCATCATAGAATTTTCTTGATTTTGAAGAACAATCTGCTTTGACACCTTTAATCATTTTGCCGTTGAAAGGTGTGAACTCAACATCTTTGAAAAATTCCGTTAGGTCGCAAACAGTCAAAGGATTTCTTAGGTCTGGTTTGTCGGAGCAATATGTTTCCATTGCATCTTTATATTTGATGCGAACAAATGGCGCTTTGTCTATGTCAAAATCTGTAAATTCGCGATAAATTGAGTATGCAACATCTTCAACAACCGCAAAAACATCTTCTTGTGTTGCAAAACTCATTTCAAAGTCAATTTGGTAAAACTCTCCTGGTGTCCTGTCTGCTCTTGCCGCTTCATTTCTAAAGCATGGGGCGATTTGATAGTATTTATCAAATCCACTAACCATAAGAAGCTGCTTGAATTGTTGTGGTGCTTGTGGCAAAGCATAGAACTCGCCTGGTGCCAAAATTGTTGGAACAATATAATCTCTTGCCCCCTCTGGCGAAGAAGATGTGAGGATTGGTGTTTGAACCTCAACAAATCCCATATCCGACATTTTGTTTCGAACAAATCTCAAAATTTCAGCACGCTTTACAATTCTGTCGTGAAGTGCTCTGTTTCTGAGGTCCAAATAACGATATTTGAGACGAAGCTCTTCTTTTGTGTTTGGAGCATCGTCAATTTCAAAAGGAAGAACAGGATTGCATTTGCCCAAAACCCGGATTTCTTTGCAATCAATTTCAATATCTCCTGTTTCCATTTTTGGATTTTTGCTTTCACGTTCAATCACAGTTCCAAGAACAGAAATAACAGTCTCCTTGTTTATGCCTTCAAGCATTTTGTCATCGCGAACAAGCACTTGTGTGATGCCATAGTGGTCGCGAAGTGTCAAGAATGTTATTCCGCCAAGTTTTCTTATTGTGTCGACCCAACCAGCAAGTCTAACCACTTCTCCTGCATTCTCAATTCTGAGTTCTGCGCAAGTTTTGTTTCTATAAATATTTTCTTTTATCATCTTTTGCCTCTCATATAAGTTTGAAATAATTTTATCACGAAATGTTTTGCATTACAATCATTTTTTTGTTATTTGCAATCAAACCATGATTTTCCCATTGACACTTCAACTGGAAGTGGAACAGAAAGTGACACAACATTTTCCATTTCGTTGTGGAGAATTGTTTCAATCACATCTTCTTCGCCCGGGAAAACATCAACAATAAGTTCGTCATGAATTTGCAAAATAAGTTTGCTTTTGAGATTCATGTTTTTGATTGCGTTTGCAACATTAATCATTGCAATTTTAATTATGTCTGACGCACTGCCTTGAAGCGGCATATTCATTGCAATTCTTTCGCCAAACAAGCGTTGAGCAAAGTTTGAACTATTGATTTCTTCAATTCGTCGAACTCTTCCAAATATTGTTTTTACCTTTCCTTCAGACTTTGCCATTGCGACATTTGAATCCATATATTGTTTTACTTTTGGATAGATTTCAAAATACTTCTCAATATATTCTTTTGCTTGTTTTCGACTGAGTCCTGTGTTTTGAGAAAGCCCGTAATCTGAAATCCCATAAACAACACCAAAGTTGACAGCCTTTGCATCTCTTCTTTGTGCCGCCGTCACCTCATCGAAAGGAATGTCAAAAATTATGCTTGCAGTCGTTCGGTGAATGTCTTGATTATTTTTGAATGCAGCAACAAGTTTTTCATCGCCACTGAGTGAAGCCAGCAGACGAAGTTCAATTTGATTATAGTCAGCTGACATAATCAAACCGCCGTCAAACTTTGAAACAAACAATTTTCGAAGGTTTTTGCCTTCTTCGTCTCGAATTGGAATGTTTTGCAAATTTGGTTCGCTTGACGAAAGGCGTCCAGTTGAAGTCAAGGTTTGATTGAACACTGTGTGAATAACACCATTTGAACCCGCATATTGATTTTTCCATGCTTCGACATAGGTGCTAAACAATTTTTGAATCTTGCGATAACGCAAAATCAATTCAATGATTTCGTGTTGTCCAACAAGTTCATTCAACACGTCAACGCTTGTTGATTTTTTCTTGTTGTTCTTAACAAACAAGCCTAGTTCATCAAACAAAACGACAGCGAGTTGTTTTGGAGAGTTTAGATTGAAATCGTGTCCAACAATATCTTTTACTTGTTGCTCCAATGTTTCAAGTTCTTTTTTGTATTGCACAGACAAATCTGCAAGTTGATTTAGGTCAATCTTAAATCCTTCTTTTTCCATGCCGAACAAAACTTCAATCAGCGGCATTTCAATATCGTCATAAAGTTTTTGCAAGTCAAGGTTTTTCAAACTCTCTTCAAGTCTTTTTTGTTCAGCAAAATATTGTTCTGGAAAAAGAGTTGCATTATATAATTTCAAACCTTGAGCTTCCAAGTATTTTGCAACACTCAAATCGTAATATGGCTTCTTAATTTCAATTCCATATCTTTCCAGAAAGTGCATAACTTTTTTTGTGTCGTAAAAAACTTTTTGAATTTTGTCACTTTCAAAAATGTCTTTGAGCGACTTTATCCACTCATCAAACATTCCCCCGTCAGAAAATAAATTGAATTCTTGCTCAATCTCATATCTGACATTCGGCGTAAAAGCAAACTCCACTTTGTCTGAAGCAGAAAACGCGAATCTTTTTTCTTCTTGTGCGATTTTGCGAACTCTGTCCAGCATGGATAAATCAGTGAGCTTGACAACGTCAACATCAATTTGATTTTCATAAGGTTTTGGTTCAAAAACCTCAGCAAACAACTCTTTTCTTTTGAGAAATGACCGAAAATCATATTCCTCAAAAAAACCAAACACATCTTGTCCAAATGGATATATATATCCCATTTTGTCAACATCAAAATCAATGTCACAGTTCGTGTCAATGGTTGCAAGTTTTTGTGAAAGATAGGCACTATCTCTGCCCGCAATCAACTTGTTTTTTACTTTAACCTCAATTTCGTCCAAATGTTCATAAACGCCGTCAAGGCTTTCAAATCTTTGCAAAAGCGAATTTGCGCCCTTTTCTCCAATTCCAGCAACCCCTGGAATGTTGTCAGAAGTTTCCCCACAAAGTGCCTTGAAATCAATCACTTGTTTAGGCGTCCAACCAAATTTGAGTTTTAGGTTCTCAGTGTCAATCTTGTCAACTTCACTTATCCCTTTCCTTGTCAACCAAACTTCTGTTGACGAATCTATCAACTGCAAAACATCTTTGTCGCCCGACAAAATTATTGTTGGAATATTCGTTGCTTTCGCCACTCGACCAATAATATCGTCCGCCTCAATGCCAGACTTTTCAAGATATGTGATGCCCATGTATGACAGCATTCTTTTTGCAAGTCCAAACTGCTCGACAAGTTCGTCGGGAGTTTTCTTTCTTGTTCCTTTGTAGTCCGCATAAAGTGTGTGTCTGAAATTCTTTTTGCCATAATCAAACGCAACGCATATTTTTGTTGGTTTTGTTTCGGTTATGACCTTGATTAACATGTTTGCAAAACCATAGACCGCATTTGAAAATTCGCCATTTCTGTTTGTGAGAAGCGGCAAAGCATAGAATGCACGATTGAGCAAACTATTTCCGTCAACAATAATCAATTTTTCTTCCATGATTTGATTATAAACAAAAAAGTATATTTTTACAAACAAAAAAGGATCAAAAAAATGATCCTTAACTATTCTTTCTTCTCAAAATATCTCCTGCTTTGAGTGGCAAATCAGTTGCAATCAAAAGTTTTTGTTGAACACGTTTTGCACAATCAACTTCAAGTTTTTCTTCGTCCCAAATTTTTGTGACAACAAATTTTTTGTTAAACGTGTCGTTTGGCGATAGGACTTCAAGTTCGTCCCCAACTTTGAATTGATTTCTCATCTCAACCAAAGCCCACCCAGCACTTGCGTCTTCCAACACAACAGCAATAAACTCATGCGATTGAACAGGAGTTGATGTCAACAAGTTTTCTTTGTTTTCTCCCGGATAGAAAAATCCGGTTGTAAAAAGCCTGTGACTTGTCTTTTCCACTTCTTCGATATAATTTGTTTTTGGCTCTGTTTTGCCGTAAATTTCGTCAATTTTGCGTCTATATGCGTTTGTGACAGTTGCAACATAATATGGCGACTTCATTCTGCCTTCAATTTTGAGCGAATCAACGCCCGCTTCAATAAGTTCTTGAATGTGATTTATCATGCAGAGGTCTTTTGAGTTGAGAATGTATGTCCCTTTGTCGTCTTCTTGAATTTCGTATTGTTGACCTTTGCGAGATTTCTCGGTGATTGTATATTCCCACCTGCATGCTTGAACACATGCTCCCTTGTTGGAATCTCGACCATTGAGATAGTTTGAAAGAAGACACCTTCCCGAATATGAAATACACATTGCTCCATGCACAAAACATTCAAGTTCGACTTCTTTTGGAAGTGCCGCACGAATTTCTTTGATTTCTTCAAGCGAAAGTTCACGTGCAAGGACAATGCGTTTTGCGCCAAGTTCTGCCATGAGAAGTGCTGAATATTTGTTAATCACATTTGCCTGTGTTGAAATATGAAGTTCAAGACTTGGCGCATATTTCTTGACAAAACTTGCAACCCCCAAGTCTGCAACAATCACTCCATCAACTTCAATTTCTTGCAAATATTCCAAATATTCTTTTAATCCAGCAAAATCTTCATTATGCGCAATAATGTTGACTGTCACATAAATTTTTTTGTTCTTTTGGTGGCAAAAAAGAGTTGCCTCTTTGAGTTCATCAAGTTCAAAATTTCCAGCAAATGCTCGGAGTCCGAAATTTTTTCCAGCAACATAGACTGCATCTGCACCAAAATAAATGGCAGTTTTTAGTTTTTCCATATCCCCCGCAGGGCTTAAAAGTTCAATCATATCAACCTCAAAATCATAGTTTATGTGTTTTGCGACAAATTGCCAACAAAAAATCCCAAGTTTTTGGGATTTTGTTTTGCGATTTACAAATCTTGATCATCTTCTTGACCAGCATCACCAGTCAAAGCACTTGTGATTGCTCGTGCTTGTTCAGCAATTCTTTTCTTTGAGCGAGAAGCAGATGAAAATCTTCCAAAAAACTTTTGTTTCAGGTTGAGCATTCTTTCACGCCTCATTGCCTTCTTTGCTTCTTTTTGTTCATTCATGAAACTAGCAACAGCATATTCAGGAGAGTTTTGATAATCTTTTATTTGTTGCTTTGCTTCAATATGATATTGCAAATATGCGACATAATCTTGGTCACTCATATAGTCTTTGAAATCAAATCTTTTGAGTTTTTCGTCAATATTGACTCTTGTTGGACGATTCACATCAACTCTTGTTTCAAGAAAGTCAAAATATTTTTGGCGAAGCATCAAAATTTGAGGATATTCAGGAGCATCTTGCCTTACATTATCCATAAGGTAATTGATAAAAGAATAAGTTGTGCAAATGTCAATTGCCTCGGCAGTGTCCTTGAAAGAAAATGCTGACAAGTCAACATCGTAACAAACTCCTGTTATCCAGTGGTGGGTGTTGTTAAAGCCTATTCCTTCTTCATAGTGTCGGACAATTTATGTTCCGTCCGCAAGGGAAAAGAGTTTTTGTTTGTCATTAAATTTTACCATATAGCCCGATGGAGAAACAGAAACTGTTTCATTTTTCTCGCCGTCATAAAGTGCCATGTGGAGTCTTTTCTTGTCGTTATAGTTCATTTTGCCTCCTGCCATTTTGGTTATTATACTCTCATTTCTCCACTGCTGTCAACCATGAGTCGAATTTTGTCGGCGGAATGAATGAAAATTTGGCTTGTGCTCAAACTAAAACTGGAGGATATATGGCTTATTCATATAAAGGCGCAATAAGTTTTGGTCTTGTTTATATTCCAATAACACTCAGCACCTGCATAAAAGAAAACGACATTGGTTTCAACATGATTGACAAAAAGACCATGAGTCGCATTAAATACAAAAAAACTTGCGTTGATTGCAACGAAAAAGAAGTGAAAAATGAAAATATTGTCAAAGGTTATCAATATGAAAAAGACAAATATGTAATTTTTGACGACAAAGATTTTGAAAAAATCAAATCGCCAAAAGACAAGAATATCACAATTGAAAGGTTTGTGAATTTGAATGAGGTTGACCCGATTTATTTTGATAAATCCTATTATGTCAATCCAGCAGGTGCTGACAAAGCGTTTTTGGTGCTGCTTTCGGCAATGGAAAAGCAAAAGAAAGCGGGAATTGCAAAAACAGTGCTCGGAACAAAAGAAACTGTCATTCTTATTCGTGCTGATCACGGCAACATGATTGTCAACACATTATTTTTTTATGACGAAGTTCAAGCCGCACCTGCATATAAGAAAGCAGCCATCACAAAACAAGAATTGGAGCTTGCAAAAACATTAATTAATCAAATGAGTGGAAAATTTGAACCCGAAAACTACAAAGACGAATATTCCGAAAAAGTTAGACGAGCAATAAAATCAAAAATTTCGGGCAACAAAATCATCACTTCACACGATGAACCCGCTCCTGCAAAAGTTATTAATATCATGGAAGCACTCAAAAAGAGTTTGAAAGAAAACAAAACAACAAAAACTCCCTCAAAGAGCAAAAAGGCGGCGAACTGATGACACTTGGGTTATATAACAAAAAACGTGATTTTTCAAAAACAAATGAACCAAAAGGCAAAGTTGATAGCACAAAATCAAGCTTGCGTTTTGTTGTTCAATATCACGAGGCAAGGGCAAAGCACTACGATTTTCGTCTTGAACACAAAGGTGTTCTTGTGAGTTTTGCGATTCCAAAAGGACTATCTCAAAAACCTAGTGACAAACGTCTTGCCATTCATGTGGAAGACCACCCCACGAGCTACATTGATTTTCATGGAACAATTCCAAAAGGAAATTATGGCGCTGGAACTGTTGAGATTTGGGACAAGGGAACATACACAACCGACATCAATTTGTCCAAAGGTCTAAAAGTGGGCAATTTCAAAGTGACGCTTTCTGGCAACAAACTCAATGGAACATGGAATTTTGCAAAAATGGACGAAAAAAATTGGATTGTCGTGAAGTGCAAACAAAACAAAAAAACATACAATCCGTTTGAAAAAGTTGATGTTCAACTTGCAACCTTGGTTAAAAATGTTCCAGAGGGAAAAGAGTGGATTTATGAAATCAAGTATGACGGATATCGAACAATCGCTTTTTGCGAATATGGAAAAACAAAACTAATCTCACGAAACGGCATCGACTTTTCAAAAAAGTTTGCGTCCATTATCCCCTCTCTTAATGAACTTTCGCAAGACCACAGTTTTGTCCTTGATGGAGAAATGGTTGTATTTGACAAAAATGGTCGTTCAAATTTTTCCGAGCTTCAAAGCGAAATAAAGAAAAAAGGCAACTCTTTTTCTTATGTTGTGTTCGACATTTTGGCACTTGACGGACAAGATTTGAGAGATGAAAAACTTTCAAAAAGAAAAGAAATTTTAAAAAAACTCATAGAAAATTCAAAAAATAATGTAATTTTTAGCGATTTTACTAAAAAAGAAGGTCAAAAAACATATAACGCCGCAAAAAAGTTGGGACTTGAAGGCATTGTCGCAAAGGACATAAATTCACCATATCTTGGAACTCGAAATCTCGACTGGCAAAAAATCAAATGCAGGCAAAGTTCCGAGTTTGTTGTCGGTGGATTTGTGACAACAGATGAAAACAAAGATTTGAGTTCAGTATTGGTTGGAATCTATGACGACAAAAAACTCGAATTTGTTGGAAAAGTTGGAACTGGGTTTGATGCTTCACAACGTAAAGAACTTAATAAAAAGTTTTCTCAAATTGCAACAAAAAAATGTCCGTTTGAAAATGAATGCGACATTGACACAAGCAAAAATATTGTTTGGATAAGACCAAGACTGGTGGCACAAATTGAATATGCTGAGGTCACACCAACTGGCTCATTGCGCCAACCTAGTTTTTTGGGACTCAGAGTTGACAAAGAACCAAAAGATTGTGTTTGGGAGAAACAAAATGACTGAAAACAACATTTCAGGGGTTGAAATATCAAGCCCAACAAGGATTATTTTTCCAAAAGAAAAAATCACAAAACTTGATGTCGCAAAATATTACGCAAACATTGCGCCATATATTTTGCCACACATATCTCAACATCTTGTCAGTGTGATTCGTTGCCACGAAAATATAAACTCGGGTTTTTTCTTCAAAAAACACCCCACCGCCGAGGGCGAAGACATTGTGACAAAAAAAATTGGTGAAGATGAATATTTTTCAATCGCAAACAAAAAGGGATTAGTTAAACAAATTCAACTGGGCACAATCGAGTTTCATGTTTGGGGAAGCACAATCTTTGACATCAATCACCCAAATATCATGGTGTTTGATCTCGACCCTGACAAAAATTTGGGACTTGATGTTTTGCGTCAAGGAACGTTGATTCTAAAAAACACGCTTGATGAACTCGGACTCAAATCCTATCTCAAAACAAGTGGTGGAAAAGGCTACCATGTTGTTGTTCCGTTTGAAAAACATTTTTCTTGGAAGAAATTTTCACACTTTTCAAAACAAATCGCACTTCTTCTTGAACAAAAACATCCAGACCTTTTCACTTCAAACGTCCGAAAACAAAACCGCACAGGAAAAATTTATGTTGACTATGGACGCAACACAAAAGGCGCAACTTGCGTTGCGCCTTTCTCGCTTCGTGCAAGAGCTGGTGCCCCAGTGTCAATGCCGATTGAATGGAGTGACCTAAACAAATTCGCACCAAATGACTTCAACCTGAAAAATGCACACGATTTTGTTCGAACACATCGCCCTTGGCGAGATTTTCCAAAGTTTACAACAAAGCTCGAAAAATAGTGCCAAAATTTTCATATTTTTCTTGCAATTCTGCCAAATCTATGCTATTCTAAACTCGTTCGTCAAGGATAAAACTTGAATGAGCCGAAGTGCTGGAATGGTAGACGGAGCGGACTCAAAATCCGCCGAGGGCAACCTCATGGGGGTTCGAGTCCCCCCTTCGGCACCAGTAAAAGTCCCTAAATTAAAGCAATTTAGGGACTTTTTGTTGCTCAAATTCTTTTTGTGTTTTGTCTAACAATTTTCTAACGAAATAATCCTTTGAGTTTTGTCTATTTTTATTTTATATAAATTTACTAAGTGTTGAATTTCAAAATTTCTAACGGATTTCTAACGAAACAAATTGTATTATTTAATTTTATATAAGTTTATTCAATATTTTTTAGTGTTGAAAAATAAGAATCCACCAGTAAAACTGGTGGATTCTTGCTCATTCATTAAATGTTGCCATATTGTTAGTTATTCTTATATATTTGAACAAGTAAATATTGGCTAAAATTATTCCAATTGTCATCATCGGAAACATAAATTCTTATAAATAAATTATAATAATTTTCTGTGCTTCCAACGGTTGTTAAGTCAGTTGTTAAAACAAACTTTTGATAATTTGAATTTTTACCTTCAATTTGTTCAAAACGTCCAGTAATATTGCTTGTAATATCGTTATTGTATTTATCTTTATAAGTTCCTTCTCCCAATGCTTCCCAAACAAAATGGACGTCTTTATAACTATCATATTCTCCAAATTTTAATTCAACAGTATTATCTGTATTGAAGCTAATGTTTGTAGGATAAAGACTTTGTTGTTCGGTAATGTCTCCTTTTGAAATCGTCCACTTATATTCAATATATCCTTCATTTTCGCCCGTTTTATCGTGTTTTGTAATTGTTATATTACTATTATCATGAGTTAAATTTTCATCGTTATAATATAAATTTGGATTAATATAATATCTTATAAAATAACTACCAACAGCTGAAGAGCAAAAATAGTTTTCAGTTTCATCTTTTTCAAATTTAGCATTAGTATAAATACAATAAGCTTTATTCGCTTCAAATGCTGTTTTCAAGTGTTGTGCAAGTTCTGGTTGCGTTGCGTCATAAGGAAGCAATGCATAATTCGGTGCATATAGATCGAATTTCATTTCTTGAGGATTACCATTGTTATCAGTTGAATACTTAAAGTCGGTTAACTCGTTTACAACATATAATGTAGGTGCTGAATATGCAGTTCTGTGAAGAATAATTGTAATTTCAAATTCTTTAGATTCAGCATAAACTTTTTCAACCCAATTTTCATATCCTTTAGGCACAAACTTAACCTTAGTTGTTATTGTGTTTGTTTCACCTTTAGTGATATCAAAGTTATATGTTTTAGGATTGACTTCCGCAAGGGTGCCATAATCATAAATTCCATTATCAGCTTCATTCCAGGACTCTTCAAAATTATGCCATATCAATGTTTCATTTGTTAATTTGTTATCATTTACTAAATTATTATTTTCGTCATTAAGGTCAGAATTGAAAAGTAATGATAGTTTACCATTTATTTTTGAATTACCGAAAGATGTATAACCATTACCATCTGATATGCCATGTAACATTTCATCAAGAGTGACACCTTTACAAAGATCTTTGTTAAAGGTGAAATCAATCTTAAAATTCTCTGCAGTTGCAACGATCTGTGATTTTTTTACAACAAGAGTTTGATAAGCAGAATATGATTTACGGTAATTTTCTTGTTCTTTTATTTCAGCAAAAATCAAATATTTGCCTGGTTCAATATATTCTAGATTTGATAATTCATTTGATAATTCACCGACATGATAATTTTCAGAATCAACAATTTCGTTTGGTTTTGGCAAATCTTTGATTTCATCTTGTGTTAGTGAAGAAATGTCATAAGATGAATCATCATTTTTATTTAAAATATAAATTTTTTTCTCGATCATACTATCATCTAATTGAGTATTGCCATTAAAAACACTATAGTCGATACCTTTAAACTTTGTTCCATAGTAAATTTGATTTTCACCAATATTTCCCACTTTACTTGTAACTTTTAAAGTGTAGTTGCTATTATCGTTTACTTTTTGAACATCGATATTAACTTCGCAAGACTTGTCTTTATACTTTAAAGTTAACCTCCAAAAGCCAGCTGTAAGATTTGAATCCTCACACATTTGAGTGTATTCTTCAAAAGTTTTAGCAACTCTACTTTGCTCGGAACCATCTGCCGAAAAACTTACGGTTATTTGAACATTAGTCAATTCAACATTTTCATTAGAATTGTCTGAATAATATGCTTTTATTTTTATATTGTTAAGTCCAGTAGTATTACCAAAATCTCTGGTTTCGTAAATTGATGCTGAATATTCACCATCAGCCAAAGATACTTGAATGTAATTTAACTTTTTATCATTTCCACAGGCACTTAACAAAAATATGCAAGGAATAATTAAGCAAAAAGCAAAAATAAAACTCAATAATTTCTTTTTCAATTTATTTTTCTCCTTAAAATTGATTTCTATTTTTATTATAGCATATATTTTAAGAAAATGTATGCAATTTTTATCTTTTTTTCAAAAATTGGTTTAGTTTCATCGATATTAGTCAATTTAATCTATCATAAATGCCTATAATTAACAACCATCAAAAAAAAATAACACTAGAAAATTTTTAGTGCTACTTAATTTGTTAATCATTCTTTTTGTCATCATTCTTTGAGCTATCCATTCTTCTGGATAACCTTTTTGCCTATAAGTTTCAACACCAACTAAAACACCATATAAATAACTCAAAATCCGCCGAGGGCAGCCTCATGGGGTTCAAGCCCCCCTTCGGCACCAAAACACAAACAACCGCAAGGTTGTTTTTTTATAACGATTTTTTTCTTCATAAAAACACACATTTTTGACAAACTAGCAATATGGATAAATTTTTGTTATATCTTTCGGCTTTTGTTCCAATGTATATTTTGCTTGCACTAAAGCTAGTTATTGACCTCACATTTGGCAATTTGTCTTTTAATGTTCTCAATTCAATGACACTTGGACTTTTGGTTTTGCTTACGGGACTTGGAATCCTGGGGCTTGTTCGTGCAATGAAAAAGATTGAATGCCATGCTCAAATTGTTCAAATTGAAAGTGCCACAAACTGCACCGATGAACAATTTTTTAACTACTTTTCTCTTTTTGTCCTTTTTTCACTCACCTATCAAATTGAGTTTGTCAGCATGTTTTGTGTGTTTGTTGCAATTCTCATTTTCATCGGATTGGTTTATATTCGAAACAATCTTTTCAACATCAATCCACTTCTCAACATTTTGGGATATAGTTATTATGAAATCACATTCACAACATCAAGCAACAAAACCCCGCAAAGTGCAAAAGTATTCCATAAAGGCAAACTTTCCACTGGCGAACACCGCATATGTCCAAATCAAAAAATGAAAAACTTTATTGTGATAAAATAAAACTGCTTTAGGGGACACTCGCGACCACCCTATTCTTACGAACAAACCTCGAGGTGTTTTTTAGCAAGGCTTTTATTAAAATTTTCATTAAATCCAAAAGTTATGGCAAACTTTGCCTTAACTTTTCTTATTAGCCTCATTGCCCCACTCCGCCAAGGGCGCGCCGGGGTTTGGGGTCTGCGTCACCCCTGTCATCCTGAGACGGGCTGGCGGAGCACTGCAATCTAAGGATCTAGGTTCTTTTTTGACTCCAAAAAAGAATATCACTCCGCATTATTTTGCCAAAAAGCGCATAATTTTCATTCTCTTTTTTGTGTGTGGTGGATATTTGAGTCCGAGTTCAATTTTTCCCTTTTTTAACACACTTTTTTGATGACTAAAAATTTCAAAAGATTTTTTTTCGTGATACGCACCCATTCCGCTCTCACTCACCCCGCCAAACGGCAAACCTGGTGCAACGAGATGCATAATCACTTCATTTATTGCACCACCACCGAACTGCAATCTTGTTTCAACAGTTTTTATGTTTTGTTTGTTGTGTCCAAAATAATAGAGTGCAAGCGGTTTTGGAAGAGTTGAAAGTTTTTGCTCAATCTCTGAAAAATCTTTGAAAGTGAGAATTGGCATTATTGGTCCAAAAATTTCTTCTTTCATGACGCTATCATCAAATGTGACGCCGTCCAAAACTGTTGGTTCAACAAGGCTATCTTTAACCGCTCCACCAAACACGAGTTTTTCTTGGTCAATAAGTTGTTTCAATCGTTCAACATGCTTTTGATTGATGATGTGCGGAAATTCGTTGCTCAACCAACCATCTGGATAAAGCTGTTCTTTGATTTGCAATTTCACTTCATAAACAAACTTTTGCTTGATTTCTTCTTGCACCCACACATAATCTGGTGCAACACAAGTTTGCCCCGCATTGAGAAATTTGCCCCACACAATACGCTTTGCGGCAAGTTTTATGTCAGCATCGCGGTCAACAATGCAAGGGGATTTTCCACCAAGTTCCAACATGACTGGCGTGAGATTTGCACTCGCTTTTTGCATGAGAACTTTTGCAACATTTTGACTGCCTGTAAAAAATATAAAATCGAACTTGCAATCAAAAAGTTGTGCGTTTTGCTCTCGCCCACCCTCAACAACTGCAACAAATTCATCATCAAAAACTGATAGAATTTTTTTGATGACCGCACTAACATTTGGCGAATACGAACTTGGTTTGACAACGACTGTGTTGCCCGCAGCAATCGCACCAACCAAAGGCACAAGCGTGAGTTGCAAAGGATAGTTCCAAGGAGACACAACAAGGACAACACCTCTTGGGTTTGAAACAATTTTTCCACGAGAAAAAAAGTTCACCAGTCCCGCTCTTGCATTTTTTGGACGCATGAGTGTTTTGAGATGTCTTTTGAAATATTTGATTTCATTCTGAACACAAAATAGTTCTGTCGAAAGAACATCAAACTCACATTTGTTAAAGTCCTTTTTGAATGCTTCAAAAATGGCGTCTTGATTTTGTTTTATCGCTTTTTCAAGCCTTATGATCGCCTCTTTTCGGAATGCAAGACTTTGCGTTTTGTGTGCATAAAAAAAAGCTCTTTGATTTGCAACGATTTGATTTATTTCCATAAAGTCATTATATTCAACTTCGCTCGCCAATCAAAACGAATTTCAGAAAATAACTTGTAATATTTTGTATAATAATTTATCATATAATTATTAGCGAGGTGCAATATGCTCAGAGAAAAACAAGGCATCATTATTTGCGGATTTGCCGGCATCGGAAAAACTTCAATTCGAGATGCTGTTCCTTCATATCAAAAAATCAGTCTTTATGACCTTTCTTCACATGCCTTTGTCAAAGACCCGGGTTGGGAGAAAAATTATGTTGAATGTGCTGCGGCACTAGCAAAAAAATATGATTACGTTTTCACCAGCACCCATGATGTTGTGATAAACGAACTTATTCGCCGCAACGAAAAATTTTATATTGTATACCCTTATCGTCATTGCAAAGATGAATATATTGAAAGATTCAAAAAAAGAGGCAATAGTGACGAATATATCAAACGTTTTATGAATCGTTGGGATTTGTTTCTAAACAACATTGAAAATCTTATGCACGTAAACAAAATCGCTCTGCGCCGAGGACAATATTTGTCTGATGTCTTGCTTCGCATAAAATAATCACAAAAACGCAACAAAAAAAGAGGTTCAAACCTCTTTTCTTTTTTATTTGGTCAAAAGCATAAGAATGTCATTTTGGAAAATCTTTTTCTCGATGTCGCCATTTCCTTTGAGAAATATATTGAATTTGAGCATAACTCTTTTCAAAATATCAAGATTTTTGAACTTCCCATCATGTTCAAGAATGAAGAATGACAAATTGCCTTCAATTTCAAAAAACATCTTTTCACCGTCAAGCCAAACTTTGACAAGATTTTGGTCGATTGGCAAAACTTGCTCAATGTCTTCTCGAGATGTTTCGCCGTCAAGGTCAAGACAAGTCATTCTAATCAAATTTCTCAAATTTCCTTGGATATATTTTTCTTCTTCCATATTTCCTCCACTTATAAAAAATATTTTAGCAACTTTCTATTTTTTGTCAATCTTTGACTTTTGATATTTTGTCAAAAATTTCAAATTTGTTTTGTCTTTAACGCTTTTGATGATGCCTTTAACAATTTTTTCGAGGTCAGAGTTCTTTGAATAATCCGCCTCTGCAACAAAATTAACTTTGTCATTAACAAGCAAATTTTTGATGTATTCTTGCATTGGTTTGTTCTTGTCATAAACGCAAATTGTGTTCCCGCCCGCTTTCATGATTGTTCGCATTGATGGAATGTCTGTTGAACTGTCTCCAATATAAACAAAATTCTCAAAAGGCACTGGCCTGATGTCATGGTCCATAATGTTGTTGACACTGTGATCATTAACATCGAATATCCCCTTGTTTATGCGGTATAAGAATTGTGTTTTGTTTGTGTAGTTGATTGCAATCGCTGGCCAAATTGCACGTCCCTCGTCATCATACGCATAATAGCAAGCGTAAATTTGGTCAAAATATTTTGCTATGCTCGTGCCTTCAATAATCTCTTTTATGCCCGAAGAAATTATGTAATGCTTGACTTCAACGCCAAGTTTTTCTGCATAATTATTTATTCGTTCGAACCAAGTTTCAACTCCATCAAAGAACTCCACAGTCTTTCCAAACTCTTCAAGTTTTGCTTTTTGGTCAACAACACCGTTTTGATTCAAAACATCAATCATTTTCTTCATCATGGTTAAAATGTTGTCACAACCATGTTTTTTTGTAAATTTTGCACACATTTCCCAAAATTCGTCTGCGCTCATGCCAGTCATCTTCATAAAATCAAATTCCTGCATGTTTCTTGTTGAAAGTGTCTGGTCGAAATCATAACATATTGCAATTTTTGGTTTTGCCATTTTTCCTCCTGTATATTTATGCGAATTTATGCATAAATATTTTCTTGCGACATTTTGTTTATAAATAAAGTATAACTTGAAATCATATGTGTGTCAATGGCAAGTTTTGAGATTAATTTTATATTTTTTTGTTTATTGGTTGTTATTCTAATTATTTTTGTTTAGAATTTACTAGAAAGTGAGGTATATATGAGAACCGTGGTTATAACTGGTGCGAGCAGCGGAATTGGAAAAGAACTTTGTTCACTTTTTGAACAAGGCGATTTTGAGGTTATTAAAATTGCAAGAAGTTTAAACAATCCTGAAAATGATGAGTATTCTTGCGATGTGTCAAATTTTGAGCAAGTGCTTGAAACATTCAAGCGCATTTCAGAAAAACACCCTCACATTGATATTTTGATTAACAATGCGGGATTTGGTTTATTTGGTGCATCAGAGTTCTTGCCGATTGACGATTGCCGCAAACAATTTGATGTTAATTTCTTTGGCGTTCTCAACTGCACAAAATGCGCGCTTCCCCTCATGACATCAACAGGCAAGATAATCAACATCAGTTCTGCATGTGCATTGTTTTCTTTGCCTTTTCGCTCTTTGTATTGTGCGAGCAAGGCTGCAGTGAACTCCCTTTCGTATGGCATGAGAAATGAACTCAAAAATGCGGGTATTGATGTTGTTGCCGTTTGCCCTGGAGACATAAAAACCGAATTTGTTAAAAATCGCGTGAAATACTTTGAAACAAACTTGCGTTATGGAAATCAAGTTGAACGGGCAGCAGATTTTGTTGACAACAAAAATGACAAACGCATGGACAAAACAAAAGTGGCGGAAAAAATCTATCAGATTTCAACCAAGAAAAAATGCAAAGCAATGTATATAATTGGCTTCAAATACAAACTTCTCAACTTTTTGAGCCACATCGTTCCAGTCAACGCCCTATATTGGGGAATTCACAAAATCTTTTTGAAATAGTCAAAAAAGGAAAATAATATGAAAAAAATTAATAAAGGTGCAAAAATTGCAGTTGTTTCCCTTTCGGCGGGAGTCGCGGGAGAAAGTTTTGTTTCGCATGAAATCAAACTCGCAAATGAGAGAATTAGTCGTTTGGGATACAAACTTGTGTTTATGGATAATGCTATGAAAGGTTTGCAATTTCTTGCAAACAACCCAAAAGCAAAAGCGGACGACTTGTTGCAAGCATTCTGCGACAAGGATGTTGAAATAATTATATGTGCAATCGGTGGCGACAATGCATATGAAATTTGCCCATATGTTTTTGAAAACCAAAAATTGATTGAGGCAATAAAGAAAAATCCAAAAGTCTTTTTGGGATTTTCCGACTCAACAACAAATCATTTGATTTTTTACAAACTTGGACTAAACACATATTATGGTCAATGTCTTCTCGTCGACATCGCTGAACTTGACGACAAAATGCTTCCATATTCAGAAAAACATTTCAAAAACTTGTTGAACGGATTTGAAAACAAAAAAATCGAGTCGAGCGCTGTTTGGTATGAAGAGCGAAAAGATTTCTCTCCTGCCGCTCTTGGAACAAAAAGAACGAGCCACAAGGAAACTCGCGGATATGAAGTGATTAACAAACCGCTTTCCCCCGCAAAAGGCATTTTGTTTGGCGGCTGCCTTGATGTGATTTATGACCTTCTCACGGGTGGGCGTCACGAACTTGCAAAAGTTTATAACGACAAATATCAAATCTTTCCGACCGACTCAAATTTTTATAAAGACAAAATTCTATTTCTTGAAACATCAGACTCAAAACCAACACCAGACGAGTTTGAAAAACAAATTGAAACACTTTTGAATTTGAATGTCATTCAATCTTCTCGGGCGATTCTCTTTGGAAAACCACAAGACGAAGTTTATTTCAAAGAATATGAGGAGATTTTGCGTAAAAAAATAAAGGACACGCCAATTTTGTTTAATATGAACTTTGGCCATGCCCTTCCACATGCAATCTTGCCTTATGGCAGAAATGCAAAAGTTGATTTTGATAATCTCACGGTCGAGATTTTGGATTAACCTTCTTCACGCTTGTGATAAAACAAATATTGTTGTGCGACCCCGCTGAGGTCGCCAAATTTTTTTATCAGCTCCTCACGCATTTGATTTCTGTTGTCTGTGTCGCCAAATTTGTCATGAAAAATTTTGACAATCCAAGTGTCAACTGGAAAAACATCTTTTCGCGAAAAGCCAAAAAGCAAAATGCAGTCAGCCACCTTTGGTCCAATTCCAGAAAGGCTAACCAGCTCTTTACGCAAACTTTCGGTATCCATTTTTTTTAGTTCATCAAAGTCAACATCTTTTAGTTGTTTCAAAAGTTTGACCATTTGCGTTGCTCGATATCCAAGCCCCGCCTTAACAAAAAACTCAACATCTTTTTGAGAAAGTTCTGTGAGTGTCGGAAATGCATGAAAACTTCCCATGTCTTTGCCGGCGTGTTCTCTCAAATATTTGATTGAGTTTTTTATTCTTGGAATGTTGTTGTTCGCAGAAATGACAAAACTCACAAACATTTCGAATATATCTTGCCTCAAAATTCGTATTCCATATCCATATTTTAATGCATCTTTTATTTCATCATATTTTTGAAGTTTTTCTTTGAAATTTGCATAATTTTCATCCAAATCAAAGAAATTTGCAAAATAATCAACATTTTTTGTGAAAATATGTGCAGTTTCCTCGTTTTGAACAACCTCACAAACCTTGTCAGCAGAGTAAACAAAAAAGTGATTGTCATCAACTTTTTCATATGAAAAAATTTGACCACATTCAAGAATTTGAGTTATGTCAAACTCGCTTAAATCAGTTATTATTATCTCATCTTTTTTCGTTTCGTATTTCATAATTTTCTTTTTCAAACACATTATCTAGGAAATATTTTAATTTATACAACAATATTTTTTCACTCAAGAAACAATAGTTTTTATTTCTAAATTTTTCAAATAAACAACCACCATTACACAAAGGAACTAATTTACAATCAAGACATTTTTGGGGCAACTTTGGTGTGCACCATTTGACAAGTTTTTCGAGATTGCACCCTTGAGAAATGTCTCCAACATAATCCGCTTTACTTGCTGCTTGTGAACATTTTGCGATTTTACCATCTGGAAGTATCATATATGAATTTATCATGTTTGCCACACAAGTGTTTAACCTCTGAGGGATTGATCCAATAATATCTTTAAATACTTTTTTTTCGAGTAATTTATTTAAGATTATTAAATCAGTATTTTCTGAGCCAACAACACTGTTATCCATCTCATCAGCCATTATTTTTTTTGCATAGATATTATAGCGACTATAATTTTGCAGTTCTTCTGTTAGAAAATCAATTAAATCAAGTATTTCGTTTAAGTTATTTTCATCATAATTTAGTCTAATATTCACAAAGATGTTTGCCTTTAAAAGTTCTTTAATGTTATTTATAACAATGTCAAAAGAATTTTTCGTTTTAAATCCTTTTATTTTTTCATAATTATCTTTCATTCCATCAAGAGTTATTTGCACAAATTTTAAATGCCATAACTTTTTAGCCTTTTTAATTTTTTCATCATCCAGCAATAATCCATTTGTTATAAGTCGCGAAGTAAATGTTATGTTTTTTTCTCGTGCTATGCAAGAAATTCTCTTTGATAAATAGTCAATAATTTTCTCGTTTACTAGCGGCTCTCCACCAAACCATTCTACAAGTATCTCATTATTTTCAATTGTTGTTTTTTCAATGAACTTTGCAACGTTTTCTGCAATTTTTAGATCCATTGAACATCGTACTTGATTCTTCTCAAAACAATAAGGACAATTACCATTACAATTTAAAGTCGTATAAATCCTATAAAATCTACGCCTATCATTGTCAACAACCAGCTTTGATTTAAACATCAACTCGTCAATTTCACTATATCCGTCATCAATATAAAACCCCAAATCTTTTAATTGATTTGTGAGTTTTTTATTCAGTGAATTTTCTAAAAATTTTTTGTATTCTTTTTGCGTTAATACAATACAAGTTGATTTTATACAATTAAACAAAAGAACATTGTTGTCATTGGAAACAACATATGTATACTTAGATTTTTCCATCTGTCAATACCTGATTTAATGATTTACTTGTCCACCACAAGGAAAATTATTATCCGTATCACAGCCAGTATGATTATTGCAATTATCCAACAATCTGTTTTTTCTAAGGCCTTTAATTATTTTCATTAAGCACCTCCAATTTTGCAATAGTTTAACATAGAAAATATATTTTGTCAAATTATTCCGTTGTTTTTATATAAGTAAGTTGTATATGAGTAAGTTGCATAAAAAATTAAACAATATATGTTGCATTTTTTTTTGTGGTGTGATATAAAAGAAAGTCATCATTGATAATTTGCACTCGTGACTTATTCTTTGTCGGTTGCCTGAAAGGGTTGACAAAGGAGCAACGACAGCGCGAGGAAGTTTAAAAACAAGGAGGAAAAAAATTATGCCAGTTATTTCAATGAAACAATTATTGGAGGCCGGTGTTCACTTCGGTCACCAAACCAGAAAATGGAATCCGCTCATGAAGAAATATATCTTCACAGCAAGAAACGACATCCATATTCTCAACTTGGAGCAAACATCAGACCTTATTGATGCTGCTTACAACTATGTTAGAGATGTTGCTGCAAGCGGAAAAACTGTTCTTTTCGTAGGAACAAAAAAACAAGCTCAAGAAGCTGTTAAGGAAGAAGCAGAACGCTGCGGAATGTTCTATGTAAACAACCGTTGGCTTGGCGGATGCTTGACAAACTTCAAGACAATCAAAACAAGAATCGAAAGACTCAACAAACTCAACCAAATGGAGAAAGTTGGCGAATTCAACTTGTTGCCAAAGAAAGAAGTTGCTCGTCTTAAACAAGAAAGAGACAAACTCGAAGCAAACCTTGGCGGAATCAAGGACATGAGAGAACTTCCAGGACTTATCTTTGTTGTTGACCCAACAAAAGAACATATCTGTGTTAAAGAAGCAAAAGCACTTGGAATTCCACTTGTTGGACTTGTTGACACAAACTGTGACCCAAGCAACATCGACTATGTTATTCCAGGCAACGACGATGCAATTCGTTCAGTAAAACTTATTGCAAGCGCAATCGCAGACGCAATCATCGAAGCTCGTGAAGGTGTCTCAATGAAAACAGTTGAAAACGAAGAAGGCGCAACAGATATGGCTGCTGCCCTCACCGACGACAAAGCACTTGAAGAAGCAAAAGCTGAAGAAGAAGTTGTTGAAAAGAAACCTGCTAGAAAACCAAGAGCAAAAAAAGTTGAAACCCCAAAAGAAGGAGAATAATTATGTTTACAGCACAAGATATCGCAAAACTTAGAGCAATGACAGGTGCAGGCATGATGGACTGCAAAAAAGCGCTCACAGAATCAAACGGAGATATGGACGGCGCTGTTAAATTCCTTCGCGAAAAGGGAATGGCAGCAGCAGCAAAAAAGGCTGACAGAATTGCAGCTGAAGGCGTTGTTGGCTCATACATTCACATGGGTGGAAAAATCGGTGTTTTGGTTGAAGTCAACTGTGAAACAGACTTCGTTGCAAAATCAGAACAATTTCAACAACTCGTCAAAGACATTGCAATGCAAATTGCAGCAGCAAAACCTTTGTATGTAAATTCAAGCGAAGTTCCAGCTGAAGTTTTGGAAAGCGAAAAAGAAATTCTTCGCACACAAGCACTCAACGAAGGAAAACCAGCTCAAATCGTTGAAAAAATGGTTGAAGGAAGAATCAAAAAATACTACCAAGATTTCTGCCTTATGGATCAACAATTTGTTAAAAATCCAGACCTCACAATCGCAACACTCATCAACGAAGCAACACTCAAAATTGGAGAAAAAATTTCAATCAGAAGATTCACTCGTTATGAAATGGGCGAAGGTCTTGAAAAAAGAGTTGACAACCTCGCAGAAGAAGTTGCAAAAATGTCAAAGTAATTTGATTATTAAAAAACACGGGCAAAGTGAAACCCGTGTTTTTTTTGTGTCCACATCATTCCAAAACCTCAATTTTTTGCATATAATTTGCTCCATTGCAAAAACTAAACTCGGAGGAAAATATGAAAGACGCGGATTTGAAACTTTTGAATGCAATATACCAAAATGTCAAAATGGGAGTTGAATCAATGGAAGAACTTATGGGAATTTGCAAAAGCGAAGACCTGAAAGCCGAAATGAGCAAACAACTTTCAGACTACAATATTCTCGCAAAAGAGTGTGAAATGCTCGCCAAAGCAGAAGATCTTGACATAAAGGATAACAACTGGTTTGACAAAACAATGCTTTATAGTTCAATCAAAATGAAAACCTGTTTTAACAAGAGCGAAGAAAACATTGCCGAGATGCTTATTGTTGGTAGCACAATGGGCGTTATTGATGTGATTAAAATGAAAAACAAAACAGGCTGCGACAACAACGAAATTTTGGAAATCGCTTTGAAGCTTGAAGACTTTCAAGAACGCAACATTCAAAAACTAAAACCATTTTTGTGCTAAATCAAAAAAGTTAAGAGAAACCCTCTTAACTTTTTTGGTTGATATTTCAATTTAATTTGTCTTGCGAGATGAAACTGAAACAGCATTAAGTGCGAAATCAAAAAGTCTTTCTCCAACCCCACCAATGGAAATGGCATTTGTTTTTATTGTGTCATACTTATTCCCGTTTTTTGTGACATCAACAAGGCGATAGAAATATATGCTTGAAAGGGTCGCGTAATCTTGCCCCAAGAGGACTGGTTTGTCAAAACCAACTTCAACCAATGTTCCAAGTTCTTCTTGAATATAAACCATTGAAGAAAGGATTTGTTCGTCATCTGCCCTATTTTCGACAAAACCAAAGTTTTTCATGCTTGCAATGAATGGTCGAGTTGTCACAAACATTCCTGCAAATCTTGAAACGCTCACAGCCATTTGAGAATATGTTTTGATATCAAACACACTTCTTCTGAATTGTTCAAATAATGGATTCTCAATCGCATACAAAACATCATCAAATCTTTCATCAAGGTCAAGAGAATGGACAATTGAAATTTGCGGATTGTCAAGTTGTAGAGTTTGGACGACATATCGTTTTTCATCTCCGTCCAAAACAAAAGCATTATATAAACGCCCAAAATTATATTCACCCCAAACCAAATGTCTTGCGAGTTCTCCCAAAACATTTTTTGACATAAATAGTTTTTCAAATTTTTTTGGAGTGTATTCTCGTTTTGAAATAAATGCATTGAACAGTCTTTTTGTTTGCTCGCTTACGCTTTGATCTGTTGCAACATCTTCAACCAGTTCGTCATAAACATCTGACAAGTTTTTGTTGTTTGCTGTGGCATATAAGTTCGCATATTCATCTTTGAGATCACCCAAAATTTCCGGCGATTTTTCACAAAGTTCTTTGATTCCTGCAAGCACTTGTTCGCGTTCTGAATAAATCAAACATTCAGCCAAATAGTTGGCTTCTTTTCGGCGCCCAAGCCTAAACAGTTCAAGCATTTTGTTTGCCATTCTCTCCGCTTTTTCTTCGCGACAGAGAAGTGCACACATTCGAATTGCCCATTTTGCACATAAAATATCCGGTTTGTTTTCAATTTCGCCAAAAACTGCTTCCGAGAACTCCGAAAGTCCTTGCATTTCAAATATATTTTCAAGAACTTTGAGTTTTTTGATGTTTTTGAGATTTTTTTCTTCCTTGAACAAATAGATTATGAAAGTAAAAATCGCATCATCACATTTATATCCGCTTTTGAGTTTTAGGTCAAATTTTGAGAACACAACACCAAGCGCGCGTTGTTGAGGTTCTTTGATTTTTCTGCGGACAGCATACAAAAACTGTTTTTCTGTTTTGATTGAAAGAGTGTCTGTGATTCCAAGAATTGATGCGACCATGCTTTTTACTTCTTCACATTTATCGCTCTCATAAATTTGTTTGAGTCGTGTGATAATTTCGTTATCTGGCAAAAATTTTGAGTAAATTCCAATGAGTTCGATTTTTCGTTTGTCATCAGAGAAAATAAACTCTTTATCAATAAAATTAATCACATCTTTTTTGTATGTTTTGAAAATTCCGTCACTCTTTTCTTTGTCGAAAGCAATTTTTGCAATATAGTCTTCAACCAACAAATTGATTCCCTTGTTGGAATTGAAACTGCAAACTGCCTCAATGAGTTCATATTTATATTCTTTTCCGTCACGAATGTAATCATAAATCCACTGCTCATTCTGATTGAAAAAAAGTTGGATATATTCGCTTGCTGGGTTAATCCATTGATAGAGCACACTTCCTTCGTTTGACGAAACAATTTTTGCAACAAATGGCAAATAGAGTTCAGAGTCAATTTTGCAGTTTTTGACAATTTCAATAAATCGGTCAAAATAGCGTTCGGAATACGAATAACTGCCTTTGACACTTTGATATTTGATTATTCCAATTTGGTTGGCAAAAATTTTTTTGACAAAAATAACAATTTGTTCATAGTTTTTTGAAACGAGCAAAATCTTTATGAAATTTCCAACAGACGGCAAAAAATCACGAAGCTGAAAAAGCATTTCGGACATGTCTTCAATGATGTTTTGTTTGTTGTCAAGCGAGTCAAGACCTGCGGCATACTCTTTGATTTTTGGAAGGTCGAGAGAGGTTTCAACAAACGCTGAAACATCTTCGAGCCCAGTCGCACCGTCACGAATCAAACAATTATATTTTTCTGCAATCTGCTCAATATTCTTAAGAATAATCATAATTTGCTCCTGCCATATTAAATTATTACAGCATTATATTTTACCAAAATAACAAAAACAACGCAACAAATTTTGCTTATATCCGTTTTATCATTTGACCCAATTCAACAAACTTAACCGTTTTATTCGAGAACAAGTTCGCATATTCCTCTTTCTGCAAAATGTCATGAGCAAAAATCTCAGCAAATCTTTTTGCTTCCGCACTTGGAAGTTTGATAAATTCCCTTGAATAAAAAAACTGTGCTTCAAGCGGAATGTAGTCAAACGAACAAATCATTTTGGGTTCGTATTCGCACCCCGCATATTGCAACACATTCATTCCGTTTTCGCATGAAAACACAAAATAAATTTGTTTTATTTCTGGTGGCAATGGGTCATCTTCTTCAATTCCACCAACCCATTCACAAAACTCTTGAAAAACCAAATTGTATTTATCCAAATCTTTCATTTGAGCACCTGTGAAACAACGATTGAAGTGACAACAAAACATATTGCGAGTGCCAAAAATGTCAGCGCCGCATTAAACAAGCGAAACTTGATTTTCGCAACTTTGCTTGTTGCAATAATCTGACGAGCAAGGTCATTGTCAAATCCGTCTGGTTTATAGGATTTTGGAAGAGAATAATCGGTTTGAATTTTTTTGATATATGTTTCTTCATCAAAAGTTGATGCATCTTGAAAATAAATCAAGTTCTTTGCTTTTTCAGATTTTTTGAACGCATGAAACCAGCGAATCTTCCTTGAGCTCATTGCCGAAAAAGAACAAAAAAGCGATGCTGCACATGCCACAATCGCGCATGAAGCAAAGACCGCACCCAGTCGAGTGTAGAGCGAAAATTGACTTGCGGCGAACACTATCACCGCACTTGAAAGCGTGATTGAAATGTTGTGTTTTCCTTCTGCAAAATGCAAGTTTTCCATGACTTGGGCAAGAATGTATTTGAGAATCTGTTTCATAAATCTATTATGTGCAAACTTTCAAAATTTCTCCCAAATATTGATTTGGTGTTGCCTTCAAAAACAAGTTTGCAAGTTGCGATTGAGTTAGCACTTTTGTTTTGCCGTCTGGAAAAACAACATATACTAAATTGAATTTATTGCGTTTGCAACGCCTTGCAATATCCATGATTTTTGTGTCGAGTGTCACGGCAAAAGTGTTCACTCCACTCACCCCGCTTTTTTGTTTTCGAAATACAGACAAAATGTTGATTCCCAAATACTTGCCTCCCTCATTTTTATCAACAATTCCAAGCATCAAAAATATTGCCGCAAAAAACAAAGTGAAGTTCCCTGAAAAGAACAATGAGGCAACGAACAAACCAAGAAGAATAATCACAAAAATATAGTTGAATATTCTGACAATTTTTATTGCAGTTTTTCGATTGAATTTCAGTGAAATTAAACCGCATAAAACCCTTCCGCCATCAAGCGGATAAGCGGGCAATAAATTAAATAAAAATAATGTTAAATTCGCGATTGCAAAAGTGTATAAATAAGAATATGTTTCAGGATATACCCACCAAATGGCAAGAGTCACAACAAGCAAAAATAAATTGCAAATTGGACCCGCAATAGCGATTTTTATTTCATCTTTTTCAGAGTAAATTTGGTCCTTGAGATTAAGCCCTGCTCCGTATGGCATAAGGATTATGGAACTTAGTTTATACCCCAATCGTTCAGAGACTCGTCCATGAGCGTATTCATGAATTAACACGCAAATAAAATATTGAAAAAATTCAAAAAAACGCCCTTGAATCAGCATAAATATGGCAAAAATTATAAATAAATAATGTATTTTTATTTTCATTTATTTCTCACCATAAATTCCATGAGAAAATCAAGTTTGAACAAACAAAAAAAATGATGAAAATTGAAACAGATATTGCAAGATATTTAATAAAAAATTTCTTGTCTAAATTTTGTGAAATTAAACAAGAATCAATTTTTTCTTCGCTCGTTTTAATCAGCCTTTCATCAAATGTTTTCACATCTTATTATATGGTGTGAAATTTGCAATCATGCAAGAGGAAGTGTGCCAATTATTTTTGCTCTTTTTGCACGTGCATAGATATTGAGATGAATGCCATCAACGTCAACATCAATGTCACACTCAACGCCTGGGTCATCAAGTTCAAGATATTGGACAAGAACATTTTTTATGTCACTTTCAATGAGTCTTTTGAGTTTTGTTGGGTCTTGTCTTTTGTCGACCGTAAGAATTTTTTTTAGCCTGTCTGCTCCGTCCATATTCTCTCCTATATAATCTTTTTCAAACCTCGACGAATAACGCCAGAAAGTCCTCGATATCTGTTTGTGCAATCATAAATCTTTCTGGTTCCGTTATGCAAGTTTTCACACAAAAGCGTGAAAGCACGCCCCGCTGGCGTTCGCCCCACAAGCCCGCCAAAATTCAAAAGCGTGCTAACTGCATCATCTTCTGGAATAACGCCCAGCAAGTTCACTCCAAGCATTTCGGAAATTTGATTTTCGTCAAGCATATTGCCTTCAAGTTGCATATCGCCACGCATTCTGTTGACAACAATATACTTTTCTTCTAAGTGAAAGTTTGCCAAAATTCCCAAAACTTTGTCTGCATCTCGAATGCTTGAAATGTGTGGCGTGACAACAATAATAGCCTCGTGTGCTGGATATACCGCCCTCATAAAGCCTTCCTCAACACCCGCTGGACAATCAATCAAAATGTAGTCAAATGAAACATCAAGCGTGTCGACAATATCTTTGATGTTTTCCTTGGTTATTTTACCCGAATTATATGTATGGTTTGATGCCAAAATATAGAGAGAAGGAAAACGAGGGTCTTGAACCAACGCTTGTTTGACTCTGCATTTATTTTTGACAACATCCAAAATGTCATAGACAACATTATCTTCAAGTCCCATCACAACATCAAGATTGTTTAGTCCAATATCAACATCAATAATGACAACGCGAAAGCCAAATTTTGCCAGCGTTGCACCAAGGTTGGCACATACTGTTGTTTTTCCAACACCGCCCTTGCCACTTGTTAGGACAATTTTTCTTGCCATAAAAACTCCTTGAAACAAGTGTAAATTTTTATATAAAAAAACAAAAGGAACAATTTGGTATTTTTTGTTCCTTTTTTGCTTTTTTTAACAAATTAAAACTCTTTTAGTATGTCGCCAAGTTGAGAACTATCCGAAAGAAGTTTGCCGCACCCCAAAACCGCACAAATGTCTGGGTCTTCAATGATGCGAACTGGAAGTTTGAGTCTTTTCCTCATAAAGTCTTCAAGCCCAGAAATCTTTGACACGCCACCGCAGAAGAATATTCCACCACGACTTAAATCCGAGCAAACATCGGGAGAGCACATATTGATTGTCGACTCAATCGCATAGGCAATTTTTTCGAAAGCATCAATAATCCCCTCTTTGACGACATCAGCAACAACAATAATGGGTTTTGGTGCTTGTGTCCTTGAATCAACACCCAAGACTTCAATGTTTTGAATATCTCTTTCATAGAGCGAACCAATTTCTTCTTTTATTTGTTTTGCTGCTTGTGGACTTATGAATGCTTGATAGTTTTCTTCAACCGCAGCCATAATCTTGTTGTCACAAACCTCGCCTCCAACGCCGATTGTGCAACCTTTGAGAATGGTGTTCATATTGACTGTTGCAATATCAGTTTTTCCATGTCCAATATCCACAATGAGATATGTGGTTGGAGTATGAACAAATTTACCTCCCCCAAGCGCACTTGTTATCACGCCAGGAACAAGTTTTACACTTGCGATGCCTGCTTTGTAGCACACTCTTGCATATGTTTCTTTTTGCTCATCTGAAAGAGCACATGGGACACAAACAACCGCATCAATGGTTTTCGAAAAAATTGATTTTGGCTTTATTTTTTGAAGAAAATATTTAAGTAGTGTCGCCGCGTATTCTTCGCTTTTTATTTCGCCTTGAGAAATTGGTGAAAAAACAACAGTTTGGTCGCTTGTTTTGCCTTCCATTTCTCTTGCTTCATTTCCATAAGCCTTGATTTGTTCACTGCCAAAAACTTTTGAAAGTGCAATGAGTGTTGGTTCACACAAAACCAACCCGCAATCTTTTTCAAATATTCTTGTTTGACTTGAGCCCATATCAATGGCAATTTTTATTGAATTCATATTTTCTCCTTATGGTAAAACAACCGCACTTGTTTCAATTTTTGCGCCAGCACGCTCCACGACGAATGTCACGCTTGCGCCTTTGCCTGCACGCAAGCAATTATAATAAAAATCGTAAACATTGTTTATGTCATATGTTTTTTTATTATAATTCATTTGCAAAATAGCATCATTTTTGAGAAGTGTCAAAGAGCCAATCGCACTATATGGATTTGTTTTGATCAACACCCCTTCGCCCGAATATGCACCGCTGATATATTTGCTGAAAACTTTGTCTTGGCAAGTTATTGGAAGAATTGGGTCAACATAATCATGCCTATTTTCATAACTCTCAACAACCCCATCAATAATCTTTAGGATTGGATAAATCGGAACTGCAAAATTAATTTCTGCAACATAATTATCATTTTTGTCTTCAACCATGCTGCAAGAATTAATTCCAACAACATAACCTTTTGAATCAATGAGTGGTCCTCCAGAATTTCCGGAATTAATCGTTGCTTGATGTTGAATCAGATATTCATAAATGCGAGTTGTTGTCACATCTCCATTTGCCGCACCAACACGATTTAGTCCGTTGACTCGTCCAAAAGTTGTTGTGTTTTGAAGATTCATTTCGATTGGTGTGCCAATTGCAATCACTTCGTCGCCAATTTTTAACTTGTCGCCAGCAGAACAAGCAAAACTCCTATCCTTCATTTTTGCATAGCGAATGTCCGTGTATGATGACTTTATGATTGCAAGGTCAAGGTCGTCATTTGCCCACAACAATTCACTCTTATATCCTTTTTGTTGATCGCCATTAAGAAAAGTGTAGATTTCATAAATTGGATTGCTTTTGCTTTGTGCAATAACATGGTAATTTGTCACAATATATCCGCCAGCATGAACGCAAACACCACTGCCAAGTGAAAAAGAGTCGGAATTTGTCTTGCTGACAACTTTGATTGAAACAACCGCATCTTGATAGGCTTGAGCAACAGCGGCAACATCTGCTCCGTCAGAAATTTCAATTTGAGTGCCTTGCGCCATTGGGTGCTGAAATCCGCCGCCCAAATAATAGGCGATAAACAAACCTCCAATACAACCAATCGCCAAGCAAAATATAACAATCATAACATTTCTGAAAATTGATGTTTGTCGCATTTGCGCCTCCACTATTCTTATTTTATTTTATCCATATTGGTTTGTCAAATATTCTAACACCATGCAAAAAAAAGGACATAGTATCTATGTCCTAAAACTGCAAAAGCAAACACCGTCAAAAATCAAGCAATGCAAAGCTCACATTCTCAAAACTTGGGAGTCTGACAATCAAATGTTCAACTTTGAGGAATTCGCAGAAACGCAGCAATGTGCTTTTTCGACTGTCTAGATTACTTCCAAATATTTTTTAAATACCTTCTTGAAATCAGCACCCATTTTCATTCCTTCAGATATTTCAAATGTTGCGTCACCTTCAACAACAGTTTTCATAATGACACTGTCGCCCAAAATATCACAAGAAATGTCTTTGACAACGCTCGTTTTTGTTTTGTCGAGTGCAACAGCAAGTTTTATGATTGTTCCAAGTTTTCTGACCGCATCAAGATCATCTTCGGTGACGATGTCTTTGTATTTTACCCAATCAGACAAGTTGAAATTATCCAAATTTTGACAAACCGATGCAAATGCGGCAATCAAAATTTCTCTTTGTGAAACCCCATTAATGTTTGAATTCAAAATGATTTCAAAACTATTTTTTTCACTATTTTCAAATCTGATTCTTCTTCCACTGTCATACAAAGATGCAGCGATGCGAAGAGGTTTGACATAGTATCTATGAAGTTTGTGAATGACTTTGAGTTGTTTGAATAGCATTATTGACAAAGCGTAAACTTGACTTGCATTTGTCATTTCTTGGTCACGAAATGCTCTTATGTTTTCGATTGAGAAGCCCATCATATCAGAAAGTGGTTTGTCGTTGATTTCAGGAACAATATTATTATAAATCAACCCTTCTTTTTTGCCATAAGCAGAAATCGACATATTTTCAATGTGCAAATATTCAAACAAAGTTTTTGCAATCGCAAGGCCACAAAGAACAACATCCGCGCGCTCTGATGAAACGCCCTTGAGTTTCTTTGTTTTGTCAACATCCAAAGTCTTAACAAAGTTGTTCACTGCATGGAAACTATCGGCACTCAAAAGATAGTTGTTTTCAATTTCCAAAGAATATCTTGATGTTTTTCTTGAAAGATATCCAATGCTTTTGAACATTGTGCCAGAACCAATAAATTGAATTTCTGGGTCAAGATTTGCAAGAAATTCAACTTTTTTGAGTTGTTTTTCAACAAAACTCTCAACTTTTTCGCATTTTTCAGAAATATTATCAACTTTTTCAAACTCGTCTGCAAGGCTAGTTGCCCCAAATGGCAAACATACTTGGTTGAGAATTGTGCGTCTGTTGTATTGAATTATGTTGGTTGTGTTGTTCGCAATTTCAATAATAATTCCTTTTGGAATATCAACAGTGTTGACAACCCCTGCATACGTCGCACGCATTTCGTCTTCAACTGTGAGCAAATTCATTGTGAACCCGCAAGAGTTGTATACCTCGTCCAAAAAACTATTTTGGTTTTTTGCCTCGCGAACAAGACTTGTTGCAACGCAAACAATCTTTGCAACACCTCGTCTGTCACAAAGTTTTCTAAACATTTTCAAAATTCCAATGCATTCAGATATTGTTGTTGGTTTCAAAACACCACTTGTCTGAATGTCTTTTCCAACCTTGATTTGTTCTTCAAGCTCATCAACAACGTCAAAATATCCGCCGTCTTTTGTGTTGAGAAGAATCAAACGCAAAGCACTATTTCCAAGTTCAATTAATGCAACTTTTTCCATATCATCCTCAAAATTTTCCTAATCAATTTTTATTGCTTCAACTGGGCAAGTGTTTTCACAAGCACCACATTTCACACAAATGTTTGGGTCAATAACAGGTTTTGAATCAGCCCCAAATTTGATTGCTTCAACTGGGCAAACTGAAACACACGCTCCGCAACTAATACATTTGTTCTTGTCAATCATAGTTTCACCTCTACTAATGCAAGTATAATAGCATATAGCAAAAAGTTTGTCCACTATTTTTTGTTTTTTATAAGCATAAAAAAGGTTATGAACTGCCAAATCGCAATGGCAATTAAAAACGCTCCAAAAATGATGCGAATAATGTGTCTTGGAATGAGATTTGTTATGCTTGCACCAATGACAGAAAAAAGAACTCCCGGCAAAATGATCCACATTATGTTTTTTGTTTGTATGAAACCATTTTTTGAGTGAATAATTATTGCGACAATTGCTGTTGGAATAAACGCAAGAAGATTGATGCCTTGTGCAACTGTTTGAGGAATGCCCAAAAGTATTGTGAGCGCTGGAATCATGATAGTTCCACCGCCAAGTCCCATGCCCGAAATTACGCCTGAAAAAAGACCGATGAGGATAAGCCACAAAATCACCATGGCAGCACCATTTTTATGCCTGCTGCGAGCATGAGCACAGCAAAGGCAAGCATAATCCATTTTGACTTGATTTTTTTGAGAAAAATTGCCCCAAACACGCCACCAAAAAGCACTCCAATCCCGCACAAACCAAGGCTAAACATATCAATATTATTGTTTAAAAGATAGACAACACTGCTGACAATGCTGAGTGGCAACATCACGACAAGTGCTGTGGAATGAGCTTCTTTTGTTTTGAGTGAGTAGAGTTTTTCAAGCATTGGCACGCAAAACATGCCTCCTCCACCTCCCAAAAATCCATTTATCAGACCAATAAAAATGCCCGCAAGAACAATCCACAAAATGTTGAAATCAAGTCTTTTTTTGTTCATGATATTATTATTGTTTTTTCAGCCCAAATTATTTGATTTTATTAAGATATTATTATATAATGGCAAAGTTAAATTTATATTAAAGGTGAAATATGGGACAACAAAAAAACAAATTTACAAAAATATTTTTTCCAATTATCTGCTTGGTGATTTTTGCATGCACACCTTTGTGCTTTGCACTTTCATCAAAAGTCCAAAATGTTTTTGCAGCAACAAGTGATATTGTTGAAGTTTCAATATCAAACAAAGACTTTGATAGTTCTTCATCAAGCTCTCTGCAATCAAGTCCAAGTGGTTGGAACAAAATTGAAACATCTGACGGCGTGAAAAGCGGCATCATTTCTGTTGACGAAACAGATTTTTCAAACAACAAAAACACTTACGGTCTTGAAATTGGACAAAACCCGGGTCGTGGCGGGACTGTTGCAAGCGACAAACATATCCTTATGGTTAACGCACAAAAAAATTATGTAAAAGCAGGATTTGAGTCAAGCTCTTCGACTTCTTTGGAAGCAAATTCTTTCTATGTTGTTGCAATAAACACAAAAACAACTTCATCAAGTTTTGCTTCTCTCTATGTTGACGGCTTGGTTGACAACTATGATGCAACAAACAGTTTTTCAGAAGTCAACTTTCAACAATGGACAAAAAACTACTTTTTCATCAGAACTGGCGCAACAAAAAAAGATATCAAAATCCAAATGTATCTTGGTTCAAAAAACACACCTTCGACGTCGGCTGTTTTCTTTGATAACATCGAATTTTTTAGAACTTCAGAAAGCTCATATGAAAACTTGCTCACTCAACAAGTTGCTGAAAATGCGACTCGCCCACTCGAAGCAAAAACATATCGTGAAATCAACCTCGTTGACGACTATGTTGACATCACTTCAAAAATTGGCAATGCAAACTTCAACGACCCTTCCACTTCGGTTCTCTCACCAATTTTTGACACCTCGGCAAAATTTGTTGATGTAAGAGATAATTCAAAGTATTCAAATCTCTCATCAAACAACTCATTTGCATTTATGATTAAGAATGAACAAAAATCTTATTCATGTTATGAACTTAAAGACATTGTTGTTCCAGCCTACGGCGTTTATGCAGTTTCAGTTGATGCAAAAATCATTGAAGCAATCTCATCATCAAACGCAACACTCAAACTTGTTGAAAGCGACGAAATCAAAAAAGATTATCCTTCATATGAACCAAAGTCTGCCGAACTCACAATTTCATCAAACACAAATGCTGTGAAAAATGATTTTAACACCTACACTTTCTTTATCAAAGGAAACGGACTTAAAGAAACAAAATTCTCTCTTCAAGTTTCAATTGGAACAAAGGACTCAAAAGCAACTGGCGAAATCGCACTTGATGACATCAAATTCTTCAGCATGACATCAAAAGAATATGATGGTGCAACCGGAAGTTTCCAAAAAACAATTGATCTCAATTTGTCATCTGCTTCTCCTCTTATCGCAAATGGACATTTCAACAATTATACAGTTTCTACACCGGTTGAATTTGTTGCCGGCAAGCCCGCTTATGCTTTCCCTTATGAAGTGGAAAAATGGACACATGAAGTTGACCCAAATGTTTCAAAAACCGATATTGCTTTTGGTGTTATAAACACACAATCAAAATTGTATAACGCAACAATGATTGGCACTGCAAACCCACAAAACCCCGACTTTAACATTGTTGACCCAGACACCCATGAGGCAAACGCAAACTCAAACAACATTCTCATGTTCAAGAATTTGGCATCAACCTATCAATCCGCTTCTCTCTCTTCAATCTCGCTCGAGGCATCTTCGACCTATGAACTCACATTTGATTGCAAGACAGAGCTCAATGCAGGAGCACTCTCTTTCTCCGTCATTTCAAACAGCAAAACAATATCAAAATTTTCTGAAATTAACACAAATGGCGATTGGAAAAAATACAAAGTTGCGATCAGAACAAATGCCGCTTCAACCAACATTGACATCAAATTTAATTTTGGAACACAAACGCAAAACGCAATTGGATTTGGATTTGTTGACAATGTCAGACTTGTCAAGAAAACTTTGACAGATGAACAATTCTTGGCTCTTGAGAATCAAAACAATACAAAAATTGTTGACTTCAAAAATGGCAACTGGAAAATTGTTTCTGACACACAAAATACTTTTGGTGTTTGGGAACTGCTCACCTCTTCAAGTTCGCTTTGTGACGGAGCATTCGCTGGCGTAATAAGCGCAAAAGAAAACGCTTTTGGCGTCGTTGGTAAAAACGAAGACAACAATATGCTCATTGTTTCAAACACAGAAAAAGGAACATCAAGCATCACAACAAAAAATGATTTCCATTTCACAAAAGACAAATTCTACAAAATTTCACTCAACATTCTCACTCAACGTATGCAAACACTCACAAGTGAAGATGGCAAAGAATTGACATTTGGCGCAAGTTTGAAACTTTCTGGTTTTGACACAACTCTCAAAAACATTGTCACAAACGGAGAATTCAAAACATACACATTCCTTCTCAAAGCAACAGGAGATGGCGATCAAGGTCTCACACTCACAGTTTCAAGTCCAACATCTCAAACTCTTGGAACAGCAATCGTTGATAATTTGGTTGTGACAGAACTCGACCAAGCGGAATATGACGAAGCAGTTGCACTCAAGGAATCCAAAAAACAAGCAAACGTCGCAGTTGTTGAAACATCAAGCAAAGACGACAAAACAGACGACAAAACAGACGAAGCAAATGAAACAAACAAACTTTCAAACAAAGAAATCTGGCTTCTCGTCCCATCAATCATATTTGGTGTTGCAGTGATTGGCGCAATTTTTGCTTTCACACTTCGACACATCAAAATCAAAAAGTTTGAAAAATCAACTCAAGCAACCTACAACCGCAAATCTTCTCTTGAACGCGAAAAAGCAAAAATTGAGGCAAAGAAAAACATTGACAAACAAATTGCTGAGCAAGTTGAACTGCAAAAGATTGTTGAAAATGAACTTGCAACACTTGAAGAAAACTATCAAAAAGATTTGCAAGAGTTTAGATCACATGGAACCTCAAAATCAAGCAAGATGGAAAAAGAATTCAAATCTTATATGAACGAAAAATCAAAACTTGATGCAACTTTGAATTCAATCAAAGAAAAGATCAAACAACTTGAAAACCCTGAACTTCTCGTTCTTGAAGAAAAGAAAATCTATCTCAAATATCAAAAAGAACAAGAAAGAGTTGATCGTCACATCAAACGTGAAACCAAAAAACTCAACAAAGACAAAAAGAAACAAAAATAAGTTGAATAAAAAAAGAAGAGAACAACACATCTCTTCTTTTTTTTTGTTATTTTACAAAGCGGCGTCTTCTTCACTTTCGTTGTCAAGCGTTATTCTTCCGACTGACACTTCGTAGGCAACTCTGTCTTCGACATTGCCGTCTTCGAGTTTCTTTTGATACACCCTGCTTTGGATTCGTCCAACAAGGCTCACTTTGTCACCAACCGTGGCATCTTTAATAAACCTCGCATTTCTGCCCCACGCGATGCAAGGAAGATAGTCAGATTTGTTGTAGGCGCGATTTACTGCAATCAACACATCGCAAATTTCGCGCTTGAATGGGGTTGTGCGATATATAGGGCTTTTGCAAATAAACCCGTTAATTTCGATTATGTTTGTTGGCATATCTTTTTGTTCTGTTGTCACTTCGCGAACAAAAACAGTAAGCATCAAATGACTTCGTGTTTCATCGCTTTTGTTATAACTTCGAAATTGTCCTTTGATTGAAATTACATTACCAACCTGAATTAAATTTCCAGTCATAAGTTTTTCTGAAATGGTGATTGGAATGATGTCGATGTTTTGACTGAGTCTTTCAACCTCCAAATCAATCTCATAAAATGCTTCGCCGAATGTTTCATGAGAAAACTTTGGCTCTGTTGCCACTTTCCCCGTCAAAAACACCCTGTTGTTATTCATTTGTTCATAATTCATATTTTCCCTCCTGGTTTTCTCTTTTTATGCGTTTTTTGTTTGAGTTCCATCACGGCGAATTGAGTAATTTGATTTATAAATCAAGTTGCCAACGCTCGTCACCTCATAACCTTTCTTTTGAAGTCTGTCAAGCATGATTGGAAGCGCTTCGGTGATGTGGTCGGAATTGTTGTGGCAAAGAATGATTGAACCATTTTTCACACGTGATACAACTCGTTTGCAAATCTCGTCCGCTTTTATTCCTTTCCAGTCAAGCGTGTCGACATCCCATTGAATTGGAATGAGGTTCATATCCTCACAAACTTTCATTGCGGTGTTGTTGTATGACCCAAATGGAAATCTGAACACCTCAACTTTTTTGTTTGTTATTCCTTCAATGGTTTTGATTGACCCTTCAAGTTCTTGTCGCATTTGCGTCTCAGATAGTTTTGCAAAGTCGGGGTGCGAGTTTGAATGACTCCCAATTTCAAATCCGTTTTCATCAATCTTTTTAACCAAATCGCTGTGTTCTTCCGCCCAAAAGCTCACCAAGAAAAATGTTGCATTAACTTTGTATTCTTTGAGAATGCTCATAATCTTTTCGGTTTTGTCGGCACCCCACGCAGCATCAAATGATATTGCGACCTTTTTTTCTTCGGTTTCAACGCAGTAAACAGGCACTTTTTTTGCTGGATAGCCAAAATAAACCTGTGCCGCATTCACTCCGTCAATGCTGATTGAGAGCAAGCAAGCCACAATGATAACGAAGATTGTGAATTTTATTGTCCTTGATTTAACGACTAGAAACGGCATGAAAACCTCACTTTTAATGTTATTTGAAATGTTTATACATTCAAATGCTAAAAATATAATTTTTTGTTTTGTTATGTCGAAAAATATTCAACGTCTAATTTAATATATTTTTGAGATTTCCAAATATGACAAAAGCAAAACAAAAAACGGGGCTATGTGCCTCGTTGTTTGCTTGAATACTTGAATTTGCTATCTGTTATAAGAATATACTTCTTCAATCTTTTGTTTGACTTTTTGAGTGCCTTTTGTGTATCGCCCTTCAACGTCGAGCGAACGCGTTGCTACCGACACAAGTCCATTCGTTGTGAGAACTGCAATAATTTTATTGGTGTTATAAATTTGTCCAAACAAGACTTCTTTTCCGTTTTCCCCAAGCGCAATCGTTCGAAGTCCTTTTCTATTTCTTGGCAAAACATCAAACTCACTGCACGAAACTCTTTTTGCAAAACCCTTGTTTGTCATCACAACCAAGGAGTCTTCCGCACTCACTTGCCCCGCACAAACAACTTCGTCTTTTGCTTCAAGACTCATTCCAATAACACCTGCTGAAATTCTGCCTTGTGTTGGAATGTCAGTCTTTGACATATTGAGAACCATGCCACTCTTTGAGAGCATAATCACCGACCCGTCTTTTGTCTTGATTTCTGCTGACAAAACTTTGTCGCCATCTTTGAGTTTAACGACTTGATAGAAGCCTTTGCTGATGACAAGGTCGTCAAAGCTTGAAAGTTTGACCATTCCAAATTTTGTCATAAACAACACTTGCAAGTCTTCTGTTTTTTCTGGTATTTCAATAATTGACACAATTTTGTCATTCACATCAGCATTTGACTCAATATTTTTTATTGATGTTCCCTTGTCACGCCATTTGGCTTCTGGGATTTTTTGCACATCAGTTTTGATGCAATTTCCATTTTCTGTTATCATCAAAATTTTTTTCTTTGATTTTGTTGGAACAAGCACAGTGTGAATGTCGTTTGCACTTGAAGTGTCAGTGATTTCTTTTTGAGCCATTGAGTAATTTTTTGCTGCAATGTTTTTGACATTGTTTGCCGCCGTCACACCAATATAAACATCTTTTTGATATGCTATTTCGTCTTCTTCTTTGAGTTGTTTGATTTCAAGAGTCTTGATTATCTCGCTTCTTCTTGGAACTGAATACTTCTTCTTGATTTCAAGAAGCTCATTTTTAACGATCTCAAATTGCAATTTCTTTGAAGCAAGGACTTCAGAAAGTCGTTTGATGAGCTCTTTGAGTTCTTTGAGTTCAAGTTCAAGTTTTTCAACTTCAAGATTTACAAGTCGAGCAAGACGCATATCAAGAATTGCCTGCGCTTGGCGTTCAGAAAGCAAAAATCTGTCTTTGAGCCTGCTCTTTGCCTCAGCCGTGGTTGAAGACTTTTTGATGATTTTGATAACTTCATCAATATTCTTGATTGCAATCAGAAGTCCTTCAACAATATGAGCCCTGTCTTTTGCTGCATCATAATCGAATTTTGTGCGTTTATAGATGACTTCGCGTTGATATTCAACATAGTATGAAATGATGTCGAGAAGTCCCATAAGTTTTGGTTTTCCGCCAGCAATTGCAAACATATTTATGCTGAAAGATGTTTGAAGATTTGTTGATTTATAAAGATATTCCAAAACTTCTTTTGGATTTGCTTCTTTTTTTAGGCGAATGACAGCACGCATTCCTTCCCTATCGCTTTCATCACGAATTTCAGAGATGTCAGCGAGTGGATTTTTTCCGTCGTTTTTGAGTTCAGCAATCTTTTGCAAAATTGCCGCTTTGTTTTGTTGATAAGGAATTTCAGTGAACACGAGTTCGCGTTTGTCACCTTTTGATTCAAGGTGGCATTTTGCTCGAATTATTAGTTTGCCTTTTCCTGTGCGATAAGCATTGACAACTTCATCTCCCGCAGTGATTTGAGCACCTGTTGGAAAATCTGGCGCAGGAATATATTTCATCATCTCGGTAAGTGTGATTTTGTTGTTATCAATATATGCCACTGTTCCGTCAATCACTTCGCCCAAATTGTGAGGAGGAATGTTTGTTGCAAGACCAACAGCAATTCCATATGCACCATTAACCAAAAGGTTTGGAAAACGCCCCGGCAAAATATCTGGTTCTTTCAAAGTGTCGTCAAAGTTAAGCCCCCAACGAATTGTATTTTTTTCAATATCACGCAAAAGTTCCATTGCAAGAGGTTGAAGTTTTGCTTCGGTATATCTCATTGCAGCGGCACTATCCCCGTCAACCGAACCAAAGTTTCCGTGCCCCCAAATCAGTGGAGCACTCATTGAGAAATCTTGCGACATTCTGACCATTGCGTCATAAACAGAACTATCGCCATGAGGGTGATATTTACCCATGCAATCACCAACAATACGCGCAGATTTTCTGAAAGGTTTGTCTGGTGTGACACCGAGTTCAAGCATGGAATAGAGAATTCTTCTTTGAACAGGTTTGAGTCCGTCTTCAACACGAGGAAGCGCACGGTCAAGAACGACGTGTTCGGTGTATGGAATCATTGAATCGTGCAAAACTTCGTCAATGCTTTTTTCAAACAATCCGTCACTTTTGCGAGGGGGCAAAGAAAAGGCACTTTTTGCGTCTTGAGACTCTTCAATAATTTCTTCGTTTTTGAACTCATTGCTCATGTCTTCGTCCTCCTGTTTGGTTTGTTTGTCTGATTTAACGACTTTTTGACTTGCTTTTTGTTGCTCGCGTTTTTGTTCTTCAAACTCCGCGACTTGCTCTTTTTCTTTCTCTTCTCGCTCAAGCGTTTGCTCTCGGCTCTCTTTTGGCGGCCTCGATGGCTTTTGTTCATGAGAGAGCGTGCTTTCGCTTTGTTTGAGCCTTGCATCAAGGTCGAAAAGCAGTTGCGAAAAATCAATTTGACCTTCAATTTTTTGCGACGAAACACTTTCGCTATGTTCTTCTTCCTGCGTCATGGAAGAAAGAAGTTCATCATAGCGAACTTGCCCCGGCAAAACATTATTTGGTTTGTGTTGATTTTCTTTTTCGTCCAATTATCTATCGACTTCCTTTATAAATGTGTCTTCACGATTAAAATTGCAATGTTCATTCAAATATTCTTTTCTTGCATCAATGTCGTCACCCATAAGTGTTGTCACCATGCGCTCTGCCTCTGCAACATCATCAATCGTCACGCGAAGGAGTGAGCGCTTGTTTGGGTCCATGGTCGTGTCCCAAAGTTGTTCGGGGTTCATTTCGCCAAGTCCTTTGAAGCGTTGAATTTGATACCCTTTCCCAGCGCGTTTGATTGCATCAGGAAGTTCTGCATCTGAATAAACATATTCTGAATAATCTTTTTTATAAACACGATAAAGTGGTGGCAAACCAATATAAACGTGTCCGTCTGTCACCAAACTTTTCATATAACGGAAGAAGAATGTGAGAAGAATTGCACGAATATGGAAGCCGTCTTGGTCAGCATCGGAAAGAATGATAACTTTGTTATAACGAAGGTTTGAAATGTCAAAATCTTCGCCAATTCCAGTTTCGAGTGCTGAAATTATTGTTCTTACTTCTTCGTTTGCAAGAACTTGGTCAAGTCTTTTCTTTTCCGCATTAAGTGGTTTTCCGCGAAGTGGCAAAATTGCTTGGAACGACCTGTCGCGCGCCTGCTTTGCGCTTCCGCCCGCCGAATCACCCTCAACAATAAAGAGTTCGGTTGTGTCGTTCTTTCGCGTTGTGCATGCAGCAAGTTTTCCAACCAAGTTATAGTTGTCAATGCTGTTCTTTTGTCTTGTTATTTCTTTTGCTTTGCGTGCTGCTTCTCTTGTTTTTGCTGCACCCTTGGCTTTGTTTATGATGATTTCTGCAATCTTGATGTTTTCTTTCTTATCAAAAAACTTTTGGAGTTCGCTCGAAACCAAAGCATCAACTTCGGTTTTGGCTTCGGGATTTCCGAGTTTTGTTTTTGTTTGTCCTTCAAACTGAACATTTCGCATTTTGATTGAAAGCATAACAGTGATGCCCTCGCGAAAATCTTCGCCCAAAAGGTTTTGCTCTTTTTCTTTAAGAAGTCCATTCTTTCTCGCAACATCATTCATGGTTTTTGTGAACGCACTCTTAAAGCCTGTTTCATGCATTCCACCTTCGGTGGTTGGAATGTTGTTTACATATGAAAAAGAGTTTTCGGTGTATGAATCTGTGTAGATGACCGCCGCTTCAAGCTTGAGAACTTTGCTCTCTGCTTCCATGAGAATTGGCTCTTTGAAAAGTGGTGTTTTGCCTTGAATCATGTATAAAGCAAAGTCTTTGACACCGCCCTCAAAATGAAAGTCTTCTGCTTTGTTTTGTCTTTCGTCCGTGAGCGAAATCATGACACCTTTGTTGAGATAAGCCAGTTCTCTCAATCTTTTTGCAATGGTTGCATAATCAAACACAATTGTTTCAAAAACTGAACTATCCGGCATGAAAGTCACTTTTGTTCCAGAATGAGTCGAAACACCAATCTCTTTGAGTGGACAAACAGGAATTCCGCTGTGCCATTTTCCGTTTTCGTCCTTGAAACTCGAAAACTCCATGTAATATTTTTTCTTATCTTTGTTGACTGTCACTTTGAGCCAACTCGAAAGTGCATTAGTGACTGACGCACCAACACCGTGCAAACCACCCGAATAACTATAATTGTCGTTGTTGAATTTTCCGCCAGCATGGAGTTGCGTAAAAACAACCTCAACACCAGATTTTTTCAGTGTTGGGTGAATATCAACCGGAATTCCTCTTCCGTCATCTTCAACAGTCACAGAACCGTCAACATGGAGAGTTATTGAAATTCTTTTTCCATATCCATTTGCGACCTCATCCATTGAGTTGTCAACAATTTCCCACAAAAGATGATGAAGTCCTTTCACACTCGTTGTTCCAATATACATTCCGGGACGAAGTCTAACCGCTTCAAGTCCTTCAAGAACAACGATGTCTTTCGATTTGTAATTCTCAGCCATACGTTCTCCAAAAAATAATCAATCTTTTTTATTATATCATAACAAAACAAATTAAAACAAGATTTTGCGAAACTTTTTATAATAAAAAATTTGCAAAAATTTCTTTGTTCCAAAACGTTTCAAAATCTTTATGCGTTTCACAAAAAAACAAAATATTGCAGTCTAACCCCTGACCACCCACCCCTACGAACAAAACTCGGAGTGATTTTCTTCTTTCAAAACTTATCACTATGGTTTTATGAGTGTTGTGGTTCTTATGCTGCACGGTTTTGGATTTCTCGCTACGACTTTGTCTCCGCCGCGAAATGACATATACTAAGCGGTTAATTTTGCATATAATTAAAGTTTTAATCCAAGAGTTATGGCATTCTTTGCCTTAACTCTTCTTGTTAGCCAAATTGCATAAACGACAAAACTATGTCAAGTGTTTGAGAACACTCGTTCTCAAATTCACTTGCACTTGACATTCGTTTTGTGTTTATGCAAATAAAAAGGTTTAACAAGATTTCTCCCCAATGGTCGAGG